>JAEEGH010001102.1_pt1 | contig 80464 bp, 67 predicted proteins | sample 9134181 | NCBI WGS metagenome assembly JAEEGH01 (sample SAMN16246544, study PRJNA631951) | gut metagenome | biome: gut microbiome; feature: rumen; material: DP-attached | host: Bos | place: Iran: Karaj | collected 2018-10 | reverse complement strand
CTTCGTCCTGAATCATCACCTCGCGGGGCTTAGACCCCATGGCGGCACCTACCACACCGGCTTTCTCCAACTGGTCCATCAGGCGGCCTGCTCGGTTGTAGCCGATGGCGAACTTACGCTGGATGAGTGAGGTACTTCCGCTTTGGTTGACTACAATCAGACGGGCTGCATCCTCAAACAGCGGGTCGAGGTGCTGCATATCGACGTCCTTTTCACCACCGTCGCCCATATCGGCTTCAGGAGTGTCGGGCTCAGGCAACTCGAACGGCATGTTGTAACTCTGCTGGGAAGCGATGAAATCATTGATCCTCTCCACCTCGGGAGTGTCGACGAAGGCGCATTGCACACGTACTGGCTCAGATCCGTTCAGGAAAAGCATATCTCCACGTCCGATGAGTTGCTGGGCTCCCGTGCGGTCGAGGATGGTCTTCGAATCGATACCGGCACTCACCTTGAAGGCAATTCGGGCGGGGAAGTTGGCTTTGATATTACCAGTAATGATCGTTGTCGTAGGACGCTGCGTGGCAATAACCATGTGTATACCCACGGCACGTGCCAGCTGAGCAATACGGGCAATAGGCAACTCTATCTCCTTGCCGGCAGTCATAATCAGATCACCGAACTCATCGATGATAACGACGATATATGGCATGAAACCGTGACCACCTCTGGGAGGAATCTTACGGTCGATGAATTTCTTGTTATACTCCTTGATATTTCTGGCACCCACCTCCTTCAGCAGGTCGTAACGGGTATCCATCAATTTGCAAAGGGAGTTCAGCGTCCGCACCACCTTTGTGACGTCGGTAATGATTGGATCGGCATCATCGTCGGGTACCTTGGCAAGGAAGTGGTTGATCAGCGGATTGTAGATGGAGAACTCCACCTTCTTGGGATCGACGAGCACGATCTTCAGTTCTGCCGGGTGCTTTTTATATAATAAGGAGGTGACGATAGCATTCAGGCCAACAGATTTTCCTTGACCTGTGGCACCTGCGACAAGCAAGTGAGGAGCCTTCGCCAAGTCGAACATGAACACTTCGTTGGTGATTGTCTTACCGAGAGCACAAGGCAGCTCCATCTGCGACTCCTGGAATTTCCTTGAGTTAAGTATCGATTCCATCGACACAATGGAGGGCTTGGCATTCGGGACCTCTATACCTATAGTGCCCTTGCCGGGTATCGGGGCAATGATACGAATACCGAGAGCCGAGAGGCTTAGGGCAATATCATCTTCCAACGAACGGACTCTGGCAATACGAACGCCAGGAGCCAATGTGATTTCATATAGGGTGATGGTAGGACCGACGGTGGCCTTGATGCTTGCAATCTCCACGCCGAAGTTACGTAACACTTCCACGATACGGTTCTTGTTTGCCGTCTGTTCGGCCATATCGATAAAGGGCTTTCCGTCATTATCGTATTTCTTCAGTAAGTCGAGGGTAGGATAGCGGTAGTTCTCTAAGTCTCGCTTCGGGTCGTAGGGCTCTAGGTCTTCCATCAGAGGGGCAACAGTCTTTTTATCGGCTGTCTCCTCGCCCTTAGCCTCGTCTATCTTAAAGTCGACGTCTGTGTCTACTCTTTTTTCTCCAGATTTTCCTGATTTTTCGGATTCGTTCTGAAATACATTGTCTATGACCACAGCCTTTCCATCAGACTTGAATTCCACCGTCTGTGTAGCTGGGTCATCGAACACCTCAGGGTCATCTTCTACGTCATCGTAGCCTGTAACATGATCGTACGAGTTGGTATTTTCCTCAGGGTCATTGTTGGTGATCTTGAATTTAACCTTGTCAATGAACCTGGTGGGATTCAATAACTTACGGACGACGAAGATGGTCTCGGCACTAATGTATGTTAGGAAGGCGATGGCTGTCAATCCGAGAACGACAGTCAGTCCGGGAGTACCCACAAGGTTGCCGAGGTAATTGCAGATATACAGACCGTGGTCACCGCCAGGACTATAGCAGGCTTCTGTGAAAAGGGGAGCGAGCAACAGCGACATGGCCACCGATGCCCAGATCATGAGGATCATCAGCGAAAGGAACCACTTTAGCAGATTTATCTTGTAGGCACGTGTCAGGTGTACGCCCATAAACAGAAGAAACAGCGGTATGAGAAATGAGGGCAGGCCGAAGCAGCGCTTGATAAAGAACCATGACGTATAGGCTCCCAAACTACCACAGGTATTCATGAACTCATGATGCTGATTCAGTATCTCACCCTCTTGTGGATCTTCAATCATGCTTTGGTCTACAGCTCCGGTAGAGAGATACGATATAAACGAAAGGCCCATGAACAATGCTACGGCTATGATGATGAGGCCCAATATGAAGTTTAGGCGTTCGTTGTGGAATATCTTGTCGAAGCCCAACACAGACGATAATTCGGTGTGTTTTTGACTCTTTTTTTCTTTCTTTTTCTTTACCATAATATGTCTCTTTTCGCAATTTTGATGCAAAATTAGTTGAAAAAACTTAGATTTCATCAAAAAAGACTGTTTTTTTTTGTAATTTTGCACCAAGAAATGAAAAAGTTAATATATAATAAGGTCGATAAGGCGATGGTCTCGGCCCTTAAGAAGGTCGAGTTCTATGGTAGGATTATCGTCGTGAACACGCAGTCTGGGGCCCAAAAGGCAGTAGACTACCTCCTGTCACAGCCTGTATTAGGATTCGACACAGAGACGCGTCCCGCCTTCGAGAAAGGAAAGCGTTACCATTGTGCCCTGCTACAGGTGTCTACGTTAACCGAATGCTTCCTCTTTCGTCTGAACCGTATCGGTCTGTGTCCGGCAATCAAGCAATTGCTCTCCGACAAAACGGTCATAAAGGTAGGACTTGCCTGGAACAACGATATGCTCTCTCTGCGTGAGCTCGGGCCATTCGAATCAGGCCATTTCATCGACCTCCAGCAGATGGTAAATAAAGTGGGTATCGAGGACCAGAGCCTGGTGAAGATATATGCCAATCTGTTCGGTGAGCGCATTAGCAAGTCAGAACGTCTGTCGAACTGGGAACGTCCCGAACTGAAGGAAAGTCAGAAAATCTATGCTGCCATCGATGCTTGGGCGTGTGTTCGTATATATAACGAGGTAAATAGGCTGTTGGCTACACGTGACTATGAGCTCGTGATCCAGCCTTCGGATAATGATTGTAATGATGAGACAAGTTTATCTTAAACGTGGTAAGGAGGAGAGTCTGCTCAGATTTCACCCATGGGTGTTCTCGGGAGCCATCCACCATATCGATGAGGGTATCGAAGAAGGTGAGGTGGTAAAGGTTGTCAACGAACATGGCGATTTCATCGCTGTAGGACATTTCCAACTTGGTTCCATAGCCGTACGTGTGCTGTCGTTCAGCGATGAGGAGATCGACGACGAATTCTGGTCCCGTCGCCTCACGTCGGCACTCTGTGTACGCCAGACCATCGGACTGGCCGACCGCCCAGACAACAACACCTACCGTCTGGTGCATGGTGAGGGTGACCTTTTGCCCGGACTGGTTATTGACATCTACGGACAGACTGCCGTCATGCAGGCCCATAGCGTAGGTATGCACCTCTGTCGTGAGGCTATTGCCAGACAACTCGTAAAAGTGATGGATGGGCGTATTGCTCATGTGTATTATAAAAGCGAGACCACTCTGCCCGGGAAACTCCGTGACGGTGATACGACGATGGAATCATCTGAACCGCTGAGTTATTTCATTTATGGTGGAAGCGACGACAATACGGCTATGGAGAACGGACTGTTGTTCTATGTCGACTGGCTGCGGGGTCAGAAGACGGGCTTCTTTGTTGATCAGCGTGAGAATCGGAGGCTATTGGAACAGTTCGCTAAAGGCAAGCGGGTTCTTAATATGTTCTGTTATACCGGTGGATTCTCGTTCTATGCCATGAGGGGAGGGGCAGAATTGGTACACTCTGTTGACAGTAGTGCGAAAGCCATCGAACTCACGAACCGTAATGTAGAACTCAATTTCCCCGGTGACACTCGTCATCAGGCGTTCTGCGAGGATGCCTTCAGGTACCTCGAACAGGCTGGCGACCAGTACGATCTTGTTATTCTCGATCCTCCTGCTTTCGCAAAGCACCGTGGGGCTCTCCCTCATGCCCTCAAAGGTTATACCCGACTGAACATGAAGGCCTTGCAGAAGATACAGCCTGGTGGCATACTCTTTACCTTCAGTTGTTCGCAGGTGGTGACGAAGGAACACTTCCGTAACGCGGTTTTCACAGCTGCTGCACAGGCTCGGCGACAGGTTCGGATCCTTCATCAGCTGCATCAGCCTGCCGATCATCCCGTCAATATCTATCATCCCGAGGGAGAATACCTCAAGGGTTTGGTGCTCTATGTTGAATAAAGTTTCTGAATTCATCAGTCGTGAGCAGCTTCTGACACGAGAAGGTCTTCATCTTGTCGCGCTCAGTGGTGGGGCAGATAGTGTGGCCTTGTTGCGAATCCTGCGTGATCTTGGATATCATATTGAGGCCGCTCATTGCAACTTTCATCTGCGAGGCGACGAGAGCGACCGTGATGAACAATTCGTGAAGGATCTCTGTAGGAAGCTGGATGTTAATCTTCATTTAATTCACTTTGAAACAGTCGAATACGCTTCATTACATCAAGTAAGTCTTGAAATGGCGGCCCGTGAGCTGCGCTATGGTTATTTCCGTCAGTTGCTCAACGATATTGGGGCTTCTACGGTCTGTGTGGCTCACCATCGTGATGATGCTGTAGAGACCATGCTGATGAATCTCCTTCGAGGTTCCGGCATTCATGGTCTTACGGGTATTCGCCCCCATAATGGCCCTGTTGTCCGTCCATTGCTCTGTGTCAGCCGACAGGAAATACTTGAATACCTTCATTCCATCGGTCAGGATTATGTGACTGACTCCACCAACCTTCAGCCTGACGTGTTGCGTAACAAGGTACGCCTGCAATTGCTACCGCTTTTGGAACAGATCTATTCTGGAGCCTCAGAAAACATGGCCCGTTCTGCCTATTATCTCTCCGAGGCCGAGAAGGTGTATAATGCTGAAATCGCCCGCTATGCACAAGTGAGGGAGTCTCCTCTGTGCGATTCTTCACTTCTCACGATTCCCTTCTCACTTCTCTCTTCCTCCCCTTCACCTCTTTGCTTGCTTCACGAGTGGCTTACACCTTTCGGCTTCAACCGCAATCAGATAGAATTGATTCTCGCTCATCTTGACGGTGAGCCGGGTCGGGTGTTTGAATCCGCCACCCATACGCTGGTCATCGACAGGGATTCCATCGTTGTGGAGCAGCTTGGTGCTCCGATAAAACCGCTCGTTATCCCCGAGCCTGGCACATACCGCATTGATGAAAACGCTAAGATCCGGATAGAGGAGGTTGGGGTAGAGTCGGGTTTCAGCCGCGATCCTGCTATTGCCACGCTTGACGCTGCCACCATTCGTTTCCCGCTAACCTTGCGCGCTGTTGAGCCTGGCGACATCTTCCAACCTTATGGTATGGAAGGTAAGAAACTGGTGAGCGACTACCTCACCGACCGCAAGCTCAATCTGTTGGCTAAGCGTCGTCAGCGTGTTCTTGTCGATGCTACAGGCACCATCCTTTGGCTCGTAGGCCTCCGCACCGATCATCGGTATCGTATCACCCCAGATACCCATAAAATATTTAGGGCTGTTTGGCAACTAAACTTATAAAAAAGTGTTTCTTTATCATTCAGCGTAGAACAATTTGTACGTTCTGTAGCATTTTTGTGCCGTATTTTTTCCATATATGGAAATAAAAGATTACCTTTGCAGCCTGAAAAATGAGATGGGTTGGTTATGAAGAAAATTCTTGCTGTTTATAGTATTGCTTATTTTGCGTTGCTTGCGACTGTATTGGGATTGCTATACTTTTATCCGAAATTAGAGCTTCACCTGATGTTGAATGCCTATCACACGGGTTTTAAAGATACTTTCTTCAAATATTACAGCATGTTGGCGGAATGGCCGTTATATGTCTTGGCGCTGCTTCCTTTGTTTTGGAAGAAAATAGAAATGACGATTCTTTTCGCCTTGAGCGAATTGACTGGAGGTGCATTTCTGCAAATATTGAAACACACCTTTAGTTTTGATCGTCCAGTAAGTGCGTTCGAGAATTACAACGATATGATGTTGCCTTTGGTCCAGGGCGTTGACATGCATCATGGTAATTCCTTTCCATCCGGGCATGCCTCCACCTTTTTCGTCTTCTGTACTTGCTGTGCGCTTATTCTGGCATACAACTATCAGAAGAAAGCCGGAGAAGATGATCGCAAGCAATGGATTCTGTGCAGTTTATTGCTGCTATTGCTATTGGTGTTTGCTGCATTGGGCGCCTATTCGCGTATCTATCTTTCACAGCACTTCTTGTCGGATGTGTGCATGGGCAGCATCATCGGTTTTATCACCCCGTGTCTGATTTTCTACTTCGGCAAGAACAAGATTTTGGAACTCAGTAAAAGAATATATAGAAAATGATGAATGTCTTACGCCGACCCGTTTCGCTTTTCGCGTTTTCATGTATCGTCAGCATCTGGACTTTGTTGGTATACAACATCCCTTTCTTTAATTATGTCTCCGATAATTCCAATGAAAGTGTAGGCGGAAGGATCTTCCTGTTGGCATCGGTGGTTGTTATCATGTTGGTGCTCAACTTCATGATGACCTATCTAGTGATGTTCCTGATGAGGTTTGTGGGGCGTATTCTGCTTGCCATCCTCTCAATTATCAATGCGACGGCTGTTTACTTCATCTTTACCTACAGCGTGATCATCGATGCGACCACCATCGAGAACGTATTCAATACCCGATACTCGGAAGCGTCAGGATTCTTCAGTTTGCCGCTGTGGCTGTTCATTATTGCCTTCGGCCTTCTGCCTGCCATCTGGTGCCTGCTACAGCCGGTAGACTACGGTAAAGTGAAAAAACTGGGTGTCTGCTGTGGTAGTTCTTTGGTGATTATCCTTGTTGTGGCATCGATGAATATCAGCCAGACGCTGTGGATCAGTCAGCATGACACAGAACTGGGCGGATTGCTGCAGCCTTGGTCATATATAGTGAATACGGGCCGCGTAATCAGTTTCAGTCAGGAAGAGCAGGCTGAGGAGATCAAACTTCCTGATGGCACGATTGCAGACAATGAGAAGGCTGTGGTGGTGCTCGTCATCGGCGAGTCGTCAAGGAAAGCCAACTTCCAGCTCTACGGCTATCAACGCAATACCAATCCGCTATTATCGAAACAGGAAGGACTGAAGGTGTTCGAGGCAACATCCTGTGCCACCTATACCACAGCTGGCACCAAGGCTATTCTTGAGCCCCAGGATAGTGGCGATTTGTATGAGTTGCTGCCTAATTATGCCTTCAGGACCGGAGTCGATGTTTCTTGGCGTTCATCCAACTGGGGAGAGCCGCCGATACATATCGATGAATATCTCACTAACGAAGAGCTTGGCGAGAAATATCCTGACGAGAATATTTACAATGATGCTATTCTCCTGAAGGGACTGCGTGAGCGTATAGAATCGAGCCCAAAGAATAAAGTGCTGATCGTGCTGCATACCAGCACAAGTCACGGTCCTAAGTATGCCGACAAGTATCCTAAGGAATTTGAGGTGTATAAGCCTGTGGCCAAGAATGTGGAAGAAGGCCAGAAGAATGTCGATCTGCTGATTAATGCGTATGACAACACCATCTTGTACACCGATTTCCTCGTGGACAGCCTTATCAACATGCTGCGTTCTATGACCGACTGGAACAGTGCCATGATATTCATTTCCGACCACGGTGAGTCGCTTGGCGAGAACAAGATGTTCATGCACGGATTACCGATGAAGCTGGCTCCGAAGGTGCAGTATGAGATACCGTTCCTGGTATGGACCTCTGACCATTTCAGGGACTACAAGCCTGTATCGACCGAGAAAGATGCCCCTGAGGGCCAATTGCCAGCGGTACTCGACCAGCACTATGTCTTCCATTCCGTGCTCAATCTGCTGTCAATACAGTCTCCGGCTTACAACAAAGACTACGATATTTTCATAAAAGACGCCTCACAAGATCGTTGAGTTGAGGGAGTTGTTGCTGGGCGGCTTCGGCGCCTTGTTGGATCATGCGGGCGGCCTTTTTGTTCCCGAAACTCGTCACGTCGACATCAGGCATTGACGGATGGATGTAGATGTCGATATCCTTACGGTTTAAGTTGTACTTCTCAATGTCCGGGCGGTTGGTGATCCAGTTGAGGATGCCGCCTAGTCCTACGAGGTCGGCGACGGCATTGAGGACTGTCATGTCTGTCTGTGGACGCGGCTTCTGCTCGTTTTGCTGAAGGTCTACGGCGATGATGATGTCTGCACCCATCTTCCGACAAACGTCTACGGGGAGGTTGTTGAGCATACCACCGTCGACGAGCATTTGGTTGTTAATCTCTACAGGTTTGAACACACCAGGTATGGCCATTGAGGCTCTCATGGCTTTGGCCACGCTGCCCTCGTGGAGTATCACTTCTTTGCCCGAGCGGATGTCGGCAGCCACACAGCTGAACGGGATCTTGAGCGATGCAAAGTCCTTGCAACCTTTTGCGCTGGCCATCGAGTCGAGCATGTGTTCGATACTGCTGCCTTTCATCACTCCCAGTCCTATGGCCTGACGGTCGATGATGGGGAAACCGAAGATGTAGGTGACGCCGTCAACCACTTTATAAGGTTCGTTGGCGAAGGTACTGCTGCGGTCGGTGAGCAGCGTGAGCCACTCCTGGGTCTGGAACATCGTCTCGAGCTCAGCGGCAGAGTATCCTGCGGCGTAGAGGCCTCCTACAATGGAACCTATCGATGTGCCGACGATGTAGTCGGGTTTGATGCCGTACTTCTCGAGCACCTTCAGCACGCCCACTTCTGCTGCACCTTTGGCTCCACCGCCTCCAAGCACCAGTCCGATCTTCGGGCCTTCGGCCAATGCCGTTGTCAGCATCAGGGTCAGGCATGCGGTAATAATGAGTATTCTCTTCAACTTCGTGTCGTTTGTGGTTATTCTTCCTTCGTAGCCTCAGTGTTGTTTGACTCTGTTGGCTCTTGGTTCACTTCTTCGCTGTCGTCACCCTCTGACGGATTATGGATGGGATAGCCTTGATCGTCGTACTCCAGGTATTCGTCGATGCCGTCGATGTCGAGGGAGTCGATGCTGATGGAGTCAGAGTCGGAAGGTGCACTGTAGTAGCCTCCGCAATTGTACATTGCCTCTGCGAGATCCGAATCGTAGTGGGGGGCATCGAACTTCTTCCGGTATTCCTTGAAGGCTGGGTCATTGAGCACAGAGCCGAGGAAATAGCCACAGATGGGCAGAGCCGTACGGTTGCCTTGTCCGAGCATACCCGTGCGGAAGTGGATGGATCGGTATTCGCCACCCACCCAGGCACCAACCACGAGTTTTGGTGTTGTGCCGATAAACCAGGCATCTGAGTGGTTGTTCGAAGTGCCGGTCTTGCCGCCAAAGTCTGTGTCTGCCGCCTTGTCGTAACCCACAAACCCCATCAGTCGTGAACTGGTGCCACTCATGCCGCCCTTGAGCAACTGCTGCACAAGGAATGCAGAGCGATAGGGAATCGCCTGCTTGGTTTCCGTCGGGGCCTCGTAGATCACGTTGCCGTCACGGTCTTCAATCTTAGCCACGAGCACGGGATCAATGTGCTTACCATCGTTCACGGGGGTGCAATAGGCGTTGACCATCTCCAGCAGGTTCACGTCGCTGGCACCAAGTGTGAGCGATGGCGTGGGGTCGAGTTTCGAACGGATACCCATGTTGTGGGCGGTATTAACGATGTTCTCGATGCCACACTCTTGTCCCAGGCGTACTGCAATGGAGTTGATACTCATGGCGAAGGCATGCTTCAGCGTGATGTTCGCATTTGTGAAATAGCCGTCGGCATTGTGGGGTGCCCATGTCACCTCCTTGCCGTTCTGCATCACCTTCATAGCGAAATATTCATCTTTGCGTGTATCGCAGGGAGCGATTCCTTGATTCATCGCTTCTGTATAGACGAAGAGTTTGAAGGTGGAGCCAGGCTGGCGCATAGCCGTCACTTTGTCGTATTTCCATGAGTGGAAATCGATGTCGCCCACCCAGGCCTTCACGTGACCTGTCTGCGGTTCCATCGCCACGAAGCCGCAGTGCATGAAGCGCACCATATAGCGGATGGAATCCATCGTAGAGAGCTGCTTCTCAACCAGTCCCTTGTCGTAGTCGAACACTTTCACGGTGTGGGGTTGGTTCAGGTAGTAGGTGATGGAGTCCTTGTCGCCGTTGAACTTCTTGGAGAGGTACTTGTATACGGGCTGTCGCTTGGCAATGTCCTCGATGAAGTTCTTGATCTCGATGTGGCGCTCATCCTGCCAGGGATTGGTCGAACCCCAGTGCTGGTTGAAGGTCTGCTGCACCTGCTTCATCTGCTTGTAAGCGGCCTCCTCGGCATATTTCTGCATACGTGAGTCGAGGGTGGTATAGATCTTCAGACCCTCGGTGTAGAGGGCATTGCGGTTGTCATAATAGTCCTCGCACCAGTCTTTCAAATAGTCGGCCACAGCCTCGCGGAAGTAGTTGGCATCGCCGTCGTAGGCGCTCTCTACACTATAGTCGAGTTTGATGTCGAGCTGTTTCAGCGAGTCGCATTGTGCATCCGTGAGATGGTCGTGTTGGCGCATCAGGTCGAGCACGATATTACGCCGTTTCAGAGAATTGTCTGGGTTGACGAGTGGATTATAATAGGTGGTTGCCTTGAGCATACCCACGAGGATAGCGGCATTCTCAGGTGTCAGGTCTTGTGGCTTGCAGTTGAAGTAGGTCTTGCAGGCCGTCTTGATGCCGAAGGCGTTGGAGCCGAAGTCCACGGTATTGGCATACTGTGTCAGAATCTCGTTCTTTGTGAAGAAGAACTCGAGCTTGTAGGCTGTGATCCACTCCTTGCTCTTCATGATGAGCATCTTTAAACCTGGGATATTGCCCAGCAGACCTGTGGAATATTCACTTCGTGTGCGGAAAAGGTTCTTGGCGAGCTGCTGGGTGATGGTGGAGGCTCCTCGTGCGTCACGATGGAGGATATACTCCTTGGCAACGGCGACGAAAGCCGTGTAGTCGATACCGTGATGGTGGTAGAACCGCTCGTCCTCGGTGTCGATGAGCGCCTGCCAGAACACCGGGTTCACCTCCTCATAGGTCACTGGCGTACGGTTCTCGCTGAAAAACTTTCCGATAACCTTTCCGTCGGCACTATAGATGATGGAGGCTTCCGCAGGGCGTTTGTTCTTGATGGTTGACATCGAGGGCGACTTACCGAAGAGCCAGAGGAAATTGATGTCGACGGCTCCCAGATAGAGGAAGAAGGCCACAATGAGCGAGGCGATGGCCGAGAGGGTCTTGATGTACCAGGGGCGCCCCTTATAGAGTCCCTTATACCACTGCCAGACGGCTGCGACTTTCTTCTGGCACCACTGCAGCCAGGTGATTATTCGGTTGTTTGATTCGTTACTCATAATGTTGAGTTATGTAGTTGATGATTTCTTTCTTGTCTTGGGGATGGAACCAGCGGAAGCGGTCGTCCTTCTTATACCAGGTGAGTTGTTTTCGGGCGTAGCGGCGGGTGTTGCCCTTGATGCGCTCAACAGCTTCTTCGAGTGGCCATCGCCCGTCGAAATAGTCGAACAATTCCTTGTAACCCACTGTGTTCAATGCGTTTAAATCTCTCCTTGGATACATCATACGTGCTTCCTCCAACAACCCTTCGTTCATCATCCTGTCCACTCTGGCATTGATGCGGTTGTATAGTTCTTCGCGGGGAAGGGTAAGTCCGATCTTGATGATACGGAAGGGTCGCTCCCTTCTCTCCCTCTTGCGGAACGAGGTGTAGGTCTTGCCTGTCATCGTGCAAATCTCGAGGGCGTGCACCACGCGTCGAGGATTCTGTCTGTCCACCTCCTCATAGTATTCCGGGTCGAGCTTGCGTAGTTCTTTACAGAGGGCTTCAAGTCCTTCTTCCTTCAACCTTCTTTTCATTGTCTCACGCGTCTCGTCATCAACGGTGGGGATATCGTCTATACCGTCGCAAACGGCGTCGATATACATCATGCTGCCACCTGAGAGAAGAACGTAATCGTGAGTTAGGAACAGTTCGTCGAGCAAGGCGAGTACCTGTTGCTCATAGAGTGAGGCACTATAGTAGTCAGCAATACCTAGCGTACCCACGAAATAGTGTTTCACCTCCTTCATCTCCTCCTCCGAGGGACGCGCAGTACCAATCTTCAGTTCCTGATAGATCTGTCGGGAGTCGGCATTGATGATGGGAATGCCAAAGTGTTTGGCAATGTCCAGGCTGATGGCCGTCTTTCCGACGGCAGTGGGTCCAGTGATTACGATGAGTGTTTTATCCGTAAACAGTAAACTGTAATCCGTAAATTACCTGATAACGCCTCGCTGGGAGTTCTCGAAGAACGAGCAGATATAATCCACCTCTTTTGAGTCGGGGTATTTCTCGCGGGCTTGGGCCACGCCTTCTTTGATAAGACCCTTACCGTAGATGATGCGGTAGGCATCGTGGATGGCCTCGATGGTCTCGTTGGAGAATCCGCGACGGCGCAGGCCGACGAGGTTCACACCGCAATAGCGTGCTGGCTCCTTGCCAGCCATGATGTATGGCGGTATATCCTTGTTCGTACGTGTGCCTCCCTCCATCATCATATAGCTGCCCACATGGGTGAACTGATGGAACAGGCAGGTGGCAGAGATGGTGGCAAAGTCATCAACCACTACCTCGCCGGCGAACTTCGTGGAGTTGCCGATGATACAGCCGTTACCTATCACGCAGTCGTGTCCGATATGCATGTTCTCCATCAGCAGATTACCGTTGCCCACGATGGTTCTGCCCTTTGAGGCCGTACCGCGGCTGATGGTGACGTTCTCACGGATGGAGTTGTTGTCGCCGATCTCGCAGGTGGTCTCCTCACCCTTGAACTTCAGGTCCTGAGGCTTGGTGGAGATGCTGGCGCCAGGGAAGAACTCGTTGTTGTTGCCGATGCGTGCGCCAAAGTGGATGGTCACACTGTTCAGCAGCGTGTTGTTGTCACCGATGACGACGTTCTTGTCAATCACACAGAAAGGACCGATGATGTTGCCATCGCCGAGTTTTGCCTCGGGGTCGATGATGGCTGTGGGATGTATCTGGTTTGCCATATCAGAATTATTTGTTCTTGATCATTTGAGCTGTGAATGTAGCTTCGGCCACCACGTGGTCGCCCACGAAGATGTAGCCTTTCATCGAAGAGATACCGTGACGTACGGGTGCCAGCAGTTCCACCTTGAAGATGAGGGTGTCGCCGGGCACCACTTTCTGACGGAACTTCACGTCGTCGATCTTCATGAAGTATGTCGACCAGCGCTCAGGCTCCTCGAGGGTGTTCAGCACGAGCAGACCGCCGCACTGTGCCATGGCCTCAATCTGCAACACACCCGGCATCACGGGCTCCTCAGGGAAGTGTCCCTGGAAGAAGGGCTCGTTGCTGGTGACGTTCTTGATACCCACGATGGTGTTGGCGCCGAGGTCCACGATCTTGTCCACCAGCTGCATCGGGTAGCGGTGAGGCAACAGCTCACGGATACGGTTCACGTCCATCACAGGCTCCTCGTTGGGGTCGTAGATGGGTGCCTGGATCTCATGCTTACGGATCTCCTTGCGCATCAGTCGGGCGAACTTGTTGTTGATGGTGTGACCGGGACGTGTGGCGATGATGCGTCCCTTGATGGGTTTGCCGATGAGGGCCATGTCGCCGACGATGTCGAGCAGCTTATGGCGCGTACACTCGTTGTCCCACTGCAGCGGTTTGTGCTGGATATAGCCCAAGTCGTTGGCGTCGCGATGCTCCACGTGCAGCATGTCTGCCAACATGTCGAGACGCTCCTGTGTGGTCTGACGCTCGTAGATCACGATGGCGTTGTCCAGGTCGCCGCCCTTGATGAGATTGGCCTGCAGCAGCGGCTCAATGTCGCGCACGAACACGAAAGTGCGGGCAGGGGCGATTTCGGTGTAGAAGTCCTCCAGGTTGCTGACGGTGGCGAATTGCGAGTTGATGAACTTCGACTCAAACGAGCACATGACGGTGAGCGAGAACTCGTCATCCGGCAGGATGGTGATACAGGAACCTGTCTCCTCGTCCTTCACCTCAATCTTCTTACGGATGATGTACCAGTCCTTGGGGGCGTTCTGCTCCTCGACACCTACCTCTTTGATCTTCTCAACGTACTTGACGGCAGAACCGTCGAGGATGGGAAATTCAGGACCGTTGACCTGGATCATACAGTTGTCAATGCCAGTGGCATAGAGCGCAGCCAGGGCGTGCTCTACGGTCGATACACGTGCTTCGCCCTTTCCCAGTACCGTTCCGCGCTGGGTGTCAACCACATTCTCGGCGAAAGCGTCGATAACGGGTTCACCTTCGAGGTCGATACGCTGAATCTTGTAGCCGGTGTTTTCAGGGGCGGGGTTAAACGTTACCGTCAAATTGAGTCCTGTATGCAGCCCCTTGCCGAACAAGGAGAAACTGCCTTTCAATGTTTTCTGTTTCATTATCTTGCTTTACTTTTTCTTAAGTTCTTCGATTTCCTTGCGCAGAGCCGCCAGCTCACGATACATCTCAGGCAGCTTCTTGAACACAGCCGATGCCTTGAAGAACACCTTCGGATCAATGGCGGGCGCACCGATGAGCTGCTCGCCGTTACCCTTGGTATTGCTGATGACACCGCTTTGTGCACCGATGAAGGTCTTGTCGGCCACGTGGATGTGTCCTGAGAAACCGGCCTGACCGCCGACCATACACCAGCTGCCGATCTTCGTCGAGCCTGCCAGACCCACCTGGGCTGACATCACCGTGTTCTCACCGACCTCACAGTTATGGGCCACCTGAATCAGGTTGTCGAGTTTCACTCCCTTGTGGATGACGGTCTCACCCATCGTCGAACGGTCCACACACGTGTTGGCACCAATCTCCACATCGTCCTCGATCACCACGATGCCGATCTGCGGAATCTTGTCGTAGCCCTCGGTGTTGGGTGCGAAGCCGAAGCCGTCGGCACCAATGACGCTCCCTGCGTGGATTGTAACATTTTTTCCTATTTTGCAACCTTGGTATATGGTCACGTTGGGATAGAGCAGTCCGTTCTCGCCGATAGTCACTCCGTCGCCAATCACCGTGTGGGGATATATCTGCGTACCGTTGCCGATGACCGCTCCGTCACCGATGACGGCAAAGGCTCCCACATACACGTTTTCGCCGATAGTGGCCTTCGGGGAAATGGAAGCAAGCGGGTCTATTCCGCTCTTCTTCGGCTTCATCGACTCATAGAGTTGCAGCAATTTGGCCACACACTCGTATGCGTTCTTCACACGGATGAGTGTAGCGTTGACAGGCTTCTCCAGCTCGACATCCTCGTTGATCAGTACGATGCTCGATTGGGTTTCATAAAGATAGTGGGTGTATTTGGGATTCGACAGGAACGAGATGGCTCCCGGCACTCCTTCTTCGATTTTGGCAAAGGTGTGTATGGCGGCATTCTCGTCACCTTCCACACGGCCTTGTAGGTATTCTGCAATCTGCTTGGCTGTAAATTCCATAATCAATTTCAGTAATTATTCTGCAAAGATAGCAAAATTTATTCAAATCGTTGATAACAAAGATAATATTTTCTTATTTTTTTAGAAAGTAATTGAACATTTAGCAATTCCGAGGCTTCTGAAATGTCTTTGATTTCGCCATTTTTGTAAAGAATTCCGATGCTATCGTCGTCCACATTGTACATATCTTTCGAGATGGTGTCTACGCTCATCATGTAGTGTGCGTCGTCAAGTGGAATGCCCATGTTCCGCGAGATGGTCTCCTGCAGTTCCTCTATCCGTGTCTCCGCTATCGGCTCCTCGTGCACCTCCACCTTGAAGATCCGCCTGTCGAGCATATCGGTGGCCAGTGCGGAGAGGATTCTGTCTTCGTGATGCTTCCAGGCCTTCATCGCACTCCAGATGTCGGAGTCGTCCAGGTCACCGTAATAGGCAAGCGTTTCCGGATGTGTGGCGAACCATTCGGCATCCACATTGTTGCTCAGGAAATAGTGTAGGGCAGGGGAGGCGAACACTTCCTGTCCCATCCTGATGAGATCCTTCGCGCGGGTGAGCATGTTTACCAGCACCTTCTCGTAGGCCACACACGTACGGTGCAGATACACCTGCCAGTACATCAGCCGTCGGGTGGTCAGGTAGTTCTCCAGCGAATAGATACCTTTCTGATCCACCACCAGCGTGTCGTTCACCACGTTCAGCATCTTGATGATACGTGCCGAACCGATGTTTCCTTCCGTCACTCCCGTGTAGAAAGAGTCTCGGCGCAGGTAGTCCAGACGGTCCATATCCAGCTGGCTGGAGATGAGCTGGTGGAGGAAGTTCTTCGGATACAGGCCCTTGAAGATGCTGATGGCGAGATTCAGCTGACCGTTGAAGTGGTTGTTGATCTCCTCCATCATCAGCAGCGAGATGTCCTCGTGCGAGATGCCGTGAATCAGTGTGTTCTCCAGCACGTGCGAGAAGGGCCCGTGCCCGATGTCGTGCATCAGGATGGCGGCCTGCACCGCTTCGGCCTCGGTGTCGAAGATGAAGATGCCCTTCTGCTGCAGCGACAGCACCGCCTCACCCATCAGGTGGAAGGCGCCTAAGGAATGCTGGAAGCGCGTGTGTCGGGCACCGGGGTAGACCACTGATGCGAGGCCCAGCTGGTTGATCCTGTTCAGGCGTTGGAACAGCGGATGCTCCACAATACCATAGAGCAGTCCGCGAGGTATCTTGATAAACCCGAATACGGGGTCGTTGATGATCTTGGCATCTTTCATGGCTGCAAAATTACGAAAATAACCGCATATTTCGCAGAATCCTCAGAAAAAAGTTTAAATAATCTGTATAATCTTTGGAGTCTGCGGTTTCTTTTTTGTACCTTTGCACCATCTTTCACATTAAAATAGAATCATTATGTGGCGTAACTTTCTTGTCATCTTGCTTTTTCACCTTTTCACGTTTTCGGCCGTCTCAGCCCAGAAGGGCAACCTCCAGATGGGCGACTACGGTTACCTCTTTTGTCACATGAACGACCGGGGACGCGCCTGGACGGCTTATGCCCTGAGTCGCGACGGGTTCCACTACCACGATATCCACAATGGCGACTCCATATTCAGCGATGCCGAGCACGCCCGTATCGAGGGAGCCACGCGTGATGCCTATATCTGCCGGAAGCACGACGGCACGGGCTACCTCATGGTCTGCACCGATATGAACGTAGGAGCCCGTGAGCGACTTGGTAAAGCGGCCACGTGGGATAACTACGGCATCGACCTCCTGACCAGCGACGACCTCATCCATTGGCAGTCTGTCACCTTCGACTATCGCAAGGGCACCGCCATCTTCTCCGATCCTGAGGCAGAGAGCGTCTATCAAGACTGGAGCACCGTCAACCGCGTGTGGGCCCCGCAGATCATGTGGGATGCCGATTACCTATGGCCCGACGGCCGGAAAGGTGGCTATATGGTCTACTATTCGATGTGGAACAGGGCTGAGGAAGCCTACGACCGTATGTACTACTCCTATGCCGACGAGACCTTCACCACCCTCACACAGCCCCGTCTGCTCTTCGACTGGGGCTATGCCACCATCGATGCCGACATCAACTGGGTGGAGGCCGACGGACTCTGGCACATGATGATCAAGAAGGAAGGCGGTCAGCCCGGACTCTTCACCGCCACAGCCCCGTCGCTCACCGGACCTTGGGGAGAGCCTGTCGAGGACGACTACGTGAACTTCGAGGGCAACAAGAAGTGCGAGGGTGTCTCTGCCTTCCAGCTGGCGGGCGAAGCCACCTGGGTCATCGGCTATATCGAGTATTCCTCCAATCCGAAGAACTACCGCCTCTGCCTGGCCGACGACCACATGCGCAACTTCCATTCCCCCCGCAACATCGAAGGCGTGGAACGTCCCCAGCACGGTTCTTTCCTGCGTCTGACGAAAGAGGAATACGACCGCCTGGAAGCGTGGTGAATAGAACTTAGGAGTTGCTTTGTTGTATACTGAGCGGATAAATATGCATAAACACACATAATCATGTTAAAATGCCATAAAATACTGCATGTACATGAACAAAATTACGAAAAAATGAGTATATTTGCAAAGACGACGAACGTTTAATAGCTAATTTAAGGAGGATTGCTTATGTCAACTAAGAACGAGACCAAAGAAAACAAGAAGAGTGCCGAAACAAAAAGCGGCACAAGTTCATTATCAGGTTCCATGCCGTCTATATGGTATACATAATATACCCATAAGCCGCTTGGTATCCTTCGCTCAAATATAGCTGGCCACATGTGACCAGCTTTTTTCTTTGGAGCCACGATGTACAGAACGGTGGCATCTTACTGTCGTTCTGATGCCTTCTTCGGGTCGTGGAAGGCATCCTTTACAAGGTAAGAAGGCATCCCTGATAGGGGTAAAGCCCTAACCTGGCAGGGAGTTAACCCTACCTTTTCAACCGTTCGCCTACACTCAAACAACCGTTTGCCTATACTCAAACGGTCGTTCGCCTATACTCAAATGCGGGAGCACCATTTTGGAATGGGTGTAGAGTGGGTGTAGAGTGGGTGCACACTTTTTGCGAAGTGTGCACCCCAAAATAGCTCTGATAATCAGACGATTAACCTAAAAAGGTGTAGGGGGGCATACTTTAACCAGTTTTTGCGCAATATGTATGAGTTGTTTGTCATCAAGGAAAGTTTGCTTTAACTTTTCAAGGGCTCTGCAGAGCTGGTCTGGGCAGGAAGTGCCTTTTGTGCCAAAAACAGGATAATTTGTGACTGTCACATTGTGTATCCTGACCCCTCTATGTTCCTAGTCTATTCCTTACCATTTTAAGAGGGAATAATCTATGTCCCATATAATGTAAATGACGATAACAATGATAGATGGAATCATTAGATGAACAGATCTTTTAATACTATCCTTTATTGTATCCTTTTCGTACAAAAGATATAATAGCAAACTTAAACACGCGAAATGGAGTATTAAAACTACAATTACACCAATAATATGCCCCCTTACCCATTCATTATAATGTTCTATATAAAAGTCATAACCCAAAAGAGAAAAATTCCAAACCAAAACACATGAAAGCACCTGAAATACAAATAGCAAGAATAAACCTAAACATTTTAGTAACTTCTTCATATACGTTGAATAATTCATTTTAAATCAATCAAAGCCCTCATGGTCTAATGACCAAATGACATTGGTTGTTGAAATGGGAGCAGAAAAGGACTTTCCATCATACCGATAAACGATGAATCGTGGATCAAAAACTAAATCAAAATTTGCCCATCCCTGACTTCCATTGCTATATAAATCTTTTGGAAATTTAAGATATTGGAATTCCTTAATATTTCCTGTGGGATGCATGATGTCGGAGAAGCATTCTCCTAAATCTGTCAAATCATCTATGTCAGATAATAATACAACCTCTGTCAATGTTGTTTTGTTATATCCTACTATACGTTTATTTTCCCTGAAGATATATTTATATATTGCATCATATTTTTCTAGGCACACAAAGCTAAACAATAGATTGTTGGGGCATCCGGATAATTCCAAGATTAATACTTTTCCATTGTCATCACTCAGATTGTTTTTTGATAAAGAATTCAGATACAACACAGCTACAGAATTAACGATTGAGTCCAATTGATGGTTATCAAAAACAAACTCTTCTAATATAAACCCACTATTATCATTCTTTTCTGCATTGCAGCCATAAAGACACAGAAGCAATAATATAAGAATAAAAAATTCTTTAATCTTTAAATCCATTATCATCATAGCTCTATATTTTATTATGTATATGTCATAAACTCTCATTATCTTTTTCTCATTTTTCTGTTTTGACCTTTACTAAAAAGAGAGTGTCAAGAGGTGTTCCTTTATGATAATCCACAACCCTGACTAATATTGTATCTTTGGGATCACATCTCGTTGTAAGTTCAAATTGACAGATGCCTCGACATCTGATTCCGCCGTAAAATCTTTCAAGTTCCCATTTCTTTTCAAATCCTCTTTCTTTTATTTCTTCTGCATTTTCTACCATTAGATATAGATTTGAAATGCTATCATTATATTTGTAGAATCGGCTGAATTCGGATTTGTACCAATGACGTTTTTCAGCAAATATTTCTTTTGCTTTTATACCATATTTGTTATATGGGACTGAATCTAATATTTTATATTGACAGATGAAGGCTTTGTCATCTATAGATTCTTGCATTGTGATACTATCTTTCCATAAGTCCTTATGGAAATACGGTGGAATATCAATCCCCATGAGATACGTGACGGACATTACTATTGTTGTTAATGCCACCAAATAACCTAATAGTCTGAACTTCTTTTTAAACAGAAAAACGATACATGTTATTGCTATGGCGCACAATATGGTAAGAGAGATCAGTAGTGCAAAAAAGTAGTGAATCACGTCAAACCACTCTGCTGCAGCCAAAGCTACCAGCACCAGTATTTCATTCCTAATTGTTTTCATTTTCTATTCGTTTTTATTACAAATCCTGAATTCTGAGATTTTATGTTGTTATAAATATACGTGGCAGACTTACCCGAACTGTAAGCAATATTTGTCGGCAAATTTAATAAATTATAGCTAATTGACGAAATGTTTTTATTCAAATCTTTCGTCATATTGCCATTTTTGTCGTAAGTGTACTCGCCAGACATATTAATTGGGTCGTCCATAATTCTTTTTATAATTGTTTTCTTTCCATATTCTTTTCTGGTTATAGGAATTTCGGGTCACAAATGGGGCACTTCTGTGCCAGTCACAAAATATCCTCGTGTGACACTCAATACAGATAGAACATCCGCTCCATCATCTGCCACTTCTCGTCGCTTGTGGCACCTTCCTTGCATTGCTGGAACATCGCCATGTAGTCCTCCCACTCCTGTTGGCGGGGAAGGGTGGCAAGGCGAGACATCGCCGAGTCCCAATCGAAGTCGAGAGGTGTCTCGACGATCATCACCAGTCGGGTGCCGAGGATGAAGATCTGCATGTCCAGTATACCCACCTCCCTAATGCCGTCGCGTATCTCCTGCCACGACTCCTCCTTGCTGTGTCTGCGGCGATACTCGGCTATCAGCGCCGGATCGTCCTTAAGGTCCATCGTCTGCACATAGCGCTTCACCGCCTGCCCGTACTCCTTTACACTGTATCCTTCCATAATCTTACAAATCTGATCTCATTTTATAAGATACTTTTTCCCATTGCGAATATATATGTTTGATTACTCGATATTCAGACGGCGGTTCTTGGGATATTTCACTTTGTATTGCAGAATCAGTTCACGCTGTTCGCCGGGCTGGAGCTGCAGGGGCCACTTGATGATGCCGGTCTGATTGTCAAACTGGCCGTCACTCAGTTCTTCCATGCTTACCTCGATATTGGTGTTACGCGAGATGGGGGCCTGATCGAATACGGTGATGTTGACACTCTCCTGGCGATTGTTCTTCACGGTGATGCGCCACTTCATCGTCTGTTCCTGATTGCTACCGAAGAAACGACGCGTGGAACTCTCGCTGACCTTGATGCGCTGTACACGGATGCTCTGGTCGCGACCCATCGAGAAGTGGAGCGTGTCGCTGCTGACGTTAGGATCGAGAATGCTCTTGCCCACAAACGAATTATCGAAGTAGACGTTGGCCTCGCCCTCCATCAGGTTGAGTTTCTGCCAGCCGGTGGCATCGGCCACCAGGAACGACTCCTTGTCAATCTTGGGGATGCCGCGATACTCGTAGGACGCAGGCAGCTGATGACGGGCGATCTCGGTTGTCGTCGTCTTGCCGCCATCGGGTAGTGTCAGCAGCTGCTTGATGTCGAACTCATAGCCGAACTGTGCTTGCTGCTGACTGACGGCAATCACTTCGCTCTCCTTCATTTCTTCTTCCACTTCCATAGGAATTGCATCTGCCATCGCTACGGACTCTTTCGCTCTCATGACGACGGGTTTGGAATTGCGTCCCTTTTTTGAGCCATAACCCACAACTGCAACTTCCTGAAGTGCGGACTGGTCTTCCTGCAGGCGTATGTTGAGCGTAGAACCGGGATCTGCGGTACGTGTCTGGCTGAGATAACCTATATAGGAGAACGTCAGCTGGCGGCTGTTTTGCGGCAGGACGATGGAATAATGACCGTCCACATCGGTAACGGTACCAAGATTAGTGCCCTTCACCCTCACAGTCGCTCCAATCAACGGATTACCGTCGTCGGCCGATACGATCTTTCCACTAACAACGTTGCTGGCGTCAGAGTCGATATTATAAGAGGGAGCCGCCAGACCATAGTCCAGCCAATATGTCCGAAGCTGTGGCGCAACATTGGAACGGTTGGGATTGGCCGACGAGAGTGTTACGGGAACGTTCTTCCACTCTTCTCCGGTGTTCTGATAGATATTGGCCTTGTAAGACAGCTGCAAGGGCTCCTTGATGCTGTTGGAACGTATGTCGTAGCTGGGGAACCAACCGGCATTCGTCACATAATAGGTGATGTCGAAGTCGGCGCGGCCGGCCTGTTTGGCGTCCAGCTTCACATCAATCTCCGTGACGTTCTTCAGCTTCAGCTTGGCTATCGAGTCGCGTATGTCTTGCCTACGCTTCAGTTCATCATTCAGGGTCTGCAACTGCTCTTCCAGCTCCTGACTGCGTTTCTTCACCGAAAGCACCTGTTGGGCATAGTAGGCATTCAGCTCCTTGATGTTCGCCAATGGTGTGGCCACTGTCCGGCCTGCCACCGAGCAGTTGGTCTTAACCAGTTCCAACTGTGCGGCCAGCATCTCCTGCTCGTCCTTGGTCTGCTGGATACGACGCTCCACAGCCTTTACATCATCCTCGGCGGCATGCAGTCTCTTGATCTGTGCAGCCGAGTCGGGATGGGCCGTCCGCTCGCTGACGCCTAATATCGTGAGATGACCCTTGGCCTTTACCTGCAGGCTCTTTTTGTCCATATATGGAGAAAAGCCGGTAAAGGTCACGACTTGTTCGCCTGGCACCAGGGTTACACTCTTGGAACGCTCCACCTGAGCACCATTGGTAAACACCGTCACTTTGTTGATCGAAGCCGTCTGCTTCTCAACAGCCTCACTCACCATTGCCGCCATCAGGCAAATGGCAATCATCATTTTACGCTTAATATTCATAGGTATACTATAGTTGGTTTTCTTTCTGTGACAAATATCGATGCAAAGATACGAGTATTGCTTGAAACAACCAAGCAAAACGGTCATATTTTTTTCTGATATATTTGGATTTCTCAATTATTCTACGTAATTTTGCAGACGATTTTATAAAGATTTTTATACAGTATGAAGACAACAGCGGTGCCTTCCTCTACGCCGATGATGACGTTGAGTGCTAGAAATTTGCTGAAGTTTATGGTACACTACTGGCTGTGGTTCTTGCTGTCGGTAGTGATATGTCTATGTGCTTCCATGCTGTATGTATGGTATACCACACCTGTTTACAAGCTCTCTGGAAGGATGCTGATCCTGCAGGCTGACAATGTCAATGGCAGAGGCTCCTCAAACATGTTCAGGTATGTCAATAATATCGGTTCCGTCTCAAGAACTGCCGGTGTAGAGAATGAGGTGGAGAGGCTGTGGTCGAGCATGCTGATGCGCGACGTGGTGAAAAGCCTGAAACTCTATACGGACTACCGGGTGAAGGGGTGGCCTAAGAACCGTGTGGTGTATGCCACACAGCCCGTCACCGTGGACCTCGACCCGCTACACCTGGACAGTATCGATAAAATGGTCTTCGATGAATATTGTACCATCAACATGAAGATGAAGCGAAAGGGCGATAGCGACACGATACTCGTTATGGGCATCCTCATGAGTGAAGATGAGATGGTATGGGGCTTTAACCGTCGGATCAACAGTCTGCCGTACAAGATCGATACGCCGTTCGGTACACTGACTTTCACCAAGAACCCGCAGGGAGAAGAGTTGAAGGCCGGGCAAGAATGGTCGATCACCATCCAGCCGCCATACGACAAGGCGCTGGAATATCTGGGACGCCTGGGCGTGAATCAGAGAAAGGAGGATCAGAACAGCGACCGCTGGCTCTTCCGCTATTACTATAAGATGTCGGACATAGTCAGTGTGACTTTCGTCGACAGGGATATCAGAAGGGGAATGGATGTGCTGCGGCAGCTGGCAGTAAGCTATAACAGGCTGGCTAATGAGGAAAAGAATGAAGTGGCCCGGCGCACGGAGGCGTTTATCAATGAGCGTATCGCCAGCCTGAGCGAGGAGCTGAACCTGAAAGACGATTCCATTGAGCAGATTAAGCGGGAGGGGGGGCTGACGGATATCACCGATGCTGCCAAGTCGGTGGTTCAGGCCGACAAGCTGGGCATGAAAATGACGGAGGCAGGCGCACAGAGGATGATGATCGACTATCTGGAAGAATATGTCAGAAATCCAAAGAACAAGTACGAGATCATCCCTTCGATCTTCGGATTGGACAACAAGGTGTCAGAGAACATGATCGGACAGTACAACGAGATTGTACAGGAGCGCAAATGGAGGCTGCAGTCTGCATCGGAAGAGTCGCCGGAAGTGAAAAGACTCGAAATTGTGGCCGAAGAGATGAGAGCCGCCATCAGGAAGGCTCTGCAACAGGCCAGGCACGCATCGGAAATCGAACAGCGGGGACTGGGCTTGCAGTACGCTACCTTCAGGGAGAAGGTGGACGTCACACCTGTGGCCGAGAAGGCACTGGCGGACGTGGGACGTCAGCAGGCGATCAAGGACCGTCTGTTCAGGCTCCTCTTACAGAAACGCGAAGAGAACAGCATCACGCTGACTTCTAACTCTAATCACGGCCGGCTTATCGATGAGCCGATGCTTTCAGGCAGGGTAAGGCCTAATCGGTGGAAGGCTTACGGAATCGCACTGGGGGTCGGGATTGCAGTACCTTACGCTATCCTGTTCCTGTTGGGACTGTTGCGCTGGCGGATAAGAGACCGCAAGGAACTGGAGAAGATGACGGAACGGCCAATTGTTGCCGAACTGCCGATGATAGGGGATCATGTCAAAGGCGATGCGGGCATCGTGGTACGGTTTGGTGTCAACGAACCCGTCACCGAGACCTTCCGGCTCCTGAGGACCAATGTGCTGTTCATGTTGAAAGGGGAGGGGAATGCCATCCTCATCACGTCGTCCACATCCGGAGAGGGAAAGACCTTCTGCGCCGCAAACCTCGCCATGAGCTTCGCGCTTCTGGAAAAGAGGGTAATCCTCTGTGGAATGGACATCCGCCGGCCGGCGCTCGGCAAACTGTTTGAACACACCGACAGAAACATGGGATTGTCGGTGCTGTTGGGGATGGATCACGTGACGGAAACGGATGTCAACCGACATGTCCAGCCGTCGGGCATTGACCCGCACCTGGATCTGTTGCAGGCCGGACCGGTACCGCCAAATCCAGCGGAACTCTTGTCGCGGGACGTTTTCGGGCAGGTGGTCGACATCTTGAAGAAGGAATATGACTACGTGATATTCGACACTGCACCCGTGGGCCTTGTGACAGACACGCTGACCATTGGCCGACAGGCGGATGTCACCATCTTCGTATGCCGCGCGGGTTACACGCCGAGATATGCCATCGCCCAGCTAAACAATCTCGCCGAAGAAGACAAACTGCCGAATACTTGCTTCGTACTCAACGGACAGTATGAATAAAAAAATCCGTCAGCATCCCAGGATGCTGACGGTGTGTAATGTAGCGGTGAGACTATTTCGCTGACTCAGTCGTGATGAGGTCTACGGAGCGCTTCAGGAAGCGGTCGAGGGCCTCACCCTTCAACATACCGTTCTGGAGCAGGGCCAGGTCGATGAGCTGGTGGACAATCGAGTTGCCCTTCGCATAGTCGGCGATAACGGCAGTCTTCTTGTCCTTCTCTGCCTGGACAGCTTTCTCAGCCTCGGCCTTCTGGTCTTTCTCTTCCTGTGTGATCTCGTCCCACTTCTTCTTGTCCTGTGCGGCGCGGATGGCGGCAAGACGAGCCTCCTGACCCTTCAGTTCTGCCTCGATGGGCTTTAGGGCTTCCTCGGTGGCAGACTTGCTCTCGGCGAGCACTTTCTTCACCAGCGGATGATCCGAATTGAGCACGAGGTTGAAGGAGTCGGGCATCTGTCCGTAGAAGCCCATACCGGCCTGGAACTTGCTCATGTCCTTCATACGGCGCATGTATTCATTCTGCGTGATGACCACAGGACGGGCCTCGCTGCCGAGGGCATCAACCTGTACCATAAACTCGGCCTTGTCGATCTTTGGCAGCTGTGTGCGGAAGACGGCTGACAAATTGTCACTCTCTGACTCCGAGAGGTCTGACTTCTTCTTGTCTTCCTTCACGATCAGACGGTCGATGATGTCAGAATCGACACGGGTGAAACGGCTCTTCTCGAACTTCTGTTCCAGCGTCTGGATGGTCGGCACGTCGAGCTGGCCGTCGAGCAGTAGCACGGAGTAGCCCTTGTCCTGGGCGCCCTTGATGTAGGAGTACTGCTCCTCCTTGTCGGTGGCATAGAGGTAGACGAGCATGTCGTCCTTGTCCTTCTGGTTGGCCTCAATGAGTTTGCGGTACTCGTCGAAGGTGAAATACTTGCCTTCTGTATCCTTGAAGAGCGAGAAGTCCTTGGCACGATCGTAGAAGTCGGGCTCGGAGAGGATGCCGTAGTTGATGAAGAGTTTCAGGTCGTCCCATTTCTCCTCATACTCTTTGCGGTTCTCCTTGAAGATGGCGTTCAGACGGTCGGCTACTTTCTTGGTGATGTAAGTGGAGATCTTCTTTACCTCGCGGTCACTCTGCAGATAGCTGCGGCTGACGTTCAGGGGGATGTCGGGCGAGTCGATGACACCATGGAGCAGCGTCAGGAACTCAGGCACGATGCCTTCCACCTGGTCGGTGACGAACACCTGGTTGCAGTAGAGCTGGATCTTGTTGCGCTGCAGCTCGATGTTCGACTTGATCTTCGGGAAGTAGAGGATACCCGTGAGGTTGAAGGGGTAGTCGACGTTGAGGTGGATCCAGAACAGGGGCTCGTCACTCATGGGGTAGAGGGTACGGTAGAACGACTTGTAGTCCTCGTCCTTCAATGTTGACGGGGTCTTCGTCCAAAGGGGCTCTACATTGTTGATGACGTTGTCCTCGGCGGTGTCGACCATCTTCTTCTCGTCGCTCGACCATTCTTGCTTCTTACCGAAGGCGACGGGTACGGCCATGAACTTGCAGTACTTCTGAAGCAGGCCTTCGAGCTTGCTCTTTTCGAGGAATTCCTTCGAGTCGTCATCGATGTAAAGGATGATATCGGAACCGTGGTCGGCGCGCTCGGCATCGTCGATCTCGTAGGCGGGAGAGCCGTCGCACGACCATTTCACGGCCTTAGAACCTTCCTTATAGCTTTTTGTGATGATCTCCACTTTCTTCGACACCATGAACGAGGAGTAGAAGCCGAGGCCGAAGTGGCCGATGATATTGTTGGCATTGTCCTTGTACTTCTCGAGGAAGTCGGTGACGCCGGAGAAGGCAATCTGGTTGATGTACTTGTCGATTTCCTCCTCGGTCATGCCGATACCGTGGTCGGAGATAGTGATGGTGCCCTTGTCGGCATCGAAGTTGACGCGGACGGTCAGGTCGCCCAGCTCGTCGTTGTACTCACCGCTGGCGGCGAGGGTCTTCATTTTCTGTGTGGCATCGACGGCATTGGATACCATCTCGCGGAGGAAAATCTCATGGTCGCTGTAGAGAAACTTTTTGATGACGGGGAAAATGTTCTCGGTTGTAACCCCGATGTTACCTTTTTGCATAACTGTATACTATAATTGATTATTTTTTTGCAATGTTCCTGCAAAAAGCGTGCCAGAGTAATGTTTTCTTTTGCAGGGCAAGCCCTGCATCCTCCATCAACCCCAACCCCTTCTTCGTAAGAAGGGGCTTCGAACCACTCCTTAAATTCCTCGCCAATCGTTGGCAAGGAACTTAACCAGGAAGTCGCAGAAACCGACGACTTCCTGACTGTTTTGGTATCGCGGGACACGCGATATCTTTTTTATCGGCTGGCGCACAGACACTTTGACGTGATTTTTCTTGGCTGGCATTAGATCCAGTTCTGCCTCAATGTGAGCCCCTTTCCAAGGGGCGGCGATAGCGGGGATGTAGGAAAAAGATGGCGAACCCCGAAGGGGCGAAAGCTTGAGAGCCATACCAAAACTTTGATGAAGGGCGGTTTCTGCCCGTAATCAATTACATCCTCTTGCCAACGATTGGCGAGAGGCTTGGAGAGTGGTTCGAGATCCTCCTTAGGACAAGGAGGATGAGGTGGTTGTGACCACGCAGGGCTTGCCTTGCAAAAAAGGTTGGGATTTTGGCAAATAAAAATCCCTCCGAGGGAAACTCGGAGGGACTATTTATAGGATAGAGGAAGTATATTACTTCTTTTTCTTGGTCTCACCTTCCTCAAGCTGAGCTTTCAGCTGAGCCAGAGCGTCGATGTCACCCAGCGTGGTGCTGGCGGCAACGTTCTCAATCTTCGGAGACTCGTCCTTTTTGGCAGCACGAACCTTCTTGGCTGCGGCCTTCTTCTCCTCACGGGCGGGATCCTCGAAGGTGCGGCTGTGAGAGAGGATGATGCGCTTACTGTCCTTATTGAACTCAATCACCTTGAAAGGCAGAGTCTCGCCGGCAACAGCCTGACTGCCGTCTTCCTTCACCAGGTGCTTCGGTGTAGCGAAGCCTTCAACGTTCTCCTCGAGAGAAACCACTGCGCCCTTCTCGAGCAGTTCAGCGATCTTACCATCGTGGATGGTGCCAACGGCATACTTCTCCTCGAAAGCATCCCAAGGATTGTCCTCCAGCTGCTTGTGGCCGAGAGAGAGACGACGGTTCTCCTTGTCGATGTCGAGCACGATCACCTCGATGGGCTCGCCAACCTTGGTGAACTCTGAGGGGTGCTTCACCTTCTTGGTCCAAGAGAGGTCGCTGATGTGGATCAGTCCGTCGACACCTTCCTCGAGCTCTACGAACACACCGAAGTTGGTGAAGTTGCGAACCTTGGCGTTGTGCTTAGAGCCGACAGGATACTTGGCCTCGATAGCCTCCCAGGGATCCTCGCGCAGCTGCTTGATGCCGAGAGACATCTTGCGCTCGTCGCGGTCGAGGGTCAGGATGACAGCCTCTACCTCGTCGCCAACCTTCAGGAAGTCCTGAGCTGAACGGAGGTGCTGGCTCCAAGACATCTCGCTGACGTGGATGAGTCCCTCCACACCGGGCTGGATCTCAACGAATGCACCGTAGTCGGCGATGACAACCACCTTACCCTTCACGTGGTCACCCACCTTCAGGTTCTGATCCAGAGCATCCCAAGGATGCGGGCTGAGCTGCTTCAGACCGAGGGCGATGCGACGCTTCTCGTCGTCGAAGTCGAGGATGACAACGTTGATCTTCTGGTCGAGTTCCACCACCTTGTGGGGATCGTCGACGCGGCCCCAAGAGAGGTCGGTGATGTGGATCAGTCCGTCAACACCACCAAGGTCTACGAACACGCCGTAGTTGGTGATATTCTTGACAACACCCTCGAGGATCTGGCCCTTCTCGAGCTTGCCGATAATCTCCTTCTTCTGTGCCTCCAGCTCCTGCTCAATGAGGGCCTTGTGAGAGACAACCACGTTGCGGAACTCCTGGTTGATCTTGACAACCTTGAACTCCATAGTCTTGCCTACGAACTGATCGTAGTCGCGTATGGGATGAACGTCGATCTGCGAGCCGGGGAGGAAAGCCTCGATACCGAACACGTCGACAATCATACCGCCCTTCGTGCGGCACTTGATGAAGCCCTGGATGATAGCATCCTGCTCGAGAGCCTCGTTGACATCGTCCCAAGACTTGCTCAGGCGAGCCTTCTTGTGAGAGAGGATCAGCTGACCCTTCTTGTCCTCAGCGCTCTCAACATACACTTCCACCTTGTCACCAATCTTCAGGTCGGGGTTGTAGCGGAACTCAGAGGCGGGGATGATACCGTCGCTCTTGTAGCCGATGTTGACCACCACCTCCTTTTTGTCGACGGAGGTCACGGTTCCTTCCACCACCTGGTGGTCGGCCACTTTGTTAAGGGTTTCGTCGTACGCCTTGTCAAGTTCCTCACGGCTGACACCGGCGGTCGTGCCATTCTCGAACTCGTCCCAGTTGAAGTCGTCGAGCGGCTTTACGTTCTTTGTTAATTCTGACATTTTTGATGCCCCCTTTCTCAGGGGGTAGGGGCCTGAACAGACGTTTATCAGACCATATTCTAAGTGGTTAATAATAATAGGAGTCAGCGCCTGTTCCGGCTCCCATTGCCCCTTCTGGAGCGCAAAGCGGCTGCAAAGGTACTTATTTTCTTTGAACTTTGAGCTTTGAGCTTTAAACTTTATGATTACTTTTATATATTATTAACAAAAAAAGAAGCGGCTCTCATTAGAGTCCGCCTCTTTCTCTTATCTTTTCCTTATGAACTCCACAATTTGTCTTTATATCATATCATAAAGCTCAAAGTTCAAAGCTCAAAGTTCAAAGTCTTACACGATTCCCTGAGCCATCATAGCGTTGGCAACCTTCATGAAGCCGGCCACGTTAGCACCTTTCACGTAGTTGATGTAACCATCAGCCTGCGTACCGTACTTCACACAGTTCTCGTGGATGTCGTTCATGATGCGCTTCAGATAATCGTCAACCTCCTTAGCAGTCCAGCTCAGACGCTCAGAGTTTTGGCTCATCTCAAGACCAGATACAGACACACCACCGGCGTTAGAGGCCTTACCAGGAGCATAGAGGATCTTGGCATCCTGGAAGATCTTGATAGCCTCGGGCAGTGAAGGCATGTTGGCACCCTCAGCAACAGCGATCACACCGTTGTCGATCAGAGCCTGAGCCTGCTCACCGTTGATCTCGTTCTGTGTAGCGCAAGGCAGAGCGATGTCGGCCTTCTCGTGCCAAGGACGCTCACCAGCGTGATATACAGCATTGGGATACTCCTCGGCATACTCCTTGATACGTCCGCGCTCAACGTTCTTCAGCTCCTTCACATACTCGAGCTTCTCCTGTGTGATGCCATCGGGATCGTAGATGTAACCGTCTGAGTCAGAGAGGGTCATGGGGATAGCACCGAGCTGGATGCACTTCTCAGTAGCATACTGAGCCACGTTACCAGAACCAGAGATCAGCACCTTCTTGCCCTTCAGGTCGATACCGCGGGTAGCGAGCATCGAGGTCAGGAAGTATACACAACCGTAACCAGTAGCCTCAGGACGGATCAGTGAACCACCGAAGGAAAGACCCTTACCGGTGAGCACACCCTGGAACTGGTGAGTGAGCTTCTTGTACTGTCCGAAGAGATAGCCAACCTCGCGGCCACCAACACCGATGTCGCCAGCGGGAACATCCTCATCGGGACCGATGACGCGATAGAGCTCATTCATGAAGGCCTGGCAGAAACGCATCACCTCAGCGTCGCTCTTGCCACGGGGAGAGAAGTCGGAACCACCCTTTGCACCACCCATAGGCAGTGTGGTCAGAGAATTCTTGAAGGTCTGCTCGAATGCAAGGAACTTCAGGATACCCAGATTCACGCTCTTATGATAACGAAGACCGCCTTTGTACGGGCCAATGGCGTTGTTGTGCTGGATGCGATAACCCATGTTGGTCTGAACCTTGCCCTGGTCGTCAACCCAGGTGATGCGGAACTCACACACTCTGTCAGGGATGCACAGACGCTCGATCAGGTTGGCCTTCTCAAACTCAGGGTGCTTGTTGTACTCTTCTTCGATGGTGGGAAGAACTTGACTGACGGCCTGGATGTACTCCGGCTCGTTGGGGAAGCGCTGCTTCAGCTGCTCTACAACTTGTGCTGCATTCATAATTTTTTGTTTCTTTTTTGGTTGTTATAATGATAAAAATTCGTTTGCAGGTTGAATTCGGTTGCAAAATTACATCAAAAAATTGAAATAACAAACATTTTATCAATTTTTTCCTTGAATTACTGTCTTTTTGCTACTTAATTGATATAAATCAAGGCAAAAGGTCAGTTGGAGTGTCTCAAAGGGGATGCGTTGCTTCTTGAAAAATATAATCCGAGAAATTTTGTATTTAGTTCGATTTTTACTATCTTTGTCGCCTGAAACATCATATATAATATAAATAGGTATGAAGGACTTTAATTTCTACGCCCCGACGCGTGTGGTGTTCGGACGCGAGGCTGAGGAGAATCTCCCTCAGTTGATTCAGCAGTATGGTGGTGGACGGGTGCTTGTTCACTATGGTGGTGGTAGTGCCAAAAGGTCGGGGCTGCTCGACAAGGTGTTCGGGATGCTCACTGGAGCCGCTATCCAATATGTGGAGTTGGGTGGGGTAGTGCCTAACCCGTTGCTGTCGAAAGTGCGGGAGGGAATAGACCTCTGCCGGAAGGAAAACGTCAACTTCATCCTGGCCATAGGCGGTGGAAGCGTGATCGACTCGGCGAAGGCCATCGGCTACGGTGTGGGCTATTCTGGCGACGTATGGGATTTCTGGGATGGTAAGGCAGTGCCGCAGACGTGTCTGCCGATAGGTGTGATGCTGACTATTCCCGCCGCGGGAAGTGAGATGTCGTCGAGCTGTGTGATTACTAACGATGAGGGTATGTTGAAGCGTGGCGTGAACAGCGACCTCTGCCGCTGTAAGTTCGCCATCATGAATCCTGAGCGCACCTATACTTTGCCTCCATACCAGACGGCCGCAGGAGCTACCGATATTATGATGCACACGATGGAACGCTACTTCTCTAAATACGAGGACGCTCTGCTGACTGACGCTATTGCAGAGGCACTTCTCAGGACGGTAAAGGATGCTGTGCCTGAGGTGCTGAAGAATCCAGAGGACTACCGGCACCGTGCTGCCATCATGTGGGCCAGCTCGCTGTCGCATAACGATCTGACGGAGTGTGGAACGGAGAAGGACTTTGCCTGTCATAAACTAGAGCACGAGCTGAGCGGACTCTTCGGCGTGACACATGGTGCAGGATTGGCTGCCATTTGGGGATCATGGGCGCGCTATGTGATGGATAAGCACCTGAACCGCTTCGTGCAGTTTGCCGTGAACGTGATGGGCGTAACGAACGACTTCACAGATCCTCGTGCCACAGCCCTGAAGGGAATCGAGGCCATCGAATGTTTCTTCCGAGCCATCGGTATGCCTGTGAGCATCCCAGAGTTGATAGGCCGTGAGGCTACCGACGAGGAGATCGACGAGATGGTGCGCAAGTGCAGTCGCGACGGTAAAATGAAGATTGGCGCGATGGAAGTGCTGATTCCCGTAGATATGCTGAAGATTTATCGTATGGCAAACAAGCATTAAGCTGACTGTGTAATAATGTGAAAATGTAAGCCCGTTGCGTAAAAAAGTGACGAATTATTTGTTTGTTACAAAAGAAATGCTTACTTTTGCAGCCGAAATCAAATAATTGAGTACAAAATGAAGAGTATGATTCTACTTAATGGCCTTATTATTATTCGACTGCAGGGTGTGGTCGGAAGTGATTAGGTGCTAGTAGATTTCATTAATAACTGAACATAGAAAATTGAAAATGATAACGAGCCTTTCTCACTTCCAAGTGTGAAAGGCTTTTTGTTTAAGACACAGTAATAGATTAACAAAATAAAAATGAACGACAGACTTTACATTTTCGACACGACGCTGAGAGACGGGGAACAGGTGCCTGGATGTCAGTTGAACACTGTTGAGAAGATTCAGGTGGCAAAAGCCTTAGAGCAGTTAGGCGTGGACGTGATCGAAGCAGGATTCCCTATTTCAAGTCCTGGTGACTTTAACTCCGTGATTGAGATTTCAAAAGCCGTTACGTGGCCCGTGATTTGTGCGCTGACACGTGCTGTGGAGAAGGATATCGATGTGGCCTTCGAAGCATTGAAATATGCCAAGCACAAGCGTATCCACACGGGTATCGGCACCAGCGACGAGCACATCCTGTATAAATTCAACTCCACCCGTGAGGAGATTCTCGAAAGGGCAGTAGCTGCCACGAAGTATGCCAAACGCTTCATCGACGACGTGGAGTTCTATTGCGAGGATGCTGGCCGTACGGATAACGAGTATCTGGCTCAGGTTGTAGAGGCTGTTATCAAGGCCGGTGCTACGGTAGTAAACATTCCTGACACCACGGGCTACTGTTTGCCGCAGGAATACGCAGAGAAAATCAAGTACCTGAAAGAACATGTCGACGGTATAGACCGTGCTATTATCTCCACCCACTGTCATAACGACCTTGGTATGGCTACGGCCAACAGTTTGAGTGGCGTGATGGCAGGAGCCCGTCAGGTGGAGGTGACCGTTAACGGTATCGGAGAGCGTGCCGGCAATACCTCTTTAGAAGAGATTGCCATGATCCTGAAGTGCCACAAGGGACTGGATATTGATACGAATATCAACACCACGAAAATTTATCCCACGAGCCGTATGGTGTCGAGTCTGATGAACATGCCTATTCAACCCAATAAGGCTATTGTGGGTCGTAATGCCTTTGCCCATTCCTCTGGCATCCATCAGGATGGTGTGTTGAAGAACGTGCATACCTATGAGATTATCGACCCGAAGGACGTTGGTATCGATGACAACAGTATCGTCCTCACCGCTCGTAGCGGCCGAGCTGCATTGAAGCACCGTCTCCATGTAAACGGTGTAGACCTTGACGAGCATAAGCTTGACAAAATCTATGAGAAGTTCCTCCTGTTAGCAGACCAGAAGAAGGAGGTTAATGATGCCGATGTGCTGATGCTTGCTGGGGCAGACATGGCAGATGCTCATGCCGTAAAACTCGACTTCCTGCAGGTAACCACCGGCAAGGGCGTGAAGAGTGTTGCTTCTATCGGTCTTGATATCAGCGGTCAGAAATTCGAGGCAGCAGCAAGCGGAAACGGTCCTGTAGATGCCGCCATCAAGGCCCTAAAGAAGATTATCATGAAACAGATGACGCTGAAGGAGTTCACCATCCAAGCCATCTCGAAGGGCTCTGACGACGTGGGTAAGGTTCACATGCAGGTGGAGTACAACGGCTCACTATATTACGGCTTCGGCGCGAATACGGACATCGTGACGGCTTCCGTAGAGGCATATATTGACTGTATAAACAAATTTAAAAAGGAAGACGAATGAATACGTTATTTGACAAGATATGGGATAAGCACGTGGTGCAGCAGGTGGAAGATGGTCCCACACAGTTGTATATCGACCGTCTATACTGTCATGAGGTGACCTCGCCGCAGGCCTTCGAGGGTATGCGCGCCAGAGGACTGAAGTGCTTTCGTCCGGAGAAAATCTACTGTATGCCGGATCATAACACTCCTACTCACGATCAGGATAAACCCATCGAGGATCCCGTAAGTAAGAAACAGGTAGATATGCTGGCCAAGAATGCCTCCGATTTCGGACTGACACACTATGGCATGTTCTCGAAGGACAATGGTATCATCCACGTTGTGGGTCCTGAGAAAGGTCTCTCGTTGCCGGGAATGACTATTGTCTGTGGTGACTCACATACCTCCACCCACGGAGCAATGGGAGCCGTGGCCTTCGGTATCGGCACCTCAGAGGTGGAGATGGTAATGGCCTCACAGTGTATCCTGCAGCAGAAGCCGAAGTCGATGCGGATTTCCATCAACGGTAAGTTAGGAAAGGGAGTGACGGCAAAGGATGTGGCCCTCTACCTGATGGCCAAACTGACCACCAGCGGTGCTACAGGTTATTTTGTCGAGTATGCGGGTGATGTCATCAAAGCCTTGTCCATGGAAGGTCGCCTGACACTCTGTAACCTCTCCATAGAGATGGGTGCCAGAGGCGGATTCATAGCACCCGACGAGACCACATTTGAGTATATCAAAGGTCGAGAGTTTGCACCAAAGGGTGCGGAATGGGAGAAGGCTGTCAATAACTGGAGGACACTAAAGAGCGGCGATGATGCTGTGTTTGATAAGGAACTGATATTCAATGCTGAAGATATCGAACCGCGAATAACTTATGGAACTAATCCTGGTATGGGTATTGGCATTACTGAAGCGATACCAGTAAGGAGTCAGGAGTCAGGAAACAGGAGTCAGGAGAAAGCTCTCGATTATATGGGTTTCCAGCCTGGACAGAAACTTTTGGGTACGAAGGTGGACTATGTGTTCCTCGGTGCTTGTACCAATGGTCGTATTGAAGACTTCCGTGCCTTCGCTTCCATCGTGAAAGGTAAGAAGAAGGCACCAGATGTTGTAGCATGGCTCGTGCCCGGATCATGGGCCGTAGACCGTCAGATTCGTGAGGAGGGGCTCGACAAGGTGTTGGCAGATGCAGGCTTTGAGATCCGTCAGCCTGGGTGCTCTGCTTGTCTGGCTATGAATGATGATAAGATTCCCTCAGGGAAACTCAGCGTCTCTACCTCTAATCGCAACTTCGAGGGGCGTCAGGGACCCGGTGCCCGCACTATTCTGGCTTCGCCCCTCACTGCTGCAGCAGCTGCTGTTACTGGGGAGATAACAGATCCGAGAGAGTTGATGTAATTGTAGATTGAAAAATGAACATTGAAATGAAACAGAAATTCGATATCATCACAAGCACTTGTGTGCCACTGCCGTTAGAGAACGTGGACACCGACCAGATTATACCCGCCCGATTCCTAAAAGCCACAACTAGGGAGGAGAGTTTCTTTGGCGACAACCTGTTCCGTGACTGGCGCTACAACAGTGACGGCACACCCAACAAAGATTTCGTGCTCAACAATCCCCGTTATTCGGGCTGCATCCTTGTGGCAGGTAAAAACTTCGGCTCTGGATCGAGTCGTGAGCATGCCGCTTGGGCGATTGCTGGTTATGGTTTCCGAGTAGTTATCAGCTCGTTCTTTGCTGATATCCACAAAAACAATGAACTGAACAACTTCGTACTGCCCGTTCAGGTGAGCGAGCCGTTCCTCGCAGAACTATTCCAATCTATCCATAAAAATCCTGAGACGTTGGTGGAGGTGGATTTACCTAATCAGACGGTTACTAACAAAGCTACAGGCCATAGCGAGCATTTTGACATCAACGGCTACAAGAAACACTGCCTGATGAACGGCCTCGACGACATAGATTTCCTGGTGCATAACAAAGAAAAGACAGAACTATGGGAACAGATGAACAAGTAGGACAATATAAGCGTTTGCAGCCGTTTGTGGAGATTATGGACTCTACGTTGCGCGACGGAGAACAGACAAGTGGTGTCAGTTTCCTGCCGCACGAGAAACTCATCATCGCCCGTATGCTCCTCAACGATCTGGACGTAGACCGTATCGAGGTGGCCTCAGCACGGGTGTCGGAAGGTGAAAAGGAGGCTGTGGGTATGATCTGCCGCTTTGCGGAGAAGATCGACAAACTCAGTCAGGTTGAGGTGCTTGGATTTATCGACGGCGGTCAGAGCATAGACTGGATCAACTCCTGCGGCTGTAAGACCGTCAACCTGTTGGCGAAGGGTTCTCTGCGGCATTGTCAGGAACAGTTGAAGAAAACCCCCGAGGAACATTTTGAAGACATTACCCAGACGGTGAAATACGCCCGTAGTAAGGGAATGTCAGTAAACCTCTATCTGGAAGACTGGTCAAACGGCATGAAGGACTCGCCCTTCTATGTATATGAGATGATGGATGCCCTATGCGATATTGGCATCCGCCGCTTCATGCTCCCCGATACACTTGGCATTATGAATCCCCTGCAGTGTATCGAGTATTTCCGTAAGATGATGAAGCGATACCCTGACACTCACTTCGACTTTCATGCACACAACGACTATGACCTGGCCGTATCGAATTCCCTCGCTGCCGTGCTTAGCGGTGCAAAGGGTCTCCATGTGACGGTGAACGGCTTGGGTGAACGTTGTGGTAATGCGCCTTTGTCGAGTGTGCAGGTGATCCTGAAGGATCAGTTCAATGCCAAGACGAATATCCGCGAGGACAAGCTCAACGACATTTCCCGTCTGGTGGAGAGTTATAGCGGCATCGCCGTAGCCCCCAATCAGCCTATCATCGGTGACAACGTGTTTACACAAGTGGCAGGCGTTCATGCCGATGGCGATAAGAAAAACGGCCTCTATCAGAATGAACTTGTACCAGAACGTTTTGGCCGTCGCAGGGAGTACGACCTGGGCAAGAACAGCGGTAAGGCGAACATTATCAAGAACCTTGAAGAACTTGGTCTGGAACTGACGCCAGAGCAGACCCGTCGCGTCACCCAGCGCATCACCGAACTTGGTGACAAGAAGGAACGCGTGACACAGGACGACCTGCCCTTCATCGTCAGTGATGTACTGAAACATGATGCTCCCGAGGATAAGGTGAAACTCGTCAGTTATGTGGTCTCTACGGCCTATGGCCTGAAGCCGGGTGCTAATATCAAGGTGCAGATCAACGGTCAGGAGTATGAGGCGAGTGCTACGGGCGACGGTCAGTATGATGCCTTCGTGAAGTCGCTGAGGTATATCTATAAAAAGTACCTGAACCGCACGTTCCCCATTCTGCAGAACTACGCTGTCACCATCCCCCCAGGCGGACGTACCGATGCCCTCGTACAGACGGTCATCACCTGGAACGACAATGGTAAGATTATACGTACCCGTGGTTTGGATGCCGACCAGACGGAGGCGGCGATTAAAGCTACTTTTAAGATGCTGAACATTTACGAAAACGAGCAAGTTGATATAGTTTAGAATTTAGAATTATAGTTTATGAAATTGAAGATTGCGATTCTTGAGGGCGACGGTATCGGCCCAGAGATCATGAAACAGGGTGTGGCAGTACTTGATGCAATTGCCAAGAAGTGCGGCCACCAGTTTGAATACGAGCGTGCCATCTGTGGTGCTCATGCCATCGACGAGGTGGGTGATCCTTATCCCGACAGTACTCATGAAGTGTGCATGCGTGCTGATGCTGTGCTTTTTGCGGCCGTTGGTGACCTGAGATACGACAACGATCCTACGGCTAAGGTACGTCCAGAGACGGGTCTGCTGGCCATGCGTAAGAAACTGGGGCTTTTCGCCAATGTGCGCCCAGTCGCCACCTTCGACTGTCTGTTGCATAAGTCGCCGTTGAAAGACGAGCTGCTGCGTGGTGCCGACTTCGTAGTGATCCGTGAACTGACGGGTGGTATGTATTTCGGTGAGAAGTATCAGGACAACGACAAGGCTTACGATACTGACATCTACACCCGTCCTGAGATTGAGCGTATCTTGAAGGTGGCTTTCGAAATGGCTATGACACGTCGCAGACATCTGACGGTGGTGGATAAAGCCAACGTCTTGGCATCCTCACGTCTGTGGCGGCAGATTGCCCAAGAGATGGAATCGCAATATCCTGAGGTGAGGACCGATTACATGTTCATCGACAACGCTTCTATGCGTGTACTGACGGAACCTCGTTTCTTCGATGTGATCGTGACAGAGAACACCTTCGGCGACATCCTCACCGACGAGACCTCGTGCATCACTGGTTCGATGGGGCTGCAGCCCTCGTCATCGCTGGGTGAGCATACGCCCTTGTTCGAGCCTGTTCACGGCTCTTGGCCACAGGCAGCAGGTCAGAACCTTGCCAACCCCTTGGCGCAGATACTCTCCGCTGCCATGCTCTTGGAGTACTTTGGACTGGAGAAGGAGGGTGCTCTCGTCCGTGATGCTGTAAACGCTTCACTCGATGCCAATGTCCGTACACCAGAGATTCAGGTTGAGGGCGGTGCGCATTACGGCACCAGTGAGGTAGGAGAGTGGATCGTGAATTACATTATTGAACATGGATAAAGAATAATGAAGATAGGTTTATTGTTTATTTTCTTATACTCATTCATTAGCTACGCAGGTGCGCAGACACGTCAGGAGTGGCGTGACTCCTTGGAGACGCTCAATGCGAACCTCAAGCAAGACCCCAACAACATCGACCTCCGTCTGCGAAAGGCAGAGGCCGATATCCAGTTGGAGCAATGGGACTATGCGCTGGCAGAGTATGGCCGTATCCTACGGGCTGACGAACAAAACCTAGCGGCCCTCTTCTTTCGGGCTTACGTGCACGAGAAACAGAAACACTACGATCTGGCAAAAGTAGACTACGACGCATTCCTGGCTATTGAGCCCGTGCATCTTGAGGCACATCTCGGACTTGCTCATGTGTTGCAGAAGATGGGACGAAAACAGGATACCACCGACGAGCTGAATCGTATTGTTCAAATGTTTCCTAACAGTGCCGACGCTTATGCAGCCCGTGCTACCTTTGAGACGGAACAGCAGCAGTATGAGGTGGCTGTCTATGACTGGAGCGAGGCTGCACGCCTGAAACCAGATAATGTGGACTACACCATCTCTATGGTCGATGTGATGCTGCGTCTTGGACGTCAAAAGGAAGCGCGTGAAGCCCTCGATCGTCTTGTGGACAAAGGCACTCCGCGTGGTCTCTTAAAAGAATGGTACGATCGCACAAGATTATAAATCAAAAACTTAAATTAATATGAAAAAGTATTTATTGATGGTCGCAGTCGCCATGATGGCTGCAGTAAGTGTGAAAGCCCAGCATAGGGAAGGTGAGTATAGCATCCAGCCCAGGGTGGGTGTCACGTTCTCGACATTAACGAACACCGACGATGCCAAGATGAAAATCAACCTGACCTATGGCGCAGAATGCGAATATTACGTTACTGACCAATTCGGTCTGGCAGCAGGTGTGCTGTTCACTAATCAGGGAACCAAATTCAATGATGACAACAGCACGCTCAACAACTATTATTTCGCTGTGCCCCTTACGGCAAACTATTATGTGTTACCGGGACTGGCCCTTAAAACGGGTTTACAGCCGGCCTTTAGAGTGAAGACCAATATGAAGGTGGATGGGCAGACATATGATTTCGACAGAGTCATGGACTTCCTTTTCGATAGTTCTGACGTCAAGATGAACAAGTTCGACCTGTCAATTCCCGTTGGCATGTCCTACGAGTATAGTGGCGTTACCCTCGATGCTCGCTACAACTTCGGTCTTATTAAGTTGTTCTCCGGCGTTGATGATACTGTTCTCAACCAGGTTATCGCTATCACATTAGGTTACAAATTGTAATAACGTATCTTTTACTATCGTGGTTTAGTCTACCTGGATGGCGATGCTTTCTGAGATCGCCAGATGGGTGTCAGTGACCTTGAGGGTGAGGATGCCTGGCTGGCGACCGCTGCGCACGATGACGACAAGTTGACCATTGAAGAGCTTCATCGTTGGCGACTTGAAGGATTCCAGACTCGTGGCATCACCATTACAGACAGCCTCGAAAGTGCCTGCACCCATTACCTCGAACGTCAGTTGGTCAGCGGCATCAGAGATGATGTTTCCGTCGGCATCGATGAGGGAGACGGTGATGAAGGCGAGATCATCGCCAGAGGCGTTGAGAGCACACACGGGGACAGACCCCATTTGTGCTGTCCAAACATCGAGTTTCAGGGCAGAAGGCTGGCCGGCGGTGCGAAGAGTTTGTTCGCCTGCCTGACGGCCTTCGGCGTCAAAGACAACGACTTTTAATTCTCCCGGCTCATACTTCACGTTGTTCCAGCGCAGACGGTAACGGTCGAGGCGCTCCTGCGGATTCTTCGTGATTTTGCCCTGACTCTTACCATTCAGGAAGAGTTCGGCGGTAGGGTAGTCGGTATAGCAGTACACGGGCGTTACCTTGCCAATACGATTACCTTTATCTTTTTTCGAAAGTCCCCAGTTCCAATGGGGCAGCAGATGGATGGTGTGTTTCTCTTTATTCCAACGAGAACGGTAAAGATAATAGCGATCCTTGGGCAGTCCGGCGAGGTCGCAGATGCCGAAGTAACTACTACGCGAGGGCCAATATTCATCATAGGGCGTGGGCTCTCCAAGGTAGTCGTAGCCCGTCCACACGAACTCCCCGATCACCCACGGCTTATCGTCCTGCCACACCCAGTCGTCGTCGGGTAGATTTGACCATGAGCAGTATTCCACGTCATAACTGGAACATTGACCGTCAGCCTTTTTAATGGCTGTAGGGTCGTAGGTGGGTGCCCATGAGGCATACTGAGAATTGTCTGTGACTTCTACAGGAAACTTATATACCCCTCGGCTGCTCACCGTTGAGTCGGTCTCTGAGCCGAGGAGGAATCCCTGCGGCAGTTGTTCGATGTTGTTCTGGTATTTATGGACGCGGTAGTTGAAGCCCGGCACATCCATCACTTGGGCAAAACCGCTTTTCAGTGCTTCTTCTGCTCGGTCCATGCCCTGAGTGACAGGACGGGAAGGGTCGAGGCTGTGGCAGAGATTCTGCAGCTTCTCTGACAACTCACGGCCAAGTTCGCTTTTTTGTTCAGGAATCTCGTTACCAATACTCCACATGACAATGGAGGGATGATTTCGGTTGGCCAACACCAGGTTTTCAATGTCTTTCTGCCACCAGTCCTCGAAGAAACGGGCATAACCGTTCTTGCACTTGGGGTATATCCACATGTCAAAGCTCTCGGCCATCACCATCATACCGAGGGAATCACAAAGATCCATCTGCATTTGTGAAGGCATGTTGTGAGAGGTACGGATGGCGTCGCAGCCCATGTCTTTCATTGTCTTTATCTGACGGATAAGGGCACTCTTGTTGATGGCAGCACCCAAAGGACCAAGGTCATGGTGTAGGCAGACGCCCTTGATCTTCCTTGTCACCCCGTTCAACTGGAAGCCGCCTTCTTTCGAACATTTAACCGTACGGATACCGAACTTTTGGGTTACTTCGTCGAGCAACGTGCCTTTTCGCATATATCTGATGTGGGCGGTATAGAGATAAGGTGTTTCGGGTGTCCAGAGTTTTGGGGTATCAATGGTAAAGACCATGTTTGCCTTGCCCAAATTATTGACTTCGGAGTTATGTTTGTGACCCACTAACTGACCATTGGCGTCGCGCAGTTCCACCTCAAAGGCCAAAAAATCATCGGGCATACTGCCTGTGCCTACGGTCACTTCCACAACAGCCTTGTCGCCGTTAAGTTCGGTAGTGCGGATGAAGGTCTTCCATGGGTCTATCCAATCATCACCTGTCGTAATAAGTTTCACAGGACGGTAGATGCCTGCACCCGGATACCAGCGCGAGCTCTCTTCCACGTTCTTCAGATGAACTTCCAACAGGTTTTCGCCGGCCTTCATGAATGGCGTGATATCCACGCGGAAGACATTGTATCCATAGGCCCAATAGCCTGCTTTTTGTCCGTTGAGAAAGACCGTAGGCTCCGACATCGCACCATCGAACACAAGTTCGGCGTGCTTGCACTCTGTGGGAATCTGGATCATCCGTTTATAGTAGCCCTCACCGATCCAGGGCAGAGCGCCAGAGCGCCCGCTCTTCTCTGTGGCATCTTTTTCACCGTTCTGTTCGATGGCCACTTTCTGTAAGTCCCATTTCTTGTCGAAGGGTCCTGCGATGGCCCAGTCATGCGGCACAGTCACGCTTTCCCACGTCTGTCGGTCGTGAGAAAAATGCCAGTTGTCACTAAGCGTTATCTCCTTGCGTTGCTGTGCGAAAGAGCCTAAGGCAACGAACCACGCTATTGAAAGTAGTGATAGTTTCATATACAAAATTGGTTTTAGTTTGTCATTCTGTGTGCAAAATTACGAAAAAAGAATGAAAGTATCACAAAAAAAGCGTATATTTGCACCCATAATCACTAAAACTTTTAGATGTATGAAACGAGCAATAGTTTTTTCCCTGCTTACAGCCTTGATGCTGTCGGTAAGTGCGCAGTCCTCAGAGGAACCTTTTTGGTTGGGGGCAGACATTAGTGGCACGACCGGAATGGAGGCACAAGGTATACAGTTGACAAATACCCAGGGTGAGCCCCGCGAGAATACGGCTCTGATGAAGGAACTCGGCCTGAATGCTGTCAGACTGCGTGTGTGGGTAAATCCTAAATACCATTTCTCCAGTAAGGAGGATGTGCTTGTGATGGCCAGACGTGCCAAGGAACATGATATGGCCCTGATGATAGACTTCCACTACAGCGACTGGTGGGCCGATCCGGGCAAGCAGAACATTCCTGCTGCGTGGGTGGAGATGAACTACGAGGAGATGTGCAAGGCGTTGGCAGAGCATACTCGTGAGACATTGCAACTTCTAAAAGACCACGACATCAATGTACGCTGGGTACAGGTAGGCAACGAGACGACCAACGGTTTCCTCTGGCCGATGGGTAGGGCTGAGGACCATATGTCACAGTATGCCGGACTGACAAAGGCCGGCTGTGAGGCGGTAAAGGCGGTCTATCCTGACGCCAAGATCATTATCCACCTCGATGGTGGTTGCGATCCAAAGCGTTATAATTTCATCTTCGACGGACTACAGCAATACGATTGTCCCTGGGATATCATAGGCATTAGCGTCTATCCCTACTGGGACATTGAGGCGAAACTTGAGAGTTCTTGGCAGGGAACCATTCGTGACTTTACTGCTAACATCCGGGCTCTGTATAAGAAATATCATACCCCACTGATGGTGGTAGAGACTGGCGTGGAGTCCAATAAGCCCGAGGAGGGTAAGCAGATACTGGCAGAGATCATACGAGCCTCGAAGGAAGATTGTGAGGGTCATTGCCTGGGCGTGTTCTACTGGGCACCTGAGGCTGAGGGCCATTATCCGCTTGGGGCTTTCCAAGACCATAAACCTACAGTTATCATGGAGGCTTTTACAGAAGCCTCACAACAATAAAACAGAAATTATTTGTCGTTTTTGTTGGCTATTTAAGGGATTTACTGTAATTTTGCACCTAATTTAATTAGATTAAATACATAAGTTTATGCGACATCAGTTAAGAAGTGCTGTCTGCACCGAAGGCAGAAGAATGGCCGGTTCCCGTGCTTTGTGGGTGGCCACAGGTATGAAACGTGAGCAGTTTGGCAAGCCGATTATTGCCGTTGTGAACTCTTTCACACAGTTCGTTCCGGGTCATACGCATCTGCATGAGATAGGTCAGATCGTCCGAAAGGAGATTGAGAAGCTGGGCTGCTATGCGGCTGAGTTTAATACGATAGCTATCGACGATGGTATAGCTATGGGTCACGATGGTATGCTCTATTCGCTGCCCTCACGTGATATCATTGCTGACTCGGTGGAATATATGGTTAATGCCCATAAAGCCGACGCAATGATATGCATTTCAAACTGCGACAAAGTGACGCCGGGCATGCTGATGGCATCCATGCGACTGAATATCCCAACAGTGTTCTGCTCGGGTGGTCCAATGGAGGCTGGACGTTGGCGCGGCGAGAATGCTGACCTGATCACGGCGATGGTGAAGGGTGCCGATCCCTCCGTCTCCGACGAAGATATACAGGAACTTGAGAACTGTGCCTGTCCGGGCTGTGGTTCGTGTTCGGGTATGTTCACAGCTAACTCGATGAATTCTCTCACCGAGGCCATCGGTCTCTCGTTACCCGGTAATGGTACGATCCTCGCTACCCATACCAACCGTGTGGAACTCTTCAAAGCCGCAGCCCGTCAGGTGGTAAAGAACGCTTTCGCTTATTATGAGGACGGCGATGAGAGTGTGCTTCCACGTAGCATCGCCACCCGTAAAGCTTTCCTTAACGCTATGAGCCTCGACATAGCGATGGGTGGCAGTACCAATACCGTGCTTCATTTGTTGGCCGTAGCTCAGGAGGCTGGCACAGACTTTACAATGAAGGATATCGATGCCCTGAGCCGTAAGGTGCCCTGCCTCTGCAAGCTCGCACCAAACACCCAGAAATACTCTGTCCAAGAATGCAACCGTGCTGGAGGAATCCTTGGTATCCTTAACGAACTGGATAAGGGCGGTCTCATCGACGGCTCTGCCAAACGCGTAGATGGTATGACGCTCTCTGAGGCGATGAAGAAATATAGTATTTCTGATGATTCAGAATTCTCCGAGAATAAGATATACTTTTCCGCCCCCGGCAACCGATTCTCCACTAAGATGGGCTCTCAGAGCGAACTCTATCTATCGCTTGATTCCGACCGCGCCAACGGTTGTATCCGTGACCTTGAACATGCCTACACAAAGGACGGTGGGCTGGCTGTGCTCTTTGGCAATATCGCCCAGGATGGCTGTGTGGTGAAGACTGCTGGTGTCGATGAGAGCCTTTGGCACTTCGAGGGTCCTGCCGTCGTCTTTGACTCCCAGGAAGACGCCTGTGAGGGCATCCTCGGTGGGAAAGTGAAGAGTGGCGACTGTGTGGTCATCACCCACGAGGGTCCGAAGGGTGGTCCCGGCATGCAGGAGATGCTTTATCCTACATCATATATCAAGTCGATGCATCTTGGCAAAAAATGTGCCCTGATTACCGATGGTCGTTTCTCTGGAGGTACGAGTGGCCTTTCCATTGGACATATCTCTCCCGAGGCTGCCAATGGTGGTAATATCGGTAAGATAAAGGATGGCGACATCATCGTAATCGATATCCCCTCACGCAGCATCAACGTGAAACTCAGCGACGAAGAACTCGCAGCCCGTCCGCAGCAGCCCCTAAGGCGTAATAGAGTCGTATCCAAGGCATTAAAGGCCTATGCCCAGAGTGTTTCCTCTGCCGACAAGGGGGGTATAAGGATTTTGACAGATTAATAATTAAAGACTGAATAACATATAAGAATAATATGTAGTCAGATAATATCTTATTATGTCTAAAAGATAATTAGTATGCTAAAAGATAGAATTACAGGATCGAAGGCGCTGATGCGGGCGCTGAAGGCCGAGGGTGTGAAGACCATCTTCGGTTACCCTGGCGGCAGCATCATGCCCGTCTATGATGCGCTCTTCGACTACACTCGAGGTGAGAAAAAATGTTTCGACCACATACTTGTACGTCATGAACAGGGTGCCACTCATGCTGCCGAGGGTTATGCTCGTGTCTCAGGTGAGGTGGGAGTGGCGCTGGTGACCAGCGGACCTGGTGTGACAAACACGTTGACGGGTATAGCCGATGCTATGCTCGATTCTACGCCCATCGTCGTCATTGCCGGACAGGTGGCCATCTCTACCCTCGGTACAGATGCCTTCCAGGAGGTGGATCTCGTGGGTGTGGCACAGCCTATCTCGAAGTGGTCTTACCAGATACGTCATGCCGAGGATGTTGCCTGGGCTGTCAGCAGGGCTTTTTATATTGCCCGTACCGGTCGTCCTGGTCCTGTGGTACTCGACTTTCCGAAGAACGCTCAGTTAGAGGAGATTGACTGGGAACCGATGAAAGTGAACTTTGTACGCTCCTATGTTCCTTATCCAAAACTTGATGCCGAGACCGTGCGTCAGGCAGCAGAACTTATTAACAATGCGAAGAAGCCGTTGGCACTCGTGGGGCAAGGTGTCGAACTGGGTAACGCTCAGAGTGAACTTGTCAAGTTCCTCGAGAAGGCAGACATCCCCGCAGGACGAACAATGCTCGGACTCTCGGCCCTGCCCTCTAATCATCCGTTGAATGTAGGTATGCTCGGAATGCACGGCAACTACGCTGTCAATTTGAAAGAACAAGAATGTGACGTACTTATCGCCATCGGCATGCGTTTCAGCGATCGAGTGACAGGTAACCTGAAAACCTACGCTAAACAGGCGAAAATTATTCACCTCGACATAGACCGTAGTGAGATTGACAAAAACGTGAAGACCGATGTGGCGGTGGTAGCCGACTGTAAGGAGTCATTACCCGCTATCACGGCATTGATCAATAAAAACGACCACAAGGAGTGGCGCGACTCTTTCCGTCATCTCGACGAGATGGAACGCACGAAAGTCATCGAGCCTGCCATCCATCCCAAGGATGGTCCGCTGCTGATGGGAGAGGTGGTCAATGCGGTTGCCGAACAGAGTCCAGATGATACCGTACTCGTGACGGATGTAGGTCAGAATCAGTTGTTTGCCACTCGTTACTTCAAGTATCACCATAATCGTAGCATCTGTACCAGTGGTGGTTTGGGTACCATGGGCTACGGCATGCCTGCTGCTATAGGAGCCACTTTCGCAGCCCCCAAACGTACGGTGTGTTGTTTCATGGGCGACGGAGGTTTCCAGATGTGTATCGAGGAACTCGGAACTATTATGGAACAACAGGCACCTGTGAAAATGATTGTGATGAATAACCACTATCTCGGTAACGTTCGCCAGTGGCAGGATATGTTCTGGCTGCGTCGCAAATCATTCACGAAGATGCTTAATCCCAATTATGAACTCATAGCTCAGGGATATGGTATTCCATATGCTGCCGTTACAGACCGTAAGGACCTTTCAGCCGCTGTCAACAAGATGCTCTCTACCGACGGACCGTTCATTTTGGAGTGTGCTATCCTTGAAGACGACAACGTATTGCCGATGACGCCTCCTGGAATGGATATAGACAAAATGATGCTGGAGATATAGTGAATTATGAAATGTGATTAGTAAATAGTTATGGAAGAAAAGAAACAACTATACACACTGTTGGTGTATTCTGAGAACGTAGCCGGTATATTGAACCAGATTACCGCCGTTTTCACGCGCCGTCAGGTGAATATCGAGAGTCTAAACGTGTCTGCTTCTAGTATTCCTGGAGTCCACAAGTACACCATTACCGCTTGGAGCGACGAGGATCAGATACAGAAGATTGTGCGTCAGATAGAGAAGAAGATAGATGTGGTGAAAGCCAACTACTTCACCGACGACCAGCTGTTCATCCGTGAGTCAGGGCTCTACAAACTCGCTACGCCGATGGTTCTGGATAATCCAGAGATCTCGCGTACCATACGCCGTTTTGGTGCCAGCATCATCGAAGTGAACCCCACCTATACCATCGTCATGAAGCATGGCATCACAGAGGACATCATCTCATTGTTCCGTGCTCTCGACACTTTCGGCTGTGTGTTGCAGTACACACGCTCAGGCCGTATCGCCGTTACCCGTGGTATGGTGGAGCAGGTGAGTGAGTTCCTTGAGCAGCGAGAGAACGATGAGTTTTAAGTTAAGGTTAAATATTTACAGATGATTACATTTCTCATCATTCTTTCCTTTTTCCTTTTTATTCCCGCCTCCGCGCAGCAGCGCTATGTAGGCGGTGACGTTTCTGTTTTGCTGAAATACGAGGAACAGCATGCCACATATTTGGACAAAGACGGTGGTAATATCTCCGACTTGTTGGTCTATCTAAAAGAGCAGGGTTGGAACACGATGCGCGTGCGTATTTTTTCTGACCCCTCGAAGGATGCCGACAAGAATTTGTGTCAGGATCTGGAGTATGTGAAGCATCTCGGCAAACGTATCAAAGATGCCGGACTGTTTTTTATGATTGATTTCCATTATAGCGACACCTGGGCTGACCCGGGACAGCAAACGGCACCTTTCATGTGGGCTACCTATAGTTGGTATCCGGATGAGACATTCTATAGGTACACCAAAGAAACCCTTGAGGCGCTTGTTGAGGCAGGGGCTTCGCCCGATTTGATTCAGACGGGCAACGAGATATCCTTTGGCCTGCATTGGGGATTCAAGGACTCCACAGGACAGTACCACGACTACGGACAGTTCAGCGGTAAGCTGGATGCAAACAGTGCCTGGACAGCCTATAAGGATACCAATTGGGACAACTTCGCCAAGTATCTGAAAGCCGCCAGCAAGGCCTGTCGTGAGGTATGTCCAGATGCGAAGATCATCATCCACACGGAGCAATGTGCCAACAACCCCACACTAGATGTGGCTTTTTTCAAGCGCATCGCCGAGAACGGCATTGACTACGACATCATAGGCACTTCATACTATCCTTATTTCAAAGGGCCGCTCTCCAATCTCGACAAGGGACTCTCACAACTCGAGAGCAACTTCCCCGACAAGCAGATACAACTTGTGGAAACGGGCTATCCCTCGAAGTGGGAAGTGGGAGGTTCCTCCTATGATTACACAAAGACATATCCCTATAGTCACGAAGGACAGCGTCAATACACCGCAGACCTCATTACCATGCTCAAGAAACATCCGCAGGTGAACGGTCTTTCGTGGTGGTACGCCGAGGCTAACGCCAAAGGTTGTACGGGTAGTCTCTCCTCCGGCTGGTACAACGCCTCGCTCTTCGACAACGAGACGGGTCGTGCCCTGCCGGCACTCTATGAGATGAAGGCCTTCCTCGACGGCGCCTCTGCCATCTGTAGCGTTAAGCCCGCAGGCGGCAACAACGACTTGTGGTACACCATGCAGGGCTATCGTCTCAGTTGTACGCCCGTACGCCCGGGGATTTACATCAAAAACGGAATCAAGACATGGATAAAATAGGATCTTACGAATTCATAGCCGAGCCCTTCCATTGCGACTTCTCGCAGCGGCTCTTTATGGGGCACCTCGGCAATCATATGCTTAACGCCGCAGACTACCACTCCTCGGCGCGTGGTTTTGGCATGAAATACCTCATGACTATCAATCGCTCGTGGGTACTCTCACGACTGGCCATCGAGTTGGATGAGATGCCACAGCAATATACCAAGTTTCGGGTGGAGACCTGGGTGGAGTCGGCCATGCGCTACTTCACTTCGCGTAACTTCTGCGTCGTCGACGATGATGGTAAGGTGTATGGCTACGGCCGTAGCATCTGGGCGATGATCGATACGGAGAGCCGTCAGCCGACTGACATTTTCTCTATCGACAATGGTGCCATCAACAACTGGATTGTGAAGGATAAGGAATGTCCTATCGATAAGGGCGGACGAGTGAAGATGACTGACGAGGCCCAGCTCGTACGCACCATTGATACCTATTATAATGATGTAGACATCAACGGTCATATCAACTCCGTGAAGTATATCGAGCATGTGCTCGACCTCTGGCCCCTCGAGTGGTACCGCCATCACCGCATTCGCCGCTTCGAGATAGCCTATGTGGCAGAGGCCCATGCAGGCGACAGCCTCTCCTTTTACAAAGAGTCCGTAGAAGACCTCTCATACAACGTTCGCATTGTCAAGACCTCTCCCGACAGTCCTGACCACGTTGAGGTGTGTCGCAGCAAGGTCGTTTTCATCACTGAGAAATAAAAAAATAATTATCATTATGAATACAAAATTGTTTATTTTACTCCTTAATCTGCTCTTCTGTTGTGTCGTAGTCAATGCACAAAACGACCAGAAGAGCGACCTCCACAAGCGTGCCGAGGCCGTAGACCCGGTACATAACATCGCTAATGCTCGTTCAATGTTTATTCACGCCTTCAACGACTACTATAACAAGGGTCAGATTATGCTCGGCGTGGAGTGTGCCGTTAAGGCAACGGCTCTCTATTACAGGGAGAACTACTACAAGGAAGCCTTCGACCTCTTGCGTCGTGCTGATGAGGTCATCAACGCCGCCAGTGCCAGCGGCAGCGAGAAAGCTGCCATGCATTACCCCGTTACTAAGGAGCGTCTGCAGATGTACATCAAACTTAGGAAGAGTGATAGCGCCAAGGACCAGCTCACCATCCTTGAGGGGCTCGCATCACAATCGGGACAGGAGAGTGTGAAGAACGATCTCCTCTACACCAAGGCCATCTACTACTACACTTTCGGCATGAACGCCCAGGGCAACGCCGTGTTCAAGGAGATGGCCGACAAACTCACCGCCAAGAAAGACTACGACAAGGTCGACGAGGTGTATAAAACGCTTATAGCCAATGGTCGCCGTAGCAACAATGCCAACATGGTGGCACAGTCATACAGCAACTACCTCGCCTGGAAAGACTCCACCAATGCCATGAAGCATGCAGACGAGATAAAAGCCCTTAAGCAGCAAATTGCTGACAACGAGGCTTCCATCTCTGAGAAAGACAGTTCACTCACCACACGTCAGCTGATCATCATCGGACTCTGCATCCTTGCCGCAGCCCTTGCCGCAGCCCTTGCCGTGGGAGCATTCGTATTGTTGCGCTACATACTCCTCACACGTAAGCAGAAGAAGACCATCCGTCTGGCCAATGAGAGTAACGCCCTAAAGGCCAAGTTCATCAGTAATATCTCAGCTCAACTTGACCCCACATTAAGGAACCTCGACAGTAGCATTCCAGAGGTGAAGGCCTTGATGGATTTTTCACAACACATACAGACGCTTTCCCAACTAGAGAACAGTACAGATTCCATCGAACTGGAAGACACCCAGATGCCGCCGTTCTGCGAGGGTCTGATGGACCAGATCCGAGATAAGGTGAAGTCTGGTGTCACGCTGTCAGTCAACGCTCCTAACATGAGTGCCAGTATCCACCGCGACTACGTCTCCCACATCTTGCTTCACCTGCTCAACAACGCAGCCATCTACACTCCTGAGGGAGGAACTATCAGTCTCGATTTCAAGAAACGCGGCCCACACGCCTACCAGTTCCTGGTTTCCGACACAGGTGAAGGCATCCCCGAGGAGAAGCGTGAGGACATCTTCAAGCCCTTCCTCGAGATCCGTGACCTCACCACCGGCGATGGCCTTGGTCTGCCTATCTGTAAGCAGATGGCACTGAAGATGAACGGCGACCTTGACCTCGATCCCAAGTTCACCCGAGGCACCCGCTTCATGCTCGACCTCCATACCTGACAAACATGTATATCGCGGTAGCAGGGAATATAGGCAGCGGAAAGTCCACACTGACCCAGTTGCTCGCCCGCCACTACGGGTGGGAGCCACGTTACGAGTCAGTCGACAAAAATCCCTATCTTGAAGATTACTACCGCGATATACACCGTTGGTCGTTCAATCTCGAAATTTACTTCCTCAAGGAGCGCTTCCGCGACCTGCTGGCCATCCATCAAGCTGCCCATACCATTATTCAGGATCGTTCCATTTACGAGGGTGTTTACGTCTTCATGGCCAACAATAAGGCCATGGGTAACCTTTCCGACCGTGACTTCGAGACTTATATGGAGTTGTTCCACCAGATGACGTCCATCGTACGCCCTCCTGACCTCATGATATACCTCCGTGCCTCCGTACCCCACCTTGTGGGCAATATACAGATGCGTGGTCGCGACTACGAACAGACCATGAATCTTGAGTATCTGGAGAACCTGAACCAGCGTTATGACGACTTCATCTACCACAAGTACCCGGGTCGCGTGATGACCGTAGAGAAAGACGACCTTGACTTCCTCAATCGTCCCCACGACCTCGCCCACATCATTGACCGCATCGACCAGACCCTCTTCGGTCTCTTCCCCGAATATCCAGAAACCCCTAAAACAATATAACTTATGCACATCGCAGTAGCAGGAAACATCGGCAGTGGCAAGACCACCCTCACCAAATTGCTCTCCCACCGATACGGTTGGACGCCACGTTTCGAACCCGTTGACAATAATCCCTATCTGGCCGACTTCTACGCTGATATGCCCCGTTGGTCATTTAACCTCCAGATCTACTTTCTCAACAAGCGTTTCAAGGAAGTGGTGGAAATCTCCAAATCCCAGGATACCATTATACAGGATCGCACAATCTTTGAGGATGCTCGCATCTTCGCACCCAACCTCCACGACCAGGGCATGATGTCAGACCGCGACTTCGATAACTATTCCGACCTCTTCGACCTCATGATATCGCTCGTCAAGTTGCCCGACCTCATGATCTACATCCGCTCTTCCATTCCAACCCTTGTGGCACAGATCCAAAAGCGTGGCCGCGATTATGAGCAGACCATGCGTCTCGACTACCTGCAGGGTCTGGAAAAGCGCTACGAAGATTGGATAGCCACTTATCGTGGTCCGCTCATTATCGTTGATGGCGACACCTGCAAGTTTGGTGATAATCCCGAACACCTCAAACAGGTTACCGACATGATCGATGCCAAGCTCTACGGTCTATTCCCTATGGAGTAAGATTATTTCTCTAACCAAGGGCTGAAGAAATCGATAATACCGGCCACCTTGTGGCTGGGATATTGAGTGTGACAGGTGATACCGCTGATAGAGTCGCCGGTGTTATAGCGCACGAAATAGGTATTCTGCGTTGCCTCCTCGTCCTCGGTGAAGTAGTCATACATTTTACTTTTAAGATTTACGGAATTCGCTCTCTCTTGCAGCTTCTGCAAAATGTCGTTACCGACACTCAGGGTCTTGTCGATGCCCCGTTCCGCGTCATGAAGGGTCATTGTAGCCTCCTCCTCGCCGCGTTTTAGTGTAAACTCCATGTCACGCCCTTTGTTGTTCTTGCTGGTGAACTTGAAATAGTCAATCGCCAATACACCCTTTTGATGATTGCGCCATTTCTGGAAATAATCTGAAAGAGCACGACGCATCTCTCGGTAGTTGTCAGGCCAAGCCATGTAACCACCTGAGCTGACGCTACGTTTTGAGTCATATTTATAGTACAGACTCCACGAATCGCCGTCGGTAATCCGCCCCTTGGGTTTATAATTCTCTTTGTACTTGTCCGTCTTGTAGGTTTCCATAATGGCCAGCAGTTCATCAAAGATGACGGAGTCGCTGAGGTAGAACTCCTTCTCGCCAGAAGAACCCTCGTCGATGACGACATTGATTCTTCCGTCTTTCGTGTAACTGACGTCATATTTCTCACCATGCATTGACATGCTGTTGTGGTGGTCGAAACTAAAATAGGTGAGTCGGTCTTTATTCATTTCGTTGTTGTTTAGCTGGGGTGACACGCATGAAACAGCCAGTCCCATCAATCCGGTAAATATAAGAAATCTATTCATATGGGGCATAAATAACATGTTCTGGTTGCTGGAGAAGGGTTAGTTATTGCTTGCTGCTTGAACTCAGTGGGGATCCCCGCATTATAGTCTCATGCCGACAAAAGCTCGGGCACGCCATTTGTTCTGATTCACCGTCAAGTCATTGTCGATGAAAGAATTGCTCATCGTAAGGGTGGCTCCTGCGAAGTAACGAGGCGAAAAGTTATAGATAACGGCGGCTCGTTCGTTAAAGATCATACTGAAACTCAAGTATTTGGCATCCTTACGCTCACCATTTACGGTCATGTAGTTATTATTGTAGATGACGAAGGTTGGGAGCATGGACAAGTGGATGAGCCACTTGCCAAGTACACAGTTGTAGCCGTAGCCGCCACCGATACCGAAGAGCCCGATGTGGATATAAAGGTCGTTGGCTTTAGGTGTTTTCTCTTTGAATTCGTCGGTGGTCTCGATGCTACCGCCCTGATAGCTGATACCTGCGAGCCATGAGCCAGCAGAACGGCGTTGGAGGTAACTCTGGGTAAAGGCGGCTGGATAGGAGAAGCGACGGTGGTTGAAGACGTAGTAGCCGGCGAGGTTGGCCATCTTCATTTTAACGTCTCCAGCCTCCAGATGTCCAATGGCATTACCTCCTTTTATATCACCAGCTAGCGTCGTGGATCGATGGTAGCTGGCATCTAGGCTTAGATGGCTGCTATAGTAAGCGAGGTTGAACTCATAGTCTTTATAGACGCCTTTTATCTTGGCAGGGTTGATGGACAAGGCTGCCGAGATTCCTCTGTACGAGGCTCCAATGCTCATGGTGGTCTTGATGTTAGTGTTCAGATCGGCTTTGGAATTGACTCCGTCCTTGTCGCCCTTTACGTGGAAATTGTCGCCCGACTGGTTCAACCTTACCTTCAGCGTCAGGCGTGCATCAGGCCTTACGACATAGTTTGTGTCGTAAGATGTCTTATAGTATCTGGCTGTGAGTGCACTGTCAATACTCGCCTTCACCAGTTGATGGTGGCTCTGAGCATCGGTATCATTTGAAATGATAATAAGAATAGCTACAAATAACCAATAATATACGAATTTCATTCTTCAGTGGTTTCGCGTTATGCGAAGTTTCCATTTATTTTGCTAATTCGATGGCCATCTGCTGCTGGAGCTCGCGGGCTTTCTGGGCAGCAACCTCAGCGAAATCCTCACCATTGGAGGCGTAGATGATGCCACGGGAAGAGTTCACGAGCAGTCCGCAGTCCTTCGTCATGCCATAGCGGCACACTTCCTGCAGCGAGCCTCCTTGGGCTCCAACGCCGGGAACGAGGAAGAAGTGGTCTGGGGCGACCTTGCGGATGTCCTCGAACATACGTCCCTGCGTGGCGCCAACAACGTACATCATGTTATCGGCATTTCCCCACTGCTGGCTCTGTCTCAGAACTTTCTCAAACAGACGTTCACCATTGGCGTCTTCCGTCAACTGGAAATCGTGAGAGCCTTTGTTTGAAGTCAGAGCGAGGAGGATGACCCATTTACCGTCGTAGCCCAGGAAGGGCATGACGCTGTCTTCACCCATGTAAGGGGCAACGGTGAGGGCATCGACGTCGTTCTGCTCGAAGAATGTCTTGGCATACATTTTTGACGTGTTGCCTATGTCACCACGCTTGGCATCGGCGATGATGAAGTGTTTGGGGTACTCCTCTTTCAGATACTCTACGGTGGCCTCGAAAGCTAGCAGACCGTCAACGCCGTAGGCCTCATAGAAGGCTAGGTTGGGCTTATAGGCGACACAGTAGGGTGCTGTGGCATCAATGATGAGGGCGTTGAACTCGCAGAGGGCGCGGAACACGTAGTCCTCGCCGTCCTTGGCTTTAGCCTCATCGATGATGCACTGTGGGATTTTGTCGATATCCGTATCGAGACCAACGCAGAGAAAACTCTGCTTCTCCTTAATCTGCTCTATCAGTTCTTTGCGTGTCATATTATTTGTTTTTTAGATAACGATAAGACAGGTAAAAAAGGACTACAAGCGCCCACCAAAGGATGAGGACACCGAAACCAACCCAGAGGTTATCTAGTTCTCTGCTTATCCATCCACATGGGATAATTCCCAACGCTCCCATGAAGTTCATGATGAAATGTTCTTTATTGAACTCCTCTTTCATGGGTGCCCAGAACTTTTTCAATTTATCGCTCATATTACAGCTCTGTTTCTTTCATGCGTTCAGCGTTTTCAGCTACAGTCAGTGCATCGATCATGGCTTGAATGTCACCTCCGAGGAAGCCCTGTAAGTCATGGGTGGTGTAGCCGATGCGGTGGTCGGTGACGCGGCCCTGGGGGAAATTGTAGGTGCGGATCTTAGCACTTCGGTCGCCCGTCGAGACAAGACTCTTTCGGCGCGAGGCGATGTCATCCATATACTTTTGGTGCTCCTTGTCGTAGATAAAGGTGTATAGACGCGAGAGGGCACGCTCCTTGTTCTTCGGTTGGTCGCGCGTCTCGGTACACTCGATAAGTATCTCCTCGGTCTCGCCAGTGTTGGGATTTTTCCACATATAACGCAGGCGTACACCGGACTCCACCTTGTTTACATTCTGACCACCAGCACCGCTGGAGCGGAAAGTGTCCCATTTGATCTCACCTTCGTTCACGTGCACCTCAAACTTGTCAGCCTCGGGCAGCACGGCCACTGTGGCAGCAGAGGTGTGCATACGTCCTTGAGTCTCTGTGGCGGGCACTCGCTGCACGCGGTGAACACCAGACTCGTATTTCAGCGTGCCATAGACATCGGCTCCTGATACGGCGAAGTCGATTTCCTTGAAACCGCCCACAGCTCCCTCGGAGACACTGGTGATTGAGAGCTGCCAGCCCTTCGACTCGCAATAGCTCTTGTACATCTTGAACAGGTCGCCAGCGAAGAGACAAGCCTCGTCGCCACCAGTACCGGCACGAATCTCCATCTGTACGTTCTTCGCATCCTCTGGGTCTTTGGGAATCAGTGCTATCTTGATTTCCTCTTCAAGTTTTGGTTGAAGCTCCTCATTGGCTGCAAGTTCCTCGCGGGCCATCTCCTTCATCTCAGGATCGGTCTCATTGGCAAGGATGTCCTTGGCCTCCTTGATGCCGTTCAGACAGTTGATGTAACGCTTACGGGCATCCATGATGTCACCTAGGTCTTTGTATTCCTTAGTCAGTTTTACAAAACGGTTTTGATCGGCTATCACGTCGGGGTCTGTAATCAGTGTAGACACCTCCTCGAAGCGTGCCTCCAAGCCGTCGAGTTTCTGCAATATACTGTTATTGTCCATGTTTTCTGTTGTTAATAATCAAATGTGCCGAACTCGGATTGGATGGTCAGACTCTTGGATCCTTCTTCGATATGACCTACAACCTGAGCGTCGATGTTAAATGTTCTGGCTATGTTTATAACCTGCTCGGCAATCTCGGGACGGATGTAAATCTCCATGCGATGCCCCATGTTGAACACCTGGTACATCTCGCGCCAATCGGTGCCGGAACACTCGTGGATAGCGCGGAAGAGTGGGGGCACGGGGAACATGTTGTCCTTGATCACCCGGCAATTGTCATTCACAAAGTGCAACACCTTTGTCTGAGCGCCGCCAGTACAGTGAACCATTCCATGGATCTCAGGACGCAGCTCGTCGAGCAACTTCTTAGTGACTGGGGCATAAGTGCGCGTAGGCGACAGTACAAGCTGTCCTGCATCGACAGGAGAGCCTTCTACTGTGTCAGTAAGGTGGTATCTGCCACTGTAAACAAGCTCGTCAGGCACAGTGTGGTCGTAGCTCTCAGGATAGTTCTCTGCGAGGTATTTGGCGAAGACGTCATGGCGTGCGGAGGTGAGGCCGTTTGAGCCCATACCTCCATTGTAACGCTTCTCGTAGGTAGCCTGTCCTGTAGAGGAGAGGCCCACAATGACATCGCCAGGACGGATGTTCGCATTGTCGATGACGTCAGCGCGACGCATGCGGCAGGTAACGGTGGAGTCGACAATGATAGTGCGCACGAGGTCGCCAACGTCGGCCGTCTCACCACCTGTGGGCCAGATGCCAATACCCATCTCACGGAGTTCTGCCAGCAGCTCGTCGGTGCCGTTGATGATGGCTGATATCACCTCACCTGGGATGAGCATCTTGTTGCGGCCAATGGTGCTGGAAACAAGAATGTTGTCCACGGCTCCTACACAGAGCAGGTCGTCAGTGTTCATTACGATGGCGTCTTGGGCGATGCCCTTCCAAACAGAAAGGTCACCGGTCTCTTTCCAGTACATGTAGGCGAGTGCCGACTTCGTGCCGGCGCCGTCAGCGTGCATAATGTTACAATACTCGGGGTCGCCGCCCAGAATGTCAGGGATGATCTTGCAGAAAGCCTGTGGGAAGATCCCCTTGTCAATGTTCTTTATCGCGTTGTGTACGTCTTCCTTGGCGGCACTCACGCCACGCATCATATATCTGTTGTCCATCTCATTCTTTATTTGTTTCTATGTTCTCTTATTTTTCGTGCCAGAATTCCCAACTGACAAATGCTTGAAGTAACAGCATTTCAAGGCCGTTCTTGACGTCGGCACCATGTTCAGCACCCTTGCGCATGAAGAGCGTCTGGTCAGGGTTGTAGATAAGGTCGTAGCAGATGGTGTGGGAATCCATCGCCTCGTAGGGCAGATCAGGACACTCTTCAGTATGGGGATACATGCCTAAAGGTGTGCAGTTTACGATAACATTGTACTCCTTGATTACTTCTGGTGTGATGCTCTTGTACTGTATGGTGTCAGGCCGTTCGTAGCGGCTCACCAGAACTGGCTCAATGTTCAGTGACTTCAAACCATAGCAGATGGCCTTCGATGCACCTCCAGTGCCGAGTACGAGCGCCTTATGGTGCCATTTCTTGTCAATCATCGGCTCTATGCTCTGTGTGAAGCCGATGACATCACTGTTGTAGCCCTTCAGGATGGTCTTGTTGCCCTGGTGGGTCACGCGGATAACGTTCACGGCTCCTATGGCCCTGGCCTCCGGCGTGATGTTATCGAGGAAAGGCATGACTTTCTCCTTGTAAGGAATGGTCACGTTCAGTCCCTGCAAATCAGGGTGACTGTCAATGACCTCCGGTAGGATGTCTATGCTCGGAATCTCGAAGTTCTCGTACTTGGCATTGATGTTCTCATCGGCAAACTTCTGGTTGAAGTAGCTGATGGAAAAGGAGTGCCCCAAAGGGTAGCCAATTAAACCGTACCTGTCCATAATTGTGTTATTTTGTTGCAAAATACATCGTGCAGATGCCGAAGGTGAGGCGCTGGAAGCTGGCCTCCCTGAATCCAGCTTTTTTAAGTATCTCCACCATACGTTCGCCTTGTGGGAAGGCCTCGATGGTTTTCGTCAAGTAGCTGTACGCGCTATTGTCCTTAGAGATGAGCCGTCCGTAGACGGGCAGTACCGTATGGGCATACACGTGGAACAGCTGCTTCATCGGGAATGCTACGGGTGTAGTCAGTTCGACGATACTCAGGTGTCCACCTTCTTTCAGCACGCGGCACATCTCGATTAGTCCCTTGTCGAGGTCAGCAAAGTTTCGTATACCGAAGGCCGCCGTCACAGCGTCGAAGGTGGCATCGGGGTAGGAGAGTGCTGTGCAGTCCTCACGCTCGAAGGATATGATGCTGTCGAGACCTTTTTTTCTGACCTTCTGCCGTCCTACTTCCATCATTCCCTCGCTGATATCTGCTCCCACGAGTCTTGTGGGTCGTAGCATCTCTGCTGCGAGGATGGCGAAGTCGCCAGTGCCTGTGGCGATGTCGAGCAGTGTCTGAGGCTTGTGTGGCTCCAGTTGGCGGATGGCCTTCCGTCGCCAGCCTTTGTCAATATTCCACGACAGGCGGTGGTTCAGCTTGTCGTAAGAGGGGGCGATGTTGTCGAACATCTGCTCCACCTGCTGCGCCTTGCCTTCCTCTGCCCCATAGGGCTTTATAGCCTCCTGCTCGTAGTTCATAGCGAATTATACTAGTTTTACTAGTCGGACTAGTTTACTAGTTATTTGTTCTTAAAGGCGTTCAGCCAGCTGCTGACGTTCTGCTCGATACGTGCGGCGATGTCTCCTTCGGTGGCCTCACGCTCGAAGCGCTCGCCGACGATGTGCTCGTAGAGCTCGATATAGCGGTCGCTGACGCTATCTGCATACTCGTCGGTAATCTCAGGCATCACCTGTCCGGGCTCGTTCATGAAGTTGTGCTCGATGAGCCACTGGCGCACGAACTCTTTCGAGAGCTGACGCTGGGGTTCGCCCTTGGCCAGTTTCTCCTCGTAGCCCTCGGCATAGAAATAACGGCTGGAGTCGGGGGTATGGATTTCGTCGATGAGATACACCTTACCGTCGCGTTTGCCGAACTCATACTTTGTGTCGACGAGGATCAGTCCGCGCTTAGCTGCGATGTCTTGTCCGCGCTGGAAAATCTTACGGGTGTAGTCCTCCATCACGGCATAGTCCTCTGCCGATACCAGCCCTTGGGCGATGATTTCCTCACGGGAGATATTCATGTCGTGCCCCTCGTCGGCCTTCGTAGTCGGGGTGATGATGGGTTCAGGGAAACGCTCGTTCTCCTTCATACCGTCGGGTAGCTTCACACCGCAGAGCTCACGACAGCCGTTCTTGTACTCACGCCAGGCAGAACCAGTGAGGATGCTGCGGATGATCATCTCCACGCGGAAGCCTTCGCACTTCAGACCGACGGTCACCATCGGGTCAGGTGTAGCGAGCTTCCAGTTCGGACAGATGTCCGTCGTGGCGTCGAGGAACTTGGCAGCAATCTGGTTCAGCACCTGCCCCTTGTAGGGAATGCCCTTAGGCAGCACTACGTCGAACGCGGAGATGCGGTCAGTGGCTACCATCACCATCAGGTTGTCGTTGATGTTGTACACGTCACGGACCTTTCCGTGATAAACGCTCTTCTGTCCCTCAAACTGGAACTCAGTCTTTGTTAATGCTTTCATATCTTTGTAACTATTCACTTTTCACTTCCTTGTCGTAATTCTCGTAGGCGTTGACAATGCGGGTGACGAGTTTGTGGCGGACGATGTCCGAACGGTCGAGGTTTACCACGCCTATTCCTTCCACATTATTTAATATATGTAGGGCCTCGATGAGACCGCTCTTCTGGGAGTGGGGTAGGTCTATCTGAGTCATATCGCCCGTGATGATCATCTTCGTGTTCCAGCCCATGCGAGTGAGGAACATGCGGATCTGTGCGGTTGTGGTATTCTGTGCCTCGTCAAGGATGACTACAGCGTCGGAAAGTGTGCGTCCGCGCATAAAGGCCAGTGGCGCAATCTGTATCACGTGCTTCTCCATCATGTCCTGCAACTTCACCTGTGGCAGCATGTCCTCCAGCGCGTCGTAGAGCGGCTGCAGGTATGGGTCTATCTTTTCCTTCATGTCGCCAGGCAGGAATCCAAGTTTCTCTCCCGCCTCCACAGCGGGACGCGAGAGGATGATCTTCTTCGCAGTTTTCTCCTTCAAGGCCTTCACGGCCAGTGCTATGGAGAGATAGGTTTTTCCCGTGCCTGCAGGTCCTACGGCAAACACCATGTCGTTCTGATGGTAGGCCTCTATCAGCCGTTGCTGGTTCTTCGTGCGGGCCTTGATAGGACGTCCGGACATGGTGTAGACCACTACGTCGTCAGGCACTTCGTCGCTCTTGCGGTGTCCCTTTACGAAGTCGAGGATATCCTCGTCCTTGATGGCATTGAAGCGCAGCACGTGCTGGCGCATCCCTTCCACCGCCTCTTCGAACGAAGCCATCTGTTCCTCATCGCCCAGCACCCGTATGACGTTGTCGCGGGCCACTATCCGCAGCTTGGGATATAGTGAACGCAACATCTGAAGATGTACGTTGCTCACCCCATAGAAAGTCAAGGGATCAATATCCTCCAGTACGATATGCTTCTCTGTCAATGCTTTCTAACTTATTTTGCGTGCAAAATTACAAAAAAAGCCACAGATTACATAGAATTCACCAAAAATTTTGTTATCTTTGCGCCCAAATTGGTGTTTTTTCTAATGAAACTGACAAAAAAAGGTTATCTGTTAGGTTTTCTGGCGGTGGTACTGCTGCTTGCTTGCGTACGATGGATCTGGCCAGAGGTGGCCGTCGCCCGTACGCCATCAGCCACTTCTGCCTCAGTCTCTTCGCATAGCGAAGATCATTCTTTTGTAAACCATAAACAGACCGTACATAAGATCCGTTCTGTGTCCAGTTATGCCGAAGCCTTTCCCGATACCAACGGCTTGCAGCTGACGGCTGCCAACCGCTGGGGAGTGACACCAGTCATGAACCGTGAAGATGCTGAGTCGCGTAAGCGTGAACTGGTATATGTAGGAGCGAATCCATATTTTCATGTAGACCCGCTCTACTCGAGTATTCCCTATCTCGTGCCGAGGGCTGCCGTACTGCTTCAAGATATTGGACAGGCGTTCTTCGACAGTCTCTATGTGAAAGGCGTTCCTCTTCATAAGGTAATCGTTACCAGCGTATTACGTTCTCAGGAAGATGTGGTTAAGCTTCGTCGTCGTAACGGGAATGCCACAGAGAATTCCTGTCATCTCTACGGCACTACTTTCGACATCTGTTACAACCGCTACAAGACGGTAGAGAACCCCGATGGTCCACCTCGACGAGAGGTTCGCAATGATACGTTGAAATGGGTACTCTCCGAGGTGCTGCGTGATATGCGGGAACAGGGCCGCTGCTACATCAAATATGAAGTGAAGCAAGGTTGCTTTCATATGACGGTTAGGTAATATAATTGTCAGAATAACAAATATTTAAACAATAAATAATAAACATTAACTTAAAAACTGAAAATTATGAAATTAGACGGAAGAAGAGAAAGTTCCAATGTGGAAGACCGCAGAGGAATTAGTGGAAAAGCAGTGGCCGGTGGTGGTATCGGTGCAATCATCATCGCAGCATTGTTCGCCTGGATGAGCGGAGGCAACCCTCTTGAGGCAGGACTGCAGGCTGCCCAACAGCAGATGTCGGTTCCAACGGAGACTGTCGGTGAGGAGAACTTCACCGAGGAAGAGCAGGCTCTGGCCAGCGACTGCAAGAAGATCCTCGCCTCTACGGAGGATGTGTGGGGTCCTGTGTTTGAGAAGATGGGAGGTACCTATACCTCTCCGACGCTCGTGCTGTTCACCAATCAGGTGAACTCTGCCTGTGGTAACGCTACTGCTGCCGTAGGGCCCTTCTATTGCTCAGGTGACCAAAAACTCTACATCGACCTTTCGTTCTTCACCCAGATGAAACGTCAGTTGGGGGTTGAGGGTAACACCTTCGCTTATGCTTATGTCATTGCCCACGAGATCGGACATCATGTGGAATATCTGACAGGTACACTCTCTAAGGCACATCAGGCAATGAATTCAAGTGATAAAGTCTCCGCCAACAAGATCAGCGTACGTCTGGAACTGCTGGCCGACTACTATGCCGGCGTATGGGCACACTATGAGGATGCTATGAATCATTCTATGGAGTACGGCGACCTTGAGAAAGGACTCGAACTGGCTAAGGCCATCGGTGATGACTGGCTGCAGAAGAAGGCTCAGGGCCGTGCTACACCCGAGTCGTTCACCCACGGTACCAGTGACCAGCGTAAGCGTTGGTTGAAAAAGGGCTACGATACGGGCGACATGCGCACCTCAACCTTCGACGTACAGAATTACAACGATTTGTAGTCAGAGCAGAAAAGTCATATTGACAATAATAGTGAAGGGTGGCAGAAATAATCTGTCACCTTTCTGTGTTATAAAAAAATCATCTATTTCTTTGGTCGTTTAAAGGTTTTTTAATAATTTTGCAGCCGAAATAAATAGTAAAAAACATAAACTAAATTAAGATTATGTGTGGAATTGTAGGATATATTGGCAAACAGGATGCTTTTCCTATCCTGATTAAAGGTCTTCGTAGGTTGGAATATCGCGGTTACGATAGTGCCGGAGTGGCTCTGCTGAACGATGACGGTGATTTGAATGTGTATAAGACAAAGGGTAAAGTGGATAACCTGACGGAGTATTGTGCCGACAAGGACGTGAACGGAACGGTTGGCATAGCCCATACGCGTTGGGCCACACACGGAGAACCTTCATCGAGGAACGCCCACCCGCACTATTCTTCATCGAAGAACCTGGCCATCATCCACAACGGTATTATTGAGAACTACGCCGATCTGAAGCATAAGTTAGTAGCAAAGGGCGTTACCTTTGTAAGCGATACTGATACCGAGGTGCTTGTGCAACTGATTGAATACATTATGGTTAAAAAACATCTCGACCTGCTGGAAGCTGTTCAGGTGGCTCTTTATCAGGTTATCGGTGCCTATGCCATTGCTGTGCTCGACAAGAACGACCCTGATCAGATTATTGCGGCCCGTAAGCAGAGTCCGCTGGTGGTGGGTATCGGTGAGGATGAGTTCTTCCTCGGCTCTGACGCAAGCCCAATTGTGGAATATACAAATAAGGTTGTGTACTTGGAGGATGGTAATATCGCAGTAATACGTCGCGGTCAGGATCTCCACGTGTTCAGTATCCTCGGCGAGGAACAGGAGCTGAAGGTGAAGAAGGTGGATATCGACCTCGGACAGATTGAGAAGGGTGGTTATCCCCACTTCATGCTGAAGGAAATCTTTGAGCAGCCTGAGTGTCTGAAGAACTGCATGAGAGGTCGAGTGAATGTTGAAGCAGACCACGTAACACTTTCTGCATTAATCGATTACCGTCGTCAGTTGCTCAATGCAAAGAGAGTGGTGATCGTGGCCTGCGGTACTTCTTGGCACGCAGGACTGATTGGCAAACAAATGATAGAGACACTCTGTCGTATCCCCGTTGAGGTGGAGTATGCCAGCGAGTTCAGATACAGGAATCCCGTCGTGACGAAGGACGACGTGGTGATTGCCATTTCTCAGAGTGGTGAGACTGCCGATACGTTGGCAGCAGTACAGTTGGCAAAGGAAAAGGGAGCATTTATCTATGGCATATGTAACGCTATCGGTTCCTCGATACCAAGAGCTACTGATACAGGTACCTATATCCATGTGGGTCCTGAGATCGGTGTGGCCTCTACGAAGGCGTTCACAGGTCAGGTGACAGTGCTTACGATGTTTGCTCTTGCACTGGCTGAGGCGAAGGGTACCGTTGACCGCCAGGAATACCTGAAGATTGTCAAGGGCCTGAGTGAGATCCCTGTGAAGATCCGTGAGGTGCTACAGACGAACGACAAGGTGGCCGATCTTGCACGTACTTTCACTTATGCACATAACTTCCTGTATCTTGGTCGAGGCTTCTCTTATCCTGTGGCTCTGGAAGGTGCCTTGAAATTAAAGGAAATCTCATATATCCACGCTGAGGGGTATCCTGCAGCCGAGATGAAACACGGTCCAATCGCACTGATTGATTCGGATATGCCTGTGGTGGTCATCGCCACACACAACGCCATGTATGAGAAGGTACTGTCGAACATCCAGGAGATCAAGGCCCGTCAGGGTAGGGTCATCGCTCTCGTCTCGAAAGGCGATGACACCATAGCGAAAATTGCCGATGAGGTGATAGAGTTGCCCGATGTGCTGGAATGTCTTGAGCCGCTGGTGTCCACAATACCTCTGCAGCTGCTGGCATACCATGTGGCCGTGTGCAAAGGCAAGAACGTAGACCAGCCGAGAAATCTCGCAAAGTCGGTGACAGTAGAGTAAAGTTAAAAAAATCTGCCAAATATTTGGAGAATTCGTTTTATTTACCTATATTTGCACTCGAAATAACTAATTTACTCTGACTAACCATGGATGCAATAGAGAGTTTAGAGTCAAAAATTAACCGAAGCGATTATAAGATATTAATCGTCGACGATGTAGTCAGCAACGTGTTGCTGCTCAAGATATTGTTGACTAATGAACAGTTCCAGGTTTGCACAGCCAACAACGGTACAACCTGTATTGAGGTTGCCAAGACGGAACATCCAGATCTTATTCTGCTCGACGTGATGATGCCTGATATTAATGGTTTCGACACGGCGGTGGTGCTGAAGAAGGATGCGACGACCAGGGATATCCCCATCATCTTCCTGACGGCCCTGAACACCCCGCAGGATCTGGTGCGAGGTTTCCAGGTGGGAGCCAACGACTTCTTGACAAAGCCCTTCAACAAGGAGGAGCTCGTGATGCGTGTGATGCAGCAGATCTCACTTGTGGCAGCTAAGCGTATCATTGAGAAACAGAACTCCGAACTGCGTGCCACGCTGAATAACCGCGACAAAATGTACTCCGTGATAGCCCACGACCTGCGTTCACCTATGGCCAGTATCCGAATGGTGCTTAACCTTGTGGTGGCATCGGCATCGCCTGAGACAGTAGGTGAGGAACTTTACACGCTGCTCGACCAGGCTAACCGTGAGTCGGAGGAAGTACATGATCTGCTGGATAACTTGCTGAAGTGGACGAAGAGTCAGACGGGCAGGCTGACGGTGGTGAAACAGGAACTGAACCTCAACGACATCATCCCTGGTGTAGTGGAGATATTCGATATTATCGCACAGACGAAGCGTATAAAATTGGACTATCAGCCATTGGACGGCGACGTGAAGGTTATTGCCGACAACGATATGTTGAAGACCATCGTGCGTAACTTCCTGTCCAACGCCATCAAGTTCTCACCCGAAGACTCCACCATAGAAATCATCTTGAAGGAAGAAGGCGATTTTGCGAAGGTGAGCGTATGCGACCATGGTGTGGGTATTGCTGCTGATCGTTTGGGAAGCATCTTCCACAAAGGAGAGACCACCTATGGTACAGACGGTGAAGAAGGCTCCGGACTTGGACTGCAACTCTGTCAGGACTTCGCTCGTAAGAACGACGGCGATTGCACCGTAGAGTCGATAGAAGGGCAGGGGAGTACGTTCAGTGTTCTTATACCACTAAAGAAATAATGCCTACACCTATTTATATTATAGAGGAACGGAAACTTCGCCGCAACCTGACGCTTATCGCCGGTGTTGCGGCGAAAGCAGATATAGAGATTATCCTCGCCTTCAAGGCCTTCGCACTATGGAAGACCTTTCCCATCTTCCGTGAGTATATAAACGCTACGACGGCCAGTTCGCTGGCTGAGGCAAGACTGGCATATGACAGGTTCGGTGCTCCAGCACACACCTATTCGCCAGCATATACCGACGATGAGTTTGATGAGATCGTAGCCTGCTCATCGCACCTGACGTTTAACTCGCTGTCGCAGTATGAGCGTTTCCATAATCGGGCCAAGGACTGTTCGCTCGGACTGCGTGTTAATCCTGAGTATTCGGAGGTGGGCACACTATTATATAATCCCTGTGCTCCTGGGACACGCTTCGGCGTTTCTGCCGACAAGCTGCCAGAAACCTTGCCTGACGATATCAGAGGCTTCCACTGCCACTGTCACTGTGAGAGTGGGGCTGATGTCTTCGAACGCACACTGAAACATATCGAGGAGAAGTTCTCGCGCTGGTTCCCACAGTTGGAATGGATCAATTTCGGAGGTGGACATCTTATGACGCGTAAGGACTACGACGTTGACTTGCTTATACGTCTGATGCAGGACTTCCGCAGTCGCTATCCTTGGTTGAAGGTGATTCTGGAGCCTGGTAGTGCCTTTGCCTGGCAGACGGGACCGTTGGTGTCACACGTAGTGGACATCGTAGAGGATAAGGGAATCCGTACAGCCATTCTCGACGTGAGTTTCACCTGTCACATGCCCGACTGCCTGGAAATGCCGTACTTCCCCGACGTCCGCAACGCCACACACATCCCAGAATGTAATCATAAAGTTCAAAGCTCAAAGTTCAAAGTTCAAAGTTACCGTCTTGGGGGCAACAGTTGTCTGAGTGGCGACTATATGGGATATTGGCGCTTCGATCATGAATTGCAGATAGGCGAGGAAGTTATTTTTGAGGACATGATCCATTATACTACCGTCAAGACGAACATGTTCAACGGTGTGCGTCATCCCTCCATCGGCATGCTCCATGAGGATGGTAAACTGGAAATTCTTCGTGAATTTGGCTACGCAGACTACGAAAACAGGATGGATTAGAAGTTTTTTTGAAAAAAAACAGCGAAAAAGTTTGCCAGTTCCAAAAAAAGCATTACCTTTGCACCCGCTATCGAGAGAGATAGCCGAGAGAAAGCGGAATTATCGCGTAAGCCGAGAGTAAAATATCTTTTTTTTGCTGAGGTGAAGCCGAAAATACCGACACTCGAAAAAAGGCGGAAATAGCTCAGTTGGTAGAGCACAACCTTGCCAAGGTTGGGGTCGCGGGTCCGAGTCCCGTTTTCCGCTCACATGTTGAACAAAAAAGAGACATCAGGGAATGGCCCTGTTGCGAAAATGCCCAGGTGGCGGAATTGGTAGACGCGCACGTTTCAGGTGCGTGTGCCGCGAGGCGTGCAGGTTCGAGTCCTGTTCTGGGCACTCTTTTTTATTCAGCGTTTTGTTGGAGAGGTGGCGGAATTGGTAGACGCGCTACTTTGAGGGGGTAGTGTCAATTGCGACGTGGGAGTTCGAGTCTCCTCCTCTTCACAAGCGGAATTTTCGCGCAAGCCGAGTGCAGAAAAACCTTGTTTTTATGCCAAGGCGCCGCCGAAAATCTCGATTGTTCGAAGACAAGCGGAAATAGCTCAGTTGGTAGAGCACAACCTTGCCAAGGTTGGGGTCGCGGGTCCGAGTCCCGTTTTCCGCTCTTTTTAGGAAAACAACTTTTTCAGATGAATTTATATCTTAGATATTTTGACCGTGAAACGCTCGTTTCCACAGTAGATGAGGCTATTGACTTCCTCAAGGCTATTAACGAGATAGAGATGACACCCGAGCTGGAGGCAGACATTAGAGATTATGTCGCCAGTAGTGTGTTTTATCCCAAGCGCTATAAGATTCATCCCCGTGTGTACTTTATTATTATAAAGACCGATGCTGCCACCATGCAGGATTTCAAGGAAAAGAAGGCAGTACACCCTGATAGTGTACCTGCAGCAAAGGCTGTCTCTCCTGCTGTGGCGAAGCTCAACGAACTGCGCGATGGATGGTATGAGGGCTCGGTCAATTTCAAGAGAGTGCTGCTCGTACCTGGAACGGGCAAGTTCCAGTATCGCGACACGTTGTTCGTTGCACGCGTGAGGGCAATGTCGGGTATGGAATGCTATGAGCGTATCATCGAGCATCTGCGTGAGCGTGTCGATGAGCGCAGTCAGTTCCCCTCGGCTAAGGGAAAGAATTTCAAGTTCCGTTTCCTCGGAAATGCAAAGAGGTAAGTTTTTGAAAGGAGGCAATTATGAATAAGGTGATGCTTATTGGCAATGTCGGACAGGAGCCCGAAGTAAGATACGTAGACCAGGGAGTGGCTGTAGCCAGGCTTCGTTTGGCCACAACTGAGCGAGGCTATACCCTGCAGAACGGCACTCAGGTGCCTGACCATACCGACTGGCACACGATAAAATTCTGGAAGGGATTAGCGGAATATATTGAAAAGTATGTTCACAAAGGTGATAAACTATACATAGAGGGACGTATTCGTTATACCTCATATGATGATAAGCAGGGACAGCGTCGTTTTGCAACAGAAATATGGGCTGATAATTTGGAGTTCCTTGGATCGCCCAAATCTGTAACGGCTACTGTTAATGAACCGTTGGCTGCTCCTCAGCCCGATAAATCACCTGAAGAGGTCCTGCCGTTCTGATCATGGACTATTTTCAACAACTCCTGAATGAAGTTTGTTTTCTGACTCCCACCACTGGAGCCATAGTGTGTGGGGTGTTGGCATGCTTGCTACTGGTGTTCTCAGGCTATGCATCCGGTTCAGAGATTGCTTTCTTCTCTCTGTCGCCCAACGACCTCAACGAGCTCGATGAGGAGAAGAACGACGACGACCGCCAGATTACTGAGTTACGCGAGGACTCTGAGCGTACGCTGGCCACTATCCTCATCACCAACAACCTGGTGAACGTTACGATCATCATGCTCTGCAACTATTTCTTCAGCCACGTCATCGACTTCGGCAACGCCTATTGGTTGCAGTTCATTGTGATTACCGTCCTGCTCACATTCCTGCTTCTGCTTTTCGGCGAGATCATGCCAAAGGTCTATGCAGCACAGCACGCATTGGCCTTCTGCCGTTTCTCGGCTTCTGGTATTATGCGCCTCAGGACATTTTTCTACCCGCTTGCCTCAGTGCTGATCCGTTCAGGAGTGCTGGCAGAGAAGGTGGTACAGAAAGAGAATCACGTACTCAGTGTGGACGATCTTGAACAGGCACTTGAACTCACAGGTGAGAACGAACTGAAGGATGAGAAGGATATGCTTGAGGGCATCGTGCGTTTTGGCGACGAGACCGCAAAAGAGGTGATGACTAGTCGCCAGGATGTCGTAGACCTCGACTTCCGCTCTTCCTTCCCTGATGTCCTGAAGTGTATCGTAGAGAACAACTACTCGCGTATCCCCGTCTATCAGGGATCAATCGATAATATCCGCGGCATCCTTTATATCAAGGATTTGCTGCCGCATCTCTCAAAACCCTCCACATTCCGTTGGCAGTCGCTGATAAGACCACCGTACTTTGTGCCTGAAACGAAGAAAATCGATGACCTGTTGCGCGACTTCCAGGAGAACAAGGTGCACATCGCAATCGTAGTGGATGAGTTCGGTGGCACCAGCGGTATCATCACCCTTGAAGATATCCTCGAGGAGATTGTGGGTGAGATCAACGACGAGTACGACGAGGAGGAAAAGAACTATACCCGAATCAATGCCAATACCTATATATTCGAAGGCAAGACGTTGCTCAGCGACTTCTTCAAGATTCTCGATCTCGACGACGAGACTTTCGAGGATGTGGAAGGCGACGCCGATTCATTGGCTGGCCTGCTGCTGGAGATAAAAGGTGACTTCCCTGAACTCCACGAACGTCTGGACTACAAGAACTTCACCTTTGAGGTGGTGGAACTTGACGGTCATCGAATATCCAGAATTAAAGTAATTATACATGAACATGCTGAAGAATAAAATATATATCCTGCTGGCCTTGCTTATTGCCACAATGGCTATTGGCGAAGTGTCGGCTAATCAATCGAAAACAAAAAGAAAGCATCGCGTAAAGACGCATAAGGTCATCAAGAAGAAAAAGAAGGTAAGCCGCAAACGTACGGCTGTTGTGAAGCCAATAGACCCTCGACTTAACGATCCCGACTACGATCCCTTCCTGTCATGTGAGGACACCTGTGGCCACATTCACGGCATTGACCTGTCGCACTATCAGGGACAGGTGTTCTGGGAAACGGTAGGCGAGAACACGAAGATGGCGTATGTCTATCTGAAGGCTACAGAGGGCGGCGACCGTATCGACGAGCGCTATGAACGGAATATCGAACTGGCTCACCGCTATGGACTGAAGGTTGGCTCCTATCACTTCTTCCGACCGAAGACTCCCTTACTCCAGCAATTGGAGAACTTCAAGACACAGTGTCTGCCTGGAGAACAAGACCTTATTCCGATGATAGATATCGAAACCACAGGTGGATTGCCTGACTACGAGTTCTGCGATTCCTTGTTCCGCTTCCTTGGGATGGTGGAGCGCACATACCGTCAGCAGCCGTTGTTATATACCTTCCGCAACTTCTACAACAAACATCTGCTGGGACAGATCGACGACTACAAGCTGATGATAGCCATGTATACGGACGAAGAGCCGGAACTGGCCGACGGAAGGGACATCACGATGTGGCAGTACACCAGCAAGGGACGTATCGTGGGTGTTAATGGTTTTGTGGATAAGAGCCGTTTCCTCGGCCGTCATGGTCTTCGCGAAATCCGCTTCCGACATTAGACATTAAGCTTTGAACTTTGAACTTTGAGCTTTATGATTACTTCTTAAGCAGAATATAGAGAAGACTGTGGTGGGCATTTTTCTGCCTCCAATGATATCATAAAGTTCAAAGCTCAAAGTTCAAAGTATTCTATTCCTCAATATGGGACAGCGAGTGTAAGAACGACGCGAAGAAGTTCGTGACGCTCTCCGATGGATAATAGCGGAAATAGCGTGCAGACCGCCTTACGTGACTGAATGTGGCTGAGGAATTGCTGTTATGCACAAAGATACCACCGTCCTGCTGTGAGAAATACCAGTTCTGTGAACGTGTGTTGGTGAATTCTATCAGTTCCTGGGCGATACGCTCTACAGGTTTATCCTTATCTTCCTTCAAGAAAGGAATCTCATCTTCCGTAAACTTGAAAATCTTTATCAGGAACTCCCCAGTGAGTTGAGTCATCTGTGTGAGATGGAGCCGTGCGGTCCATCTGTTGAAGGTGATGTAGTTGATGTGGTTGTTGGGGTCACGCAGGAATAATCCCAGCTCTGTGAGTTGGAGTATGGGCATACCCTCGTTGAAAAGGTGGCGCACGATACGGATGATGATCAGCAGCAACTGTCGTGTGGCTATGTCAGAGTATTCGTCGTCGAGTATCTCCTGTAGACGGTTGTTGAGCAGAGGATTGGTAAGACGGTCAGGACGCAACAACTCGTCCTCATCCATCTCGTTATGCTGCTGTTCGGCCAGAGCCATCTCTTCGTGCAAGGTCTGTTTCCAGTCTTTTTCCTGCTTCGCGGTCAAATGCACAAAGAACTGACTGCGGCAGCGTTCTATGCCGTCATATACGTATGGTACGATATGGTGCATGATGGCACATTGATATAGCCGTGTCCATTTGAAGGCCGACATGGGCTCTATCTCCTCTGCAGTGTTGAAAGCACCGCTTCTCAGAAGCCGGAACAGATTTCGTTGTACTATATCCACTTTCTTACTTTGAGCTTTGAACTTTGAGCTTTGAACTTTATGATTACATTCATTAGCTATGAATAGCGGCGCGGGTAGCGCAGGAAAATCGAGAGCAGGGCCACGATGCCCAGCACGAAGGGATAGTAGAGGTAGGGCAGGATGCTGACAGGATTCAGTGATGCCAGTCCTGCGGCAATCAGCATCTGCGCACCGTAGGGGATGAGTCCCTGGATGGTACATGAGAAGGTGTCGAGGATAGAGGCACACTTCTTGTTGTTCACCCCGTAGCGGTCGCCAATACGCTTTGAGATGTCACCAACGGTCAGGATGGCTACCGTGTTGTTGGCGGTACAGATATCCACGAACGACACGAGTGCCGCTATGCTCAGCTCTGCGCCGCGCTTGTTGCTCACGCGTTTTGTGAGCTGTCGGATGATAAAGTCGATGCCGCCCTGCTGACGGATGAGTTCCAACATGCCTCCCGCCATCATCGTCACGATGATCAGTTCCCCCATCGACAGTATCCCTTCACCCATGCTGCCGAACCATCCGTAGATGTCGAACGAGCCGGTGAGCATGCCTATGACGCCCGTCAGCACGATGCCAAGCGTCAGCACAGCCATCACGTTCATGCCGAAGATGGCCGTTGTCAGCACCAGGAGATAGGGTATCACCTTCACCCATTCCACATGCTGTATCTGTTGGGGTGCACTGACGCCTGAGCCCATGAACAGATATCCGATGAGTACCATCAATGCGGCAGGAAACACGATGAAGGCGTTGACGCGGAACTTGTCGCTCAGACGGCATCCCTGTGTCTGTGTGGCCATGATGGTGGTGTCGGAGATGAACGAGAGGTTGTCGCCGAAGAACGAACCGCCCACGATGATGGCTGTCATCATCGCCACGTTGATGCCTGTCTCGTCGGCTACGCCAGCGGCGATGGGCACGAGAGCGGCGATGGTACCAACGCTCGTTCCGATGGAGATGGACACAAAACAGGCAGCGAGGAACATGCCCGCGAGGATCATCTGTGGCGGCAACAGGGCCAGTGTCAGGTTCACGGTAGCGTCGATGCTGCCCATAGCCTTGGCCGAGTGCGCAAAGGCTCCTGCCAGCACGAAGATCCAGATCATGAGCATCATCTGCTCCGTTGCCGCACCTCGGCTGTAAGTGTCGATACGTTGTTTCAAAGGCTTTCCGCCACAGATGATGATCGCATAGATGCTCGACACCATAAACGCCACGGTGATGGGTATCTTGTAGAAGTCACCAGCCACAATGCTTGTCAGGAGATAAAACGTGATGAAGACAAACAACGGACTTAGGGCAATCAGACCTTTTTTCATTTACGATTTACAGATTTACGATTTACGATTGATTACTCTGAGAGTTTCTGTTTCATCGTAAGGATTGAACTTGAGATAATCTTCAAAAGTTCCTGACTTTCAGAGAAGAGATTCTCTACACGCTTCTCAGGCAGAATTTCACAGGCAATTATCAGGTCAAGCCAATGGCATGTCTCGTCTAATTCTTCCTCTACCATCTTCAGTTTATTCACAAAGTCTTTCTCTGACTTGGCCAAACAGGCGGCTCTATAATTAGCTGAAGGAGACGTTCCGGATCTGACAACTTGTTTTGCGATTGCCATAGATGATATGGTAGATGGCATACTATCTACCATCTTGATAATTCTAATACTGAATGATCGTAACCTCGACTTTAACTCCAGCTCAGTCATTTCAATCGTAAATCGTAAATCCGTAAATCGTAAATCCGTAAATCGTAAATCGTAAATCGTAAATCGTAAATCCGTAAATCGTAAATCACAAGGTTACTCCGTTCTTGAAGATGGATATTTCGCGATAGTCGTTCTCTTCATTCTTGGAAGGTTCTCCGCTGGCAACAGCCAACACCTTGTCGATAAACTCCGGCACGAGCTCCTGCATAGTCCTTCCTTCTATCAGCTGACCGGCGGAGAAGTCTATCCAGCTCTGCTTCCTGCGGGCAAGGTCGGGGTTCGTGGCAATCTTCATCGTGGGGACGAATGTGCCGAAAGGCGTACCGCGGCCCGTGGTGAACAGCACGATATGACAGCCACAAGAGGCGAGGGCAGTAGCCGCCACGAGGTCATTGCCTGGGGCGGAGAGCAGGTTCAGGCCAGTGTTCTGCAGACGGTCGCCATACTCCATCACGCCGCTGACGGGAGCCTTGCCGCACTTCTGTGTGCAGCCCAGCGCCTTGTCCTCCAACGTAGAGATGCCTCCGGCCTTATTGCCTGGGCTGGGGTTCTCACCCACAGGCTCACCGTGAGAGAGGAAATACTCCTTGAAGTTATTGATCATGGCTACCGTCTGGTTGAACAACCCTTCCGTACGGCAGCGGTTCATCAGGATGGTCTCGGCACCGAACATCTCAGGCACTTCGGTCAGCACGCTGGTGCCGCCCTGTGCCACGAGCCAGTCGCTGAACTCACCTACGAGCGGATTGGCGGTGATGCCTGAGAAACCGTCGGAGCCACCGCACTTCAGACCGATGCGCAGTTTGCTCACGGGCACCGTCTCACGTTTGTCCTGACGGGCGATGTCGTAGAGTTCACGCAGGATGGTCATACCAGCCTCCATTTCGTCGTCCACCTTTTGGGTGACGAGCAGCCTGATGCGGTCCTTGTCGTAGTCACCCAGCATCGCCATGAAATCGTCGGGCTGGTTGTTCTCACAGCCGAGACTCAGCACGAGCACAGCGCCTGCATTGGGGTGCAGACAGATGTCGCGCAGCACCTTACGGGTGTTCTCGTGGTCGCCTGACAGCTGCGAGCAGCCGTAGTTGTGATGCCAGGCATAGATGGCGTCAACGCCACTTTGAACTTTAAACTTTGAGCTTTGAGCATTATGATTACTCTCAAGTCCAGTTTCATGGCGGAGTTGTGCCACCAGCCGTTCGGCAATGCCGTTCACACAGCCTACAGTGGGCACCACCCATATCTCGTTGCGTACACCTACATCGCCATTCTTGCGTACATAGCCCTCAAAGGTGCGGTTCTCATTTTTAATGCTCAGTTCCTCGCCTACGGGATTGTATGTGTACTCAAGCGTTCCTGAGAGATTGGTCTTCAGGTTGTTCTCGTTCACCCAGTCACCGGCCTTCAGGTCTTCGCGTGCATGACCGATGGGATAACCGTATTTGATGATGTCCTCACCCTTGGCGGTATCCTTGATGAGGATCTTGTGACCAGCGGGCGTATCTTGGTTCACCACGACCTTTCGACCGTCCACCTCAATGATTTCCCCCTTTTTCTTCTCCTGCAGACAAACCACCACGCTGTCCGCCGCATTAATCTTCAAGTAAGTAGCTAATTCCATTTTTATTTGTTTGTTTTAGTAATCAATCGTAAATCGTAAATCTGTAAATCGTAAATCAGATCGCCGTTCTTCTGTAGAAGTCCACGTTCTCCTTCGTCAGGATCTCGATCGGCATGTAGTTCACAGGGTTGACGGCACGCTTCATGACGATGGCATTAAACAGCGCGTCCACGCTCGAGTATCCCTGCTGGTATGCATGCTGGGCAATCAGGAACGAGATACTTCCCTGCCGCACGCACATCTCGTTCTTCGGCACCATATCGTATCCCATGATCTGTATGTTGCGGCGGTTGCTCTTTTGCAGGAACTGCCCCACGATGTGAGCCTTCGAGTTGAACGTGATGCAGTGGTGTACCAGCGGATGCTCCTTGAAGAATTTCTCCAGTATGCCGTCATACTCCTTTTTCTCCTCGTCGAGCGGCAGGTCCACCTCCGTAATCTTGATCTCAGGGAAGTGGTCCACCATATAGTGACGGAACCCCGTCTCACGGTTAGCCTGCTGCTTGGAACCCACCTTTCCGTCGCGTGTCTGCTTCACCAGCGCAATCTCCTTTTCCTTGCCGGCGATGAGCATCAGCATCTTTGCAGCGAAATAGCCGCTGGCAAACGAGTCCTGTCCGAAGAAGGTCAAGGGCTTCAGGTCGGGCATGTACGAGTCGAGCAGCACGTAGGGAATCTGCCTCTCCGTCAGCTTCTCCGTGAAGCGTGCCGTCTGTTCCAGCGTCGTGGGCACGATGATCACGCCGTCGATCTTTGCCGTGAAGAACTCCCTCACCATCCTGGTGAACGCGGCAGCGTTGAAACGCTCGTAATACACGAACTTCAGGTTGATGCCGAAGTCGCGACGGAAGTCCGCACAGGCCAGCGCTCCCTCTTCAATCTCGTCCCAGTACGCCTCCTGCTCGTGCTTCGGCAGCACGCAGTAGAAGTTATATGTCTTGTTGTAGGCGAGGGCAGAGGCGTACATGTTCGGACGGTAGTCCAGCTCCTCCAAGGCCTTGTTCACCTTGTCGAGAGCCGTCTTGCTCACGTTCGGACGCTTGTGCAGCACACGGTCCACTGTTCCTGTCGACACACCTGCGCGGGCAGCGATATCCTTGATGGTAATGTTCTCTTTCGGCATAATCTGTGATTTTTCTGCAAAGGTACAAATTATTTCCGATACAGCCAACACTTTAATAGAATAATGTGTGCGAAAACGTTTCCGTTAGTCAAACAAGCAGAATGAAGTGACTGGCACCCTCAAAGATGCCAGTCATTCTCGTAGTTTATCACGTCTGTATCAGTCGAACCTTACGCCTGTTACCTGACGGCCTTACGGCGAAGTGGAGCCAGTAGCCGCCCTTGGGTGAACGCTCTATCAGGAGCTCGTCGAAGTCCTCGTTGTTCAGGTCGCTGATGTCGAGCAGGATGGTGGCGTAGCGGATGAGTTGCTCGATACCTGCCACGCGGATGTCGGCGGCACAGCCTGTCAGGTGGTTCGAGCCTTTCACACCGCCTACGGCCTTGTTCACCGCCTCAGAGCGATAGCCAGAGTTGATGACTATTGGATCATCGCCTTCGCCATAAATGTTGTTCCATCGCCTTCTCAGTTCTTCCAACCAGCCACAAAGGCGCTTCAAGTTCTCGATATGTACGTGCGAAGGGATGTTTCCATCCTGCGTTTTCGCACTTGTCTTGCAGAGTTCCCCCAGCGTGAAATGCTGGGAGAGTCGTGCTTGCTTGTTAATACTTACTTCTTTCATAATTTTCAATTTTCAATTTTCAATTATCGAAATGCAACTGCGTAACTGCGTAACTGCGTAACTGCGTTGGCAGGGACAAAGCCCTGCCCGCAGTCCACGTCAAATCATCACAGCTCCAGTCTTCTTGTACTTAGCCTTAGTGGTGCCGTTCTCCACAAACTCATCCACCTTCTCTATCAGACCATCCTTCAGCAGACGGAACACCCTGGCGCGAGCCGAATTGTTCTGTGTCAGACCAAAGCAGCGCATCACATCGTCGATGGTAAACTCCTCAGGCAGACGGTTGAAGGCCTCAATGGTCTTGGCCCTGCGCGGCGTGTTGGCAGCAGCATCGCGCGTCTTGTCGTCAAAATACTTCTCGGCAAGCGCTCCAAAGTAATGACGCTGACAGGCGTACTGGATGTTCACGATCAGTTCTGCCAAACGCCAGTCCACCTCGTCCGTCTCAAACTCGCCACACCAGTACTGTCCGTCCTGATGAATATCTGCCCAATGGCGCATCACGATAAACGGTGCTGAGAAATTAAGCCCATGATAGGCGCAGCGCTTCAAAAGCATTTCGTCTGCACGCGAGTTGTTCTCCTTGGCATCCATCATGCGGCGAGCCGTCCAGTCATAGAGTCCAAGAACCCCAAGTACACTTTGTCCAAAACGCAGTTACACAGTTACGCAGTTGCATAAGGTGTATCTGCGCTGTAACTTTTTGAGAAAAGAAATAATTTATATTATATATATATTATAATATATATATAATATAATATATAAATACATTAGAAAATGAAACTTCGCCGACGGTAAATGAAACTGCGTAACTGTGTAACTGCGTAACACCGTCAGTGTAAAAAATCTCATATCTTTACAAATTAACATTTCAAATAAATCTGAAATAAATGAGAAAAAAGCTTGGTTTGCATCTGAAATTTTCGTACCTTTGCACTGTCAATGAGAACGACGGAATTGGCGCGGAAGACACAGAAAATTATCGCTCTGGCCAAGCAGAAAATTTTCCCTGGGCAGGCCGCAAAAATGAGGTCCTATCGGAGGCACGAGACAATAAACCTATGTTTAACTAAAAAATTTACAAATTATGGCACTTAAAGTAAAAGCAGTTGAGAAGAAGATCAAGTTCGACAAGAACCCTAATAACCCTGGCGTGTGGCGCTACGTGATGAGTCCTGAGCTCTACACTCCGCTGAGTCAGGCGAAGGTTATCAAGGAGGCCGCCTTGCGTAGCGGTGTGAGCCGAGGCGTGATGCAGGCTTGCTGGGACGCAGCCGGTGAGGTAATCAAAGCGTGGGCAACCGAGGGCCACAGCGTGGCTCTGCCCGGACTGGGCACGATGCGCTTCGGCCTGCGTTCGAAGGCCGTGGAGGACGTTAACAAGGTGAAGGCTGGCCTGATTACGACTCGCCGCATCATCTTCACTCCGAGCGTCGACCTGAAGGAGGAGCTGGCGAACACCGCCGTGCAGATTACCTGCTACGACCGCGACGGCAACGAGGTGAAGCGCGTGACCTCGACCGACGATGGCACCGTGGAGGATCCTGAGGGTGACGGTCAGGAGTCAGGAGACGGCGGCAGTCAGGCACAGACCGTGAGTGCTCCTCAGATCAGCGGTACAACGCCGTTTGCCGAGACTACCTCGGT
>JAEEGH010001101.1_pt1 | contig 80580 bp, 94 predicted proteins | sample 9134181 | NCBI WGS metagenome assembly JAEEGH01 (sample SAMN16246544, study PRJNA631951) | gut metagenome | biome: gut microbiome; feature: rumen; material: DP-attached | host: Bos | place: Iran: Karaj | collected 2018-10 | reverse complement strand
GAATATTTAATAGTAATAACTAGTAATAACTACGGTTTTGTCGAAATTCTTGCGCAAATATAATAGAAAGTCTTGATTCAAACAAAAAAAAAAGAGTAAAAATTACTTTTTTAATAAAAAAAAATAGGATTTGGGTGTATTTGGGCTCAAAAACAAGATATTTTTAGTAATTTTGCACCCAAAACAGAAAAAGATAGATTTTTTCATTCAGTAATCAGAACGAGGAGAAATAACGATGATGTTCCGCATACCTACAGTCACCAAAAACCTGCTGATCATAAACTTGATCGCATTCATTGCCACCTATGTATTCCAGTTGCGTGGTATAGACCTCGCAGACATAGGAGGTCTTCATTTCTTTATGGCCAGCAACTTCCATCTGTACCAACTGGTAACCTACCTGTTCCTACATGCAAGTTTTATGCATATTCTCAGTAACATGTTTGGCCTTTGGATGTTTGGCTGTGTCATAGAAAATGTATGGGGTCCGAAGAAATTCCTTTTTTATTACATCACTTGTGGCATCGGAGCAGGATTACTTCAAGAAATTGCCCAACTTGGCTCCTTCTACATGACGATAGTAGAACAAGTGCCAGGTGCCTCATTCGGATCCGTTCTGACCTATGGCGCACAATATGCATCGGCATTGAATGCATGGACCACCATCGGTGCTTCAGGTGCCGTGTATGCCGTGATCCTGGCCTTTGGTATGACCTTCCCCAACGAGCGGTTGTTCATCATCCCCTTCCCCTTCCCCATCAAGGCGAAATGGTTTGTGCTGGGTTATGTAGCCATCGAATTCTTCTCGGCATTGGGTTCAAGTGGTGACGGTGTGGCTCACACAGCCCACTTAGGCGGTATGCTCTTCGGTTATCTGATGATACGCTATTGGAACCGTCATCCTGATGCCAGCTTCGACCGAGGCAGGGGGCAGCAGTTCTTTGAGAATCTGAAGCGTAACTTTGAACAGCGCCAGCAGCAGAGTGGACGTTCCAACAACCCGAATATGCATGCAGAACGAGGCGGTTCAAAGGAAGACGACATGAATTATAATGCCCGCAAAAAGCAGAACCAGGAAGAGATTGACGCTATTCTCGACAAGATCCGCAAGAGTGGCTATGACAGCTTAACGAAGGAGGAAAAGAAAAAGCTCTTCGACGCCAGCAACCAACGATGATCAAACAACTCAAGGCTTTCACGATCAACATCATTGCAGGGGCTAATGTGGCCACTGTACTGCTGATGCTGGCATCAGGCTATGCCGACCATATCCAGCCGACAGAACATCCGATGCTCTCGAATCTCGGCATGCTCTTCCCGTTTTTCCTGTTTGCCAACCTGCTCTTCGTGTTTTTCTGGCTCACCTTCAAGTGGAGAAAGCTATGGATCCCCATCCTGGGCTATATACTGGTCTTTTCACCTATCCGTACCTATATGCCCCTCAACACGACACAGGAAGTGCCTGAGGGTACCATTAAGCTCATCTCCTACAACGTGTGCCAATATGGCGGCAACTACAAATACGAGCAAGGCTTCGACACCGTCTTTAACTATTTGAAACGGCAGGAGCCTGATATCGTATGCCTGCAAGAGGATGTTGACACTTGGCGTAGGTTTGTGTTTCAGAGATACCAGAAGGTCTTTCCTTATAACGACACTACGATCTTCCGTAAAAGTAACCTTGGTACAAACGGTGTGGGCATCCATACCCGATTCCCCATTCTCAAGAAAGAGCGCATCCCTTATGAGTCGTCTGCCAACGGATCGGTGGCCTATTATTTAGACATGGATGGCGACACCCTACTTGTGATCAACAACCACTTGGAGGGTACTCATCTTTCTATAGAGGATCGCGACAACTATAAACGACTGTTGAAAGGGAAGATGAAAAAAGATACAGCAAGGGCTGAGACCGCCTTCCTGATGGAGAAATTAGGCAAATATACGGCCAAACGCTCGAAAGAGGCTGATGCCGTCCATGCCTATATCGAAGCCCATCGCCAATACCCCATCATCGTGTGCGGCGACTTCAACGACAACCCCATTTCCTATGCCCGCCGAACGATCGCCAAGGGACTAACAGACTGTTTCGTGGAGACAGGTCGCGGGCTCGGTTTGTCATATAATCAGAAAGGATTTTTCGTCCGCATCGACCACATCATGTGCTCTGATGCATTTGAACCGTACAATTGCGAAATTGACAACAAAATGGATGCCAGTGACCATTATCCGATCATCTGCAGGCTAAAATTTGCGCATAAACCTTAAAAAAAGAACGAAAATCGGCTATAAATTTTTTCCTGTCTAAAAAAATGTCTATATTTGCACGCTAAAATTGTACGCGAACAGAATATATAAATAATAAATAACATCAAAAATCAAAATGCAAAACAAAGGAATTGTAAAATTTATCGCAGTGCTTCTGATTCTCGTGTGCTGCTTCTACCTTTCCTTCTCATTCGTAACACGCCATTACGAGAGTAAGGCTGCTGCTATGGGTGAGCAGGCTGGTGCGGAGTACCTCGACTCAATCAACAACGAGAAGGTGTATATGGGCATCTACTCACTGAAGCAGTGCCGTGAGATGGAAATTGGCCTGGGTCTTGACCTGAAAGGCGGTATGAACGTGATTCTTGAGGTTTCAGTACCTGATGTGGTTGACGTACTTGCCGACCACAAGACTGACGCAGCCTACAAGAAGTCAATGGAAGAAGCCAAGAAGGAAGAGGAGACCAGTCAGAACGACTTCATCTCTCTGTTCGTGAAGTATTGGAAACAGAATTCAAACGGTCGTCCCCTCGCTGCCATCTTCGCTACTCAGCAGATGAAGGGTAAGGTAAGCACCCAGAGCTCTGACTCAGAGGTAGAGGCTGCTATCCGTGCAGAGGTGCAGAGTGCCGTTGACAACTCATTCAACGTAGTCCGTAACCGTATCGACAAGTTCGGTGTTGTTCAGCCGAACATCCAGAAGCTCGAAGGCCAGAGTGGCCGTATCATGGTGGAGATGCCTGGTATCAAGGAGCCTGAGCGTGTTCGTAAGCTCCTCCAGGGAAGTGCTAACCTTGAGTTCTGGGAGACCTACAACTCACAGGAGATCACCCCGCTGCTGGCTCAGTTGAACCAGCGTTATGCTGCTCAGGGCGGCGCTGCAGTTGACACAACTGCCGTTGCTGCTGACACCACCGCTGTTGACACCACCAAGGCTGCTGCAAGCGACCTGGCTGCCAAGTTGGCTAAGAAAGACGCCAAGGCTGATAACAAAGCACTCGAGGCTGCCAAGAAGCAGAACCCGCTGTTCTCTATCTTCCAGCCCACTCAGGGTAACACCCTCGCTGTCGTAGGTTATGCCAACGCTCGTGATACCGCTGAGATCAATAAGATCATCTACTCTGACCTCGCCCGTCAGATCTTCCCTTCAGAGCTGAAGCTCCGTTGGGGTGCTAAGGCAGAGGACTTCGGCGGTCAGGCCAAGGGTGACATCTATGAGCTCTATGCACTGAAGATCACTGAGCCCTCAGGTCGCGCACCATTAGAGGGTGATGTCATCACCAACGCCAAGGACGACTTCGATCAGATGGGTCACCCCTCTGTATCTATGCAGATGAACTCTGACGGTGCTCGCCGCTGGAGCCAGATCACCAAGCAGAACATCGGTAAGGCTGTAGCCATCGTGCTCGACGACGCCGTTTACTCTGCTCCCCGTATCCTGACTCAGATCGACGGTGGTAACTCTCAGATCACAGGTAACTTCACCATCGAGGACACCAAGGACCTGGCTAACACACTGAACTCTGGTAAGATGCCGGCTCCTACCCGTATCGTACAAGAGGAGGTTGTAGGTCCGTCACTGGGTGCTCAGTCTATCAAGCAGGGTGTCATCTCATTCATCGTAGCCTTCGTGCTGCTGATGATCTATATGATCATGCTGTATGGTTTCGTTCCAGGTATCCTCTCAGATATCGCCCTGCTGTTCAACTTGTTCTTCACACTAGGTATCCTCACCTCGTTCCAGGCTGCCCTGACGATGCCTGGTATCGCCGGTATCGTGCTGACACTGGGTACGGCTGTGGATGCTAACGTGCTGATCTATGAGCGTATCAAGGAAGAGTTGAAGAAGGGACTCTCTGTGAAAGAGGCTCTGAACAAGGGTTACTCTAACGCTTTCAGCGCCATCTTCGACTCAAACTTCACCTCTCTGATCACAGGTATCATCTTGCTCTACTTCGGTACAGGTCCTGTGAAGGGCTTCGCAACAACCTGGATCATCGGTATCCTCGTCAGCTTCTTCACCGCTGTGTTCATGACACGTGTCGTTTACGATTACATGCTCTCTAAGGATAAGTGGACGAACCTGACCTTCGTGACAGGTTACTCAAAGAACCTGATGCAGAACGCCAAGTTCAACTTCATGGGTATGTATAAGAAGACCTTCACCATCTGGGGTGTGGCTGCTGTCCTGTTCTGTATCTCATTCGCCGTTCGCGGCCTGAGCCAGAGCATCGACTTCACTGGTGGTCGTAACTATGTGGTGACCCTCGACAAGGAGACTCACGTTGAGGATGTACGTCTGGCTCTGACTGGCGCATTCGTCAACACCATGGGTGAGAATCAGGGTAAGGAGGCTAACACCAGCGTCATCGCCCTGGGTACTGACGGCAAGACCGTCCGTATCTCTACCAACTGGGATATCGAGTCAAACAATCCTGATGTGGACGACCAGGCTGAAACCATCCTCTTCAACGCTCTGAAGAAGGCCAACCTCGTCAGCCAGGAGAATGTTGAAGCCTTCAAGAATCCTGATGTTCGCGAGGGTGGTTCTATCATCTCTTCTGCAAAGGTAGGCCCTTCAGTGGCTAAGGATATCACATACGGTGCCATCATCTCTGTGGTGATCGCCCTGATTGCCATCTTCCTCTACATCCTGCTCCGTTTCCGCAACGTGGCATTCTCTGTAGGTTCAACGGTGGCTCTGGCACTCGACGCCCTCGTGGTGATCGGCTTCTACTCAGTGCTCTGGGGATGGGTTCCCATGTCGCTCGAGATCGACCAGACCTTCATCGGTGCTATCCTGACGGTGATCGGTTACTCTATCAACGATAAGGTGGTGGTATTCGACCGTATCCGTGAGAACATCGGTCTGTATGGCAAGCGTGACCGTCAGCAGCTGTTCAACGACTCACTGAACCAAACGCTGGCCCGTACCATCAACACCTCTGTAACGACCCTGATCGTGCTGCTCGCCATCTTCATCCTTGGTGGTGACTCCATCCGCTCATTCTCGTTCGCAATGATCCTGGGTGTTGTATTCGGAACGCTGTCTTCACTCTTCATTGCTGCACCTGTGGCTTACCTGACACTGGGTCGCACCATTAAGGAGGAGGGTGAGATTCCCACACCTGCTAAGAAGTAATTACACCTTATTATATAATAGGTAAAAGAATAGGCTGCATTGGCGCAAGAACTGATGCAGCCTATTTTTCTCTTAAACCCGAAGTGGTCGCTTGATATGCTAAGCACGATTATCACCTCTACGCCTATCTACGTATGCAGCATCCTCTCAATACTGCTGGCTCTAAGCCTTGCCATAAAATGGGATAGGGCACGTTATCGGCTCATGATGTTTATGGCAACTGCTACCATGTTCTATATAGGGCACTTCGCATTCTACAATCGTACTGAATCGGTCGTTCCTATCACGGATACACTCTACTGTTTCAGTTATCCTGCCATCTTTCCGCTTATCCTGATCTATATCGAAGGACTGGTTCAGAAAGACCCCAGCTATAAACGTGCGCTGTTATATCTTCTGCCTGCCTTCGCATGTGGCATCAGTGCCGGACTCATCTATGCCACAATGAGCAATGAGGAATATGCAGACTTCATCGGCTACCATTACTATTTCCAGAACTACAACAACCTGACGGGATCAGCCTGGTGGTTAATCGCCATCCACAGAGCTTTCAGGATTATCATTGCTGTAGAGATACCTCTAGTGCTCTATTTCGGCTGGAAATACATCAACGAATATAACAGGATGGTGGAGAACTACTACTCAAACACTGAGGATAAGGTTGTAACCTTCATCAAGCCTTTGATGATAGCTTTCGTGGCAACATTAACAGCATCTTTTATCAGTAATTTCCTAAACCGCAACTACTTCACAGAATCGATCTGGCTATTAGCTATTCCTGCACTGTTGTTCTCATCCATAATCCTGTTATTCGGCTTTGTAGGTCTCACGCAGAACATCTACACGCGAGAGATTGTGGAAGAAAGTGCGATGACGGAGGAAGAAGAGCCTGAACAGGAGATCATCCCACTGACTCCGGAAAAAGAGCATATCATGGCTGCAGAGATACGAAAGCTGATGGACGAGAAGCATCTTTTCCTGCAACCCAACCTGAAGATCAACGATCTGGCAAACATGCTGAACACCAACCGCAACTATATCTACAATGCCATCAACCAAGGCATCGGTCTGTCGTTTGCGGAGTATGTCAACAAGAAACGTATCGAGTATGCCGTTCAGCTGATCGATCAGGATCGTGAGACACTGCTCACAGACGTAGCCCACAAGTCAGGATTTTCATCACCCAGCGCCTTCTATCGCAACTTCAAACTCTACATGGATTGTACGCCCAGCGACTATCAAAAAAGAGGGGCGAGCATCACTGCCGGCACCCTCTCTTAATAAAAACTTGTGAGAGATATAAATTTGTCTTAATCTAGTTTTAACTCAACTGAAAACTCGAATATATATTTCTGTGTGCAAATTTAAGGAGAAAACAGTAAATTCTCCGTTCATATTCACAAAACCTATCGTGCAAATTCACAAAAACCACTTTTTTTCTAAAAAACGTGCAAGTTTAAATAATTTTTAGTAAGTTTGCACCCGATGAAGAGACTAACAGAAAAACAATCGCGCCATTCGTTAACCACGCAAATCGTAGTGTGGGTAGTGGGATTCGTGTCCGTGCTCTTCGTCACAGCACTCTATATCATGTTCCATTATGCCCGTGAGTCCATCTATCAGGAGGCGATGGAAAAAGCCCGTCAGACACTTCGCACCACAGAACTGCGCATCGACAACACCCTGAATGAAGTAGAGACGGCCACACGCAGCATGCACTGGACTATCGAGAAGCGCCTGAACAGACCAGAGATCATGGACAGTCTGTGCAGGCAGCTGTTGAGGGTGAATCCTCACATCCAGAGTTGCACTATCGCTTTCGAGCCAGGTGTTTATCCGCAATATGGCATCTACCACGAGGTGTATGCTCACCGCAACCCTAATGATTCTACGCAGATCGACATCACCATAAACGGTGGAAAGCAACTTTATACCCGTGAGAAATGGTACTTCACTCCCCTGCACCTCGAAAAACCCATCTGGATTGATCCCTATGTAGATATTGAACACGGTGAGACATCTATCATCACGTCCTATGGCATGCCGCTACACAATAAAGATGGCGAACTGGTAGGGGTGCTCTCGGCACACATCTCGATGAAGTGGTTTGCCGACTTGGTGCTCTCACTGAAACCTTTCCCCAACTCCCATGCCTCAGTGATGGGTACCGACGGACATCTGATTATCCATCCCGACAGTACGCTCGAAGAGCATGAGGCATTCTTCCAAGAGTCATTCAACGATCCCACCAGCGAAGGACATCTGGCAGCCATCTCCATGAAGACTGGCCATATCGGACATAATAAGATCACTATGGGCAATAAGCAGGGCTTTATCTTCTACCATCCTTTCGAGAATGCCGGGTGGAGCGTGTCTATCGTTTGTCCTGAGAGTGACATCTTCAGTTCTTATGACGCACTGCTGTGGTTGACAATCATCATCAGCCTTATCGGCCTGTTGCTGCTTGGCCTGTTCTGTTTCTTTATCAGCCATTTCAAGCTGAAACCGTTGCAGCAGTTGGTAGATACAGCCCGCCAGATGGCAGAAGGACAGCTTGATGCCCCAGTGGAAGAGAGCCATCGGGACGATGAGGTGGGCTATGTGCAGAACACTTTCCGACAGATGCAGCAGAGCATCGGACAGCATATCGCACATATCACTCAGCTGACTGATGTGCTGCGCCAGCGTAACGATGACCTGAAACTGGCATACGAACAGGCGCGTGAGGCCGACCGTATGAAGGATGCCGTTATCATGAACATGAGCGACCGGATGGAGCAGTCGGTTAAAGCTATTCACGCCACCGTTGATGACTTCCGTCAGCATATTGCCGATATGGATGCCAACGAGTGCCGACACATGGCAGAGAAGATAGGTACACACACTGAGACAACCACCGAGTTGCTGGGCAATTTGCTCGACATCGCCGACAGGAAGAAGGAGGAGCGCCCATGATAGAGATGAGGAAACATATACGCAAGTCATTGGCGATGATGTTAAGTCTTGACATCCTCATCATCGTGGTGCTGGTATTCACGCTGTCGCTCGGATTCCTCTACTGGCGGTCGCGTCATATTGTCCGTCAGGAGTCTATCGAACAAGCCTCACACGTGCTCGACAATACCGCCCTGCGTGTAAAAGGCTATATGGTAGAGATTGAAACTGCCACACGCAACATCCTTTGGCTCGTCAATCTTCATTACAACGACAAGGACTCCCTGTTGAAATACACCCACCGCATAGTAGCCAACCATCCTAACACCAATGGCTGCTCTATCACGATGGAACCCGACTTCTACCCTGGCGACGACTACGGCTTCTCTGCCTATTCTGTTCGCCTTGAGGAATATTCAACACCTGAGAAAGACTCGGTGAGCACCGTACGTGAAGCAGAGTACGACTATTATGATAAGGTGTGGTATAAGACACCCCGCCAGAAAAGGACACCATGCTGGGTAGATCCCTTCGACGACTACAACGACGGAACACTGTCGAGCCCCGATATGATCGCATCCTACTGCGTACCACTCTTCAACCAGCACGAGAAGTTCATTGGCGTCATCGCCACCGACCTGTCGCTGAAGAGACTCACAGAGACGATCACCAGCGAGCAGCCCTATGAACACTCCTACTTCATGATGCTGGGTGCCGACGGCCACTATTTCGTACACCCTGATACCACCAAACTGCTGAAGCAGACCATCTTCACCAACACTGACCCCAGAGAGCATACTGACGTTGTGGCTCTGGGCTACGAGATGACCAATGGGCGCACAGGCCACATGGAGGTCAATATCGACGGCAAATCACACATCGTGCTCTACCACCCACTCGAAGGCACCGAATGGAGCATCGCGCTCGTCTGCCCAACAAACGAACTGCTCCGCGGCTACAACAGCCTGAACTACATCCTGCTGCCCTTGCTCATCATCGGACTGTTGCTGCTGGTAATGGGTTGCTACCGTATTGTGAAGCACTTCATACAGCCGCTGGATCTGCTGGCTGCTGAGTTACGACAGATCGGGCACGGTGACTATGAGAAGCCCCTGCCTCTCAGTGAGCGCACCGACCTGATCGGACAGCTGCAGAACACCTTCTGCCTGATGCGACGGAGAATCAGTAAACACATCCACGATGCCGAGCAGACGAAATCCGAGACAGAGCAACGTACGAAGGAACTGGAACAGGCCACCCTGCTGGCACGTCAGGCCAGTGAGCAGAAGACACAGTTCATGCAGGATATGTCACACCAGATACGAACACCCCTGAATATCGTTCACGGCTTCTCACAGGTGCTGCGCGATGATTGTGAGTCGATACCCGATGACGAGAAAAAGCAGATTGCCAAGATGATGTACGTACAGACCAATGCCCTCGACTATATGGTAAGCAAACTGCTCACAGCATCGCTCATCGAAAGCCATCAGGCCATCAGCACCAACGATACCGTCGGCTGCAACGAGTTGGCCCGTGAGGCCTATGAGAGTGCAAGCGACCTCATCACCCATACCGCTGAGATGCACATGGAGAGCCATCTGCCTGATACGTTTACCATTAAGACCAACGCCCACCATCTGCTCATCGCCCTCACAGAGCTGCTCTTCAATGCTCTCCATTTCACGACAGAGGGCAGCGTCACCATGCGTATCGATGCCGATGACGCCCATGTACGATTCACCATCGAGGATACAGGTCCTGGTATCCCTGCAGACAAGGCCGACTTCATATTCGAGAAGTTCACCAAGATCGATATGTTCACAGAAGGACTTGGCCTCGGACTCTTCCTTTGCCGCCGTGTGGTAGAGCTGATGGGAGGCACGCTCACCCTTGATCCCCAATACACCAGCGGTAGCCGCTTCGTGCTCGAACTCCCCCTCAAATAACAAAGCCCCATAGATTGGGGCTTTGTCATGATTGGGGGAATCAGGCAGAGAGATACTTGAGCTTCTTGTAGGTGTCCTTTTTATCTGTCACAACTGTCACAAATCCGCGAGACAGCCATTGGCGGTTTTGAACATCGGCTCCCTCTTCCTTCATGCCGCACTTCAAACGAACGTTCTTCAGATCGTTGAGCGTATAGACATTGGGAAGCATGAACAGCTGGTTCTTAGGCCCGCGCGAAGGATTGGCAAACTTATCAGACCCCTGTTCCAGCATATAGCCGAAGAAGTGAATCTTGCACCAGAGATCGTTACGCAGCGACCAGCTCACAAAGGTCTCGATATTCTTCTCCCACTTACAGCCGTTGGCCACATAGAGCACACAGGCCTTCAGATAGGCTATCACCAGCGCACGATGCGATAACTGATCGAACACCTTACTCTGCGACAGCACAGCTATATCCTTACACTCTTTGGTGAGCTTCTTGATCAGCTTGATAGCCTCAGGACAGTCGATCGTACCTCGCGAGGCACAGAGGTTGGCAATATACGGCTTCAGCGCTTCATCGAAGCTGGCATCATAATCGCCAAAAGCCAACTGCTCAGCACCAATCTCACGCTCAGGGATGGTGATGAAGTTGATGCGCTGCACTGGACCATCCTCTACCACCGACTTGAAATACTGCCTTGCCTTATGGGGCGTGGTTGACGCATTCCAGTTCAGGCGCACACAGACGGTCTTGGATACCGACTGAGTACCAACACGTGTCTGACCGTAACGGTTGCCAGGATCGAACGACAGGCACATCAGCATGTACTGGTGTCCAGCTTTGCCATTACCCTTCAAGGCGTCGAACATCTGAATCTCGTTCACCTTCACATACAGGAAATGCCCTTCAGCCTCATCAAGTCGTGTTACGAGTGCCGCATTGGTCATGTCACCGTGAATCTCCTGAATGATCAGCCCTTCAGGGCGGTTTGGCTTGTCCTTATTGGCACCCTTCGAGTTACACTCCTGCTTGTACTCATCCTCACGCCTCTCATTCACGGCATCCCGTTCGCGGATATCAGCCATGATGTGGTTGATAGGCTCATCTATGCAGCCCTTACCCGTTCCCGATTCTGCTACCAGGCAATTCATCAGCGTGGCCTCATGCTTCACATTATCGGTGTATTTGAACCAGGTGTCATAAAGATGAGTACCCAATGAGGGGAATACTGCATCAGCCACAGCGGCCTTGTAGATGCCAGGGGTGCGAGAGGTGAGCAGCCGGATCAGCTTAGGTAGCCTGCGGTCGCTTGGAAATGCAGGGGGATTAGCAGCGTTGAAGTAGAACCCAGAGGATTCCAGCACTGGCTCCGTTGGCTCCTCAGCAGGCTTCTCCAAAGCATCCAGCACATCTTGCATCGACTTGGGCATACCTTCGAAAGTACTCTGCAAGGCACTGCGGATCTTGGCTCGCTTCTCTTCCACTGGGAATCCATCGTAGCAGGGGATCACCTGATCCAGCCAGTTGAAGTTGCGCCCGCAGATGTGCTGAAGGTCACGTGCCAGCTGGTAGGTCTTGGTGTCACGATCGCCGATGGTAGGCTCATAGCCGTGATTGTTCAGCTCCCAATACTTGCTGATGATCTCTGAGAAGGGATGACCGTGATAGTTATCGGGGAAGGTGGTCGGGCTTTCCTCACTTTCCACCACTTCACTTTTCACAGCCTTAGCCTCATCCTCCCAAGGGCGGTAGTGCTTGTTGTCGCTCTTAGCACCCTTGCCTACCTCTTCAAGCCCCTTACGCGCGCGTTCCTTTAATAACTGATACTCCCGTTCACTCTCCTCAACGCTGAGCGTGCTTTCGAAGATGGCATCATCCAGATAAACCAGATCGTCAGGACTGCCTGTAGTGGAATACACCACGCGCCCCAGATCGTGACAGTTGGTGTCCATCTCCATCTGGAGAATCTTGGCGATGCGGACCTGGTTTTCGAGAATGGTCTTGCCAAGCTCCCGACGGCAAACCAAGTGCCAGCCACCACCTGCAGAGCGTTCAAGCATCAGCAGACCGATTTCAGACTTCAACGAGAGAATCTTCTCCTTCGTTGTCTCTGCCTGGGCTGCATCATAGCAATCGATGTCGTGGAAGAAGCAGTCGCTGGGATGACAGCATCCTGCCACTTTGCCATCTGGCATCAGATCGTTGTAGGCCATCTGAACCAAGCGGCTCTTGGCTTCGGCATCACCTTCACGTGCTGCTTTTACATTTAAGAGGTTAGAAACTGAGTTACGCTTTGCGAGAAAAATCTCGCGATTCAATACTTTGCAGACAACCTTGTGTCCGCCTTGGATAATGATTAAATTTACCATAGTGTTTAAGTTTTTTAATAAGTTGTTTATAATTAATATTAATAATGTTCCTGCGCGTGCGCAGGAGGATGCTTTAGAGGCAAAGCAGGATGGGAGCACCGCCTTCGGTGCTTTCGGTGTGTCAACATTTCAAAGATCGCGGTGCAAAAGTAGTAATCTATTGATAGCCTCCAAATGTTTCCCCGAAAAAATGCAGAAATTTTATAATAAAAATATTAATCGCTGATTATCAGATAGTTACAAAACCAATTTTTAACTTTTGGATGCACAAAAAAAAACGTTCGATTGACTTTTTTCATCAATCGAACGCTAATCGAAAACCAGTAGAATCTGAATCGAACGCCTACACTACCGCCTGACCTGCCAGATATTCCTTCACCCAATAGTAGCACGGGTGCTTCTTGGCATCACCTATATACTTGGAGATGGTCTTGTCTTTAATTTGGATGGTCGTGCAGGCAAGTACTGACCGAGCCAATGCCAAGTCGGAAAGCCCCTCTCGCATCACCCCCTCGTCTTTCAAGATGCCGATGATGCCAAACATATCCACCAGACTGCGATCATCCCAGCTCTCGATGATAGTCTGCGCATACGGCGACTTAAACAAGGCCTCTACAAACTTCTCGCGCCAGTTAGCGTCATACTTCTCTTTATCGCTGCAATGCTTGTCGAACCACGAGCCTTTGAGCAGTGCCTTAAACTCTGCCCTTGGCTGCACTGCGTCCAAGTCGGCAGCAGAAGCCGAAGCCTCTGAGCTATCTGCCTCGTCGCTGACGGGTGTCAGCTGATTCCATCGGTCACATAGCCCATCGGTCAGCACACAGATATAGTCAACCAGCTGGAAGAACTCCTGCTCTATCAGCGCATTCTTATCCTTCATCGGATACAGCAGTCGGGCATACTCCCGCCATGAACGGTCATCATCGCGCAGCGAATCCCAACGCTTGGAGGGCACAAACCTCATAAACTTCTTGATGGTGTCCTCGCGCTCCTCATTAAGTGCCTCGATGAGTCTCCGACCCTCTGGGAACATCTGCTTGAACTCCTCGACCTTCGTCAGCGAGGCATGATGAGCCCTGAGCATCTGCCAGGCAAACCACATATCAGGCTGCTGGCGGAGGGTGCTGAAGAGCTTATGATGCTGCGCAATAGCCTCAGGGGTCAACGAGCCTTGAAGCTCAACGAGTAGTCGCTTTATCAGCCAGTCGATAGAAAACAATCGGTCGGCATCCACCAGCAGGCGCTCACGGCTTAAACTGCTGCCGCGAGACAACGGATTATTGAATCCGCCCATATACGAGTCATTCATCCAGCACGATCCCCCCTAAATATTTAGAATACAGCCAGTCTTCCATATAGCCCATCGTCAGGTTATAACGGTCGGTAAGGTCAACGGGCACATCGTGTTTCTCTATCACCTGCACTAACTGAGGAATCAGCTGGTCGTAGAACATCTTGAAGCCCTTGCGACTGCGGATCACCGTCTTGGCAGGCAACGCCCGATCCACCACCTCTATCACCTCCTTAGCAGTTGCCACATAATCCTCAGGATAGTCGTGGGGCACCCAGCTCCACAACAGATCCACCACCCGCATCTGCTCATCGCTCAGCCCCAACTGGCGCCCTCGCTCTGCATGCTGCTTCATCTCTGTGATAACCCCAATGGCGTCGTTGATAAACTTGTCGGCATTGTCGATATCCTGCGTGTCAATGTCACCAGTGGAGCAGTTCTCGGCAAAATAATCCTGAACGGCATCATTATGACCCACCACTCTGTCGAGCTCAACCCTTATGAGAATTTTGGCCACCATAGCGGCCACACGACGATAAGGCGTCTGCTGAAGCCAGGCTATCAGCTGCTGGTTGTCGATGGTGAACTGCTGCCGTAGGTCGTCAGTGTCCATCTGGAACCCAGGTGCCAACAGATCAAGGCAGAACGCTTTGCAATAAGAGAGAGCATAGCCCAGTTCTGCCACTTCGAGATACCAGGCCACAAGGGGAGTATCCTCTTCGTCGTATAGTGGATTTTCCGTTCTGCGCTGGTTGTCATCATCCACAAACTGGCTGAGATACCAGTTCAAGACAGCAGCATAGGGACCCATGCCAAGCATCTTGTCGATCTGCGACAACTTCAGCTCACGCCGCTGGTCGGCATCCATCGAGGCCACGCGCTCCAGATCTATGTCGCTGAACACGTTGCGCTTAAGCAGGTCATGCATCCGGGCAGGAGTCAATTCATTCGAATTCATTAACGTTGTTATTTTTAAAACAGCTGCAAAGTTACGAAGAATTTTCCACACCGCCAACCCCGCTGCAAAGAAAGTTGTGACAGTTGTGACAGTTATTTATCCACAATCTCCCCACCTTATTATATTATTATATATATTATACTATATAGATATATAGATATAGATCTAAGTGGAAATGCAGCGAGTTTAAAACTGTCACAATTGTCACAGCCTCACCCCTACTACGCTCTTGCTCAATGCCATGCCCTCTCGAACCTCAATGCCACCCCCTCGAACCCACGAGCCGTAATCTCCCTGCCTTCGATATGACGCCTCCTTGCCCACGATATTACGTCTCTCTGTAAAATAGATTCAAACCATCCCAACACCCCTATAAATACGGGCATTAACAGAAAATATTGCCACCATTAATCCTAGCAAAATCTACTATTAATCCTAGCAATTTTTTTCTTTAATACCTTATTTTTGCTATATTTTATATTGTAAACTTTTTATACGCTCAAAAAATCTTTCTAGACAAACAAAGGCATTCAGCAGGATTTGCTTACATATCTTCTGTTATTTGCAACAAATTGATGTTATAACACATTGTAAATGAGTAAATTAAATAAATTCTTTACTTTTAATAAGGAAAACATTATCTTACACATATATTTGCTATTTTCTTCTTATCTTTGCATCAAAATTATAATATTAAGCAAAATGAAAAAAACAAAAGTAGATTTTTCAGGAATTTGGCCACTTGTCGAAGAATACGAGCTAAGAGAAAAAGCGAAAAAATTAGGTTATACACTCCAAAAAGATACGAGTAAGTCAGAAAAACTAGTTATAGTGATAAAAGAGTTTGCAAAAGCAACAAATAATCTAAGGTACTTTTTGTTTAGTACGTTTATAGTTGCATCTAATTGGAGCATAGTCATTGATATTATTGGGACCTTTGTAATTCTACATTCTGTTTATGCAATATATTATAAGAGGAAATAGATATTAGTTTTTTCCTTATTGAATTAGCTATTATACTCATGATCAAAATGGCTGCGAGAAACTACATGATTGTAGTTACTAGTCTTTATCCTCTCTTTTTTCGTTTATAGCTCATATCTTTTACACATTTTCCCATAATGTGTAATAAGTTCAAAGGTTGATCACTTTACAGATGATGGTCTATTGGAAATGCGAGATATATTTTATGATAAAACAAAGATGGACTGTTAAAGAGCCTTAAAGTATGGTCATTTTCTTCTTTTCTTGGTTCAAGTTCAAAAGGAAATCATTATATTTGCAATGTGTTTGTAAAGAACACATACATTTGCTCGATTCCCAGACGAACTACCACTCCGAAGAGGAATTTATTGAGCATCAATACTACCATTGGAGTAAGCGCTTATGCGCAGACTTCAAAATACGGTAGTATTAGGTTGTGGTAGACCTGTCTGGGAGTATAGAGAGGTCTGTGCTTTTTTGTCCATCAAGGATTGTGCAGATTACTGAAGAAGGAACAGTACAATTTATTAATTTTTCACATTATTACTCTATTTAAACAATTCAAATTATGAAAAAGATTAGTTTATTATTTGTGATGCTCTTTTCAATGAGCAATTGTTTATTTGCACAAGAAATGCAGGAACCTGATTTTATTGGAGATGCTTTCTTAGTTCAAGAGCAAACAACTGTACCTTTGGACAAAGAATATGCTAGATTTAAAAAAGGGATTTCAATGAAACATAACAGTTGGAATGCATTTAGTTTATATATTGATGGCAAAGCTGCCAATTGCAGAACTAAAGAAGGGACTGTTAACATAATAGTAAAAGCGGCAGATAATAATTCTGACCCAATGTCTATTATAATCATATATAAATTGAAAGCTAAAAAGAGCAGAACTGTCACCTTGTCTGCTGATAACTCAGACCAATTATTTCATTCAAGCAAAACATTTACAAAAGACATGATGAAATTTACTGGCAAGAGATATGGAACATCAAGTTATCTATTAACAACAAATCTCGAAGCTGGAGAATATGCAATTATGGTTAAAAATCCAAATAACGTAGATGAAAAAAGTGCAGTAGTATCTTGTATAGGAATAGATAAATAGTTACCAACTATGATTGGTTAAGCCAACCATCATTTTTGGAACATACCACATATCCAATTCTGTTTTTTTCGAATAACAGACTTTTGCTATAACACATAACAAATGAATGGATTAGGCAATCTCGAAATTCCTAATCCATTCTTTTTATTGGATTTGATTGGTTTTGTACAAGAAGCGCGCGTTGCAACGTTATTGTCAGTATTGGTATTTTAGTACCCCGACCGAGAATCGAACTCGGAACTAAGCTTTAGGAGAGTTTAGGCACAACCTATGATTATCAGCACGTTACAGGTTTTAAGCTTGATTTTGTAGAACTATTGTAGAATTTCTGCTTGTTTTCTGTAAAAAAGCCCTCCTTTACCTGGCATGGCTCAGAGGGCAAATGCAACACCGATTTCAGATCGGCTCTGCAAAGATATGACTTTTTCCCAGAACATCCAAATTTTTTCGATTAAATCTGAAAAAAATGATCCGTGCGAACCTCACAGCTGGCACGGATCTGAGTATAGTCATTCTACAGAAAACTACTTTAACTCTATGTATTCAGAATAACGGATCTTGTTATATGGATTCTTGGTTATGATCTCCTGTCTGATGGCCTTGCATCCAAATTTGAAAAACAGGAACTTCTTAGGAACCCTGTGTACTAACTGTATTAATGTGTCATTTGTGCTGATGGTAAGATCTACCTTACCGCTGTCTATGACACCATCAACGTAAGCCCAGGGGGGATCTTTCCAATTGAACTTTTTCAAGGTATCTACCAGGTGAATTTCTGGCCTGTATCTTATGCTGTCCTTCAAATCGGCCTTTGCATGGATCTCACCTTGTGTAGATGTCTGGGACACGGCTTGCAGCCTTTTCAGCTTTATCCCCAGATCCTTTGCCTCCTGGCAGACAGCCTGGTACTTACCCTCCAGTTCCTTCTTTGTGAGCTGGAGCCTCAATACAGAGGCAGCACTTTCACCCTGTTTAGTCTCATACAGCTTAACCTCGCTCATCAGGGCATCCTGATTGCTTTTAAGCCTTTCTTTCTCTACACCGCTCTTATAAAGGCAGTGTGCGAGCCATATACTTACAAGCAGCAGTATAAGGCACGTTATTGTTAGGATTTTCTTCATACTCTGATTGTTTTCGGTGGGATTGTGTTAATAGTTAGTGATCCGTAACGGATTCCGTTCAGCCTGTTCAGCCATCCAGCAAGGAATTTCTTCTGTGACGGTTTATTGGCACAAATAGAGTTCAGGTATCTCTCCCTTCTTTTCCATAACATGGCAAAGAAAGCCTCTGGATCCTGTGCGTTCAAAGCAGCCAGGGTCTTAGCACCAACTATACCGTCTGCTTTCACACCAAGCATCTGTTGTGGGATGGTGATAGCGTACTTACCGCTACCCCACAGCCAATCCACAAGAATATTGGCAATGGACTGATCGGCTATCTGGTCTGCTTTCCAGCTGTTCCAGTAGTTCTTTCTGAAAATCTCCATTGCATCGGACGGTGTGATCAGTTTCAGATCCTGTACGTCAATGTCACCGTCACCATCCTTATCATAGCCTTGCGCTTTCCAGGTTGAGATAGTGACACCGTATTTGGTAGCACCGCCACTATCACCTGGGACATTACAGAAACCACCCTCCCAGCTCAGGACAAATGGCCATAGTGTTTCAACCTTACTCATATCAGCTGTTCATTTTATGGTAAAAATCAAGTTTGATACGGTCATACACAGCCTGTACGTTTGTGTAGCTCCTGCCATTGTTTGGTTTGTCAGCATAGACCTCCTTTTCAACGATCTCTGCCACCCAGTCAACCCATTCTGGCGAGGTGTATGATGTGAGCCGCTTTCCCCTATATGTATAATAGTCGAAACGGCTGTTACGGTCATCATGCAAGTTCATCAGCAGTGTACGGATCTTTCTCCTGGTAGCCTCCCTGTCAATGATATGGTTTTCCTCACGTACCTTTTTTATAATACGGCACACCTTCTCAACGGCATAGTCGAAAAAGATATTCGATGTGTTTTTTACCCTTATCTGTGTCTCAGGGCGCAATCCCTCTGAAATATCTGCAAGCATGGCATTCTGGCTTTTCGTCTCTTCAAGCAGCTGATCCATAGTCCCCTTGTAACCAACGAGCATGTCAGTAATGATAGACTTGAACCATCTGAAACAAGCCACCATGAGGGCAGCGGCCAACACCAGGAAAAATGCAGCCGTAACTGCCATCATACCTACATCGCCAATCGTCCTGGCTGTATCTAAACCATTCTGTATCATCTTTTCTTCCACTTGTTTTTCCTGTATTCCTCCAGGTTATTCTCATCCTCCCTCGTTATTTCCGTTGAAGGTGGGAAAACCTTGAAGCCATACATAGTACCATACTTAACGACTTTTATGACAGCACGCATGGGATAGTGCCTGTTTGGATCAGCGAACACGTCTTTCAGTTTCTTGCTCTCAGTGAAGAAAGCAGATCTTCCATAACCCTCACCATAGGCCACCAGACACCTCACACCGTTCTCTGTCTGCCTGTCAGGATCACACCCAGTAAACACCGTAACCTGGTTGATCACGGCATCAATGGATGTAAACTCACAGTCGAAGAGATCGCTTGATTCCCCGCTGTCACGAAAGTCCTCTACATAGTCATTCATAGATCCTCTGGGATGTTATTCTCAATGCAATCCGCTTTCACCATAGACTTGATAGCCTTGCGGTTTGTGAGGAAAGCTGTGTAAGCCTCAACAGCGGCATCAGCCTCTTCATCTTCAAGGATCCCCATCTGTGCTGCCTGGTAGTCATTCACAAGCTTCTGCTGAATGTCCTGGGGATAGCGAGCCTCCAGAAGGGTAGCATAGATATTCTTACGTGTCTTTGGGTACTCTACCCTGAGACTGTCATACTGCCACATGGTTCCAGTGGCTTTCTTCGGATCGGTTGTAACGGTAATACCACCCTCAGAATCCTCGATCACCATAACCTCAATGATGTTGTGGTTATAGTGGAACGTACCCTGACCGTTATGGAGATCATCAATAACCAGAGGCTTCTGGTCTATCTTAGCCAGCAGCCCGATACTCAAAACACTTAACTTTTCCATAATTCAAACATTTATTAAAAATAAAATCACTGTGCTCCTTATCACATCTGACTATCCAGCCATATTCAGACGGAAACAGGTGCTTAATATCATCCTCACTAACGATGTCGTATTTCTCCTTTGTAGCCTCCAGCTTCTTATAGAACCTCAGCAGGATCCCCTTTCTCAGGAGTATTCCATAGTGATTCTGCTTAAAACCTACATAGTCGATGCTACGATCATCAATCGGGAATATCTGCCAGTTATCCTTGATCTCCACTTTCAGCTCAGTGCCCAGGTAAAGTGCAAAGGCATCCAGAATGAAATGCAACGTGACCTTATCACCAGCAAGTACCACAATGTCATCCATATACCTGTAGTAATATTCCACACCCAGATACTCCTTAACCCAGTGGTCGAAATATGCCAGGTACAGGTTAGCCAGGTACTGGCTTGTGAAGTTGCCTATTGGCAGTCCCTTATCCTTACCGTTACTATCAATTATCTTATCCAACAGCCTCAGCAGCCTCTCATCAGCGATACCATACCGTATGATCTGTTTGAGCACAGCATGATCCACGTTGTCGTAGAACTTTCGGATGTCAATTTTCAGGCAGTACTTAGTACCGTTCCTGTCAGTCACAAGTGCCTTGTGAACATCTTGCATACACTTGTGCGTACCACGTCCCTTGATACAGGCATAGGTATTCTGTATGAATATGTGATACCAGAACGTTCCCATCACATTGATGATGCAATGATGTATGATCCTGTCAGGAAAGAATGGAGCAATCATTATCAGCCTCTCTTTTGGCTCATAGATCGTCTTTGTCCTGTATTTACCTGGTACATACGTCTCATCATATAACAGCTCATACAGTTCCTGCAGTCTGTCACTGAGGGCATCGTTGAACGCCTTGATCTCACCCTTCTGCTTCTTACCCTTCTGAGCCGTGTACTGTGAGCGTATGATATTGTCGGTACTGTAGATCAGCGGATATACATTCTTAACCTTCTTTCCTCTGGAAAGGTAGATCTTTCCTGTATTCCCTATGTAGTAGCCCACATCATCAAAGTCTCTGTACATGACAGCAGGATTGAAATCATTCACATTAGCAACCTCTGACTTATCCATAAAGTGTGCCGTTGTTTTAATCAGGAGCTTTCAATTACTTACTCGCACCATTTTAAACAATTATTGTTTTACCAACTGCCAGCAGTGCCAGCAGCCCCTGTGTGGTAGGGTCTCAGGGATCACAATTATCATATTTCCTGTTTTCTTAGATAACCACGGTAAAGACGGAACCCAATATTCGCATTCGCATTCGAGGAACGATTATTCGCATTCAGATAGCCGAACCCCGCATTCGCCCCATTATTCGCATTATTCGAAAGGAGAGCCCCTGATCCCTGAAACCGTTTATCATTTTTTCAAAGATCTCATTCAAAACCAAAGAAAGGGGATAGGGCGAAATTGTTTCGCCCCGTCCCCGTCAATTGCAGTCCGTCAATTACGGCACAGACGGAACCCAATACCCGCACCCGCAGACGAGGAACGATAAATCGCAGCCAGACAGCCGAACCCCGCAGCCGCCCCAAGACGCGACGCATAAGCCGAAAGGAGAGCCCCATACCATCCCCAGGCAGAGAATGAAGCACCGCTGATGGGTGAATAATAATAGTCACACACGCCTTTGTTCTCAGCACCACCGATCTTATCAATGAATGCCCAGCCCTTACTGTTGATAGAGAGTGTCAGGCCGAAACCTGATGAGCGTGGAACCTCAGCAACAGGCTCATAGCCGTTAGGAGCAGAGGCAGCACTATCTGATGGAGAGGTGAACTTTGTGCGATCCTCACATACATAGATCTCACTCTTATCAGTCTTGTGCCATACCAGCAGATCGTCAGCAAGCATTGTCAGGTACTCAAAGGGAGCTTCAAGACCACGATATGATGTAACCTGGATGTCCTTATCAGTACCGCTGTTTGCCCAGTTCTTTACCTTATAAGTTACCTTTCCTGTATTGTTACCGAGTGTAGCCGTTACACCACATGGAACAAACGGATTATATGAGTTGTGGGTATTCCACTCACCACTAACCACAGTACATCCGCTACCAAGACCGCCCTGATGGAAACCGTCAGCTGTCAGCGTCTCAGTGTAGGTGTCCTGACAGTTGAGCGAGGCATACTCAATCCTCTGGAGCCATGCAATATCATTGTAGCATCTTCCAGCTCCGATGTGAGTACCGTTTGCACAAAGGGCACGAACAGCAGCTTTGGCTACGTTGGTCTTTGCCATACCGATCAGAGATCTGTATGTGTCATCCCAGTTTGTACCGTTACCGCCCCTTGGTGCTCCAGAGCTGAATATAGGCAGATCAGTTTCTGCATCCCTGGCTATATTGTCACCGTCCCATGTCAGCCAGCATCCAGAAACAACCTGTGTTCCAGCGGCATTATAGGAGGCATACCAGGGTGAGATCGTCTTTCTGCTACAAAGCACGAAGCCTGGCAGCTCATACTCAGAGATAGCATAGAGCCACTTTGTGCCCTCAAACTCAACACGCACGTAATACTCTGGTTTCTCCAGCATCACGTTTCCAGCAGATCCATCAATGACAGCAGCAGCCCCACCGTCACGTTTCCTACTGTCGTTTGAGTGGAGGTAGTACTTAACAGAACCGTCCGTATTCTCTACAAAACGCCTCAGTTTCTTCTGGATCGGCAAAGATCTGTGCAGATCCAGATTACCAACTCTGGTAAGCTGATAATCCTGGCTTGTAAGATCACCTTGCACACCGTACCAAAGATTGTACGGATATTGTGGCGTTGCATTGCCACTACCTAATAAAAGTCCCATATTATCAAAATATTTAAATGATTAAACTGTCTCACCAGCTCCCCAGTACACATCAAAGTCTGTCAGGTTGATAGCATTAGGGGAAATCTCTACTATCGCCCCTGGTGTCCAGTCACCCAACTGAATAGGGAAATCACCAGCCACCTTATCACACAGCAGCTTACAATTTAATACCATGTTGGTGCTCAACGATGGCATCTTAGAACGGACGAAAATCGAGAAAGGCTTACCACCCAGGGAAAAGCCACTTGAAAGATCCGTTATCTGTCCTTTTGAAAGGATCCTAAGACTATACATTTCCATAAAAACTATATTTATTTGAATTATCTAACTGCAAAAATACGAATTTGTGTTCAATAAACACACTTTTTTAGCATTAAAAAACTAAAAAATGCTTTCATTCCCAGTTTTTTACGTCTTTTCACCTCCTTTCTTGTATGGTTTGCGGATGGATCCAGCCACCCATCCGTTCACCTGGTTAATGATTAGTTATTCACTATGATTACGGATATACCTCACCCAGGAGCACCAGGAACGTCCTGACAGGTATCTGCCATTGTCCTGGTTGGCATAAGCCTCACGCTCAAAGGGATTGTTCATATACGCCACTCTCCTATCCCTATACCTTATCAGCATTATGATATAGAAAAGGACATATAGCAGATCAAAGATTAGAAGTGTTATCTCCAATTGCTGCCTGGCATGAATACGCTCATGGCGATCTGCCACATCATTATATTTATGCCTGGCACTTTCCCTTACAAAAATGAAAGGTATCTGTGTCAGTGCAACATAGCCTCTCAAAGGAATAAACCTATTATAGACTTTCTTCAATTTCATAATCACCAGTTCTTTATTTTCAGGAAACCATTATCATCAACATACACCTCTCCTGATTGTGAAACGCCTCCAATAGCTTTCCATGCTGATTTGGAGCTTGGGATGATCTCGATCTTTCCTGACGAATTGATACCTATTGTGATACTACCATTAGAATTTCCTATTTTTATTCTTGGATTAGACCATGTGTCTAATGTTATTTCGGTTCCTGATCCACCATTATTAATACTAAACGACCTTGGATTACAAACGGCACTCCATGTCCCATTCGTATGTCTTGTATAGACCATTCCACCATCAACATACATCTGCCACCTCAGGCTTCCACCGCTAAAAGCCTCCAAATAAGTAGTGTTATCACATCCTGCTCTTAGTGCCACATTATTCCCATCATAGATCTTGAATGCTCCTGCTATTAGGTTGCTTACATAAGCCGTTTCAGCAAGCAAAAGACCAGTGGCAACACTCTCAAACTGAGAACCGAAGGTATTCCAATAATAACCATTAGGAGGCTGTACGTTAAATCCTGTTGTGCCATTAGGCGCATCAGCTCTCGCAACATACCAAGTGCCTCCACTTTTAACTACATCAACCCTGTTGGCATTACCGAAATAGGTCGCAGAGTTGCTATAATTTCCACGACTTACAACGGCTGGGCCACGGGCTCCTGTGGCTCCTGTAGCACCTTGTGGGCCTTGTGGGCCTTGTGGGCCTGTTGGCCCCTGGGGGCCTGTGGCACCAGTATCACCCTTAGCACCAGTATCACCCTTAGCACCAGTATCACCCTTAGCACCAGTATCACCCTTAGCACCAGTATCGCCCTTATCGCCCTTATCGCCCTTATCACCCTTAGCTCCATCAACACCATCATAAGGTTTAACCCTGATAGGTGTTGACCAATTCTGCTTTAGCGTATCATCACTACCATCGATAAGTGCCATCGTATGCCATAGGTATTCCAGAACACCTACTGCTGGCTGTGTAGTGCTCCATCCGCTTGGATTTCTACTGGTAGATGAGAGAGTTGGGGCTACTGAGGTTGATCCGTTCTTAGCATAGCGATATTCATAGAAATCACCATTCTTTCCAGTAGCACCAGTGGCTCCAGTGTCACCTTTATCACCTTTGTCACCCTTAGCACCCTTTTCACCATAGATACGTGTTATTACCCAGGCTCCATCAAAGGCTCCGTTTGAAACCTTTCTCTCAGCCCTCCATATCATTGTTTGGCCGCTTGGTAGGTTAGATGGGTCATACCAACCCTCACTACTATGATCTGCAAATGGCGTGCTGCCTGATGGAGCCGCTGGCTGTGTGCTCAATGGGCTAAACTCAATATCCAGGGTGTCTGTGTCTGTCTCAGGTGCTGGAGTGCTCCAGCCAGAACTGCCACCAGCACCATAGAACGTACAAACGGAAGTCCAGAGAATCTTATTCCCGCTTGGTACACCGTCTGACCACCCAGAGGGTACAGGGCTATCATAGGATCCACCTGTAGGAGTATTTGGAGTAGAGTTTGAACGCTTGAAAACACGGCTCTTGAAATTTCCTTTTACACCCTGATCACCTTTGTCACCCTTAGCACCGCTTGACACAACGCTCCAATAGGTTGAATCTGTAGGCGCATGGCCTGAGGATGGTGTGGAATTGATATACCTATAGGTAATGGTCTGAGTTCCATTGTCGTATGATACCTCATCACCCTTGTAATAGGTATAGTTGGAATTGTAAGCACCTCTGTAAACACCTATGTCCGAAACGTCACCTGCTCCAGATTGGATCTTCACGTTCTTTAGGGTGATCTGATTTTGTGCTGTAACATTATAATCAAGGGAACTGTTATTATCACCCATCCTGAACTTGTTACCGTCCAGGTCAATATATGTACCACCATCTGTAGAACAGATCTTTCCTGTGGTGATAGTATTTCCGTTGATCCTGGTGAAACCGTAAGTTGTCACGAAGTCACGGAAACTGTCATCATTATGTACGGATCCGAGTATGCCTACCTGGAAATAGTAGTTATTCTGATCGCTGTCTGGCTCAAACTTATACTGTGTCTGTGTAATGAGCCAAACACCAGCCTGACTGTTTTTCTGACACTTTGCATACATGTAGTAGCCAGAGGTTTCCCCAAGTGTCAGATCTAATGCCGACATGTTCCACGTCCTGAAAGAACTCTCAGAGATCGTAAGATGGATCAGCTTTCCAGCAGACACCTTGATCCTGTTAGGATTGCTTCCGTAGTTAGGCTCAATGAGCACACCTTCAAGTATGAATTGCTGGCTCTTAGATCCGACAGTAAGCATGTTGGTATCAACGCTCTCAGGTCTGATGTTTCCCATATCGAAGAAACCATCAGTATCAAATACCATCTGCCTCAGTTCCTCTGTAGTACGCCACGACCTTCTGGCTCTTACAGGATCAACCAGGTTGTTTGACTGTAGGATCATATTATGCTTTTCAAGCTCAATGATTGCCTTGGTGATCGGTGCTATAGTAGCTGTATCTGAGATCGTCAGCGTATAGTCATGTTTCAGCAACAGGTTACGCTCAACCTTCTGGATCCTTATGTTCTTCTGAACACCAAACCTGGTGTCCTTTACAGGTACATAGTCACCAGGAGTAAACAATGCCTGTGAATCTGATGGTGCATACTCCAGCAACCTCATACGGTCAATTACAAGAGAGTACTGTACCCTGGGCTGTCTGACCTGTAGGAGGTAGTCATAGGCTGCAAACCAAAGATCCTCTTCCGCTGCCGCTATGATGGCATCTGGCATAACAATGTCAGTGATCTTATATTTGTCACCAACGGCTATACGATAAGCTATACTGTCCTGTGTAGGCAGAACCAGCCCACGCTCATCCTGGTATGGTAAAAGCGTGAATTTCTTTGTTGAGTGGCTATAGGCAGAAAGCTCAAACTGCTGCCCAGCCAGCTTACCAGAGACAAACGTAATCTTTGCGCTTGTGCCGTTTATAAGATACTTTGTGTTTCCATCAACCTTTTCGTTAAGATCGAAATCCATGCTGGAATCGAAGAATGAAAAGACATCGTTTGCGTCAATGGCAGACACCGTGCCTGTACGTGTAGGATAAATATCATCAAACAGCTTAGATTCTGCATCAACACCGATCAGATCAGATAGTGTAGAATCCTCTACATAGCGTTTCTTGTCATCAGAAATACCTATGGTCATAGATCTTACAGCCACAACAGTACCATCATACAGGGTATGCTGCCTGGTATTCAGCCTCTGTGGATATGGAAGCTGGAGCCTTTGGGCGTACTCCCTATAGTTTGTTGGCAGATTTTGAGTACCACCCTCAGCCCAGATCCTGGTTTTCACACTCTGGTCATCAACCTTATTTTCTTTCAGAGAGTAAAGGCCGTTACCACGTCCCCACTCGAAATAAGACGAACCGTCAGGAGGTGAAACAACAGATCCGAAACTACCGATCTTTATATACCTCACACCCTGGGACTGTATGATCTGGAAATCCACATCAAACGTCTTACATACGTTCTGTAGCACCTCCAGGCAGTTGTTACAGCTGAACTGGATCAGCTTTGGATCCTTATCAGGGCATCCCACCTCATCAAACGACCAAAGCCCAGGATAATCCTGAGAAACATTGTTGATCAGGACACGGATAAACTCTTTGAGGGTATATACCAGGTCAAAGGTGTTGCTGCTGGATTTGCCGTTTACGTCCATGTCCCGATAAGGTGTTTTCATCAGGTCATACAACAGGCCGTAGAACGTAGCTTCATACTTGAAAGATCCATCAGATGTAAGCTCCCTGTTCACTGCAGTCCTGATATAATAGTCATATCCGTACACCTGGATCTTATCACCCTTCTCAAAATCTATGAGCTGTGTAGATTGGATGGTGAGTGTCACGGTGTCAATACTCATCAGGCTCTTGCTCTGGGTAGCCATCTTTACCGTTGTGAAAGGCTCCTTATTGAATAGCCTGATCTTAGTACCGTCCCTTTTTATCAGAGTAATCTGCTCCATATCGTAGTCTTATTAGATGAAAAGTTTGTGAAATCATTCGGCTCACCAGTGATTATAATCTCACTGCCTGAGCTATGTGATAGCGAGGCTTGCACGTTATTTCCGCTTACGTCATAGGTATGGGATCCATCACCCCAATAGATGTTTACAGGTGTCTTACTCTGGATGGTTATGGTAGCCGTACCACCACCAGACAGCACACGTTTCACTGGCTCAGGCTCTACCAGCTTGATAGTGAACGTACCGACACATTTTTCACCATGTGAAAGATCTGGATCCAATGAGATAGAATCCTTGCATATCACCTCATACACCAGCGGTTTAGTCCCTGCTGCTATCTTCAATCTCAGCGGTCTGTTGGCAATGAAGAGCGAAAAGAAAGCAAGGCTCCTGGCTATCAGATCCGCATAGCTGACAGCCTCCATGAAGCATTTCAGCTGTATGGTACGCTCCTGGTATCTCACACCGTCCTGATGATAGTCAAGGCCATCCACGGAACCCCAGTTGTATGTCAACGGATCCTTGATCTTGGGCACAGTCGTTATGCCTGTTGATCCTGAGACGTAAACGCCATAGTCGGCAAACATGTTACCGTCTATGGAATATGCCACGTCACCAGGCTCAACCGTACCTGACCCGCTCCATGATCCGCTTGGCCTTGATGGGTGTGGCACTGTCAGCTTAATGGTGAACGTGCCAACGAACTTTGAAGGATTCCATGACTTGGATATGTCTATGAGATCCTTGCTAAGTACGTTGAACGTCTTACTGACAGTGCCAGTCGTAACAACCAGTGGGTGCTCTTCTGCATCAGAAAATTCACTAAGGAAACCTAACGCCCTGGTAATGTACTGGTCATATCCTTTTGCCTCAATGAAACATTTCAGCTGTATCTCAGTCTCCTTATAACATACGCTGCTAAGGTCATAGACAGTGCCATGCGCAAAGTTCCAGTTATCTGACAGCAGATCCTTTACTGCTGGCTTGCAAACCACGCCAGATGAATTAGACACATATACACCGAAAGTGGCGAAGTCCTTACCGTTGATGGAGTATGTTACATCAGCTGCTGCCATACCACAATGTCATTTGTTGTGAAGCTCTCAATATCTTCCACGTTACCAGCTACGATGATCTCATAGGATCCTGGATCGGTATATGTGTGCGTTATGGTCTTGTTTGTTCCACGTACACCCCATGTAACCGTACCGTCACCCCAGAATATAGCCAGTTTCTTAGCACTTGTGAAGGTGATCGTACTAACGCTGTTTGCAGCCGTACCGATATGCCTCAGAACCTTCTTTACAGGATCATCCTCTTCAAGTATCAGGGTGAACGTACCAACCATCACAGTCTCATTGTAGCGTCCGAATGTCTTTTCTGGATCCACTGGCTGATTCATCACGACCTCATACACCAACGGCTTTGTGGATCCGTTGTATTCTACTTTCAGCCTCCTGGTTCCCTTCTTTCTGAACTGATCCAGGAAAAGGTTCATCCAGTCTATGAAAGCCTGTCTGCTGGAGGTCTCTATAAAGCATTCAAGGGTAATGGTACGCTCCTTATATTTCATATAGTCATGGTTCACCGCCTTACCATGATAGGTATCATACTCAGCGGTTGCACCCTCCTTACGTTCCAGGTAGCCCACAAGTCCATTGCTCTTGCTGACATACACACCGAAATCCTTGAAATTCCTGCCATCAATGTAGTACTCTACATCTGTCTTTGAATCCTTTGCATCATCGCTTGCAAGCTCAGATATGGGTATTGCGGCATTGAACAGCCTCACCTCATCGATCAGAGCCTTAGTGCTGATCAGATTTTCATCGTTGATGGAGAATCCTACAGGTGTCTCTGTCAGGTTAAGCTCATATATAAGCTCTAAATCCTTATACACCCTGAAAGTCATGCGTTCCTTCTGGAACACCAGGAAAATCCATTTTTCTGGCACAACGTCAATCCATTGCTCTGTATAGTCATCTATTCCTGAGAAATTCAGAAGCCATCCAAGCCTTGCGCTGACAGGGCACAGATACATAGCCAACGTGAAATCCGAACTGAGCGGGATCTGCCTCGTTGTCTGGGCATTGCCAGTGTTTGACATGAAAGACTTACCCTCAACGGCATTCCTGGAGAAACAGGCATCACCTGTCATTACGGCATCCAAGCGGCTTTTGGAATAGTCGTAAGCCTTACCACCACCGTCTGGATCATCAAACGGAAAGTATGCGATCAAATTCTCTTCTTTCATAATTAATACGTTTTTTTATTGATACTGTTAATTCTGATCCCAGAGCCTAAGCAATCCACTTTGGCATCACCGTATTTGTTCACCATCACCTGAGCACTGCTGCCAGCCACGGCAATAGTCAGGTGACAGTTATCAAAAACATCTATTGTAAGATAGGCATTCTCCAGGGCATATACATACACCCTGCTATTATGCCTTGCAAAGATCCTGGAAACGCTGTAACCGTCATACCTCAGCTTTGCATTGCACTTTCCGTTAAACACCAGGTCTGGCACGTTTCTCAGATCGCTAACCACATCGTCAACATATATTCCGTACTGCTCACACTTACCCCTGAAATTCTCCCTTATGAAATCAAGTGTAGGATAGTCATTCTTGATACAGAAGTCTATGCCCTTGATATATAGCTGTGCCATCTTCTCTACAGTCCCACATCTTTCCAGAAGAGCCTGATACGTTTTGCACAGTCCCTTCTCTATACCGTCTTTCTGTAATTGCTTGATCAGTTCCATATTATGATATTCCTTGTGAAAGTAATGTATTGCCAGAATTAGACATACGAATGTATGCTTTGATCTCCCTTAGCTCTGTGACAGTATTTGCCGTGTTCTGTTCTATTGCAGCATGGTACAACAGCATCTGCCTGGTCATTTCTATCATTTCGCCCTGGTTGATCACAACGGCATTAAGCCTACCAGCCACCAGACCACCAGTTTCTTCGCTCATCCCCTGTACGGCTCCTGTGAGGGCATCACCAGCGGCATCCTCTGTGTTCCTGATCCAGTCACCTATACTGTTGAGGGCATTGCTGAAAACGCTGCCAGCCTCATTTACCATAGAGGTGAAATGTTCACGCTCCTGTTCTGTCAGGTTGCTATCCTCCATAGCACTGCCCAGATATTCAACGGCATCATTGATACCCTTTGCCAGGAACTGCCTTTTAAGAGCCTCGATAACAGCATTCCTCAGCACCTCCTTTGTTTTCTTTCCAAGGGCTTCTGCTGCATCAATACCCTGGTCGTAGGCTTCAATAAGCAGGTCTGCGAAATCGCTAATGGCACTCTTTACGTCCGTTCCAGCAAGCGTTTCCATCATGCTATATCCGAGATCCTCTATCTGGGTGTCAATATCCTTGATCTTCTCTTCCCATTGGGCAATCTTATCATAGTCAGTATCCTTTTTCTCCTTCTCAGCTTCTATCTGCCTACGAATCATTTCCTGCTGTTCCCTCAGGTTTTCCTTCTGGAGTTCCATGAGGTCAAACATATCACCCTGTCTGCTTACCTTTTCAAGCTCATAGTTGAGTTCCTTAATCTTCTTTGTTATTGCATCGTATTCACCGTAATTAAACAACGCCATTGCTGGTTTCAAACGGCTTTGAAGTATCTGAATCTGATCCTCAATCTCCTTTCTGCGTTTCCTGTAGGCTTTTTCCTCATCCTCAGAGAAAGCCCAGAACGTCTTATCGTAGGAATGCTGTAGTCTTTGGAGGGAACCTTCAAGACCGTCAATATATCGCTGTAGATCCTGGATTCTATCTTCAAGCTCAGCATCATTGTTGAACAGGCCAGCAATGAACTGGATCGCTTGCAAGGCAATGGAAATGGCTGCAAGGATAACACTGCCCTTCTCAGCTGTCTTAATAGCCTGTGCCATAGCTATACCAGCTGTTGCTATGCCACTAAGCGTACTGATCATAGCCTTTCCTGTGTCACCGATCACATCACCAAGCACCTCACAGCTGTCAATGGCATCCTGAACAAAGTCGAAACACCCCTCAGTTGCCTTTGCGAGGTCAGTCCAATCTACCTGGATCTGCTTCTTTGACTTCTTTGAATCCTTTTCTGTTTTCTTGAACACGTTAGACAGGGCTGATCCAAGTGCCTTGAAAGGATTAGTATCAAGCACTTTTTTCTTTGCCTCATCAAGTTTATCCAGTACAGCTTTCATGTCGGCTGGATTCATTTTCAGATCAGCCGTATTCATCCTGGTCTGAATGTCATGTATGAGCTTGTCGATTTCCGATACAGTCAGGCTGTCAAGGTCTGAAAAGAGATTTTTCCAGCTCTCTGATTGCATAAGCTCACTGGCATTAAGGGCTGATAACGCCTCATTCTCTGCCTCCTGGATCATCCTTATTCGATTCTGGTCGTTTTGCTTCTGAGCCTCAATCATCAGCATGGCATACTCATCATGTATGGACTTTCGCTTTTCCTCGAAAGTACGGTACTCAACCAGGATCTTATCCTGTACTTCTTTCTGTAGGTCTGAATCCTGCTGGTTAAGCGCATAGTTGGCTCCAGCCTCATCATCACCTGTAAGATGGAACTCACCCTTAGAAAGTCTGTCCCTGAGGTCTGCAACAGCCTGGATCTTCTCAGCAAGCGTCTGGGCACGCCTGATATTGTCAGCAAGCGTTTCCTTGAATGTGTCAAGGCTTGATTTTGTGCCAGCAAGCTCATCCATCTGGATCTTCAAGGCATTAAGGGCGTTTGCGTCACCATCCGTAAAGCTGTCAGGGTTTGATTGCTTCTTTGCCTCCAGCTGTGAGATCTGGGTATTTACCCAGTTAATGAAACTGGATCCATCAGCAATAAGGGTCTTGAAATGGCTGTCTGCCACATCCTTTCCGACATTCTCAACCCATTTGAAATAAGCTTCATACTGTCGTTTTTTGTATTCGATCTCACCGTCAAACAGCTTTGTGCTCTCCTGATCGTATGCCTTGTTTTCAAGGTTGCGCCTCTCCTGGAAACCAGCCTTTTCGGTATCAGACATCTTACCCTTACCACTCTTCTTATATGCTGCCTCCAGCTCCTTTTCCTCTTTGTTGATCCTGTCAAGGTTCTCCTGGTGCTGTAGAGCGAGTGCTGCCTTACGTTTGGCATAGCTCTCTTCCATTACAGAAACCCTCGCCTCTTCCAACTTGCGCTGTGCCTCCAGCTGTTTCTCAGCAAGCGTTTTAGCACTGTTATCTGTAGATGTGCTACCACCCTTCACCTTCTTTCCAGTGAGGGCTGCAAGCTCATTGCTTGCCTGTTGTAGTTCCTTCTGTTTGTCGGCTATAGCCTTTGCCAGGTTCTCATCCACAACCTTTCCAGCCCTCATGTCGGCTATCTCCTGGTTAAGCTTCTTAACCTTAGCCTCAGCATCAGCAACCTGTTCCTTATAGGTCTTGATCTTTTCTGTTGATCCTGCCGTAGCAACAGCTGACTGGTTGATCTCCTTAGTCAGTTCGCTGATGGTGCTGTTCACCTCAGAAAGCTGCTGCCTTGTATCGTTAAGGGCTTTCTCCTGGTTCGTCTCTGTCTCAGCACCAAACAACCTGAGCGTCTTGGCAACTATTCCGTTCCTGTCATATCCCTGAGCCGTATTAGACTGTCTGGTGTTCCAATAGGCATCCGACTGAGTGCGCTCAGTTTTCTCCAGCTGCCTTTTCTGCTTGTAAGCCTCAGTTAGCTCATCCTGAGCCGCTTTCAGCTTGATCTGTTTCTCCAGGGCTACCAGGTATTTCTCTATTGCCTCTGTATTGTTATTGATGATCTGACCCTCCTTTGTGATCTCAGCATTGTAATCAGGTATAATGGCTTTCAGTTCATCAAGTTTTTTCTTTCTCTCATCGTATGCAAGGTTTCCATCCTCTATCATCTTTCTCAGACTGTCAACCTTAGAAGCCTGATTGCTGAACTCTTCCGATGATTTCTTCATGGCGTTAGCAAGCGTACCAGCCTTTTCCTCTGTTTCCTCTTCTTTCCCTGAAAACAGGGTAAATGCCGATATACCCATACCTATCAATGTGATCAACCAACCTATAGGATTGGCTTTCATGGTAAGCCACAGCGTTTTGAGTGCAAGGGTAGCCTTTCCTGTAGCAACGGACAATAGGTTTGTGGCTGTAGTCTGAACACCCTTAGCCGTAGTGTCTGCCACAGATGCTGCTGTGGCTCCCTTCGTAGCTGTGATCTCCAGTGTTTTCTTCTTAGTATAGAAATCCGTAGATGCTGCCAGGGCTGTTTTCCTCGCAATGGCCTGGTTATCCTCAGCTGCCTCCAGTTTCTTCTGGGCTGCTGCTATGGCAGAAGCATTACCAGACTGCTTAGCCCAGTACAACTCATAGCGTGCCGCCTCTGTACGTTGCATGGCCGCTACTGCCTGAGCCTTTGTAGCCTCCATCCTCTTTGATGCAGCACTCACCTCTACACGCATGGCTTCAAGCTCTGCCTGAGCCTGTTCCCTTGCTGCCTGTGATGCCGATCGCTTTGCCAACACCTCCTGATCAAGTGCTGCCCTATAGATGGCACTCTTTGATGACAGATCCAGTTTCTGTAACGCCTGTTTCTGATCAACTGTCAGGACTTGCATTGCAGCCGCCTCATAGTTCTGTGAGCTGGTAGTAAGTCCAAGGTTAGAGAGATATTCTGCCTGTTGTGCTGTCAGCAGACCTTGGATGGTGGCTATCCTGAGCTTTTTTCTCAGGTTTGAAAGTTCCTCAGCCGTAAGTTCTTTCTCCAGAGAGGCCACGTAAGCCTCCTGTGTCATTGTCATGGCCTGTTGCTGTGCTGACAGTTGACCTGTAGCAACAGCCTCTGCACGCATAAGGGCTATCTTAGCCTGTCGTGCTGTGTTATCGATCAGGGCGATACCAGTATAGCCCTTAGTAGCCAGTGTGTTGAGCACAACAGCTGCCTTTACGGATCCGTATGCTATAGCAACGGCTTTCAGGATGTCAAGTATATCCTGGTAGTGCTCAACCAGGTATGTAGCACTGCTGATAGCATCAGCCAGGGTGTCCTGGTTCTCCTTTCCGATGTTGTTAAGCATACTATCCCAGGCATCTTCCAGGTTTGAGATCATGCCTGTGAGGGATGCAGACTGCTTTTCCATGAGGTTGTAGAACTGACCGCCTGAATCTGTCAGCTTATTGATAACCTTCTCAACATCAGCAAAGCCGATCTTACCAGCAGAGACCATATCATTGATCTTATCCGCTGTCACACCATACATGGCCGCAAGCTCCTTTACCAGGGGAATACCCCTACCTGTGAACTGTCTCACATCCTGGGCATACAAGCGGCCTTGCACCATAGTAGTACCATACAGGTACACAATATCATTGAGTGGAATGGAGAGACCAGAGGCGATATTTCCGAGCCTCACAAGCGTATCGTTGACCTTTTCAGCACTCTCACCATAAGCCAGGAGCTGCTTTGCGCCACCAGCAACACCAGCCAGATCAAACGGTGTCCTGGCTGCTGTCTGGATCATCTGGTTCATCAGAGCACTCGCCTTTTCCTCACTACCAAGCATAGTGGTGAAAGCTATCTCCAGCTGCTGGAACTGGCCACGTACCTGTACAATGCTCTGTAACAGCCCTGTCATTCCCTGTCCTACCAGGTAAGCCTGAATGTACATGGCTCCCTTCTGGGCAAAGTCAAGCATACTCTGTTCCATTGCGTCAGCCTCCATCTGTACGTTTGTGGAAACCTGCCTGATATGGCGATCCATTGCGTCAGCAGATACCTTGAAATCGTTTATGTCAAGTGTAGCCTCAAAACCAAGTGCTCCGTTAATATTCTCCATTACATCATGTGGTCTATGAAATTCTTAATATCATCCCCAGAATTGAGCTGTATGTTCGTAACATCCTCACCCGCATCTTTGGATGGCAGATCTTTTGTCCTGGCAGAATCGGCTATGAAAAGCGTCATGTTTAACCAGGATATTCCCCAGAGCAGATAATCATAAGTCCATCCATAGGTCTTACAGATCTCTCCACGATTACCCCAAGGGCTGTTTAGCCCTATGATTTCTCTACCAGATTTGCCCTGGGTTTCGGTTTCGTTGTCCCGATCTCCCTTATCGATCTGATAGAGGATGTAAAATCCCCAGCGTTCATCATCTGGGCTATCACACCAGCCAGCTTTTTCAGGCGTGAAACAGTGAGGTATTCAATGAAGAAATCCCTCAGCCTTACCACCTCCCTGTTAAGAGGGTCAGAAACGGATGGATCGTTGATGACTGCAACAGCGGCTATCTCAGCAACAAGACGTATGTACCTGAATAGTCTCTTGCCCTCCATTGTAGGATTATCCTGGAACCTCTCTTCATCAAACTCGATCTGTATGTACAGGCTCCTGATTCTGTCAATCGTACCGAGGTACAGAGGCTTTATGTGGAAATGCCGCATATAGATCTTTTTCTGTCTGCCTATTGAGGCATCTGGTATTTCCTCAACTGTCACATTCCAGTCCTTATTGATCCTTCTGTCCCTCCAGACTATCACATGACCAGGAAACATCCTGTTCCACCATTTCACGTACTTTGGCGGGTTTACTGGGTTAATCTTCAATGGGACAGAGAATTTTACGCCCATATCGATCAGAGCCTGTATCGCCCTTTCCTCTATTTCAAGCCTTTCCTCTTTTGTGAGCTCTGGCTGCTGTTTAGTATTTTCTTCCATCGTTTTCTGTATTATGAATAAAGCCCCCTAAACCAATAGGGGAATAGGAGGCTTTCTTTTTGTTCTTTGCGCCACTATGATGCAGATGATTCCTCACCATAGGTAATGGCACTGGTCGTTGTGGCAGTGACCTCCAACAGCGTAATTCCCTTTGCAGAGAATGTGGAGTTGATCTTTGCCGAAACGCTTGCAGAAGGGATCTTCAGCTTCAGACCAGCCACAGGGGTGATCTCAAAGCTCATGTTGATCTGCTCTGCATCCTCAGATTCGGTGAAGCCATCCACGACAGCACTTGCACCAGAGCCTGATGTGTGGTTTGTACCACCCATGAATGCGGCCATTTCCTCAGGCGTTGGATCCATGATGCTGAAAACCAGATCATGCGGTTCCTTAGTCTGGAGAATAATGCGCTTCTTACTCGTCTCACTCTTATGCTCTGTGGTCGTAGGATCCTTGGTTACAAACGTACAGGTGTCCTGATACACATCACTAACCGCAGTACTGGCAGTAGCGGTTGACTGGCCATCCTGGATTACGCCATACTTGAGCGACTTAACGCCCATTGTTGCATTGATTTTCATATACCTTTCTCCTTTAATTAAAAATGTTTATTCTCTTACTGTGATCTCCAGTGCAAGCGATACGAAATGCTCATTTTTGCCTGGTTCCTTGATCGGAGGGTTTAGATCCCCCACAGTCCAGTCCCATCCAGCATCTTTATGGTAATAGGATTTAAGCACCTCTATCACGGCTTTCTTGATAGCAATGAGCCTGGGAAAGTTGATTCTGTAAACAGGTTGCTTTCCAGACTTCTTAACAAGATCAGGCACATGGATATTGACGTTCACCTGTCCGAAACGCACGGATCTCTCACCCTGTATGGTATGTGGGACAATGATCACATCCTCTTTGGTATAGTCATTTCTCTCATAGTCTATTTCACCAGAGATCATGCTTTTCACTTCGCTCTCCTGGAGCAAGTTGTAAGCAACAGTAGCTATTTCCTCAGTAGTAATCATAACAGGTTTCCGAATTGTTCATTTGCCTTTTTCGTTGCCAGAGCTTTCAGCCTTTGCACTGTAGCTGGGAAATCATTCATGGCTTTCAGCTGTGCTGGTAGGATCACGTTGTACCCCTTTGCTTCCACGTAGGCGGCATAGTTCATTCCTGCCACTATGATGAGTGAGAAAGAGTTTGGGAGCGTTGCAGCCATCTGCTGTGCTACTTTCAGCCCCTCAGCGGCTCCCTCTCCAGGCTGGTTTTCCCCACCATAAGTAAGGATCTTACCCTGCCTAACCACCGCATAGCCAATGGAGTTTGTGAGATTGCCTGTCTGATCCTGGTAATTGTGCCTTTCCTTAGCGTACTTAGCAAGTTCCTCACCAAGGTTCTGTAGCATGAAAACGGTGGCTTTTTCCAGTCTCACCTGAAAGGCATTGACCTGAGCCGCTACAGCACCGTTACCAAACTTAGGCTTTATCCCCATATCTCAAAGTATCTTCTCTGATTCTCCGTGCCAATGACAGTGAACTGATCGACAGTACCATCTTCCAGTGTGATCTCAACCTCTGTACCAATGGTGATCTGATCACCCTTGAAGGGCTTCATCACAAACAGGCTGTAGGTATAGGAATGGGTCTGCCCATCCGTTCCCACGTACTGCTTAGCTGGAGCGTACTTATCAATCTGGCACATACCAGCATCTACCCATTCCTCCGAACCCTCACCACCGACATAGAAACCTGTCTGTGGATCCCTTTCAGGATATGCCTGGTTCCGATACTTGAAAGTGCCGTTCCATCTGCCCATAGCCTACCATCTATTTGATCCATCCTCAACAGAGGGCACTTCAACGAAATCCTCAACATCCAGGCCGTTCTCTTTTGCCAGATCCTTGATACGCTTCTCAAGATCTTCTGTCTTATAGCCCTGGGAGCTTTTACCCATGCTGTCAGATGAAAGAACTATCATACGCCTCAGGACTGTGATTGCGGCCTTTGCCACTGCCTTTTTATCGGCTATGGTGTATTCCTCATCAAAGCCAGTAATACCAGCGTCAATGAGGCTCTTTTTCAGAGCGGCTGGGCTGGGTGTATATGGATCCAGCTCACCGATCAGAGCGTCAAGTTTCGTGTAAGTGTCTGCCATAAGGATTTACTCTTTAGTTGAAAGCTTCTCAGCCAGAGCTGCTTTCTGATCATCAGTCAGCTCACCGATTTTCTTAGTGAGGCCATTCACACCAGCGTTAGGCGCAAACATCACTCCTATAGAAACCAGGGCATCCTTAATGACCTGGAGATCGTAATCCTTACCATCGAAAGCTACAGTAGTAGGCTTACCGTTTTCACCACCGCCAGCGTTACCAGTGTTACCAGCACCGCCAGGATTGTTGATCACTGGCTCATCCTCTTCTATTGCAGTCTCAACCTTTACGATCTCAGCAAGCCCACGGCTCACCAGATTGTTCACACGCTTCACGTCCTGGATCTCCAGGGTATCACCCAGGGAGTGAACGGTCTTATGATCCGTTACACTCCTAAAGGTGACAAGAACTGTCAGTATGAAATTAACTCTGACTTTCATAACCTCTCAGTTTAACCCTCTGGCATTGCCTCCAAAGAGGGTGCTGTGCCATTGTCATACTCATACTTAGTCCAGTACATGCGATCATTGCCATCAACAGCAGGAACTGTCTTTTCAACGATGCCACGTACCTGGAGACAGATGATAGCGTCAATCTCAGTGATCAGAGGCAACAGACGTGCCGATCCCTGAGTGTACTCAGCAGCAACCTGGTTAGTGGATTCACCTGTACGCCACTTAGCGATACGAATACCGTTACCAGCGTTCATGTAGTCCACATTCTCCTCTTCCATCAACTCGCTATCCTCAATTGCGGGCTGGATCTCACCGATCTTACCAGCGGGCTTGATAGCAATAAAGTTGTGGTTCCAGGGATCCAGGGTGTTACGTGCTCCATCACGATCAATGGCGAACTTGCGGGTGATAACAGTGATCTTGGGGATCTTGTTATCAGAAAGCAAGGTTTCCATTTCTGATTCAGTAACGATCTTACCCTGCTTATCAGAACCGTGAGCCATCAGACGTGTAGTAGCGTCCATCTTCAACCACAGATACAGATCCTGGCTCATCAGGATCTCACCAGGCTCAATACCACGATTACGCAGATCAGCACAGATCATAGCCAGCACCAGAAGAGGAACAACCTTACCAGCAGCGGTATTGGCAGTAGTCCAGTTGAAAGCTGACATGAGCTTGTTCTGCTCACCCATGAGGTAGTCAACCTCATACTTGCGGCCACCAGGGTTATTGATGTCAGGAGTGAACTGACAAACACCCCAGTTAGACATGATGGTAAGAACAATGAAGTCCATAACATCCTTACAGCCCAGATAGGCATCCTGAACGTCATGCTTCAAGGTCTTTTCGATAGCCTTTACCTTATCGGCTTCTTTCAGGCGGGGATTCTCATAGATCTCCAGGAGCTTACGATAGTCCCTTGCTGCCATCGGGAACTTATGACCCACACGGGGGATCTCCTTAGTCCAGATGTCGAAACCGTCAGAACGCCTCAGTGGGGTTGGTGATTCATCACCAATCAGGGTAGCCATGAAGCGGATCCTGTACTTACCTACGATAGCCTCAGCTGTCAAGCTCATCTGTGGAGTGTTCCAGTCAAACCACTCATCGCAGTACATCTTCTGGAACAAAGCCACCTCACGCTCAGAGGCTTTATCAAAAGTTTTCCTCCAGGTAGCCAGGAGGTCAAGGGGAGCACCATTCTTGTGCAAGCCCTTGAATGATTGGAAAATTGATACCATATCTTAATCGCTTTAAATGGTTAGAACGACTGAGACAGTTTAACGTGCGGATTTCCAGCCAGAGCCATGCCAGAGGCATCTTTCTGACTTGCGGGGATCTTAGGCACACGCCTCTCCAGGAGAGCGTATTGCATAGTATCAGCGCACACGTCAATAGCGGTCTCAAACTCATCAACCTCAACATCCTTGATCGTTACAGCATTACCTACGATCTCAGCAGCAGCAGCCTGTGAGGTTGCAGCCTTTGTTGATGTGGTAGCATCGGCAAACACCTTAACCAGCTGATCACCAACAGCAGCAGCTGTAGGATCTGATGCCAGAACCAGCTTTCCGCTTACAGGATCGTAAGAGGTAACGGCAATGGCGTTGGCAATGAGAGCACCGCTTGCAAGCGGATAGTTCATCACCTTATCACCAGCTTTGAGATCAAGGCCAGGAGTAACTACATAGATGTGATCGCTGTCACCATGAGAAACCATGATACCAGCAACAACCTCAGCAGAGGCAGCAGAAACCACCTCTTCCAGGGTATCACCTACAGCCAGTCCAGTAATGGCTGAACTGAGGGTAACTTCATACGTGCTCTTCGTCTTGTTAATGGCAGAGATAGAGATAGCATCGGCAAAAGCACCAGAGATAGCACCAGCCTTTGCGACCTTATCACCAACACAGAAAACAGGCTTGAAGAACTCGGCAACACGCAGAGACACCTTAGTGTTGTCATCTGCATCAATGGCAATAACCTCAGCGGTTTTCAGGATCTTAACCGTTCTGGTCTGCTCATCGAACTTGGCAACAGTACCAATTGGGATGATGTCACCCACATTGAAATGCTGGTTTACCACGTCCAGATTGAAACCACCAGGTACGATACTGGGAGAGCCTGTAAACACTGGGCGTTGGCCAGTGAATGAATCGGTCTTACGTTTCATCTTCTTACTTATTTAGCTGTTATTGACTCAAGCAAGTTATCAGCAGCCTCATCAACCTGCTTTTCACTTGCCACTTTCTTACCCTCTGTTTCCTCAGTTTCAAGTCCGTTGGTGATCAAACCCTGCTTGAAATTCTTGATGGTTTCCTCAGCATCGTCACCCTCAGCAATAGACTTTGCCAGCGTATCACGCAGATACGAGGGGATTTTGTGGGTTTCCATCAGCTTCTGGATGTTAGCGGTACGCTCACCCTTAGCCTTTTCGCCTCTCAGGGTTTCCAGTTCCTTACTCTGATCGTCCATCTGCTTCTGCATCTTTTTGAGCATCTTCATGTACGGATCCTTTTTACCACCTTTCTTTGGTGCTGGATCATCGTCCACGTCATCTGGATCGTCATCATCATCTGGATCGTCATCATCGTCATCAGAACCCTTGCGCTTGGGATTCTTTTTCTTGAAAGCATCTACCCACCTGGAGCTTTCGCCCTGGCTTTCCTTAGCCACGTCAGCAATCAGATTTGCAGTTGTTTCAATCGCTGCCTCATCAGTAGAATCATCCTCAATGCTGCCACCGAGTTTTTCGGTTATCGCTTTAAGGTACTTCTCTGAAAGTCCAGTGTCTTTGCACAGACTTTTAACCTTTTCAAAGAGTTGTTTGTTCATATTTCAGTTGCATTTATTAATAAAAATCGGTGCAAATATAAGAATTTATTTTTGAATGTGTTTACTAAACACACCTTAAATTTACCTGGTAAAATGGTTAAATCTTCTTAAAAACACGTTTACTTGGTGAATTTTTAGCCTAAAAACTTTGTTATTTCGGAAATACTTTATATATTTGCACTGTGTTTCACAAACACACTTAAAAATGCAACACTAATTTAAAATTTCAGATTATGACACAGATTGAGAATTATTCTACAGAGCAAAGGCACTACATCGACATGATGGAAAAGGACATAGAGAAAGCCAGGCAGCTTTCAAAGTCCACTGGCTTCGTGGTAGCTGGATGGGGTGGTGACACCTATTATTGCTATATCGGAGAGGGCAAAGGCTACCAGGGTAGCTGCTTCTTTCCTATGACTACTAAGGCTGTAATCTTCGACACTGAAAAAGAGGCTAAGGATCACTGTTATGAGGGCTACAGGAACGGAAACGGCAAAGGTGATCTCCTGGATCTTCACCCAGTGAAAGCATCAGACTATTTCACCAAGTGCCTGGTACATAACGAAAAGTCACTTAACTGGGCTTTGGAAATGTGGGATGAGTTCGCTAATACAAGAAAATAGTTATTAACCAGGAGGGGGAAAGCCCCTCCACAATGCAACACTACAGATATGGCAAAGAATCAAATTACAGTGAGAGTGCTACAGCATGACACTGAGGATCAAATCAGGATCGGTGCTGGTTTCCCCATCTGGGATGATCAGCTTGATAAGGTGGTAGAGAATACCATCAAGCAATATGATGATGATATGAAATGGTGTGGAGGTTTCCAGGAGGGATGCAAGCGTTACTATAAGCGTATTGCTCTGGTAGATGCTGACACGCTCCAGAGCATCAGAGAGATTTACCCAGGAAAGGAGGCATGACATGGCACAGAAAGCACAGTTAGTAGATGTAATGTTGAGTGATGGCACTTTCTTCTGCCAGCTCAGATACACAGGCCAGCCTTTTATTGAGATCATTGATGGAGAGCCTAAGCCACATATGACATAAATGAGCTGAAACGCTTTGCATTAAAAGAGCGTCCATCCCTGGCTGGTAAGAGTTTTGATGTTTGTTTATCCTATCAAAGAGTATATTGATATGAGTAATATTTTCGATACAGAGTATTTCCCTACACCTACAGACGTTATCAGTAAGATGCTGATGCCGTATAGGAAAGACATCAAGAAACTACAGATCCTGGAACCGTCAGCAGGCACAGGATCAATCCTGGATTATCTGTCTGACAGCTACGGCTATAAGGCTCCAAAGAGTAATATGTATGCCTGTGAGATCAACCCAGAGCTTGTGATGGTGCTACAGGGTAAGGGATATAAGATCCTGGCTGATGATTTCCTTTCCTATCAGCCAGCACACTCCTTTGACCTGGTAGTTATGAATCCACCGTTTAGCAATGGTGATGATCACCTTTTGCACGCATGGGATATTATGTGGACTGGTGACATCGTTTGCCTACTGAATGCTGAGACGATCAACAATCCATATACCCAGAAGAGAAAGCTCCTGGCTCAGATCATCAAAGAGCACGGATCAGTAGAATACATGGGTAGATGTTTCAGATCAGCAAGCAGACAGACCAATGTAGATATAGCAATGGTTAGGTTACACAAAGAGGTAGAGGATCAAAGGTGGCATATTGACTTTGGTGATTGTGCAAAGGTTGATGGCGTTCCTGATTTCAGAGAGGCCGTTTCTTCTGGATCAGAGATCGCTATAGTGGATAAGCTGGGAGATTACCTACACGCATGGGATAAGGCAAAGGAGGCGGCTGTAGAGTTCATCAAGGCACGTAAGAAGCTGGATTTCTATGTAACGGCCTTTATGGGTACAGAGGATGTGAGCAAGCTGGTAGGTGAGCAGATGGCCGCTATGAAAGACAGCGGTAATGATATGCAATTTGCCTACAATGCTTTCCTGAATGCCGCAAAGTCAAAGGCATGGAAAGAAATCATTTCCAACCTTGGAATGGAAAAGTACATGACAGCCAACCTAAGAAAGACGTTTGATCAGTTCTGCGAGGCTCAGGGAGCCTATGAGCTTAACAGGGAGAATATATTTAAGCTGATCCAGTTTGTGTGTCTCAATAGTCAGAACATCCTCAAAAAGGCCGTTGTGGACGTTTATGATATGTTCACCAAGTTCCATAAGGATAACACTGAGTACACTGAGGGATGGAAAACAAACAACAGATTCAAGGTGAATAAAAAGATCATTTTGCCTTGCTTTGTTGACAGCTCCTGGAGTGCTACATATAAGGCAAATTGGAACCACTACGATGAGTACAGAGATATTGATAAGGTGATGTGCTTTATCTCAGGCATTCCCTATGAAAGACTTAATAGCCTTTCAGAAAAAGGACAGGCTAAGTTTAAAGAGATAGGTAGCTATCAGTTTGGATATAAGGCAACAGCAGAGGATTACGATCACATGAGCCTGGAAAAGGCAATTTCATTTGTTAGTGTTGGTGACAATAGCCTACATGAAAGTGAGTTCTTCAAATTCAGATGTTTCAAAAAAGGCACTTTGCACATCATCTTTAAGAGTGATGATCTCTGGGCACGCTTCAATCTGGCAGTGAACGAGGGTAAAAAGGAACTTGGATTTACTAAGTAGATTATGGAAGAGAAAGGAATACAGAAGCCCCAGATCTGCATTAAGATCATGGTGTATGACAAATGCCACGTTGAAGAGGTGGTTTACTACAGGAACAAACTGCCTATGTGGATCGTTGAGCAATGGAAATGGTATTTTGAGTACCTGGCAGCACGGATCAAGGTTAAGAACCCCAGGCGCAAAGTTGAGCTTGTAATCTGTGCCCAGACGCTCCTACAGGGTGAAGAGTATATAGCTGTTAAGTCTGCCTCATTCCTGAAAGCAAAGAAAGGACAGCTCAAAAGGCTCCAGGAACGGCCTGTAGTGCCTGATCTGTTCGGTTTCAGCCAGGAGGTTAGGAACAAAAAGATCGAGGCTCTGGAGAGCGAAATACAAGCCCTGGAGCGTGGAGAGTTCAATTACTATGTACCACAAACGTATATTAACACTATTAAGGATTGGATATGATTATAGTAAAGATTGTGGCAAAGTCTGGCAGGAATGACTACACATTATACCAGGTAGGCCAAAACATACCAGATGTGAGAAAGAATGTAAAGTGTGTGAGCATCGAATACAGCCCAGGAGGTTATACAGTTGTAGGTGAAAGCGGTGCTGTTTACATTGAACTGAAAGATGAGTTTGTAGTTAAGAAAGTAACATTAGACACAGAACAATTAAAAGATGAATAGTATGACAACAAAGACAACGAAAAAGGCTGCAAAGTCTGGGTTTGATGGCAAAGCAATTTACAACCCGAAAGGCAAAGCTGGGGAGTATGCGCCCTGGGCTTGCAACTTCTACACTGGGTGTAGTAATGACTGTGAGTATTGCTATTGCAAGCGTGGTTTCCTGAGCCACGTATGGGATAACAAGCCACACCTGAAAAAGTGCTTTAAGGATGAGCGGAAAGCCCTGGAGATCTTTGAGAAAGAACTGGTAGCTAACCAGGAGGCTCTGAAAGCATCCAGCCTGTTCTTTACTTTCTCCAGTGATCCGTTCCTACCAGACGTGAAAAGCACCTATTGGGCTGCTACCGCCTGTGCGCTTTCACATGGTGTACGTGTACAGTTCCTGACTAAGCGGGCTGATTTCATTTATGATTACTTTCTCAGGAGAAACCATATCTGGAAAACACACCTGGCATTTGGTTTCACCCTTACAGGATGTGACTATAAGGAGCCTGGAGCCAGCACAAACCAGGAGCGTATTGAGGCAATGAGGATCTTACATGAGAGAGGCTTCAAGACATTTGCCAGTATAGAGCCTATTGTGGACTTTGATAGCTCACTCAGGATGATCAATGAAACTATTGGGTTCTGTGATCTCTATAAGATTGGGCTGATGTCTGGAGTTAAGAAAGACTACTATGATCCAAAGAAAGGTAAGGAGTTCTTTCTGGATGTCACCAGTAAGGCTGTTGATAAAGACCTAAAGATCTACTGGAAAGAAAGCTTTTCCGCTTTTGCCCTGGCAAACTTCAAGGGTGAGTATTATTGTGTTCCTGATGGCAGGATATTTGTTGAATCTGATTATGATATTTTTGGGAGGAAAAAGGTATGAGTACATTTTGTAATGGTGAGCACTGTCCTGTTAAGAATCAGTGCCAAAAGTATGTTGAAAGACAGTTAAACCCTGTCTTTGAAGGTGATCAAGTGATCAGGTACTGTAGGAACCAGAGGCAGTTTGTCAAAGCTGATGAGGAATACTACCAAGGTATTACTCAGGAAACAGCTGATGAGCTTTCTGCTGCTTTCAAGGCTTTGGCAGACTTTGATCCTGTACCTCAGTTTCTAAAGAGCTTTATGGAACACATGAAATTGAAAATGGCTGATGTGTACCTGTCTATTGCACATGAGCTTGCTGATGCAAGCTATAAAGCCAGTACAAAATCCATATTCACCAGGTGGTGGTGGAAAAGAAAGGCTTGTAAGCTATCGAAACAGCTTGACGGTGTAATGGGGGCAATAGCCATACTATCAGAGAAGAAAGGAGGTGATCAATGAAAGGATCAATAACGCTAAAGATCGTACTTTCACCAGGTGAGAATACCAATATCATCCTGGATAAGGCAGATGCTGAAATGGATATGTCAGAGTTCCAGGATCTGGATAAGGCTGTTAAGAGCTTCACGGCTAAGCTGGATAAGATCCAGGGTGTTTATGATCCCAGATGCAAAGACTGCAAGCACTGGGGCAAAGGTAAGACTACTATCAATGCCTGGAACCTGAGCTATGTGTGTTTCAAGAAACGTAAGAAGATCCTACACCCTAAGTTTAAGGATCAGGTGATCTACTACAGTAAGCCCAGGATGTGCAAGGCTTGTGATGAGTTTGAACCTAATGAAAAGTAACTGTTATGGAGTACATTTATCACAATGTGAATCCCTATAAGAAGCACGTAAGGGATTGTGTTTACAGAGCTATAGCCTATTTCTTTGGCTGGCTTTGGAGAGTGGCTGTTATAAAGGTTGTACGTCATGCTACACTTTCAGGCAGCGTGAACTTCAACTATACGACAAACATAGTTGATTTCATGGAAAATCAAGGTTACAAGCGTTACAAAGTACCTCGCAAAGGTATGACCGTAAGAGAGTTTGGTGATCAGGCAAACCCAAATGAGGTGTACCTGGTTTATGTAGTCAAGCCCAAACACCTAACGATCATTGATAACTGTAACCTGATTGATATTTGGGATTGTAGAGACTGTGTAATGGGCTGGTATTTCAAGAAAGAAAGGGATGTGACAGATGAAAACGTATAGGCAGCTTTCCGTTGAGCAATACCCTATACCTCAGGGTGTTCTAACGAAAAAGCAGATGGAGTACTACAAAAGGATCCAGGCTATCCAGATCTGTGCTTTCAGGGATGGTGCAAAGGCCATATTGAGGATCATAGATGAAACTATCTCGAATGGGAATGGGGTTGATACAATAAAGGACGTAATAAAACAGCTTAACAGATGAACTTGATATTTATAAACAACCTGAATGATCTGATGGAGGATCTAAGTAAATACAGGGAAATGTTCCCAGAATCCTACACACGTTACTCAGAGATCAAGGAAACGCTGTTTTACAGGCAGAATGATCCGATGGGATCCACCTTTGGTATCTCTGTAGCCAAACAGTGGGCTGATAGGTGCTATGGCTTTGAGCTGGATAGGATAGATGGCAAACTGACATTCTTTCAATATCTGGGTACGTGGAAAACTTAATTGATGTGGTATGAAGATCTTGATAAACGACAAACTGATTGATGAGGATGTGATCAATAGACTGGCAGAGCGTTTCTCCTGTACCGTCCAGGAGATTGAAATGCTCTTTGCTAAGATCGCACGTATTGAAACCCCCTTTGATCTTGAAGATGTTAAGGAGGCTACTGAAAGGCTACAGAAATATGTGGTTAGGGTCACTCGCATTGTCGATGATATTAAGGAGCTTTTCATTGATCACTGCCGTGAAACCTGGCACACTCACCATAAGGAGGGTAAGCCTTGCAAGGCAAAGATCAAGCCCATATACTGGCACAGAATCAGGAGCTTTTGTGTGCGAAATAACTATCATTGAGGAATAAACCAGGTAAATTTTGCATTTTTCTTGCAAAACCTTTGGTATTTCCGAAATAATTTAGTAATTTTGCGTTCAATAAACACAGTTATATGATAAACGATAAGCAATATAAGGCACTCAAAGTAGTGGCAAAGAAGCTGGAAAAGAACGGATCCATCAGAGCCTATGAGTTTGCTCTGGACTTCTGGGGAAAGGATCTGGATAAGGAATACCTGTTCACCTCTGTCAGCAACCAGGGAGATTATGGAGCCTGTTCTGGTAAGAAAGCCTGGAGGTGTGGAGGTGCTTACCTGGGTAGGCTGGTTAAGATGGGATTGCTCAGGAGAGTGGGCTTTTACTACTACATCAGCCAGAAAGGTAGGGAGGCGATCAATGAATACGAAAAAGCAAAAGGCATAAAGAATGAAACAGAATAATGTTATACACGTTGAGCTGAATGAGCCTTACCAGGGCAAAAAGAACTGGTATTTCGGCTCTATAGCTGCTATCTACCAGGAGCTACCCAAAGACGTGGTAGGAGCTGGTAAGGAATGGCTCTGGCAGTGCCTGAGAGATAACGATGAGCACAGAACCAGGAAAGCCACTATAAGAAGATCTAAAGTAATAACAAAACCACAAAGAAAATGTTAGGAGCAATAGTAGGTGACGTGATCGGATCACGTTTTGAGTTCAACAATACCAGGAACTACAACTTTGAGCTATTCAGCAATGAGAGTAGTTTCACGGATGATACCATTTGTACCATTGCCATCATGGATGCTATTATGAGCGGCTGTAACTACCAGGAAAAGATCCTGGAGTGGTGTAGGCAGTTCCCTCACCCAATGGGAGGGTACGGTGTCAGCTTTGCTAAATGGATCCGTTCTGAGGATCCTCAGCCATACAACAGCTTTGGCAATGGAGCCGCTATGAGGGTAAGCCCTGTAGCCTGGGCATTCGATAACCCAGCAGATGTGAAGAGAGAGGCAGAAAGGACTGCAGCAGTGAGCCACAACCATCCTGAGGGTATCATGGGAGCTGTTGCTGTAGCTCATGCTATCTGGTATTTTAGGAACTGTGAGCAAAGTGAAATCCGTATTCAAGGCAAAATTGAGCCTTTTGCCACATCTAAAATTGTGGATCTCCAGGATTTTATCAGTACAATGGATCAGTATTATCCTGGCTTTATACACCAGGAGTTTACACCTGGTAAGTTTGATGAGACGTGCCAGGGTACTGTACCTCTTTGCCTCCAGATCATTTGCAACTCACATAGCTTTGAGGATGCTATCAGACGTGCTATCTCCTTTGGAGGTGACAGTGATACTATCGGTGCTATTGTCGGATCCATAGCAGAAGCCCGCTGGGGTGTTCCATATAACATCTATACGTTTGCCCTGGGCTACCTCCACTTTGATATGCGGGAGGTGATCAGGAAATTCAATAAATACATAAATAACAAGTGATATGGCATCTACAAACATTATCGAAATTGCAAAGGAACACTGTAAGCTGTACAAAGGTGGTGATACAAACCCATACAAGCCTACAGATGTCTCAAAAGAGAAATGGGCTGATGAGTACCTTAAATTCCAGATCTGGGAGGCAGAATACTCTGTGATCCACAGATTCACCTGGTGGAGAGAGGTGTGGGAGGAAAGGACTGCCAACATCGATATTCCAAAGGAGGAAAAGGCAGAAGAGATCTATAAGCTGGCAATCCAAGACAAACTCAAAAAGATGGAGCGTCCAGATATAGACTTTATGAAAATGTACTTTGAACTATAGGAAAGAGGGTGGTGATCATTTCACTACCCTCTTATCTCTTGTAAGCAATTCTATGTAGATCGTAATCTTTGATCCGTGGGATCCAGCATATTTCTCAGCTCTCACAAAGCGGTATTCATAACCACGGTGTACTATCGTTTCATTCTCAGCACCCTTTCTTAATGTCTTACTGGCTGTCTTACCATCCCAGTCTGCACCCAGCCCATCACCAAATCCAGAGACAGGCTTAGCATAGAACGCCTGAGTACCCTTTGGAGCAAAGATCCGTAAATCTACGCTTTTCCAGAAACCTCCATCCATATCCCAGGAGGTACTTATAAAGCCCTCATTCACGCCCCTGGCTCCAGCTACAGCATTCAGCCCATCTATATCCATAGCGTCTATGAGGTTGCCAAACGTATCACCGAATATAGATCTCATTTCTGAGAATGAACATCCACGCCTGAGTACTGTATCTTCTGACAGGTAGCACTTATCCAGGATCTCATCCATAAGCTCACCATACTGGTGTTTCTTGTGGTGTTTCCAATATGATTCGTTAATATCATCATAAGTGCCATTTGTGTAGCCTCTGACAGCTCGTTTTGCCTCATACTTGGAATTTATCCAGGCATCACTTACCTCGCCAATAGAGCGATCCTGGAATACATTGAACGATCTGGTATCTACAACAGGGCTTTCATAAGTTCTGTGCTCATCACAGTACTTTTCAATATCAGTACTGCTCTTCATTCCCAGTTTGGCAATCTTCTTTGCTTGCTCCTTATTGTACTGGAGTATGGCATCATCAGCCTGTGCGATCAGGTTTTTTGCAGCCACCACGTCACCATTCGTAAGAGCCTCCTGGATCTGCATATGAAGAGCCTTTACTTTCTTTGACTTTGGATGATCCCTGACAAACTGATCTATTCCGCTTGCAGAATTACGCACATTTCGGATCTCAATCTGCCTATTTACATTGTCGAGTGCTTTCTGATAAGCGTCTGCCGCCTCCTGCCAGGTGTTGTATTTCCTATGCTGCTTTACCCAGTTGATTTCAAACTCCAGGGTGTGTTTCTGTGAATCCAGTGTGCCTTTCAGCATATCATTCAGCTTGCTTTTCACAGCCGTATATAACTGATCCAGTGTGGCAGCATCAAACTTTTTCAGGATAGCCAGAGGATCCACCAGGAGATCAGCGTAAGAAAGAGCCTTTTGCTCCTCTGGTGACAAACCATGAATCGCTTTATTGACGATCTGTTTGTTATCCTTGATGAAATATGGCAGAGTTCCTTTCTCCTCAGCCTTTTCAATCCTCTCCTGTGTCTTAGGATCTTTTATCCACCTCTTAAAGCCCTCAGGAACCTCAGAAACAGTGTTCTCTGATGTCACAGAAAGATCACCAGGCTCTTCACCATCCATGATCTTATCAAGCATTTCATCCAGATCCTCAGCCGTTGCCAGTACAGGAACCATGTAGCACCTACAGTTAGGATGCCAGCCAGTCCACTTGAAATCCTTTGGATAGATGCCTTTCAGCTGATCACAGATGTCTGGCTCAGGATGGTTGTTTGATAGCTTGATCTCAACACCCACCACAAAGTCAAGCTGTGCCCACCTCTCATAGTCTGCTGACCTGTAGGCAATATTGGTCTCAGAACGTGCAAGCCTCTGTGCGTTCCTATAGCTGGATCTATAGACACCCTGGCCTGGATGGTAGTGTTTAGGATCATCGTTGATCCACTTGTAAACACCATCCTCTTTGTCAAAGATCCTACGTTTCCATATACGGCCATAGATCGGGTTTCCATTCTCATCTTCACCAACCTTGATACGGAAACGCCTGTACCACCTGTCAGGATCCTGTAGGTATTGCTGGATCTTTGATGCAAGCTGGTTTGCTGGTGTGCCCTCTCCTATAGCCAGATCCAGCGTACCCTCCAGCTCACCCTTATACTGGCTGGTGTACTTCCATACCTTTTGAGAGAGATCCAGCCCCTGTGTTTTCCTGGCAAAGAAAGCATCCATAGCCTCCCTGTTTCTCATAAAGTACTTAGCAAAGTGGTTATCCTCAATGGAACTATCACCAAACACAGACTTTACAAGCTCATCGTTATTCTCTGAGGCAAAAAGCCACTCCTTTTCCACACCTGTACGGATGGCCTGGTAAACCCTGCTGTACATATTCCTGAGGATCGGCTGTACCTCATCGGTATATCCGTACTCAGAAAAGGAGAAAGACACTCCATCTTCCAGCTCAGTGCCTTTCACTATATCAATGATTTTACCCAGTGAATCGTTGTAGATGGCACGGACATTGGCAGCATAGCCCTCTGTACGCTTGAAGAGAGCTTGCTGGAGCTGTTTGCCACTGAGATACTTTCCCTTTCCCATCGTTCACCAGGTTAAAAGGCTGCAAGGCTACTGTTTCTTTCCCTCAAACTGGGTAGCCCTACACTCTGTCATCTTCACCTCACGGATCCTACCATCAGGCAGCACAACCACAAACCTGGGTGATCCGAATATCGGTTTGTACGTGTCTATCACCTCACCCTCATAGGTCTTTTCGTAATCCCTTGGATCAACGGTTTTGTCATTCTCTGATGCAACCATATAGGCAGCATTATTAAACTCAGTCCATTTTACTTTCTTCACTTTCATAGCTCATATTCTTTAGTTATATCTGGTAATTCTAATGTCATTCCCTTGCACTCATGGGTACAGTCATCCAGGAACTGGATCTTACCGTCTGTCACAAATGAGTGGCAATAGGTACGCTCACCCCTCCAGGTGCTTTCAACGGCTACAGAAGGTCTGATCGTAGGTCTCTCCAGATCCTTATTGAACTGCCAGACAGGGAACTGATCAGCTGGATCAGTCCCTATCTCATGCGGTTTCTTGCAAGCAGGGCACATAAAATAGTATAGCCCCTTTGATTCTTCAAGTTTCTTTATCTTTGGCATATCAACCTCCTTACTCTCCCTGTCCGAATATATCCAGCTTGTTAAGCTCCTGCTGTTGTTTCAGCTGTTGCTCCATCTTTTCAAGCTGTTCTGCCTTGATAAGCTCATATTCTTTCTTAGCATCCTTAATCAGGTACGACAATTCAAGCATGGTCTGTGTGCTCATGCCACCAGCACCGAACTGTTTCAGGATGTCATTCAGGGTCTCAGATACATCATCACCAAATGGCTCCTGGAACTCATGGCCTATCTGTAGGGCATCATACTGTGACTTGTGGGTGTAGTCCAACACATTGCCCAGGATCGCACGCATAAGGTTGGAATGTCGGCTCATATAACCGTCATGGGTCTCTTTGCGCTTCTCTGCCTTGATGACAGCCAGCAGCATCACCTTGCGGATCGCCTTAGCAGAGAGATTGCCCAGATTCTTCATGTTGTCAAAGTCGATATTCGGAGTGAAAGACTTGCTCAGGATGTGCTTATCCAGACGCTCATACTCATTCTGCTTGCTCTGACTTGCTTGATCCCAGGTAAGATACTCAACCTTACCACCGTTTTTCAGGATGTACAGCTTAGCCTCTTCCTCAGCCTTTGGCAGTGAGTTAAGGATCTCAGCCGTTGCAACCATAGCTGGATTTGCGAAGCGATCATTCACGTCAGCATCGGTTGATGTCAGTGCCTCTGTGCGCTCGATCATCGGCTGTGTACCATCATGCTCTACCTCCTGCTCAAAGATCAGGGCTGGGATCTTACCAATCGGGTTAGGCAGTACCAGCACCTCCCATCCGATACTTGCACGCTTGCACCTGTAGATGGTATCATCGGTGTAAATATCCAGGTGGTGTACTGTGTTGTTTCCTGCCTCAGTCAGATAGTAGCCCCAGGCAAACGCTGTCAGACGCTTATACTGATCCTTTATCAGGTAGATGTCATCATTATTTTTCTTGCTCAGCACGTTAAGCAGCAGCTTAGGCTCACCAGTCTTACTGTCACGGTACACATGGTACAGGATGGCAGAAATACCCTCAGCACCAGCCACACGCTTTGCCTCACGCACAATGGCATTGAAACGCACGTCCTCATTCAGCTGGATATAGTTCTGGAAAGCATCATCTGTACCCTCTGAAAGTTGCGTCCACTTCACAGGTCTGCCATAGAGGAAAACCAGGGCTATCTCATTGATGAACACAGGATAAGGGATGGGGATCTTCCATCGCTTGCTCCATCTGAGAAAGTTTCCCTTTTTGTCATACACAGCCCTATCCTGCCTTTCCATGATCTTATGCGTTGAAATGTTGTATTCCAACAGATTTTGTGCAGCCTGGATTGAGCAATCCTTCATCATACTCACAGCCCTGGAAACATCCTTTGCCTCCAGCAGCTCAGTGAAACTCTGCTGATAGCCTATAGCAGCTTTCACCTCATTCTTGATAGTGTCAAATAACCCCATATCTGTATATATTTAAGCTGTTATTCCTAACCTACGCTCTATATCATCTGGTATATCGTACTCATTGTAGTCAAACCAGGATCTCATCAGGAACATATCCCTCCAGTCTGGTGATCGGCCTATATCCAGCTTGATCTCTGCCTTTGGCTTTAGCATAAGCTTACCGTCATTGTCAGGCTTCCAGGTCTGTAGCTGTTCCAGTTCGTTGGTGATCTCTTCACGCTCTGCCTGGCTTACCAGGTCTGCCAGCACTCCCACCTCGTTATTGTTGATGTGCTCTGCCAGCTTGTAACCGCATTGTGCCTGTAGGTTCTGGTAGTTCTCACCAGCGAAAGGCACAGAGTTATTAACAAAGCCCTCGATGTCACAGTTATCAACCACGCCACCGCCTACACCGTCCTCATCCGCTATTGCACGGTATTTGGGGATCCTGTATTTCTTCTGGCATCTGATAATGTAAGCCTGGATGTCCGTTGTCTTTGAGACAGGGAAACACTTGTAATCAATGAGTAACCATCCATCCCACACACCGATCCTGGCATAGTCGGCTCCAAAGCGGGCTATATCGGCTGTCAGGTAGTGCTTACCGTTCCTGAGTGCCAGGATATTGCCAAAGATCGCACAGATCGCATCATGGCTACAGAGTGCCAGCGGATTGTCATCATACTCCCAGTTACCCTTAAACAGGCGTTCAAACTTCACCTTATCGGATGTAGTTCTCAATCCATCTATGTAGTCAGGATCAATGAACGGATTTTCCTGTACCAGACATGGCAGATAGGCTTGGTAGTCTTTCAGCGTGCCTATAGTCCAGGGCTTATAGAACTCATCATACATCCAGTTCTTTTTCGGGTTACAGGAGATAAACAGCTTTCGTTTCAGTCCATACTCCTGATTCAGGCAGCGTCCAACACGGGTTTTGAGTGTGTCGTAAGCTCCGAAATTCACCTCACCGCCCTCTTCTATCCAGCCACCAGTAAACTCCAGTGAGCCGAAACGCTCATACAGGGGATCACCTGGTTTGTACTGTAGATCCAGAAAGTCAATACGTGAGCCATTGTAGAACTCAATATAATTGAGGTTCGCATTATAGCTCCAGATCGTATCAGGTACGCCATACCTGGTACACACCTTTTTGTAGGTGATGTAGGTACTCTGTGTGATTCTTTTCAGCTCAGCACGTCCAATAAACCACTTAGTACCTGGGAAACAGAGGCTCATAAACAGCAGCCAGGCGCATCCAGTCCACGACTTAGCACCACCAGCAGCACCTCCATACAGAAACTCAGCGTGCTCATCATCCGTTAGGATTTTCAGAGCTTCTTTCTGTTTCTCATGCTCCTTACCATCAGCACAGGTGATGAAATCAAAGCAACCCCTCTTGAACAGTTCACACTTGACTGCAAGAGACATGGGGATGGTGACAGCCTTGAAACGTGCCATAGGCTACCCTCCTTTCCCCTTTTCGATCTTTTCAAGGATGGCGTTGTACTGTAGTAGTTCCTCAGTTGACAGCATAGACAGATCCTCAGGCTTCTGAGTAACCTGGCTCTCTATCGTACCCTCAATCATCTGCTTTGGCTGACCAAAGGAACGCTCCAGGACATACTCCAGGGCATCCAGCTTACCATACTTCATACAGGCATTGATGTTGCTCACCAGAATCTGGATCCAGGCTGGTGTATCAGGGTTTGGCTTTGGCCTACCAGTCTTTGGATCTATCTCAGTACCCCTTACCAGAGCCTGTAGCTTTGACGGTGGCAGCTCAATTAGGGCTTGCATAATGTCTTTGAAATCCTGCTCTTCCAACTCATGGCCAACAGCATCACCAACCACTTTCTTGAGGTATTTGTACACCTTGGGCTTTCGGCCTTTGTTCTTAGGCTGATTCTCAGAGGTAAACCGATTGCCGATATTATTCCCCTTCTTAAACCTTGTGTCCTTTGTCCTACCCATATCCGTTGTTTATTCGCTGTTTGCTGTGTTTGTTAAACACATCATCAGGATCAAAAGAAATCAGAGGCTTGTGTGCGCTCTGATCCCCCTTTACCTGGTTAATAGTCAGCCAGCGGCCTGTTGAGCCTCATACTGATTAAGGAACCATACCATCAAGCTATCGCCTATCTCTTCATAGGCATCAAGCTTTTCACAATACGCATCTGCTTTGTCGATAACAGATACCATTGCCTTGCGCTCTTCTTCTGTAGCCTCAGGAGGGAAAAACTCTCCTGCTATGTCCTTTTTCAGCACTTCCAGCTCCAGATCTGTGAGCGTGATCTTCTCATTGTTTTCGTTTTTCTGTGAATCCATACTTTTGTACCTTTTTTGTTGAACTATGTTATTTATTGAATGAATATCCGTTGTTACAGCTTGTATTTCTTAGCAATACTTATGGCTTTCCTGGTGTATTTGTCAGAGCGTCCGTGAATACCCTTGGTGATCACCTCAGCCCAGAACTCATCAACATTGGTCTTACCATAGCGGCCATAGCCTTTCTTTTTCTTATCCTTGCTCCACTGGTGGTAGAGCTTGGTGATCTCCTTACCAGCAGCCCTGTGCTTAGTGGAACTGTACGAACTCGTCCAGGTAGCATGTGCCAGCTCATGTGTCACCGTGTGCTGTGCAGCCCTGTTCGTTATATTCTTGAATCCGTTGTCATAGTTGCTCTTCTTATACTGAGCCTCAAAGTTTTTCTTTGACTGGTCAAAGTACTTACGTGAAAGGAAAATACCCTGGGATCCGTTGGCATTGAAATACGTGACACCATATGCACCTGAAATATCTGCCAGCTTGATACTCCTTTCCCTAACTCCCATCACTTTCTCATACCTGGAAATAGCACGGTTGATCTGTTTCTCCATATCCCTGTGCTTCATTCCGCTGGTTGATACAGCGGTTTTCTGCATCGTCTGTACCTGTTTCTTGGTAAGACGCTTTCCTGTTGACGTAACAGCTACAGAGTTGCCTCCTGTTGCTTTTGCATAGCTGTTTGAACCTCCAGAGTTTCTGCCCATAATCTTAACGTTTAAATTGTTTGTTTATTATACCAGCTTGCGCCTTTTAGCCTCCCTGTTATAAAGCGTACTCATACGCTTGTTATAGTTGTAGGCAGCGGCACTGTACTCACTCTTTGGATTGTTTTTCTTATGGCTAAGATAAGTGGCATCAGAGAAAGATTTCGCCCTCTCCTTAACTACAGCATCCGACTGTTTGCTGATCAGCGAGGTAACACGCTTTGTTGCTTTGTCAATACCTGTCTTATTCTTACTCTCATAGGCAGAATACAATGATCCAGTAGCTTTCTGGTATGCGCTCTGGCCGCTCGTATTCTTTCCTTTTACAGATGGTGCATTAGCCTTTTTGTTAAGTGAAGCCCATACATCCTGATAGGTTTGTAGAACGGCCTCCCTCTTTGTGCTCATATTAGGATGTTGAGCACCATAGGATTTCATTTCATTCCATATCTCATCAGCAAGTTTTCCAGCATCACCCTTTGACAGTTTAGATACAGACTTTTCAAACAGCTCCTTTCCGATCTTCGTCTGATAGCCGTTTTTCACACCGTTAATCAGGTAATTTGCATTACTCCTTACGGTATCTGCTTTTGAAAGTCCGTTGTTTGTTATACCTCCACTATTCCTACCCATAGCCTATTTCTTCTTAGCGTTAATAAAATCGGTCACATACAACAGGTCATGCTCCTGGCAGAAAGCCTGGATCTCATCACCACCTCCATAGACGATCAGGTTAGGCTTTTCAAGCCCACTTATATCCTGAGCCACCTGGAAATCCAGTTTCAGGCTCTCCATCCAACCATCAAGTCCCCTGGTGAAGAAAGCGTTGTAGCCCTTTGGAATGCCCATCTTGTTATACTCAATGAACTTGTGGGACACATTCAGATCCGCATACACCTTAACACCACACTCCTGTAGGTAACGTGAAAGCCAGCGTTTCTTGTAGATCAGCTGAATACCCCAGGCTATAGGTGTCTGGTCATGGCAGCTACAGTTTGGCTCAACAATGGCCTTAACACCGCTCATCAGCAGATTGATTGGATTCTTGAATAGCTGTTCAAACCTGTAGTCATCAACATAGAAATGATACGTTGCCACATCCTTTCTCAGGCGGCTGTTAGCACCCCAGGGTGTGAAAGGCAGTTCCAGTTGCCCCGCTTGCATATCCAGGCGCAATGTCGGAATGTCGAATTTATTGTTTGATGGATAGAGCACATCCTTAAACATGGATCTGTAGAAAGCCTCCTTTTCCTCATTCTCATCATTCTCAGGATCATCCTGGCTGTCATCATCCTTTGGCTTGGTTTTCTTACCTTTCTTTGGCTTCTCATCCTCTTCGTCATCATCAGGATCATCTACCACCTCAGGCTCTGGTACACCAAGGTAATCATAATCAACACCATCCCAGAACGGATCCACAGCCAGGATCTCGTGATCCCATTCACCGTTATTGACGTTATCCCTGGCAATAATCTCCTGTCTCTCTTCATCTGTGAGATCAGAGTAGAGCACTGTAGGAACTTTAGGCATCTTAATCGCTATTGCAGCCTTATTCTTCTGGTTGCCACACAATATATACAGCTTACCGTCAATTTCCTCCAGTGCCTCAGGTCTGTGCTCCCAGAATCCGTTACATCGTAAGCTGTCTTTAAGCCTCTCAAAATCCTCTTTTGAGATCTTACGTGGATTGTGCGGGTGCTGATGCAGATCCTTAGGGTTTCGATATGTAAGCTTTCCTACCTTCATGGCATACCCTCCACATCTATTTCAGGCACTTCGTCACCTGTTTCCTTGATACCAGAAAAGATTTCCTTTGTGTCCCTGCCCTCATCAACGTCAGGGAATGTGGCAAAGTCATCAGGGACACCACATATCTTACGGATAATCTCAGCACGCTTTACCAGGTGCTTATGCCTCTTATCCACATAGACCAGGATATTGCCGTTGGCATCCTCACCAATGGCATAGAAACGGCCTCTGTAGTCTATAGGGCATCTTACGGCATTCAGGATCACAATGTAATCATAGCAACAGGCAGTTACCGTTGCCGTTCTGTTCCAGACACCATTGATGAAAACATCCACCCTGTCACCCTTATGTGGGTAAGTGCAAGGGAAAAGACGTTGTAAGACGAACCCGCCTACACACTCCTTTACTCCCAGGTAATTCCAGGCCATCATAATGATAACCAAAATCAAAAGAGCCGTTAATATCAGGATCATATTAGCCATAACTCATTTACTTAGTGAATATTCGCTTGCAAAGATAATAAAATTCTGTGTTCATCAAACACATTTTAAGTTTTTTTTTGATCAGAAGCCAAAAACAAGCATAGCAGCATCCCTGTTGTGCTCGTTTGTGGGCTTTTTCCAACCAGTGAGAGCCTGGAAACGTTCCTTGGTGTATTTGGTCATACCTCCCTTAGGAGCAACCATCTGGTACTCTACTCCCATATCAGACAGGTAATCATCCCAGATCTTTGAATCCCTCTTGATGGATCCAGCACCCTGTAGCACGTTTTCCTCTTCGCCTTTCTTGTCGTACTTTCTTTCAAACCACTTTCGCTGTCTGGCATCCTCAACCCTTACTATGAGCTTTGTGCCAACATCAGCGGCTTTATGCTTATACAGCCTTACGATCTCCATAGCACGGTGTATCTTCACCGTCTCTATCTGGAGAAAGGTGCGCTGCCTGTTATCCCAGACAGCCACACCAGTATTCACACCTGGATCAATGCCTATATAGATCATTATGAAACCTCCTGAGCCTCTTCAACGTCATCACCTGTCTTATCCTCTTGGATAGATCCTGGCATTTCACACAGCTGGATCCCCATGAGCGTACCCCTCTCAGCCCTCGATGGGTAGAACTGTACCATCATGCAGTAATCAGGTATGTACCTATCCCTCACCTCCTGAATGATCGGCAATGTGATAGGCATAGCCTGGCTGAATATATGGATCATCCACAGGCCATCCTCAACCGTTACCGTCACAATACAAGCCTTGAAGAGGAACGTACCAGGCTTATATGATCCAAATTCATCAGTAACCACTGGCTCCCTGTCAGCAGTTTCCTGTAGCTCTTTGAGCAAGCCAGCATTAAGCAAGTGCTTACGCTTTGCCCAGTACTCTGGGAATACAATATTCCCTTTCAGTTCCACACCAGCCTTTTCCAGGGCTTTCTTCTGCCTCATTAAGGCATCCTCTTTCATTTGTACTTTTTTAGCTTTTCCCATTGTTCAAAAGAATTTAGTTGTTATTATAAAAATGATCTATATGATCTGTAGAAAAGATCCCTTATCTCTGTTTTCCAAAGGAATCTGCGAGCTCCTTTACGATCATACCATTTACCGTTCACCCTGAGCCTGTAAAGATTGCTCCACCTGTACCTGTCATTATCAGTTTTTGCCCAATCAGTAGCTCTAAAGATCTCAACTTTGTTGAGTTTTCCTTTTTCACTTTGCCTAATTTTTCGGGCATAGAGTATGCAAATCGGTTTTCTTTTCTCGCTCATTATCAGCTATATATAAATTTTACCGTTATGGTACCAACGCACAGCAGCTAATCGTGCTTACACCTCATGTGTTGTGTTATACATTCACCATCATAGTACCTACAAGCCCTACAGTCCTTACTGAGGATCATCACACCAGCACCGTATGGGCACGGTGTCGAATCATGTAGGTATCTCAGGATCTTCATTGTTTACCAGGTTTATTTGCCTTATACTCCCTGGTAGCCTTAGCAATGCTCTCATGCTTATCAAGGAGCTTAGCCATTATATCAATGTCGATCACATTGTCACCATCCATGTAAGCCCAGAGGGTACGCAGAGCCTCAGCTACAGCCTTTGCCTCCTTAGATGTTTTCAGGGCATTCAGAACCTCCTTATTGGTGGCTACAGATCTACCCTCGCTCTGTGCCGACTTTACGGCTGATCTGGCAGCTTTCACCTGTTCCTGTTCAGTCCCATAGTTTCCAGCGATCTCCCTTGCAGCCTTCACGCTCAACTGGCCACTTACTATCTTTTCCTGTAGCTCCGATGGCAGATCCAGAAGGGAAAGGCACTTGCTTATGAAAGCAGGGCTTTTCTTGAATTTCTCAGCTATCTGTACCTGGCTGTAGCCAAACTCATTCTTGAAACGCTGGAACATGATAGCACATTCATACTCTGTGAACTTCTTACCCTCGTTTCTCATCATCTGCTCAATGTACAGATCCTCAGGTTTTGCATCCCTTGGAGCTTTCAGAGCCTTGATGTAGGGAATATCAGCACCCTCACTGATAGCCAGGATGGTGGCTCTGTAACGTCTCTCACCGTCAACCAGCTTGTAACGCTCCTTACCATCAACCTTATAGGGGATCACCGTTATTGGATTGAGCACGCCCTGAGCCTTGATCTGTTCTTTCAGCTCATCCAGGTCAAACTCCCTACGCACATTGAAACCCTCCTGGATGTCAATGTTTCTCGGATCTATCCAGAAAAGATCCGTTCTCTTTGTAGCATTTGTTTCCATAAAATAACTATTTATAAATCGAATAATGTTAATTGTGAATGTACTTGCACCTTTCCTATGATAAAATCACAGATAAAGTTTCTTGCATAGTCTGGACTGATCAGTGATCTATCCTCGCTACAGATACCAGCCTGAATGCCTTTCTTGCTTGATAACACCGTCCTCTTTTGTTTCGCTTTGTCAAATTGAAATGTCTCGCCATGTGTCGGCTCACAGTTCACAAACCAATAGGCAGTAGGCTTAACGAAATAGTCACCTCTCCGCATTCTGTTCTCATCCACCAGCTGGGGGGGGTAAGAAAATTGGCTTTCAGATACGTCTGCTCACTCCAGGGGTTTTCTATTACAAGCCTAATGCCACGGATCACAGCCACGGCATATAGCTTGATAAGCAACACATAGAACTTGGTACGATTCCCAGCCCTGGCAATTATCTGATCTGCCTTTCCCTTTGGTGACAGCCTCCGATAATTCTTAGCACCCCATCCAAAATGCATCTGGCTAACAGCAGAGAAATAGATACACGGAAAGAAAGCCATTACCAAATCATCCTTATTGATACTGTCAAACAGACTTGGTTTCCCATCATAAGCCCTTTCTATCTCTGAGAAAAGATCGTCTTTGTGATCTGTCTCTCCGAAATTATTCTGAATGTCGTAATCCTCTGCTGGTATTCCCAGCTTGATAAACTCATTTTTGAATGTACCAGACTGTTCAAAGAAACAGTGTACCTTTCCTTTTATTTCCATTGCTTAGTATCTGAAATCTGTTAAATGAATGATCTTACCCTCAAATACGTTTCCCTTATAGAGTGGTGTGGAAAAGAACCATTCCACGAAATCCTCTACACTTAGCCCATCATTCTGAGCCAGGAGCTTAACGGAAACCTCCTTACCATCAACCCATGCCTTTGGCAGCTCATCCTCACTGGAGTATGTCATTGTGATAGATTGCAAACCGATCTTATCAACCTCTCCCAGGATCCTCTGCTCTGAGTTGTACGGTCTGCCAGTCCACTCCCTCATGCTCAGATACTTTCTGCCAGAGTTGATTGCATCAGCGCACTTATCCCACCAACCTTTTTCATCAGCTCTGATGGTGTGGATCTTCGTGCCAGCTCTCAGCTTACCCTCAAAACCTGTCAGCTGTCCTACCTTTGAATGGCCTGGAGGGAAAGCCTTTGAAAAGGTGATTATCACCTTACGCTTCTTTTCTTTCTGTGCCATAACTCAATACTTTTTACCGTGTAACTTGATTCTTATTCTGTTATACATCATCTTCAAATTGATGTGTGTAATAATGTCTATACCCAGGATCTCAGCCAGCCTACAGATCTCCAGCTTTGCGTAATTCAGTTGCTCATCCAGGCTATACCTGTTGTTTACAACGTCTCTCACAATGCTGTAGATATTCTCTGTGAAACTCTTCTCTTTTTTTACTATGTCTTGTGTGTCGATTATACCTGTGAGGTCTATATGGTGTCTGCCAGCCAGATCCATGATCCTTATAATGGCATCTGCCAACTCATCACCCACACTGTCCTTTACCCTTTCCTCAAAATACATCTTATACCATATACCCAGCCATTGGTCTGTGATCCCTATTTCAGACGATTCCTGTACGTTCACAACGGCCACCATTGCCTGTAGGTTCCCATACCTTTCATTCCTGTCTGCCTCAACAGCCTCCATAAGCTCAGAGACAATAAGACAGAGAAAGTGATCATCACTGGGGTTATCATCCCAGAAACCGTGACGCTTTGCCATTTCATGTGCCTGTTCACGTAATTTGTTCCAATCCGTAATTAGTTCCATTTTATTTATCTGAAAATCTTTTTAAATTGCTATTATCAGTTTCTTTCAGGTATTCCTCCAATGGAATCCCTCTCTTCTTTTCTGGTACATTCTCAATTACTGGTGCTACTGTTTTTGGAGGCTGTTTTGGAGTTTGTTGCTTCATTATTTCCTCGTTATACCTATCCACAACCCAGTTAAGGATTGCCTTATAATCACTCTTATACTTTTTGCCTTTGGAACCCTTATAGTTATCCAGGATCTCAATCATACGCTTTGCCGAATCCTCTCCATATTTCTCACAGAGCTTAGCGTACTCATCCCTGGTCATGGTTACACATTCGGCATATTTGTATTTCTTAGTCTTTGCAGCCTTTTCCATCTGTTCCTGTGTCAGCGGTGGTGGTGTCTCAGGCAAAGGATCAACCAGAGGTAGCTCAGCTTGCACAGGAGCCTTTACTTTTGGCTCTGTAGGCTTCTGAGAAAACACCTTAGACTTTGTAGTGCTACCACCTTTCAGTCCAGCCTCACGTCTTTTCTGGCTTATCTCAGCACTCCTTACCATACGTCTGCTGTATATGGCTCCATCCTCACGAACACCACACACGCCACCAATGATCAGCTGATCCAGCCAGGTATCAGATCCTGAGGCATCCTTACCGAGCATCCTGACTATCTCATCCTGGGTGTAAATCTCACCTGTAGGCTTCACCATCACACCACGCTCCACGCTCTCCCACATATAGCACAGCATATCCATCCATAGCCCCCTGATGTCAGGAGGTAGCACTTTCAACTCTGGGCATCTTAGCCAGTCAGATGTATCGAAAGGCATCATCTGGATCTTATTCTTAGCCATATTATATGCTTTTTAATGCTGGAGGTGCAAGCGTACCCACACCTCCAGCGGTTAGGAAATCGGGTTAGTTCTCCATGATTGAGATCTCTGGAGCAATCTTTCTGATCTGGTCGAGCACATCATCAATGCACTTGTCACGGAAATCCTCAACAGCCTCGTTTGCACCAGGTGAAACCAGAAGCAGGAGGCAGTCACCATCAGAAAGATAGTGATCAAACTCAACGGTAACAGTTACCTTTGGTGTACCCTTGAAGATAGACAGATTCAGATCAAAGCTCTTAGGCAGGTTGCTCTCAACCTCCTGGCGGTAAACATCAGCCCTTGATCCTGATGGATCACGCTGTTTCTCTACCTGGCTCTTTGCGTTAGCGGTAAAGTTTTTCAGCAATGAAACCAGCTTCATGCAATCCTCACGTACAGTAAAGAGGCCACGGTTAAGACGTAAGAACTGACCAAGGCGTGCTGGATCCCAGCCGTACTTATCATCATTGATGTGGGTTTTCTTGAAGATCTCAGTGAACTCCACAGTACCCACGATAGTACCCTTATGGTACTCATCATCCTCATTGGTGGTAAGGGTGATACTCATAGCCTCACGATCCACGAATATATGGGATTTAAGCTGATCAATGGTCTTAACACGTTTCTCCAGCCAGTCTAATGGAGTGGAGATCACACCCTTGATGTTGGTCTTGATCGGAGCCTTAGTAGGCAGTGGATCAGCAGCTCTTGCAGCCTCTCCCTTTCTAATGATCACCTCTACTGGCTTATCGCCTGTGTAGTTCTCAATGTTCACGCATACTGACTTTTCAAAATTCTCTTCTTGCATAATAGTACTAATTAAAATGTTAATGAATAATGTTATTAGCCCTCAGTTCCATTCTTACGGATGGCCTGGAACATTGTGCGCTGTCTTTCCTCAGGTGTCATGTCACGCTCTTCAACCAGGTAGCCGTTGGTGTCATAGAAACCAACCTTACCGATCTCTTCAAACACGAACTTGAACGTGTCACCCTGGACTTGCTCACCACCCTGCTTGATCTCATCAAGAATGGCATCCTGTCTCTCTTTGAGAGGCTTGATCTTTCCTTTGAGGTCAGCAGAAACCTCTCTCAGTTCCTTTTCAAGGGCACTCTTTTTCATGCCCACCTCACAGTACTCAGCACGTTTGCCTTGCACCTCTTCTGTGCTGAACTTTCGGGTGTAGAACTTTTCAACGATCTGATCACAACTGTCACGCATGATCTGCTCTCGCTGTTCCATCGGATCATCAGCAAGCATGATCTCAGGAACTCTTTTTTGATTTTCTTTCATCTTGAATTATTATTTATTGTTTCACAATAGGCTCACCAACCGTAAAGTTGAAAGCCAGATAATCTGCCCAAATCTTGATGAACTGTCTGCCAAAGTATTCTGCCTTTTCCTCTGTTTCCTGGCACAGACGGAACCCAATATGCGTAACCGCATCCGAGGAACGAGCAGACGCATGCAGAGAGCCGAACCCCGCACCCGCCCCATCAAACGCATTACCCGAAAGGAGAGCCCGCTTTTCAAACTCAGCGGCATCCATATTATTGATCTCATCCTGGGTGAATAAGGCGAACCAGGGATAATAGAACCACTTATTACAAGAAGCATCTGGCTTAGGCTCCCAGTCTCTCCCCCAAAGGGCACGGCTGATCACCTCCAGCTTCATCAGTGCTATGATATGCTTTGGCATTTCCTGCCTGAAATCCCAGTGCTGATTGACATTATCACACACAGCCTTTACAGCATTACCAGAGTAGATTGGTGATATATCCAGGGCTTCACAGGCATCCTCATAGGTCTTGATGGACTTGTAATCATCCAGGTTAGGTTTGCTGTTTGGCTTACAGAAAAGAGCTGCCAGCACGTCTTTCACCTCCTGGGACTTAGCAGCATCCAGAGCTGCCTTAACCTCATTCTCAGTAACAATTATCTGCTTACTCATTTTTCCAATTCTTTTAGATTGTTCAACTTCTTAGTTATCTTTCTCACGATACGGATAGCGTTCTGAACTCTCAGGCTCTGACCTGGAGGCACGCTTTCTATGATTACAGGTATCAGTCGTATCAGCTCCGATACCATACTGTTAGCTATGATCTTCATCTTCTCTCAGCCTCCAATACTTATCAGGATCAGGTATCTCCACATTCAGGTATTCCCTGGCATATTCCCTCAGCTTCTCACAGTAGGCACTGAACTCAACAGTGCTCATCCTGGATGTTGATGATGGGAACTTCACGATCTCACCTGTCTCTCTGTTCACTACCTCATCTGCAGTCATCTGAGCCTTAAAGAACTCATGCAACTGTTCTGTGTTTGTGAACTCCCAGCCAGCATCAATCATGGCATCCAGCAAAAGAGGGTAGATACAGCCCCATAGCCAAGCGTTCTGATCGTTTGATCTGGGCTTACGGACTTTCTTCACCTCTACCAGGTAAATTCCATCCTCTGCCTGTACAAACCACACATACAGCTTATTGAGGTTGAATAGGCCGTTCTCTTTTTCAATAGTAACCTTACTACTCATAAAGCATCATCTGTTTCCTCAGTGCAACACTCACCTGATGGATGGCATTCTCACGGCTCTCCAGTGAGGCTATGTAATCTGCCATTTCCTGTTTCGTGGTTGCTATGTAGTAACCCTCAGAGGTTGCTACCACTCCAGGCAGCAGGGCGTTCACCCTGATATGGTTAATCACTTTGCGCAAGCGGGCATTGTCGATCCTGTACCCAGCCAGGCGCATCTTTGCACAGATCTCGCTATTCTTGATGGCACGATCCTTACCTATCTTCATAGACAGTCCACGTACAATCATCGGAGTGAGCGTATTCAGCTCATACTCAGAAAGCGGCTTAGTCTCATTGTCGAATCCGTTTATCATATCCTCACAGCTTTATAAGTTCCAGTGTCAAACCTGGGTGTGCAGCAAAGGTAGGCTTTCCAGTGAGTGCCTGGATCTCTGTCACGAACCTTTCGGCATCGGCATTGTTTCCAGACAGGTGGATCAGCACCACCTCTGCCACCTTACCCAGGTCATTACGGCCAAGAAAAGATTTCGTAGAAGCAAGCTCCAGGTGTGACTTAGCAAGCCTGTACACCTGGCTCTCATCGGTACGGTGTTCTGCTATAGCTCTCCTGAGGTCATCCACTGAGTAGTTACACTCTATCAGCACATGGTTAAGCCCAGGCACTGTATAGTCAAGCATACATGTATCAGTGGCGAAAAGCAGAAGCCCCATTGACGGATGGAATATAAGCCAGCCGACACATGGAACGTCATGCACCAGGGAGAATGGCTTTACCAGGAAACCGCCTAACTGGTATTGCTTACCGATCTCAACAGGAACGGCACGGCTACCAGAGAAAGCCTTTGCCTGGAATACCTCAGGCAGTGCCAGGGTGTAGAAGATGGAGGCATACTTATCCAGGTAGCCAGCATGATCATTGTGCTGGTGGGTGACACAGCACCCAGCCACCTTTCGGACATCAAAGCTCAGAGCTTTCTTTGCCTCTTTGAGGTTTACGCCACACTCCAGGATCAGAGCCTCATTGCCGTTATCCAGGATATAGCCGTTACCCTTACTTGAACTGCCTAACACTTTCAGAACCATAGCAAACTCAATTAATATGGTGCATTATCATTGGCATCACCACCAGCTTTCTGGTTATCACCACCGCTTGCAGCCTCACCAACCTGTACAGTTCCATTACCTCCCATAGTGAGTAAAGCCTGGCCTGTAGGATCCTCATGGATCTCCTTAGCATCAGCCCATTCCTCACCACGAATATCATCATCAATGGCAGTTTGCATTTCTACTGACAGATAGCCGTACTTGCTCAGCAGGAGCCTCATAACGGTCTTAACACCCATCGAGTGGAAATTACCCATCCATCCTACAGCAGCGTTACTGTCTGTCATCACAGGCATCTTTGCCAGGGCTTTCAGCTGATCTACAGTCGTTTCTTTCTTGATACCCTTAGCATAACGCTTAGCATGGTTAGCCATCTGGTCAACTGTCATATAGAGGGTTTTTCGGAAACCGTTCAACAGCTCAAAATAGCAGAAATAGCCAGCAACATTATCGGATTTCTTCTGACCGTCAAAGGCTATCTCACCAGTGAGCTTGCTCACCTGTCTCACCTCACCGTCATACACCACATCGGCATTGATGGTACGGTACTGGCCTGTACGCATAGCAAGCTGGATATATCCCTTATAACCAAGCTGGAAAGTAGGCTCCATCTTTTTCTCCCAGATCTTCTTACCATCCTGGCCGATCATGTCACGTCCATACTGATCCTTTTTAGGATAGCTGTTATTGTATGGAATCACATAGGCGAAACCCAGCGATTTGTTGATAGGTAATTTCAGTACAGCGGCTTTCAGAGCCTCCATAACCACCTGGTTAGGATCACACTCCTGTAGCTTGCTGTCTGAGTTGAAGAGGTCGATCACTGATGCAATGAATGTACTGGCATTCTTACCAAGCGCATTCTTGAACTGTTCCTGTACGCTCTCAGCACTCAGCACGGTCTTTAGTGCCAGCGTCTTAGGATTCACTTTCTTCTGAGGTGCTACAGCCCCATTTGCGGGTACTGGAGCGTTGTTTACATTGTCTGCCATATTGTTTACTCTATTGTAAGTTTACTATCCTTTGTCACACAAAGCAGGATCTTCTGGCTGGATGTTTCCAGGACATTGTTCACGCTCTCAGCATTATCCACGAAGATAGGAGCGTTCACGCACTTAGCCTTGCATATTGCGTTGATAATATCCAGTCCAGCATTGATCTTACCAGCATTATTCACATCAGGGTACGGTGTACCGTTCACAGTACATACGCAAGTCAGTTTCTCACCGCCATTGAGTTGAGCGGAAACGAATGAGAAAGATACCATCTGGAAAAGTCCATTGATACGTCTCAGAAGCTCATCATCCTTAGCTTTCTGGAACTGGAGGCAGTCATACTCCCACTTTTCCAGGTCTGCCACCTCAGCATTGAGGTTATCCCTCTGATCTTCCAATTCCTTGATCTCCTTATCGGCACGCTCCAGGATGGATCTGTGACCCAAACGCTGGTTAATGGCATCTATCTCTCCAGAGATCTTAACCTTTTCAGCCTTAGCCTCAGAGTTATCAACTGGATCACCGTCCTCAGGCTCCTTAATGGCTCCAAGCTGGTTTTGCAGTTCCGTGATCTCATTCTTGATGTCTATGAGTACCTGATCCTGTGTCTCTATACCCAGATAGTCAGGCTGATCCACAACAGCGGCAGTGACAGCCTCCATATCCTTAGTGAGGGTTTCTTTCTGCCCCATGAGGCGCATATACTCAGGATCACTTTCAAGGGCTTTCTGGTAATCAGGCTCAGCGGGCACGCTTGCTTTGGCAGATACCAGATCCTTTGTCAGCTCAACGATCTCATTGTCAGTGTTGGTAATATCGCTATCAACCTGTTTGTACTGAGCCTCTTTATCGGTCATCGTTTTCTGCTGACGCTCCAGGGTCTTTTTGAGGTTTTCAAGCTTCACGTTGTTAGCCTTACCCTTTTCAATGTTGGACTTAACCTTATCAGCCTTTTCCTGGTTGAAATTGGCCTCCAGTTCCTGACGCTTAGCCTCAATGTCATCAGAATCAAGCGGACGCTTACAGGTAGGACAAACCATGTCAGTAGGTGACATTATAAACTGGCTTGCAGAGATCTCCATGTACTCAGCTCTAAGATCTGTCTGAGTAGCCTCCAGTTCCTTGATCTGCTGATCAGTGGTGCTCACATTACTCTGAGCATCCATGATGTCATTCTCCAGTTGGCCTTTCTGCGATTGCAAGCGTTTCTGGTCATCCTGTAGCTTGCGGATCCTGGTCTCTATATCCACAACCTTTTTCTTTGCATCCTCATAGGATTTACCAGCCTCCAGTCTTACTTCACCATGTCGCTTTGTAAGATCTACCTGTATGGCATTGATCTTAGCCTGGATCTCGTTTCTATGCTTTGCGGCATCACTCTCAGCCTCCTGAACGGCCTTATTGTAGTTCTTATCAGCCTCCAGGCGCAAGGCATTCTTACGCTTGCTCTCTTCCAGGTTCTTTTCGTTGATGGAACTCTGGAGCTTGTTTCTCTGATCAAAGATCTGCTGGTTCTGAGCTGATCTGTCATTTCTCAGAAGAGCCTCAACCTCTGACAGCCTGGCTTTCTTATCAGCAAGGTCTTTCTCCAGGGCATCCCAATCCTCAGCCTCTGGTTTAAGCTTCTTAGCCGTGTCGATCTTAGTAGGTATCAGTGCCAGCTCTTCTTTGCACGCACTCTTCTTAGCCTTGATCTCCTTAGCTTTCTCCACAATAGGAGTGCCAGCAAGGGCATCAAGGAACTCAGCATATTCTGGTTTAAGCTGTGCCACATCCTGATCCGTGACGTTTCCAGCCATATCCTGGAGCATCACCTTCTTATCCTCAGGTGTCATGCTGTTAAAGAAGAATGGGTTTGTGATCATCCTGAAAACGTTCTCAGGAATGATAGAGCTGATCTTAGCGTCATACTCACGCTTCGTTGGCAGCTTCACATCATTCACGTAGAAAAGCGTCTCATGGTTCTTTAGGTACTCAGTGGTAGTGCCAGTAGGCTTTTCCCACTTCTCACGGTACATCCTTTTCAGCTTCAACTCCTTACCGTCAACCATCAACAGGGCTGTTACAGAGTGCTCCTGTTTGAGGATCGGGTTTCCCTGGCTATCCAGGGTCTTGATGTTGAAATTAGAATCGGATCGCTGTGTGCTATCCTTACCGAATAGCAGCCATGTGAAAGCATCGAATACGGTAGTCTTACCTGTACCGTTATCGCCCTTCACCAGACTTGTGCCTGGGCTGAAAGACAGCTCCAGATCCCTGGCTCCCTTGAAATTCACCAGGTGTAGTGACTTTAATACGATCTCCATAGAATAACTATTATTTGTTGATATAAAAATTTAGCTTCTCAGATTTGTCGATTGCCATAAGCTCAGCCCTGGAATATTGCAGTTTCGATCTCTCAGACTTTCCCATTCTCATGGGCTTGATCAGTCCCTTGGATCTCCACTCCTTTACCCTACTCTCCTGAAATAGCCTGTAAGCCTCCCTCTGTGACAGCAGATCCTTGGCGGGTTCCTGTTGCTTGATATAATTACTAACCCCCAGTTCGGCCATATCCATGCAGAGGTTTTTCAGTTCAAATAGATCCAGGGTTACTTCCATTATTTGCCTCTCTTTCTCTGAAAATACTGTTTCACACTCTCACCATAGTAGCTATCAACATACATCACCCTGGCAAAGGCAGCAGCCATGATACCAAAGAAAATGTTGTGAAGCGTAAAGGTGACGATACCTGTCACAATTGCCACTGTTGCAAAAACGATAGCAATGGCACATTGAATTGCATTTGAAAACGTTGAATCCTTCATACGATCTGAAATTTAAATTAGTCCTAACTCATGGGCGGCTACTGTGAAAGACGGATGTGTCTTAATGGCATCCAACACCTCCTTTTTACTCTTCATGGTTGGGTTTACACCATCAATGTTGTACTTACGTCCAGAGCACCATCCGAATACCATCCAAACCATAGACTTGAAGAATGGCTTTCCTCGCATGGAGATCCCTTTTTCGGTATAGCACCTCTGAGCGATCAGGAGAGTATTGCCCTCATCACTCCTGACTTTCACCTTATAGCCGTTGTTTTCCAAAACTTTAATCATCGGTGTTGCATTTTGAATGATCAAGAAAACAATTCATCAGCTGGTACACCCAGCTCCTTTGAAATAAGTGAGAGTTTCAGGGCATCAGGCTTTTGTGTGCCATAAACCCAGCAGCGTACCGTCTGCTCAGATACCATACAGATCTTAGCCAGACGCTCAATCCACACCGTTTTAGGTGCTTTACCTGCCCTTGCTGGCAGTGAATCATAGATTTCTCTAAATTTTGTCTTTGCCATTTTTAACATACTTTTCTGTGTTTTACAAACATATTTTATTATATTTGTGCCCACAAAGTTACTTTATCTGGTGCAAATATACAACAAAATGTATTATCACCAAAACATTTAAGACAAAAAGTGTATCATTTTAAGTATTTTTAAGACATTAATGTATTGTAACGTGTTTTATGGATAAGACAGAAAGATTCAGTAAAGCGTATATGTATTTACAGAATATGGGTACATTCCGCAATCAAACAGAGGCTGGAAAGAAGAGCGGGCAATCTCGCTCAAATATTTCAGCAGCCCTTAATGGGAAAGAAAGCATCTTAACGGATAGCTTTCTAAGAAAGTTCAATAAGGCTTTTGGTAGCCTCTTCTCTGATGAGTGGCTTATTGATGGTATAGGTGAAATGTTAAGAGTGAGCGATGGAGGTACTGCAATCGTAAACAATCAGGTCGGCAACGGTAATCACTTCAACAGCGAAATGACCGTTAATCAGTTCATGGTAGAGCTGGCAGCTCAGAGAAAGCTCACTGAGAAAGCTCAGGAGCAAATGGATAGACTTATAACAATAATAGAAAAATTAAAGGACTGACTTATGGAAAGGTATTATAGAATGGTGATTGACCTCTATAAAGAGGCTGTTAGTGGGGATCTGGATCATAGCAAGATCCTGGATGTGAAGAAAGCTATAGCAAGCGCACAGACTGAGGCAAAGATCCTGGGTAATTCTCAGGAGCAGTTTACCAAGTTAATGGATGATCTTAATTTCCTGTCGGTATGAATACGGAGATAACAAAGAAAGTGATGGAGCGTTTTTATATTGCCCTGGATGCCATTATAGCCAAAGGTGACATCAGAGGGGTAAATACATACTGTAGGCTCTATGATATTGATAGGCGAAATTTCCTTGCTCAAAGAAAAGATCTGGAGAGAGGATGGTTTCAGGTGTCCTGGCTTCACCCTATGGTGAAAGAATATGGTGTTAGTGCTGAATGGCTACTAACTGGAGTTGGCAGAATGTTCAAGAAACAAAATAAGGAATAAAATGGGATGGAGATTCAGAAAGCGTGTAAAAGTAGCACCAGGCATCAATTTGAATTTTAGCAAAAACGGAACCAGTGTAACAATCGGTGGTAAAGGTGCAAGTGTAAATATTGGAAAGAAAGGTGTATATGGGAATATAGGTATTCCAGGCACTGGCATATACAGTAGAGAAAAAATAGTAGGCACAAACAAAAAGGATAAAACAGCTCAACAATATCAACAGCATCAAAGGTTAGTTACAGTTGATCCTATACAAATACAAAAAACAAATGAAGAGATTGATACTAAAGAATCTGTTATAGGTTTACTTAGTGTTATAATTTGCTTCATTGGTGGTTTGATAATAGGATTTAAAACAGGTTATATTTGGTTAGGTATCGGAATATGTATCTTACCTTTCATTTATATAATAATCAAAAAGGCATTGAAATCTTAGATAATGCTCACCTCGCTTATGAGGTGGGCATTTCTTTTGTTCTTTCCCCACACCCCTATTTCATACATATTCCCTTATTATTAAATAATAATTATTATAATATATATTATATATAAGTATATATATACCCCCATTTAACTTGTGCCAAAATTTTTGCTTAGGCAAAATTAGCCGTATAATTATCTGACACTCAGATATTTCCTATTTTTGCTTAGGCAAAATCAAGTGAAACGGAACAAAATTTTACACCTTTGTAATTTGCTGTGTTTCAACGTTTTATAATTTTGCTTAGGCAAAAGTGCAAGCAAAATGGAAGCAAAATAGCAAGCAAAATTCAAGCAAAAACCACCTATTTTATTTTGCTTAGGCAAAATGTGTTCTACAATTTACTAATATTCAATGACTTACTATTTTTGCTTAGGCAAAACTGGCTCTAAAAAATGCCTGTTAATATTTACCAGGTTAAGCACTTTCCTGTTGGCATTATCTATCGGATCCCAGCTTTTCCTGATGTAGGTATCTGTGATCTTAGTCTCATCATCAACATGGTTAAGAGACGTGTGTACAGTCCATTTATCCACACCAGCATCATTCTGTGCAATGGTAGCCCAGGTGTGCCTGGCAGCGTAAAAGTCAAGCTCATCCAGTCCGATGGCCTCAGCGATCTTTTTAAGCCCAGCACCAACGGCCTTATGGATCGTAGTCATTGAGGCATACATCCTGTAGAACTTGAACATCCTTTTACCTGTTGGATCCCTGTACTTATCAACCAGAGCCTGGATCTCTGGCTGGATCTTTATTGAGATCCTGGCATGATCAGCCCGCCTGTTCTTTGTCTTGATCCTGTCATAGGTTATCCTACCATCCGTACAGCACTCACAGTAGTACATATCTACCAGATTCATACCAACAAGGGCAAAGCTCAGAATGAATAGATCCAGGGCAAAGTTATATCTGTTGGTGTTAGGGTATGGGCTTGTGATATATGGAAGAGCCAGGATCTTTTTCATCTGTTCTATTGTCAGGGCACGTTTCTCTGGTACTGGCTCCTTTGGTAAGTCGATGTGTGAGAAAGGAGAGTTAGGGATCCTGATGATACCAGCCCCCTCATCGTTGAACTCCTTTTTAGCCATATTGTGTATGGCTCTGAGCTTTGATAGGTAGTTATGTGGTGCAAATCCCTGCTTTACCCTATCCTGATTCAGGATCCAGTCAACCCATGATTTCAGCAGCTTAACGGTTATCTCACTGATGCTTACCTTTTCCCTACCCAGGAACTTAACCAGTGAATTGATCGCCACCTTATAGGATTGGGCGTTACCCTCATGTCCTGTCTCTTGCAGCCTCCTGATGTGATCCCTGGTATATTGCACAATGTCGAGATCCCACCTTTCTGTCTCCAGAGGCTTCTCTATGTACGCCACGACCTCATCAACGGTCATGGTTTTGATCTTCGTACCCAGGTTATCACACTTATTCCTGTACGTCCTGATCAGGTCATCCGTAAGATCTATATACTTCTGGTTTTTCAGCTTCATGGATCTTGTGAGATCATCCTTAGTGACAAACCAGGGAGTTGCCAGGTAACGCTTTTTCTGGTTTTGCGTAACCCTTACCTTAATATTATATGTACCATCCTGCTTGCGTTGATGGGCATACACTTCTGCCTTAAAAGTAACCATACTGAGCTTCTGTAGAATATTTGTAGAACTTTCCGCAGCAAAATTATACAAAATTTGCGGATTTTGAAAATATAAAAGGATAATTTTGTACCCCCGATGGGAATCGAACCCATATTTCAGCTTTAGGAGAGCCGTGTTCTATCCATTGAACTACAAGGGCTTAGAGGGCGTTTCTAAAATCAAAGACCACAACCTGGATCAACCAGCGTCCCTGAATGTGGATAATGCTTAGGAGAGCCTTGTTATATCCATTTAACTATCAGGGCAAAGTGCTTTTCTGCTGCAAAGGTAAGGCTTTTTTTGCGGAAAGCCAAACTAATGTGCAATAAATTTGGTAATTCGTTCGATTTACACTATCTTTGCAACAGATTTGTTATCAACTAAAAACTTTGATTATGAGAAAACTTTGGTTACTCTTGCCATTACTGGCATTCTTCGGTTTCAAAGCGTTAGCTGCTGAGAATCCCGTGTTGAAGATTGAGGGTGGTCAGATTCAAGGTGTGATCTGCGACAACCCTGATGTGTATGTCTATAAAGGCATCCCTTATGCTGCAGCGCCCATTGGTAACCTGCGTTGGAAAGAGCCTCAGCCTGTTGTGGCTTGGGAGGGCATCCGTCAGTGCAACCGCTTCGGGCATCCTGGTTATCAGGCTGTTCACTATCCTGGTTTCTACACCTCTGAGTGGGGCTATGGCGACGAGGCGCCTTATAGTGAGGACTGCCTCTATCTGAATGTCTATACGAAGGCTCCTGGCGATGTGAACAAGAAACTGCCTGTGGCCCTGTGGATTCATGGAGGCGGCTATCGCGAAGGTTGGGGTACGGAACCAGAGTTTGACGGACAGGAATGGGCTGCAAAGGATGTAGTACTCGTCACGATCAACTATCGTCTGGGTATCTTCGGCTTCATGCCTTATGGCGAGCTTTCTGCAGAGAGTCCTCATGGTGTATCGGGCAACTACGGCATTCTGGATCAGATTCAGTCGTTGAAATGGATCAAACAGAACATCGCCCAGTTTGGTGGCGACCCAGATAATGTGACCATCTTCGGACAGAGTGCTGGTGCTGGTAGTGTAAGAACCCTCTGTGAGAGTCCGCTGGCCCGTGGTCTGTTCCACAAGGCTGTCATCATGAGTGGTGGTGGTTTGAATATCCCCTCAAAGGCAGGAGAGGAAGCCAAGCCTGCTACCCCGATGGCTAAGTTCTTCACCTACAACCCCACGCTGAAAGAGGCTGAGGCAGAGACGAAGAAGGTGATGGACTGGGCTGGGCTGACTGATCTGAAGAAGTTACGCGCAGCCTCTACCGAGGTGCTCTATACCCTCACCACCATTTATAATATGGTGAACAAGAGCGATGTCTATGTGATGGAGCGCCCGATTGTAGATGGCTACGTATCGCTGAAGAGCTTCGATGAGGCGACTCGTGAGGGAACGATTGCCGACGTGCCTTACATGATCGGCTACACGCTGAACGATATGGGTTCGATGGGACCTGGCATCGCAGAGTTCTGTAAGGTTCGCGAGGCGAAGGGCGGCAAGGCTTGGGCTTACGAGTTTGCCCGTCCGCTGCCTGATGACGGCAAGCATCCTGATATTACGAATCGTCTGAAAGGTGCCTTCCACTCCAGCGACCTCTGGTTTGTGTTCAAGAGTCTGAAGCACTGCTGGCGTCCTTGGACTCAGGGCGACTGGGATCTCTCAGAAAAGATGCTGACCTACTGGACCAACTTTGCCAAATACAGCAATCCCAACGGACAAAAAGACGGCGTTTGGACTCCCTGTACAGCCAAGAGTCCGAAGTTCATGCTCTTCAAGTTGGATAGTCAGGATTCTGAAGCCTCTGAGATGGGCGACATCATCCTGCCGTAATCACTTTTGCGATACGCTCTAACGCCTCTTCCAGGCGACTACGGGGACAGGCTATGTTCAATCGGACATAGCCTTTTCCTGTCTCTGGGCCATACATCGTACCAGGATTGATCCACACTCTGGCTTCTTCAATCAGACGGTCACAAAGTTCCTGGGCACTGATGCCCATCGCTGAGATATCAACCCAAGGCAGATAGGTACCCTCCAGACGACAGACCTGCCATTGAGGGATGTTTTTCCCGATGAAATCGCACAAAAAGGTGTAATTTCCCCACAGATACTGGTTGAGTTCATCAATCCAGTCTTCACTCTCATTATAGGCAGCCTTGAGGGCTACAGGGGCAAAGGGATTGACATCGCACACCTCATTGATATTGATCGCCCGATCCAATCTGCGACGCCATTCAGGCTGTGAACAGATGATATTAGCCACTTGGAGACCAGCGATATTGAAGGATTTCGAGGGCGAATTGAGAATCACACTGTTCTGACGGCATGCCTCGCTGACAGCAGCAAAAGGCTGGAACTGATTGCCAGGCATGATAAGTTCGCAATGAATCTCGTCGCTCACCACCTTGACACCATATTTCATACAGATATCATTCATCTGCGTGAGATCTGCCTTGGTCCAGACGCGACCACAGGGGTTATGAGGATTACAGAGCAGGAAGACTGTCGTCTTTTCATCGGCACATTTCTCGATGAAATCGTCCCAATCCACCTCAAAGGTATCACCCACACGCTTAAGAGCCGTCTCCAAAACCTCACACCCATTGTTGCGGACAGAAGAGAAGAAACAGTTGTAATCCGGCGATAGAATCAGTACTTTTTCGCCTGGCATCGTCAGAGCCTTGATGGCAACAGACATCGCAGGGACGACACCTGTGGTATAGAGTATCTCTTCGCGACGGATGGTCCAATGATGGCGATGACGGAACCAGTTGATCACAGCTACATAATAATCATCCTCCACGACGGTATAGCCGAACACCCCATGTTCAGCACGTTTTTGGACTGCTTCAAGGATAGCTGGAGCAGCCTTGAAGTCCATATCTGCCACCCAGAGGGGAATTACATCGGGATACTTACTTTCATCCCATTTCACGCAGCCTGTGCCTCTGCGCTCTACCAATTCGTCGAAATCGTACTTCATTTCCTGGTCTCTATCACACAATTATTGGGTTGGCGGACATTCTCATCGATGGTGATACTACCGATGGAATCGGCAATAATGTGTCCGCTTGTGGGATTCTTGATGTTCTCGATATGTCCCTTGATGTCTGCCTCAACCGTAGAATATTCAAACATACGGTCGCACATCGGATCGATGGTACAATTCTCTAAGACTAAATTCTGTGTATAGCAAAGCAACTGCTCACCTGCCAGATGGCAATTGACAAGACGTACATTCTTTGAGTGCCAAGCCAGATACTCACCATCCAAGACTGAATCGTAAACCGTAACATTCTCGCACTCCCAGAAAGAGTCCTTCGTCAGGATCTTGGCATTATGGACTTCCACATTCTTACAATATTGGAATACATACTTCGAATCGCTTTCCAGTCCATCAATATAGATATTCTGGGAGAACATGAACGGATAGGTGCCCCCATGCAGTTTGACGTTCTTGATACGGATGCCATCCACTTTCCAGAAAGTCTCGTCAGCATCGGTAATCTCAACGTTTTCCAACACCAGGTTGTTCATTTCACGGAAGAACTTCGGACCGTCAATACGCGAGTTCTTCATCACCAGGTCGTTGGTGTACCAAATGGCTGAACGTGAATCGAGGGCGAAATAGCAGTTCTCGATATAGGCACCATCAACATGCCACCAAGGATACTTACCATAGAATTTACAATCATAGGCTTCCATATTCTGACATTGTTTGATACCAGACTCACCGTCAGTAATAGTCACATTATCCAGTCGTAAATCATGCATAGCGAACAAAGGACGCTCGCCACCGAATTTCTTGTCTTTAATCAGTTCCATTGTTTTGCATTGTTTTAATCGGCTACAAAGATACAAATAAAAATCCGTAATCGGCCTAAACCTATTACGGATAATATAACCAAATTAAGTGTTTTTATGAATTTATGCGAAAAGTCGGTCACTGAAAATCTCGAAAGGCTCCAAGCAAAGCAGACTGTTGACGAGATACATATCGTTCTTGGCTGCATTCATCTTGTAGGTCTTTACTGAAGTCATGGATGCCACCTCGCGATAGAGCGTCACCTCCGAGGGAAGATCGTAAGCCTGTTGCTTAACATCCCACTTGCTGATTTCCAGATTGTAGCCGTTCTTATAATACTTATAGGTGTGACGTACATCATTCACCCAAGTCTGCTTCTCGCTGTCCCAACGAACTATCTCACGGGTTGTCAGACGACCCAGCTCGTCATACTCATAGCGATATTCCATCTTGGCACACATCTGGTTGTCGGCCTTCTGCTCATAGACTTCAATCTTGTGGATGACACCGTCCTCAAGATCTGAATTGTACAGATAAGGGGCGTTCACGTCGTTAGCGGCGTTGAAATACATCGTAAGAACGGTTGCGATAGTGATGATTGACTCCATATTGTTTTGCTTTTAATTGTTTAACTTCATCTGTTTGACGGTGCAAAGGTACGATAAGTTGCATTAACATTAAGTTATCCGAATGTTATCTTTAGGTTAAATCTTTTGGAGATGTCGATTATTTGTGTTAATTTTGCGGTCAGTTATGCAGAAAAACAAGTATAAATATGTGTCGGTAGGGGCAATGGTGGCAGTGATGCTGCTGCTGGGCCTTTATATGTGGATGACATATCGGTCAGCTGTACGTGACATCTCGGAACGTGCTGGAAACCAGTTGCCTTGGGCGATGTTCTACGAGAGTTATCACAGGGCGGATATCGTGTCGAAGGGCGACACACTCAGTCTGCCGGAACTGCGTGGCAACCTCTCGTTAGTATCATCGGTAGAAGGCATGAACGACGTATTGAGTCGCAGATACCACTCTGAGGTATCGCTCGACACGTTAGCCCTATATAT
>JAEEGH010001099.1_pt1 | contig 80649 bp, 67 predicted proteins | sample 9134181 | NCBI WGS metagenome assembly JAEEGH01 (sample SAMN16246544, study PRJNA631951) | gut metagenome | biome: gut microbiome; feature: rumen; material: DP-attached | host: Bos | place: Iran: Karaj | collected 2018-10 | reverse complement strand
GTCGTAGCTCACCGTCTCGCCGTCGGGGTAGGTTATGGAGGTGGTGCGTCCCCAGCTGTCGTATTCGTACTGCGTGGTAAGGGCAAGGTCGGTGGCAAGGAAAGGCAGCGCGTAGGTGCGGGTCTCGGCGGTAACCTCGCCCATGCTGCCGTAGCTGTAGTCCATGCGTCCGCTCTCGTCCAGCACTGAGGCCACGCGGCCGGCGTAGTCGTAGCTATATACCGTGGGCAGGGTGCTGTCGCTGAGGTCGGCAAAAGCCTCATCCTGAAGCGTGTATGTGGACGAACAGTTGTTCATAAATTATTTTTTTCTCACAAAAACCAATTCTCCAAACTTGATTTTTTGTTTATTACCACATATTTTGTCATAACTGTAACCTGAATATATAGGAACTCTGATTGTATCACCAAACTCTCCGCCTGCGGCATTTAATCCTGTTGTTTGCCAAACATAATAATACCTGCTCATATAAAAAACTGGAATAACTCCACACACAGATTCCCAATAATACTTAAAATACAATTCATTACCCATAAATGATACTGGATGCCATCCCCCACGATAGCATTTTTTTCGTTCTTCAATATTCATTATTATTCTTGGAATATCCGCATATTTTAAAATGCTATCATTATTTGCATACCGTTCATTTTTGATGTGATTTGAGTCATTGTAGAGCGTTATTCCAAGCACACAAGAAGAATCGTATATTCCTATCAATTGCTGGTCCTTTAAAGTTTTACTGTTTTTCCAGAACATACAGTTTTTCAGGGCTGTATCGTTCCATTCAAACCAATGAAACCATTCCGTATAAACCTCCTTGAAAACCAATTTCATGTGAAAAATACTGTCTTCGTATTCAAATGGCAATGCTTCGTAATAGGAAACAAAAACTCCCCGTTCTTTGGACTCTTCCGAAGAGTTTGATGCCCACCATTTAGCAGTGCCCTTTCCAGTTTTAAACGAACAACAATTCAATAAAACACAAAAAACAATAATTATTAGAACAATACTATACTTTTTCATTTTATTTCGGGAATAATGTTTGTTGACCAGGATTAATCATACGTATTTTTTCAAAAGTAATAAAAGGAACAGTACCTTTCCCAACATAAATAGCTGGCTGATATAAAACACTCATGGGATCACCAACAGGTGGGGAAAATAATTTTACATCGGCTTTTTTCAAAGCATATGTTACCGCCTGAGAACAATTATTGAAAAAGAAATTGTAATCTTCATTCAATTTTTTTTCCATCCCTTTTACGATTTTGCTATCTTGCTCATGTGTTGTTGGTAAAATGTACGCTTTTGTATAATATGTACCTCCTTCACCATCATGTTTTTCTGTGTTTTCTGTTGAATTATTTAAAAATTCTTGAACAGAGTTAAAACCATATTCTTTTTCCCCTCCATATCCAATATCATCCGTAGTTCCTCTCACTCTACCAGAAACTTGTTTTAAATTACCGTCATCATCTCCATTTTTTGAATATAAAAACCATTTATAAGTATCTCCAACTTTTTTCTGTATCAAAATAGCCATATGCCCCAATCCTCTAACGGCATTTCCTGCTAAAAGAATCGCTACACTATCCCCACTCGGGTCTATGTATTTGATTGGGTTGTTCATGCAGTAGCCGTATGGAGACATAAAAGGATATTTTTCGAACAACCTGTCCCTACTCACAAACACCGGTGGCGCATAATACCTCGCCTCGTAGTAGTACATCCCAGTCTCCTCATCAAGTTCCTTGGCGTTAAAGGAGTACTTGGGTATTACACCATTTCCAAAACTACTATTATGCTCGTTAGTAATCTCACCAAACGGAGCATACAAAAAGCCTTGCTGTACTGTAGCATTCTCATCCGTAACATAACAAGTAGAACCAAGGTGGTTGGGGTGGTAGTAGAAAACATCCCCACCGCCAATTGGCTGCAAACCCGTCATTCCCACTTGTGGCAGTTCAAACACCGGTTTCGGGTCTTCGAGGGTTTGTTCCTCACCGGGTTCTAAAAATTCATATCCCGTTATTTCCACAATGTTTTTCCGTATTAAACTATCTTGCCAATCTTTTCTGTCCTGCAGTTCTGAGTCGTGGGTGTGTATTGGTAAGTTTTGGTCGCCCAACCTGCTTGCAATCCTTTCCATGCCGTTGTAGTAGTGTTTTGTGTAATGGCCGTCATTATTAAAGTTCAGATAGCTGTTGGGGTAGAACATGGCGGTGTGGGGGTTAAAGCTTACGTTTTCCAAACGGCCGTTCACCCAGTTGGGGTTTAGGTCAAAACTGTACTTGTAGGTTCTTGTAGTGCCGCCGTCGTATCCGTACAAGGAGTAGAAAAGTCTGTCGTAGCTGTACAGCCGCATATTTCCGTCCGCACCGAAACGGTAGAATTCCTCGCTGTCGCGTTGCCGGGGGTAGAAAACTACCGTTGTGTATGTACTAAACAGAGGAGTCATTTGTACAACATCTAAATACCCACGAAATCTGACCCAATGTATTCCCATTTGTTTAAATCATTATTATATTTATAATAATATATAAATGCATCCGAATACGCATAAACAACCATGTCTTCCTCTATATCATAGCGAACATAGTATAAATTATATAAAATCTTTAACCGACCTTTTTCATCGACATCCCAGCTAAAAATGAATGTGGGCAAACTCTTATTATCCTTGTTTTCACGAACTATCTGCTTTATGGAATAAACCCATTGAAAATCGGTTTTATATATGTTAAAAATGCTGTCATTAATACTAGTAAAAGTAGGAAAAGTTGAGAGGTCAAAATAAGTTTTTCTATCGAATAATCCTTTAGTAGTATATTTTCTGAAGTCATAAAAAAAGTGTTCGATGGATGAATCTATAATACTATTACGATATGAAACTTCACTTCTCATATCTTGCCCTTGTACAATGCAATTTGCTGCAATAAAAAACAGAGTTAAAACTATTTTTTTTTCAAGACATTTCTTCATATCAACAAATTTTAAATACTTATTTAGTTGCTTAATAATCCCATGGTAGATATTTTAGCCTGAATACCGGATGAATTATAAATATAGAGAAATCCATCACGCATACCAAAAACATAATTTGTAGTTCTTCCAGCATTTTCTATATCTCTCTTAGAAGGATGTTGTACCCATTTGCACCTATCAGATTCTCCATCTTTAAATGTCACGTTGAACCCTGCGGACTTGGGATCTAATAAAGAGTTTCCTATAGTTCCACTTGCATGACTATGGAATCTTATTCTGTTTGGATTCAAAAATATTAAAAGTTCTTCCGTTTCGCAAGGATTCCCTTTTTCTGAACTGATTCCTGTTTTTTCCCATGCGGTACCATCTTCATTTGCATAGCCACCATATTCCATATTATTTTTAGAGTTTCTTCCACCCCTACCGTCATCTTCTATTGTAGAATATGCCTCTTTAAGCATATCTATAGTCACTATTTTTATAAACTTGTCGTAAACAGAGAGATTGTTTTTGAAAGCCTCTGTATTTCCGTTGTTATTGACAACAAATCCACGGGCAATAGACAAGTCATCATCAGAAAATGGGGAATTTTCACCATTCCGAATCACATAATGTTGATTATCATAAGTTCCATCTGTTCCAATCAGTTTACCGTTTTCATCATAAAAATTACCATATTCCCTCCCATCCGGGTCAACATACTTCACCGGATTATTGGCACAATACGCATAAGGCGTAAATGTCGGGTACTTCTCAAACAGCGGATCCCTGCTAATAAACACCGGCGGTGCCATATAACGTGCCTCGTAGTAGTACATCCCCGTTTCCTCATCCAATTCCTTAGCGTTAAAGGAGTATTTTGGAATTACAGAAGAACCAAAACTGCTATTATGCTCGTTAGTTATCTCTCCAAAGGGAGCGTACAAAAATCCCTGTTGTACTATAGCATTTTCATCCGTTACGTAACAAGTAGAACCAAGGTGGTTACTGTGGTAGTAGTAAATGCCATCGGCAGAAGGCTGCAAGCCGGCAATTCCCACCTGCGGTAGTTCAAACACAGGTTTGGGGTCGTCTGGGTTCTGTTCCTCGCCAACGGGTAGAAAGTCGTAGCCTGTTATTTCGGCTACGTTCTTTCTTATCAGACTGTCCTGCCAATCTTTGCGGTCTTGCAGGTCGGGGGCATTTACATTTATAGGCAGGGCTTGGTCACCAAGCCTGCTTGCAATGCGTTCCATGCCGTTGTAGTAGTGTTTGGTGTAGTAGCCGTTGCTATTAAAGTTAATGTATGCATTGGGGTAGAACATAGCATTATGTAGGTTAAAGTTTACGGCTTCAAGTCTTCCATTTACCCATTGCGGGTTTAGGTCAAAGCTGTACTTGTAGGTTCTTGTAGTGCCTCCGTCGTAGCCGTAGAGAGCAAAGAAAAGCCTGTCGTAGCTGTACAGCCGCAGGTTGCCGTCCGCACCAAAGCGGTAGAGTTCCTCATTGGGCTGTGCATTGGGTATAGTTGTCTCTCTCCTTAATAAACTGCCGTTTATGCCGTACTGCTCGTTTACATTGGTGCCGTCGGCATAGCTTATGTTGTTTGGGGCAAAGGTGGTCTGCCCTTCGTTCAGGCTGCCGTAGCTGTAATAGCGTGTCTGGCTGGTGGTTACGTTGTTGGCAAGGTCGGTCTGCTGTAGGCCGTACTGCTGTATCCTGCCCCAGTCGCCGTAGGTTACGCTAAGGGCGTAGGTCTGAGCGTTGGCGGCGCTTACCAGCTGGTTTGTGCTGTCGTAGGCAAAGTTTTCGGTAAAGGTCTGTCCAGGCAGCCACGGGTAGCTGCTCACGGCCTGCGTTATGTTGCCCGCGGGGTCGTAAGTGTAGGCGGTGTGGGAGAGCTGCGTGTTGCCGTTAAGGGTGCTTATCGCCGTCAGGCGGCGGTTCTGCGGGTGGTAGGCGTACTGCATCTTCAGGCCGTTGCCGTATTTGCGGCTGGTAACGGCCCCAAACTTGTCGTACAGCACGCTGTCCAGATAATTGCTCATCTTAAACAGCTGTCCGCCGCGGTCGTAGTCGTAGCTCACCGTCTCGCCGTCGGGGTAGGTTATGGAGGTGGTGCGTCCCCAGCTGTCGTATTCGTACTGCGTGGTAAGGGCAAGGTCGGTGGCAAGGAAAGGCAGCGCGTAGGTGCGGGTCTCGCTTTTCACCTCGCCCATGCTGCCGTAAGTGTAGTCCATGCGTCCGCTCTCGTCCAGCACGGAGGCCACGCGTCCTGCGTAGTCGTAGCTATATACCGTGGGCAGGGTGCTGTCGCTGTAAATCACGCTGTCCAGCCGGTGGGCTATGTAGCGGCGGGTTATTTTCTTCTGTTTCGGCTGGCCGTTCTCCTGCCATTTATGTGTCTCGGTGGCGGGGTTCAGTCCGTCGTAGGTGTAGTAGGTAGCAAGGTTGTCCTCGTTGTACGAGGTCCGGCGTCCAAGCCAGTCGTATTCGTATGCGCGGCTCCAGTCGCCGTTGTTGGAGCTATATACTGCCAGAAGGTCGCCCACGGGGCTGTAGTCGCAGTATAGCCACGGCTGTCCTGCCACTTTTGTGGCCCATTGTCTGCCGTCGGCGTCCTTCAGCGCGGTGCTGGTGTGGCCGTTGGGGTCGGTAACGGCGGTGCGGAACAGCATTTTGTTCAGGTGGCTGCCGCTAAAACCGTAGGCTGTGCGTGTGGTGCTGCCGTCGGGTGCTGTCTGCACCAGCGGTCTGTCGAGCACGTCGTAGGTCGCTGTGGCGGGTGGTGTGGCGTCCACCACAAAGGCGAAGTGTGTGCTGTCGCGGTGCGCCTCGGTGGGGTGGTAGGTGGCCACGGCACGGCCAAGGCCGTCGAACACGGTGTGTCCGCTCACCACCAGTTTCTCCACGCCCTGCACCTCGGCTTCAACGCGCGTCTGCACCGTGCGGCCGAGGCCGTCGCAGTAGGTGTGGGTCTTTATGGGGTTGGCGGGGTGCTGCGGGTCGTAGTTCTCCGTGGTGGCCGAGGACACGTTGCGTGCCGTCTCCTTGCCGCGGTAGGTGTAGCGTATGGTGTATGTCGCGCCGTCGGCAATCTCCTTGGGGCCGCGTATGGTAAGGGGTCGTCCCCAGCTGTCGAGGGTGTATTCCATTTGGTTTCCGGCGCGGTCCGTAACCGTCAGCGGCACGCCGTAGCGCAGGTCGTAGTTCTGCATCTGCGAGCTTGTGCCGAAAGTGTCCGTAACGCTCTCGGGATAGGTGTGGACGTCGCCGTCGTAGGTGTAATGCACGGCGGTGTTAGGGCTGCGCACATCGGTGATGTTTCCGTAAACATCAAACACATAACGGGTTGCGAGGGTGTTCTGCCCGTCGTAGTCCATTATTGCGGTGTAGTGCCCCAATGTGTCTATGTTTGTGGTTCTCAGTCGCATACCTTGTATTTCCACACGTTGTACTTTATTAACGATATAGTTGCCGCGATATTGTGCATGGTACAAAATTTCCACAACCACCGTCGGCTGGTCGGTGCTGCCGTGTCGCTGTTGCACCACGTTTCCGTTGCCGAAATCGTAGTCGCTTTCCTGCCACTGCACTATGCCTGCCGTGGGCTGTCCTTCGTAATAGCATGTCTGCGAGCGTGTTATGTACGGAAATACCCTTTCGGCGTCGCCAATCACGTCAAGAGTTTCTTGTTGCAGGGTGTTGGCGGTCTGCACAAAAAGTCTGCCGCGCGAGTCGCGCAAAAAGCTGGCCACAGGTATGCCCTTTGTGTGTATGTCGCTGTTGCTGAAATACTTGTCGGTGGTGCTGTGCACGGTGTCGCCGTTCCAGCGGGTTTCCGTCACCTTGACAAAACCGAGGAAGGCTTTCTCGTCGCGGTCGTAGTATCCGTGGCTGTAGCTGTAGGTGGTGCGCAGGGTGTCGCGCCCGTCGCCGGGCAGGCCGTCGCATATCTTCAGCTCTTTCACCACCCAGCGGCGCTGGTGATATACCGTTGGGGCCGTAAGCTCGTAGTCGGCGTAGATGGTGCCGCCCAAGGGGTTGGCTATGCTTTTCAGCAGTCCGGTGCGTCCCATGCGCGAGTAGCGCACCGCTATCTCCGTGCCGCTCTCCGATTTCAGCAGGTCGGCCACGCCGTCGCCGTCGAAGTCGCTTATTTGCAGCTTCTCGTTGCTCAGGCTCAGTGCGGCGTTCGCTCCCGCGCTGCCGCCCGCTTTAAGTAGCCAGAACGTCCATCCCCCTGTGCCTTGTATGTTTATCGAGGCACTTGTGGAGGTGCCGTATTCATCGAGATTGTTAAGCACTGAGGCGTTGCGCCACGCTGTCGGCGTTGTGGCGAAACCGCTGCCGGTATTGCGGCGGTAGTTTATCCTGCCGTTCAGGAAATCCCTTTCCACTAGGTCGGGCAGACCGTCGCCGTCCATGTCCTGCAGGAACACCGGCTGCGTGTTGCTGGCCGTGGTTACGCCCACGCCTCCGCTTATGGCGTTGTTCCAAATGCTGAAAGTGCCCGAGGCGCTTGCCGAGAGGCTCAGCGAGGCGCTCACCGTCGCCAGTCCCGCCCACTGCTGCTGCGTCAGGAAACCGTAGCCGGTGCCGAGGCATACCTGTCCATCGGAGCTTACTATGTCGGGCAGTCCGTCGCCGTTGAGGTCGGCAAGGGTTCTGTAGGTGCTGTCTTTGGCGTAGCTGGCACCGGGACTTAGCACAAAGTCCCTGCCACGTCCCGAGGAGGAGGTCTGTTTGGAGGTGTTCAAAAACTGTCCTGGCAGCACTACGGATCGGCTCTTGCCCGTCCCGCTGTAGGGGTGCCCGCCGCCGAAAGGATGGCGTGCAGCATCTTCGTAGTCTATGGTCTGGTACGGCTTGGTGTAATACACCTCTCCGCCGTGTATCACGTCGGGACGGCCGTCGCCGTTGAGGTCGGCGAGGTCGTGCTCCATCCATGTGTTGCTCTTGCCTGCCGAATACAGTGCAACGGTGTACGAGAAATTCTTGCTCTTGCTCACTTTGTCGAGCTTGCCGCCCGTCGTTGCGGAGCGGTTCGGGCCTCGTCCTGCCATGCCCGCTTTCCTGTCGCCTGCGGGTCTGTCGCAGGGAATGGTGTCGGCGACTGCCTTGGGCAGCAGGGTGTCGGTCATCACTCCGAGGCTTATGTTGGGCCCGCTCACGTAGGCGTTGGGGTAGATGCCTTCCATTCGGCGGTTGGCGTCGTTGCCCGCAAGAGGCATGCATCCGAACAGCGAAAGCACTCCGCCCACGGCACCCGAGGTGGTGGTGTCGGAAATCTGCATCATATAGTTGCTGTCGGTGAGGTTGCCGTAATAGGATTGCAGGTCGTTTGTGTTGGATGGCATGTTGCTGAGGCTGTTCAGCTTGTAGAGGCTCAGTTTCACGCTGTCGTCGTGGCGGTACTGCACGGCGTGCCATCCGCCGAAACCGTGGCCGTAGGGCGTGGTGGCGGCGCTGGCGTAGTATTGGGGGATTCCGGCCCTGTAGCAGCGGTAGTTGGGCGCTATGTGGTATTCCAGCATCCTGATGGTATCCACCACACCGCCGGCAAGGGTGTCGAAATAGAGGGTGGTGTAACTCTCGTTGCCGACGGTAAGGGTCTTATAATATAGGTACGGGTGCCACTGGTTGTTTTTCCAGATTGTCGAGGTGTCGCCCTCGGCGTAGAAAAACAGGCTGTCGTCAGCAGCAAGGTTGAGCACGGTGTCCCAAGCGGCGTTGCCGCCGGGCGTCAGTGTCCTTATGTATGTGTTGTTATATCTTATCTTCAGACGCACCGCACTGGCGAAATCCGCCGCCGCAGTTGGTACGCGGAGCACTGCCTGTCCGCTGCCCGGTGCTGTGAAACTGCCGCCTCCCATGGCGAAGCCTGCCACCTCGCTGCGTTGTCCGTGGGTGGGGTAACGGTAGGCTTGGTCCACAGTAACAAGGGGGTTCCAGTGTATCTCGCGGCTCACATCCCTGCCGCCGATACTCCGCGCCCTGAAAAAGAGCGTCCCCTCGCCGAAAGCGGGGCTCTCCTCACCTTCGCACTGGCTCAATATCCTGTCGATATACTCGCGGCTCAGGTAGCCGTTGGCTGGGTCGAGCAGGTTGCCGCGCCACAGGGTGTCGCCGACCGCAAGGGTGTCGCTGGCTATAAGTACCTGTATGGGGTTGGTGTTGCTTGGCCTATGGGTGATTCCGTGGTATTCCACGCTCAGCACCACGGTGTCGGGGATGTCGGATGCTCCGGCGACAAGGCCGCCCAGCCACGCCTTGGCGTCGATGGAGGTTATCACCCTGCCGGGAAGGTCCTCGTTCTCCCACACCCTCACCATGTCGTAATGGGGCAAATCCCTCTCTATGGAGGCGTCCGCCGAAGGTATGGCGTCGAGGCCCATGGGGTCGATGCAGGGGTAGTGGGGCGTGGTGTCGGGGACTACCGTGGGAAGGCCGCATCCGTCGGGGATGTTGAGCCTCGGCGCACCGTATCGCGCTCCCATCCGGCGTATCCTGCTGTCGGATACTATGTCAGGAAGGCCGTCGCCGTCGAAATCGCTCAGATATGTGCCGGTGGTGCTCGTGGTGGTGCTCCAGTTCACGCCTCCGCTCACGCCCATGACATTAAGCGTCGGTCCGTGGTTTATGGTTACTCGTCTGTCTTTCAGATAGTTGCTTGCCGAAGCGATGCGTACGGGCGAAAGGAACTGCCCGTTGTGCTGACGTTGGTAGTATAGTTTTTTCCCGGAGACTAAAAGACGGTCCATAAGTCCGTCGCCATCCACATCGCAGAGGGTACTAAGGCCGTATCCCGCACCGTAGCTGGCTCCGAGGTCGTAGGATGCGCTGTTCAGCTTCGACGAGGTGTTGGCTCCTATTCCGGCGTACACTCCTGCGTCGCCGCCTACGGTGATGCTGGCGTTGCCGCCTATCACCGTCCTTGTGCCCATCACGCCCGACAACGAGCGTTCTATGGGCTTGCCTAACTTGCCTGCAACGCCGTTCAGCAGTCCGCCGAGGCCGTAGGTGGCGGTGGTCAGTGTGCTGGTGGCTGTGCCGAGCAGGCTGTCGGCCACCACTTCGCTGTAGTATTCAATATCGTGGTCGAAACTGCCGTCGGTGTAGTCGCGCCCCCACTGGCGTATCTTCCTCAGCTGGGGCATGCCGTGTATGTCCTCGCCGTAGCAGAAACTGTAGCTGCGCACCATCTCGTCGCCGTAATAGACAAGGACGCGCCTCAGCTTGTCGCGCTGGCTCTGCAGATGTCCGCTGCGGGCCTCGTTGCGGTTGTGCTTGGGGTATTCCCTGTCGCAGTCGCAGAAATCCATCCCTGTGTAGAATCCGGGTATGTTAGGCCCCGTAATATAGATTCCCTCTATGCTGTCTGCATTGACGCTGGGAGGCACACATATATCATTGTATATCTGGAGGCTGACGGACAATCCCGTAACGCTCTCGGTCTTTATCATATTCATGATGCCGTGGTCGAGTACGTTTACTTCGCAGGAGTTGTCGGAAGCTGTTTTTTCAACCACAAAACGGTATCCGCCGAAGATGTTGCACACTGACGCAGACGGCAGCTCGTCTATCTTCACTTCCGCACCGCAAGCCACCCGCGGTATCTCTAGATGGATATTCCCCGAAGTTGAGGTCTGAAGCCTGTAACCAGTGTCCGGAAGGGTTATAGCGAACGGTATTCCCGGCATCAACACATCCCCTGAGCGGTTGAATTTCTCAATGTTTATCTCCAACGGACCGCAATGGCACTGGGTGCAGGGGCTGTCTTTCAGATAAAGTTTCAGCTTGTTGCTCTCGATATTAGTCTTTTCTATTACCGACGGTATCTGCCCGTTGGTCAGTATCTCGGCTATGCACGGGTCGTAGGGGTTTGTTTTGGACATCCTGAACTTGAATCCCGTAAGGCTGTCGCAATAGCCGTTATATTGCTTTTCGTTCACCGTCACTTCCTCGTTGCAATGCAGTCCTGTGAGTTGTACGCTCACGAAACCGTTGTTGTCCGTGGAAACCGGAATCGTGGTGCTTCCATAACTAATCACGAAATTCACGCCGGGAAGTGGCTGGCTTGTGTTGGCGTCCACTTTGTGTATCTCCAACACGGCATTGTCGCAGAGACACTCGTCGCATTCTTCGTTGTAGAGTTCTATAATTATGTGGTTGTTGGTGGCCTGGATGCTCTTTATCATACCTGGGTCGCTAGTGCTCAGCACTTGTGGCGTTGTGCTGCCGCTCGGCATGCGAACGATTATTTTATCCACCATGTTGCAGTATCCCGGTGCCGAAATTTCGCGTATCACAATGGTGTCGCCCTGCTGCATGCACACGTCCCATGACGCCTCACCGTTGGCGTCGGTTGTCGCAGGCCAGTAGCCGTGGATGCCCCGCAGGTCCGACAGTTCGAAAACAGCCCCGGGTATAAGGTTCCCGCTGCGTTTGTCGTATTTCACCACTTCCACAAGCAGGTCAGTGTTGGAGCCTGGGGGCGACAGCGGATCGCAAAGATCGGCGCTTACCGCAACGGAACGACTGGAGCGGCTCCTGCCGGACGCTCCTCGACCGCCGCCTTCGCCGCTGCCTCCTGACAAGTCTGTGCCGGTACCGCCAGCCGCATCGCGGCACGGGTTGGCTGTGCTCCCGAAAAAGACGTTGTACACTCCTCTCTCGCCTGTGCGGCTGTTGCCCGTGTACTCTATGCTTTCAAGCCACAGCTGTTCGCCGAGATATATCCCTGCGGGGTCGTTGTGGCTGCGTTTGGTGTAGTGGTAGCTCATATAGTTGCCGTCGGCGTCCTCCACACGGCACAGAGGCCACATGCTTGTGTTGCCCGATGCGTCCTTAGGCAGCACGGCGTCCGCCGCCTTATATCCGGCGTAGGTGCCGTAGTAATATTTTGTGCCGCCTTTGTCGGTAACTATCCAGTAGTAGTTGCTGGGGCTGTTGCCGTGGCGTTCTATTTTGTCGTAGCTGCTCTCCGTCCTGCGCCAGAACGTCTTGGCTCCGCCAGTGTTGCGCTGTTCCCACTGGCTTCGGTAGCGCGGCGAGGGTAGTAGCTCGTCGCCGTCAAGGACATAGCTCTCTGTCTCGTAACCACTGTCGTAGCGCGGCGCACCCCAACGGCTGTCCACGCTGATGGCCGAAGTGCGCATGTCCCAGCCCACTCCCAGCAGTCCGTCGCCTCCGCCGCTGCTGTAGCCTATTGTAAGGTTCGGCTGCATGCCGCGACGGCCCTGCGGCAGCTCCAGAGTGTAGCTTGCCGATAACTCACCTTGGCTGTTGCCTGCCGACACATCGGCAAGCGTCACTCCCGTGGCGGGGTCGGCAGCCTTGAGCTCTTTCAGCCCCGTGGGGGTGAACGACTGCCCCTCGGGCATCTCGGGATGGCTCACCACAGCGTTTATCATGTCGGTGAAATGGGTGGTGCGGGAATACACAGTGCTTTCACCTACGGAATCGCGTTGGAGTCGCTTCCACACTTTCAGACTTTCGTCATAATAATAGGTATATATGTCTTTCCTGCTGTATCCCTTGGGCAGCTTGGTGCTGTCATAGCCTATCCTCACGGATGCGGCTGTGCGGAAATGCTCGCCGTGCGGCAGAAAACGATAGCCGCTGTGCTCGGAGGTTACATTAACCATACCGGCTCCCAACGGCGGCAGGTCGCTGTCTATACCACTGATGGACAGACGTGTGCCACGGCGCAGACTGCCCTTGTCGCATACCAGCAGGGCGTCGTCGAAACGCATCTCGAAAGCCTCGCCGCGGCTGGCGTAATGCTCCGCCACAGGCGCCTTGCCCGACAACGCATCTTCGCTGGCGACATCCACAGTATTGATGCCGCCACTCCTAGCATTATTGGATCTATAAAAGCCGAAAACGCTCGCACTTGCCACAAGTGTAAGTGAAACAACGGCAAAAATGGTCAGTTTTGTTCCGCTTTTCATACTCTACCTCCCCCTCTTTATAAGTTTTACTTTGTACTCGTCTCCGCCGCAGCGTATCACTACCATGTAGTTGCCCGACACAAGTGTGTGTATGTCAACAAATTGCTCATTTTCTCCCAGTTCCACTTTTTTGCAACTGAGGCCAAGCGGGTTTATTATCTCCACCTCTTTCGTCTTTCCGGCAAAGCCGTCTATCTCTATGCGGTCGCTTGCAGGGTTGGGATGGATTCCAACTTGAGCTGTGGCGTCGTCGTAAATTGCTTCGCTTGCCGACTTCTCGTTTCTTTCTCCTTTGCCCAACGATACGGCCGTTGTCCCTTGAGGTGTTTCTTTCGTGGTTAGGCTCAATTTGTAAATTCCCCGTATGTCGTTTTCAAAACGTATGGCGAATGTGTAATAGTGGTCGTCGGCTGACGTGGATTCAAAATGGGTCTCGGTGGAGGTGGCACCGATTATTTTCTCCAATACTGCCACTGGCTCCGAGTCGTGCCAACGCCCGTTGCGGCCTACGCTAATCTGTACCGTCCTGCCGGCAAGTCCCTCGCGAACTATGCGCCAGCTGTTTTCGTAGCCATGTGCATCCCCTTCCCCGAACAGCAGGTAATCGCCTGCGTCTATGCCGACACACATCGCCCTAATCTCCTCGTCGCCACGCTTCGACAAGCAGCTGACTTTATCCAGCCCCAGGACATTGTCGCGTGCAATTCCGAAAACACGGCTGCTGTAGTCGGGTGCCTCCTCGCAGTTCCACAGCGTGTCGCCTGCCTCGCTTACATAATAATTTATGGTTATATCGTGTTTAAGGGCGAGGTAGGTCTCGGCCTTGCGCCTGTCCAACTCGCTCAACGGTCTTGTGTACAGCAGCAACTCCCGTATGTCGGTGCTGTCGTTGCTCTCTACGTTCAATATCCCCGATTTGTTGCCCAGCATCGTGGTGGTGCTGTGCAGGGTGAGGCTGCTTGTTTTCGCCTCCTGCTGCCCTTGTCTGTATTGCAACACTCCACAATCCCTGCCGCCTACACGTATTACGAACACGTTTTCAGGCGTTTCTTCGCTCTTGCGTGCTGAATATACCGCTATGACGCTCAGCGTAGGCTTGGTCGACGAACGCAACCCCGCCGACAGACTGCAACAACCGTCAGCACCCGTGTTCTTGCACCAACTGTCGGGCACAACACAGGGCTGGGAATGTAGAGTGAATACCGTACAACAAAACGATATTATCAAAAATATTCTTTTTTTCATGGTGTAATACTGTTTTAAATCACCTGCGAATTTAATAATTATTTTTTATATTCCAAATATTTAACATTATATTTATTGCAAAAGAGCATAAAAAGCCATAAAAATAATTTGAAATTATTCCAATTTTAACATATTATCTTCAAAAAAATGCCCCCTAAAAACACTTTTTTTCCTCTCTATGCTGACATATTTTAGCAATATTGCTGGAACTTAAAAAAGCAATGAATATTTTGATGTCTTGGTATCATATAATTTGCACCAACTATCTGAATAGCACATAATTACTTTGGTACTTTGAATTGATGTTTTTTTGGTTATATTTAATTAGTCTTCAAATCGTTTTTATTATAAAGCCTTGCAAATTGCACTATATTAATAAGTTATACATATTACTAAAAGATTAACGCACCACTATTATTTTGAGAAAAAAGAAATAGAAGAAGACTTCAAGGGAAGAGCAATCTGTTCAATTATCATCTATAGCATCAATTTGTTTTACTGCGACATACATTGTTTATACAATCCTAATCGGACACTGATAGATCTTTTTTTTGCCACAAAAAAAGGCCCCCGAAGAAACTTCGGGGACCCAACCTAAAAATTGTACTATGAAAAAGAAAACATCAAGATACGCTTTGGTTTTGGGAAAACCTCTAACGTACCTTTCTCTTAAAGTCGTTTGTTTTTGTAAGAGCTTTCTGCAACAAATGCGTCATAAAAACGGAGCGGCGTTTTTTTTATTGTGCGACGAAGCAATTTTTTTTCGAAAAAAATGCTAACTCATTGACAATGTGTCTCTGTTTTTGTCGATTTTTTCCTCCACCATCTTGGCGGTGATACGCACTTTGGTGGTATCTTTTTTCGACGGCAGGTCGAACATAATGTCGGTCATCACTGTTTCCATAAGCGAACGCAGTCCGCGGGCGCCGAGTTTGAACTCGATGGCTTTGTCCACCACCATTTCGAGGGCGGCCTTGTCATAGGTCAGCTCCACGCCGTCCATGGCGAACAGGGCTTTGTACTGTTTGGTGATGGCGTTTTTTGGTTCGGAGAGTATGCGTTGCAGGGCCTCCCTGTCGAGCGGGTTGAGCGAGGCGAGCACGGGGAAACGTCCCACCAGCTCGGGTATCAGTCCGAAACGTTTCAAATCCTGCGGCTGCACGTATTTCAGCAGGTTGTCGTCCTTTTTGTTGGTGCGTCCCGTGGCCTCCTTGAAGCCGATGACGTGGGCTTTCAGCCTTGCGGCGATATGGCGTTCGATGCCGTCGAAGGCACCGCCGGAGATGAACAGAATATTCTGTGTGTTGACGGCAATCATCTTCTGTTCTGGGTGTTTGCGTCCGCCTTGCGGGGGGACGTTCACCACGGCACCTTCGAGGAGTTTGAGCATGGCCTGCTGCACTCCTTCGCCCGACACGTCGCGGGTTATGGACGGGTTGTCGCTTTTGCGGGCAATCTTGTCAATCTCGTCGATGAACACAATGCCGCGTTCGGCGGCTTCCACGTTGTAGTCGGCCTCCTGCAGAAGGCGGGTGAGTATGTTCTCCACATCCTCGCCCACATAACCGGCTTCGGTGAGGGTGGTGGCGTCAACTATGCAGAAAGGCACGTTGAGAATCTTGGCGATGGTGCGTGCAAGGAGTGTCTTTCCGGTGCCCGTCTCGCCGACGATTATTATGTTCGATTTTTCTATCTCCACATCGTTGGCGGAGCGTTTTTTGTCGCTTTGGTAGAGCAGTCGTTTGTAGTGGTTGTACACGGCCACGGAGAGCACGCGCTTGGCGGCGTCCTGGCCAATCACATAGTCGTCGAGGTATGCTTTTATCTCCTGCGGGGTTTTTATCTCAAGCTGGTTGGGCTGCTTGTATTTGGAGTTGTTTTCGTTTTGGCGTACCATGTCGAAAATCTCGGTGGCGCGCTTGCTGCAGGAGTAGCAGATAAAGCCGTTGACTCCGTTTAAAAGCGGTCCCACCTCTTTCTCACTTCTTCCGCAAAAAGAACATACTTCCTGTTTTTTAGCCATATATATAATGTGTTTGTAAAGTGTTTTAAATCATAATGTTGTGTGATGCATCCTGACGTAGGAACACAAACAGCAGTGCCGTGAACGACAGCATCGAGGAGCCTCCGTAGCTAAAGAAGGGTAGGGGCACGCCGATAGTTGGCAGGAGGTCGAGCACCATTCCCAAATTTATTATGAAATGGAACAGCAGAATGCCCACCACGGAATAGCCGTAAACCAAGGCGAATTTGGAGTACTGCCGCTCGGCCATGTTGATAAGCCGCAGAAACAGCACCACGTACAGTATCACGAGGACCGCCGAGCCAAGAAATCCCCATTCCTCGCCCACGGTGCAGAAAATGAAGTCGGTCTCCTGCTCCGGCACGAAGTTGAACTTGGTCTGAGTGCCTTTCAGGAAGCCTTTTCCGATAAGTCCTCCCGAGCCGACGGCAATTTTCGACTGACGCACGTTGTAGCCTATTCCTTGCGGGTCGTCGATTTTTCCGAGCAGTTGCAGGATACGTGTCTTCTGGTGAGGCTCGAGAACATGGTCGAAGACAAAGCCGGTGGACAGCACGAAAGCCGAGCAGGCGGTCACAATGAGTATGGTGCGCACCACTATTTTGGTTGTCCGCTTGTTGAGCCACAAAAAGAGGTAGCCAAGGGCTATGGCCACAATTATCCCGATAAGGATGAAGTTGTTGTCGATAAGCAACGCCAGCACAAACAGCATCACGGCCAACACACCGTAGATGAGCACTTTGCCCGAAAGTCCCATCCTGTACAGCGGTACACAGAAACTGGCAAAGACTATCGCCGAGCCGGCGTCGTGTTGTAGAAGGATAAGGGCGGCGGGTATCAGAATCAACGCGAAGGTGATGATTTTGGTCTTGAAATCGCGTATGTGTATATCGATGGAACCCAAGTATTTGGCTATTGCCAAGGCTGTGGCGAATTTGGCGAACTCCGACGGCTGCAGCTTGAGCGGACCTATGGGAATCCACGAGGTGGCTCCTTTCACCGCCGACATCGACAGCACCACAAGCAGCAACACCAGCACCAGCCCGTAAATCACATACGCCGCCGTGCTGAAGAAATGGGCGTCGGCAAGCAGTATCACCAAGGCGAGTAGAAACGACAGCCCTATCCACAACAGCTGTTTGCCGTGCTGCGAATTCATGTTGAATACATTCGCCGTGTCCTGCTCGTAGGTGGCGGCATATATGTTCACCCATCCGAAAAGGACTATCAGGACATAGACAAGAACCGTCACCCAGTCCACGCTGCTAAGTATGCTGTTGTTTCGTGCTCTCATCTCTAACGGCGTTTTTTCATTTTTTTATACACTCGTTTCAGCGGCAGGCTCTGGCAGGGACGCGCTTCCATATATTGTCTCTCCACGTCGGTGCGTTCCACCTTCTTTTTCAGATATTTCTCCACCACAAGGCTGGCGATGGGAGCGGCCCAGGTGCCACCGGCACCGGAGTTCTCCACATAAACCGACACGGCTATCTTAGGGTTGTCCTTGGGTGCGAAACAGATAAACACCGAGTGGTCGATGCCTATGTTTTCGGCGGTACCTGTCTTGCCGCAGATGTCGATGCCCGGAATGTTGGCGCGGTGTGCCGTACCGCCGGCACCGTGGATCACATCATACATGCCGTTGGCGGCAATCTCGAAATATTCGGGATCCACACCCGTTTCGTGTTTCTCGTAAAATTCCGACGGACGAACCGAATCCTCGCCGTAGAAACGCACTATGTGAGGGGTGTAGTAATAGCCGCGGTTGGCCACTATCGCCGCAAGGTTGGCCATCTGCAACGGTATTATCGTAACCTCGCCCTGACCGATGCTGTTGGAGTAGATTGTGGAGAAGGTCCAACGGCCGTTGTACCACTTGTCGTAAAAAGCTGTGTCGGGTATGTTGCCCGAACCCACATTGGGGAGGTCCAGCCCCAGCCGCTGTCCGAAACCGAACTTGAGCATGTGTTCGCGCCAAAGTGCCAGGCCGTAGTGGCTGTCGCGCACATCGTTGCTGTACTTGCCCTGCTGTATCATACGGCGGTAGGTGAAGTAGAAATAGGGGTTGCACGACATCTTGATGGCGTCGCGTACGCATCCCGCGCTGGGGTGGTTGTGGCATCCCAGTTTCGATTTGTCGCACGGGAAGCCGGTGCTGGGGGTTATCACCCCTTCGTCGAGGGCTATCATTGCCTGCGCCACTTTGAAAATGGAGCCGGGGGGATAGGTGGCCTGCAAAGCCCTGTTGAACAACGGCTTGGCAATGTCGTCCTGAAGCTTTTTGTAGTTCTCGCCGCGCACACGTCCCACAAGCAGGTTGGGGTCGTAGCTCGGTGCCGAAACGAGGGTCAGTATCTCGCCGGTGGCCGGCTCTATGGCCACGATGCAGCCACGTTTGTTGGCCATCAGTTTTTCGGCGTACTCCTGCAGTTTTATATCGATGGAGGTGTAGAGGTTCTTACCGGCGATGGCGGCGGTGTCGAAACGGCCGTTCTCGTAACGGCCTTTTTCGCGGTTGTGCACATCTACAAGGGTTACCTTCTGGCCTTTCTTGCCACGGAGCACACTCTCGTACGACTTCTCCAGTCCGCTTTTGCCGATGTAGTCGCCCTGACGGTAATAGTTGTCGCTGTTGATATTGGTGTCTTTCAGCTCGTCTTCGTCAATTTCGCCAATGTAGCCGAGCAGGTGTGCCGCTATGGGCTTGGGATAATGCCTGAGGGTACGCTGCTGGGCGTAGAATCCTTTGAATTTCCACAGGTTCGACTGCAGTGCCCCGTAGGTCTCCTTCGAAATCTGTTTTAGGAACGGCGACGGCGCCTGCATGGAATATTTGCAGGCCTTGGTCATATTGGAATCGAAAACATCGCGGGTGATGTCGAGGATCTGGCAGAACTGTGCGGTATCAAAATCCTCTGCGTTTTTCATCTGTGCCGGCACCACCATAATGTCGTACACAGCGTCGTTATATACCAGCAGCTCGCCGTTGCGGTCGTACACAAGGCCACGGGCGGGATACTGCACGATATGGCGCAGGGCGTTCTCTTCGGCGGCTTTTTTGTAATCTCCGTTGAAAATCTGAAGATACATCAGCCGGACGATAAAGAGAATACCTACGGATAGTATCAGTATCTTGATAATCTGTTTCCGATTGGAATACGCGTCCGTCATTGGCGAAGTGGGTAATTTTTTATCAATAAAACAATTGCGAAAAACACAGCCTTTTTCAAAGCTTTGCAAATATACGCATTTTTTTATGTATTATTGCGGTTGTTGGAAAATATTTTTTTGTGTGTCGGAAACCATTAAAAAAACTCGGTTTTTCGGTACGAAATCCACCCCAAAAAAGGATGTCAAAAACACAAAATAATGCCTCTATAACTTATGGATTTATGAACTGTGAACAGTGATTCGTGAAGATATGAAGGTTTAAGATGTAGAAATGTTTATTTGTTGAGTTGTTGAATTGTTTTACTACAAACTCCCAACTGAAAAAAATTCTTGCATTTCCCGACTTTTTTTCGTAACTTTGCACATTTGTGATTAACGAAAAACTACGCAAGTGAAAACGACAAAACTCTTGGCAACCGCCGTGCTTACGGCCTTGTGCATAACACTTTGCGCCCGTTGCGGAGACGAAAGCGGTGGCGACGAAGTGCAGATAAAACGTTTCGAAAAGGTGCTGTTCGGCACTCCGGCAAACGACTTGCCCAAGGTGCTGAAAGAGCAGGAACCGGAATACCGTCCCCTTATCAGCGGCGACCTCAACGACCCCTATTTTATGCAGAACATCGTAGGTTTCGCCACCGACCCGCAGATGGTCGACGTGTACAACACCGTTATGCGCCGCTATCCCGACCTCGGCTGGCTGGAGAAGGGTCTCGCCCCCGCCATGGAGAAAGCCCGCAAGCTGTTCCCCGACCTCAACGTTAAGGCCTTCTACACCCTTATCCTCGGCAATTTCGACTACAATATGCGGGTGGTCTGCACCGACACTTTCCTCGCCATCGACATAAGTCAGTATGTGATAGACGAATACAAGTCGTTCAACTACTACAACATGCCCATGTACATGGTGGAGATGCTCGACAGCACCCACCTTTTGCCCGACTGCATGGCGGCCGTGGGCATGACGCTCCTGCCGCGCAACTACTCACCGCAGTCGCTGCTGGAATATATGGTCGACAACGGCAAGGTGCAGTATTTCCTCGCACAGGTGCTTCCCGACGTGGCTCCCGAACACCGTATGCGCTACACCAACCAGCAGTGGAACTGGGCGGTGGAGAACGAAGGCAACATTTGGGGTTACCTGCTTCAAAACCAGTTGCTTTACGACAGCGACTGGAACCGTATCCGCGGTTTCGTGAACGAAGGTCCACAAACGCCGCAGTTCACCAACTCCGCCCCGCGTCTGGCCGATTTCATCGGATTGCAGATAGTGACGGCCTACATGGAAAACAACAAAGTGTCGATGCCGGAGCTTTTCGCCAACACCGACGCACAGAAAATACTCACCCAATCAAGATATAAACCTCAAAGACAATAATTTATGAGATTTACCATATTCAAAACCAACAAGATTTTCTCGTACCTCACGGCCAAATTCATCCTGGCTTTTGTGCTGTTGCTCGTCACGCAGCTTATCTTCTTCATATCCAACCGCCACCTGTTTTCGCCTGTGGATTTCGGCGGTTTCATGAAAATACTGTGGGGCAACATCGTGTTCGGACTCTCCACCACCGCCATGATTCTCAGCCCGTACATCGTGCTCAACGTGATACCCACCAGTCTGCGCTGGAACAAAATCTACAAAGGCATCGCCGAGGTGTTTTACATCATCCCCGTGTTTGTGATGCTGATTGCCAATATGATAGATGCCGCCTACTACACTTTCACCTTCCGTCGTATGACTTCGGAGATTTTCGGCTACCTGGGCGTGGGCGGCGACATGGGCAACCTTATCCCGCAGTTTCTCAAGGACTTCTGGGTGTACCTGTTACTTTTCATCGTGTTGATTTTTGTGCTGATATGGTGCAGCCGTCGCATAGTGCTCGAAAAACGCATGCCGCACCCCTACGGCACAACACTTTTCAAGGACAGCATCCTTTCGGTAATTGTGGTTGCCATTGCCGTGCTGATGATTCGCGGAGGCTTCATCTACAAGCCGTTACGTCCCATCGACGCAAGTAAATACGCCAGCTGCGACAACACCTCGCTGGTACTGAACACTCCGTTCTGCATTATCCGCACCTTTGGCAAAAGCAGCGGCCTCGAGCCGAAACACTACTATGCCGACGAAAAGGCCATGGAAAAAGTCTTCACTCCGGTGAACATACCCCTTGCCGCCTCCGACACCACCGCCGTGGCACTGCCCGACAGCCTTGCGGCAACGCAGAAAAACGTGGTGATAATAATCCTCGAGAGTTTCTCGGAAGAGTACGTCGGTTTCCTCAACCCCGACAATCCTGGCTTCACGCCGTTCCTCGACTCCCTTGCCGGACATAGCACCATTTATCAGGGCATGTCCAACGGCAAACGCTCCATCGAGGCGATACCTGCAATACTGGCCGGAATGCCTTCCATTATGTTCGAACCTTTTATAACCTCGCCCTACGCCACCAACAAAATAGAAGGGCTGCCGCAGGTGCTTAAACGTCACGGCTACAGCACGTCGTTCTTCCACGGCGCCTACAACGGCTCCATGAATTTCGACGCCTTTGTGCAGTCGGTGGGCGTGGACAGCTACTATGGCAAAAACGAATACGTTGCCGATTGCGGCGACAACGGCTACGACGGCAACTGGGGCATCTTCGACGAGCCTTTCCTGCAGTTTATGGCCAAGAAAATAGGCACCTTCCGACAGCCTTTCTTCACCTCGGTTTTCACCATCTCGTCGCACCACCCCTACACCATGCCCGAAGAGCATGTGGGACAGTTCCCGAAAGGCAAGCACCCAATTCTGGAAGTGGTGGCCTACTCCGACTACGCACTAAAACAGTTCTTTGCCGCCGCCTCGAAAGCCGACTGGTACCAGAACACCATCTTCATCATCACCGCCGACCACACCGCACCGCCTATTTCACCGAAATACTCCACCGGCTACAATGTGTATAAGGTGCCGATGATAGTCTTCGACCCGTCGAACGACACACATATTGTGAAAAACCGCATAATGCAGCAGGCCGACATAATGCCCACCGTGGTGGATATGCTGGGGATAAACGAACGGACAATGTCGTTCGGCAAAAGCGTGATAAACCCCGCCAACCCCGAATACCACATCTCCTACGGCAGCAGCGCCTACCAGCTTATCAAGGACAAATACTACATACGCTACGACGGCCAGAAACTGGAAGTGTTCGACCGCTTTGCCGACCCCGAACTGAAAACCGACATCTCGCAAAGCGACGCCAAAGCCTACCAGCCGCAGCTCAATTTCCTGAAAGCCATAATACAGCAGTACAACAACCGGATGATTGAGAACCGTCTGACGATAAAATAAGAAACAACAGTTTTTTTTCGTATTTTTGCAAAACAATTATTTAATCAAAAACAGAATATCATGGCTACGACAACAGTTACACAAACACAGTTTGCCACATTGGCCATTGGAGCCACCGCGAAAAGTATGGGGATTTCGGCCACGGAGCTTTTCAACCGGCTGAAACGATACGGACTGGTGCGACGGCTGCTGCTCGACTGCTACGACACCCTACACACCGAAAGCATAGAAGGCGTGGTGTGGAATGTGCAGGAAGCCTTGAAAAACTGGGAAGCAAAAGAGGAGGGAAAAATATGAAAATAGTATATCATGGTTCTTTCGTAAGTGTGCCGGAACCGCTTACCAATGTCGGTCGTCGCGAGCTTGATTTCGGACCCGGTTTCTATGTTACCACCATCCGCGAGCAAGCCGAGCGCTGGGCACGACGGGTATGCGTAATCCGTGCAGCCGACACTCCATTGCTTTCCAAATATGAGTTTTTCGAAGAGTCGTTGCCCGCTGATGTGCGTATTTTCCGCCTTGAGCAATACAACCGCGAATGGCTCGATTTCATCGTAAGCAGTCGTCGGGGCGAAGAGCCATGGAAAGGCTACGACATTATTGAGGGCGGAGTTGCCAACGACCAAGTTATCGACACCGTTGAGGATTATTTCACTGGACGTATCACTGCCGAACAGGCTATAGGACAGCTACGTTTTGCAAAACCCACTCACCAAATGTGTATAAGCAACCAGAACATCGTTGACAAATACCTTCATTTTATAGGCACAGAGCCAGTTGCAAAGAAAGGAGAACAACAATGAGAGACCAAGTACTTTGGCGCAAAGAGGGGCGCATTGCAGCAATGCTCGCCGACCGCCTCGGCATCGACACCGAGCGAGCCCTCGACATTTTCTACAACTCGCATACCTACGCCCTGCTTATAAACCCCGAAAGCGGCCTGCAACTACAAAGTGACCAGTATATAATTGCCGACCTGATAAAAGAATTGGACGTATAGTTTTTGCAATATGCACCAACCGCAGAAAGCTATTCAACAACCGAATGATTGAGAATCGTCTTACGATAAAATAAGAAACAACCATGACCGACCACAAACGACTGTTAGTAATAATAAACCCGATTTCGGGCGTGGGCAGGCAGAAAACCATCGAAAAGGTGTTCGCCGAGCACCTCGACCACACCCGTTTCGATTACGACATACGCTACACCGAACGTGCGGGCCACGCCACCGACATAGCCCGAGAAGGCTCGGCACAAGGCTACGACGCCGTTATCGCCGTGGGCGGCGACGGCTCCATCAACGAGGTGGCCAAAGGGCTGATAGGCACGGGCACCACCATGGGCATCATACCCTGCGGCTCGGGCAACGGCATGGCGCGTCACATGCACCTGCCCCTCACCCCCGAAAAAGCGGTGGAGGTGATAAACAAATACCACACCGAAGATATCGACACCATCGACGTGAACGGCCACAGCTACGTGAGCATCGCAGGCGTGGGCTTCGACGCCTTTGTGGCACGACGTTTCCGACTGACAAAGAAACGCGGTTTCGCGGGCTACGCACGAATTATGTTCTCGGAATATCCCCGCTACAAAGCCAAAGAGTACCGTATGATTATCGACGGCAAGGAATGCAGCCACAAAGCACTGATGGTGAGCGTGGCCAACTCCAGCCAGTTCGGCTTCAACGCCGCCATAGCACCCACCGCCAGCCTCACCGACGGACTTCTGGACGTGTGCATCGTGGAGAAAGTGCCGTATCTGGAACTGCCCATCACCGCCGAGATGCTGTTGATGAGCCACAATTTCGAGAAATCGGAGCATGTGGAAATAATTCAGGCAAAGGAAGTTACAATTCTCAACAACGACTACCGCTGGATAAACTACGACGGCGAGGCGCTGAAACTCGACACCGAGCTGCATTTCAAGATAGTTCCAAAATCGCTAAACGTTATTTGCCATGGGGAAAAAGAATAAAAACGCCATAGGAGTGGTTTACAGCACCAATCCCGATTTCGCCAACTCCGAGGAGTGCTACCGCTTTGGCACGGACTGCAACCTGCGGCTGTACGGCTACGACGATATGATGGAGAAACCACAATGGAGAATCGTAACTTCGCAGATTATTATCCACAATAACGCTATGAACGTTTACAACTAACTAAAAAAATGAAATACATGTATCGAATATATTCATTAATAATAATGTTTTTAATCTCTATGTACACATTTGCACAAACTCCCAGTATTTCTTTAAATTTTAATCCTAATAATTCTCAAATGAAATTGGATTTCATGAATATCCAAACAAAATCGGAGTTTTGGGACAGTGTGTCGGGGATAAAAACGTTCAGCAAAGATAGAATAAGAAGAATTTTTCATGAGATGAGTGATGATGCCCCAAATGATGGATGCAAGAACTCTTTAGCAATCACAATAATGGAAAAAAGGATACGTGTTTTACGTGAGATTAACCAAAAATATAGGTATGAAACTACACAATGGTATGATATTGATTGTGTTTTGTACAATTTTTATTTATTGACAGGCTTCAAACCTGAGGGAGATGGTGATTTAATAGGTTGGGTTCAATTGTCTGACTATGCAATTTCTCAATATGAAGATTGGTTTAATAAAAATAAAAAGTCTTTATGTGTTGATGTAGAAAGTGGGATATTATATTGTAGGAAATAAACATTTGTTGTATAAAATGAGTCTTTTTACACATATGTTTCCGCCAACTCCGAGGAGCACTACCGTTTTGATGCAGACTGCAACCTGCGGCTGTTCGGCTACGACGGAGGTACTACAAGAACTTACAAAATAATTGTTATATTGGAAAAAACGTAACTTTGCAGAAAATTGTAGTCATTATAAACAATAACGCTATGAACTTTAACAAAAAAGGAATGGGTATGATTATAAAAAAATATTGTTATGCGTGTTTTTTTATTATAACATTATTCTGTTCCTATTGCTATGGGCAGAATGAAGACATTACATTAAATTTTAAAATAAAAAAGAAAGATGTGGGGAAAATCAAGTTTCGTGCACCCGAAAAGAAAGATCGAGCTAAGAAAGATATGACGAGTATTGTTGACAGCTTGTGGTATGTTGGTGATACGTTATATGTTTTATATATGCAACAATCATATGAAGGATATTATAAGCACGATTGTTATGGTGGAATGTCTTATATTGCACAGGGAAAGTTGATGGTTGTACCCCAAAAGAAATACTTTATTCAACATTTATCTGTTCCACAAAAACCAGAATACATTTGTTTGAACAACGGCAATTATATTTTTTATTTTAAAAGATCCTCTTTACAAGAATATCAATTAATTGAATACAATATTGTTAACAATGAGGAGCAAGAAGAAGAAAAATAAAGTAATTAAATAATAAAACTCAAAAGCAACTGCACCAAACTGCATTTCAAGATAGTTCCAAAATCGTTAAACGTAATCTGCCATGGGGAAAAAGAATAAAAACGCCATCGGGGTGGTTTACAGCACCAATCCCGATTTCGCCTACCAGTACGACGAGCCCGAAGAGGCCGTAACCCTGCCGCCACAGCAACAGGAGCTCCGCGTGTGGCTCGACCGCAAACAGCGCGGAGGCAAGACGGTAACCCTCGTCACCGGTTTCGTGGGCACCGACGACGACCTTGCGGCCCTAGCCAAAGAGCTGAAAACCAAGTGCGGCGTGGGCGGCAACGCCAAGGACGGCGAGATAATGATTCAGGGCGATTTCCGCGACAAAGTGCTCGACCTGCTCGCCAAAGCCGGATACAAAGCAAAAAAAGCGGGAGGGTGAATTTGGGAGTTGATAATTTACAATTGATAGTTTATAGTTAAATTGGTAGGGGCGAAACATTTTTCGCCCATTTAATAGAAAATTAATAATAAAACCCAATAAAAACAATGAAACGTATTTTAATCCTTACAGTAATTATGGCAAGTGCATTAAGTTTAAGCGTGCCTGCATCGGCACAGAAAGCCAAAAACGGCAAAGCCAAGAAAGAAACCGTCATCAAGCTGAACGCTCCCGATATGGAAAACAGCGTTACGCTGATGACCGCCCTGCAAAACCGTCAGACCAACCGTAGTTTCGCCACACAGGAGCTGTCGTGGCAGCAGCTGAGCGACGTGCTGTGGGCTGCAGCCGGAGTGAACCGTCCCGACAACGGCAAACGTACCGCCCCCACCGCCCGCAACGCGCAGGAGATCGACATCTACGCCTTCACCCCTTCGGGAGTGTTCCTCTACGACGCCCCCAACCACGAGCTGAAACGCGTGGCCGACAAGGACTGCCGTAGCGGTCTCTACAACGGAGGCAATTTCGAGAAAGCTCCACTGATTCTCGTCTATGTGGGCAATTTCGACAAAATGGAAGGTTTCAACGAGGAGGCACGTAATTTCTACAGCGCCACCGACGTGGGATTTGTAAGTCAGAACGTGTACCTCTACTGCGCCACACAGAACCTCAGCACCGTTATTTGCGGCAGCTTCAACCGCGACCACGCAGGCAAAGTGCTCAACATCAAAAACGGCAAACTTCTTCTGGCACAGCCTGTTGGCTATCCCGAGAAATAACATTTTTATCTTACAGCACAAACTCCGCCAATTATGACACTTAACGTAAAAAAACTTGTAGGAATACTGGCGTTGATGGTTTTCATTGCCATTGCCGCTTTCCTTATCGGATATTTCAAATTTCTGGTAATCTGTATATTGGTGGCGTTTGTGCTTGCCCTTATCGGCGGCCACCTGATGAGCCTGCTTAAAAAAGTGAAGCTGGGCCGGTGGCATATCCCCGTATCGCTTTCGGCGGGACTGGTGCTTGCTGCCATTGTGGGTGTGGTGGTGCTGTTGTCGTACTGGATTTTCCCGCTGCTTTTCTCGCAGGTGATGCAGCTGGTTAATATGGACACCTCGCGCATAGTGGAGTACGCCAGCAAGTACGGCGTGGAGCTGCGCCAGCTGCTTATCGACTACGGCTTTATCGATGACACCGAGAACTCTTTCGAGTTGCTGGTGAACAACACCCTGCTCGACATGATACGGATGATAGATTTCAAACAGGTGATGAGCGACACAGTGTCCACCACAGCCAACCTGCTGTTGGGCATTCTCACAGTGCTGTTCCTCACCTATTTCTTCCTCCGCGACCGCAACTACTGGCGCGAACTACTCTACTCCGCCATCCCCGACAAATACACCGACGAAATGCACAATATTTTCCATAACTCGCGCCGCCTCATCTCCCGCTATTTCATCGGACTGCTGTGCGAGATGATACTGGTGACGCTGCTGCTTTTCCTCGGGTTCACCATTTTCGGTTTCCACAACGCTTTCCTCATCGCCGCCATCTGCGGTGTGATGGTGATAATACCTTATCTTGGCGCCGTCATCGGGTCGGTGTTCAGTTTTGTGATACTGCTGGTATCCACGCTCAACGTCTCCACCGAAAGTGTGAACATACTGCAGTTGCTGCTCACTTTCTACGGCATTTTCATTGTGGTGAAACTTATCGACGACTTCGTGATGCAGCCGCTAATCTACTCCAAGAGCGTCAAGGCTCACCCCGTGGAGATTTTCCTTGTGATACTCGTTGCCGGCAAGATAGGCGGCGTGCTCGGCATGATAGCCGCCATACCCGCCTACACGCTGATACGTATCTTTGTAAAGGAATTTTGGAGCAACTCCAAGTTTGTGAAACAATTCATCAAGGATTTGTAAATACGGTGTGGGGCGCGCGCTCCGAGAGCGGATGTTGTTTCGGCTACATTCTTACTTTTTGGTAATTTTGAATTTAAGGTTGGGATTTTCGGCCAGCATAGCATTTTTGTCGTAATAGAGCCAGCCGTTTTTGATGTAAAACGCAATGCCCGATAAAAATGCAATTTGCGAATCCTCCGATTTATACGATTTCCCCTTTACGGCAATAGCCGGGTAGTCGGCTTTGGAAAAAGTGATTTCGATGTAATCGCATGTTTCACAAACGTTTTTTTCCCAATAGAAATAGTTTGTAACACCACCGAAAACGCAGGTGCCGCTACCCAGATAATACTCCACCTCTCCTTCGTAATTATTTGTGGTCTTATAGGGATTGTTGATAGTAATTGTGCCTTCGCTACCATTGGCGTCGGTAAAAGAGTAGGAGCCCACAAAAGCGGCCGGCTTGGCAGTTGGAGCGGTGTTTTGGGCATTCATCACAAATGGGATAAGGGCTATTGCAAAAAGTATTATTTTTCTCATTTTTCTGGTGTGCGCTTGGTTATATACCATCAAGCCCGTCGGTTTTTGTTGATACATTGAAAACTTGTTTTTTTGTTGTGCAAAAATACATTTTTTTTCCGACACAGCGGACATTAGGCTTAAAATAATACTCTATCGTTGTTTTCATAGAAAAAATAGTCCCTTGGAGTAGGTTTTGATATTCAGCAATTTAAATAGCCAATGACGGACTGCGGGCTATTTTATATCGGTAAAAAAAGCCTTTATTTCCAAAAAAAAGTGTATCTTTGTAGTTTGAAACAATAAACATTTATTAAATATTAAAAATATGAAAAAATTAAGTACTTTTTTGGCAGCTTGCCTGCTCAGCGCCACAATGGCTTTTGGACAACAGACAATGAGCATCAACAACGGCTCTTTCGAGCAGTGGACTACCACACAGGGTTATATGGCGATGAGCGTCTATCAACTTTTCGACGACTACATCACTCCAACAGGATGGCACACAATGAAATACCCTCTTGACACAAGTTTCAACTATATGGGAATTATTCCTGTTAGCATACACACTGACGTGCCTCTGCAGATAATGGACAAAGACACTGCAGGTGTTCCCGACGGCAACTATGGCGCCATGTTGCAGACATTCAAGCTTACTGATGTTTTGCCCGGTGTGGCATCGATGGGTATGTCGCTTGGCGAATTCGACACCGTGGTGATGCCCACCATTATGTCGATTGGCGAACTTGAGACCGAGCCCGTTATGCAGCTTATGGCTTTGCTGCCCAATCTGATGTCCGACCCCACAGCTCTGACAATGCTCGACACCCTCGATTTTAACAACTACTCCACCGGCGGTATGAACCTCAACGGTTTCAACCTCGGCAAACTCACCGGAAAATATAAATACGAACCCATCGTTGAAACATCTGGCGAAACCGGCGGCGTGATAATGATTGGCACCTACAACGACCAAGCCAGTGGCAAACGCAAAATCTGCGGTGGCGGTTTCAACCAGAACCTCGCCCACACCCACGCCTACACCGATTTCGAAGTGGACTACATGCCTTTCACCGACGACCCCACTGTGGTTCCCGACATGCTCGAAATACTCGTTCTGTCGTCGGCTAGCACCACTATGGGCCAAGGCTCCAAACTGTATGTGGACAAATTCGAACTTGTTGAAAAACAAGAAGAAGGCATCGCCACCGCCAAGAATGAACCTTCGGTAAGCATCTACCCCAACCCCTCCAAAGGCAAAGTCTTCGCCGAACTCGACGCTCCCGCCAACATCCGTATCTTCAACCAACTGGGACAGACCGTTGCTCAGAAGACCAACTGCACCGGAAAAGTGTCGTTCAACCTCACAACCCCCGGCATCTACGTGATGGAAGTTTCCGGCAACACTTTCCGCACCGTGAAACAGATTGTGGTTACGAAATAGTTGTTTAATAAAGATAGAGTTTTTCATTGAAAACGCAGCCTTTCGGCTGCGTTTTTTTATACCCCGCTTTTTATCTCCCAATTGTCATCCTGCTCGCTTTTCTTTTTAGGATATTTTTACCACATTTCGGAACGTATCGCCACAAAACACCCCGATATTTTCCGAAATCACACTTTTTTCTTGCATATTTCGGAAATTATTCGTAACTTTGCAGTCGATTTTAAACTGCTTTAATTATGTTGATAGGAAGAGAAAAACAACAGCAGGAGTTACTCGATTTGCTTCGGAGCAAAGAATCGCAGTTCTGTGCTATCTACGGCCGTCGCCGTGTGGGAAAGACTTTTTTGGTGAAACAGACTTTCGAAGGACAGTTCGCTTTTGTCCACACTGGTCTCAACGATGCCACCAAAGAAGAGCAACTTTGGGAGTTCCGCGAGTCGTTGCGGAGTGCCGGCATGAAACATTGCCGATTGCCAAAAACGTGGTTCGAGGCCTTCCATCTGCTCGAGCAGCATCTTTCCACTCTTCCGCAAAAGAAAAAGATTGTCTTTATAGACGAGCTGCCATGGCTGGACACCCCCAAAAGCCGTTTCGTTAGTGCATTGGAGCATTTCTGGAACGGTTGGGCAAATATGCGCAACGACATCGTATTGATTGTCTGCGGCAGTGCCACCTCATGGATTATCAGCAAAATCGTACGCAATTATGGAGGCTTGCACAACCGTCTGACAAGACAGATATATCTGCGGCCGTTTTCTCTCAAAGAGTGCGAGCAGTATGCCCAGAAACAATCGTTGCAGATGTCGCGCCAGAACATCGTGGAGACATATATGGTGCTTGGCGGCGTGCCGTACTATTGGAGTCTGCTCAAGCCCAACCTTTCATCAGCACAAAATATCGACCAACTGTTTTTTGCCAAACACGGGCCGCTGCGCGACGAATTCAAAGCATTGTACGCCTCGCTTTTTCGTTCGCCGCAACCCTATATCGCTATTGTTACAGCCCTCGGCACAAAGAAAGTCGGTATGACTTTTGATGAGATAACGGCGGCCATACCCATAAATCTCGGTGGCAAACTGTCCGAAAAACTGGAAGAGCTGGAGCAATGCGATTTCGTCCGTTCCTACACTGCTTTGGGCAAAAAGAAAAAGGATACAAGGTATCAGCTGATAGACAATTTTACTTTGTTTCATTTTAAATTCATCGCCAACCAAGCAGTTGATAACGAGCAGTTTTGGACTTCCTCTATAGGCAAACCCAAGTACAACACGTGGTGCGGTTTGGCGTTCGAGCGCGTGTGTTTGCTGCACACAAGGCAGATACTTGTCGCTCTCGGCATTTCCGGTATCAGTAGCGGAATATTTTCGTGGACATACCGTCCGAAAGATAAAAGCGAGGAAGGCGCTCAGGTGGACTTGCTTATCGACCGCAGCGACAACGTTATAAATCTCTGCGAAATAAAGTTCTCTAAAGGTCCGTTTGTGCTTACCAAGCAGTATGACGCCAAACTACGTCGAAAATTGGGAATTTTTCTTGACTCAACGAAAACCCGCAAAGCGGTGTGGCCAACAATGATAACCTCTTACGGTATGGTGCGTAATGCCTATTCCAATGGCATTATACATCAATTGACAATGGAAGATTTGTTTGTACAATGAGGAAATAAACAGCAGATATTTTCCGAAATTGCATAATTTTTTACCACATTTCGGAACGTATCGTCATAAAATCACCTGATATTTTCCGAAATCGCACTTTTTTCTTGCACATTTCGGAAAGGATAGAAAACTATTTACTTTTTCACCCGCCGCGCTATTATTATGCAGAGTTCGTAAAGCAGATACATCGGCAAAGTTACAAGGCAGAGGGTGAACAAATCGGGTGGGGTGATGATTGCCGAAATCACCATTATCACAATAAAAGCATGTTTGCGGTAGTGGGCTAGGAACTCCGCATGGAGTATGTCCATCTTTGCCAAAATATAAGAAACTATCGGCAATTGGAAAATTAAACCCATTATCAGAGTTAGGGTGGAGAAAGTTTTTATGTACGACGATATTGTTATGTTGCTCTCGATGGAGGCATCCACGCTGTAAGTTCCAAGAAAGCGGAACGACACGGGAAATATCACATAATAGTTCAAAAGCACGCCCAATGCGAAAAGTACATACATACTTATGGCCACAACCACCGAGGCCTTGCGCTCGTTTTCGTACAAAGCGGGAAGCACAAAACGGAACAGCTCGAACATTATATACGGCGACGCCGCAAGCAATCCCAGATACAAGGATGTGCTTAAGTGTGTCATAAACTGTGCCGACAAATCGGTACTTATCATTTTCACATTGTACGGCTGAAAATGGAAATCTCCGCCCAACAGTCCGATAATCCGCTCTATTATACGATATGTGACAAAATCCCATTCTCGCGGGGCGAACAAAATGGCAAAGGTCTGTTCTTTGAAACAGAATATGATAATAGAAAGGACAAGTGTTACGATGATAATACGAAAGAGCATCTTGCGTAAAACCTCAAGATGCCCTCCAAAAGTCAACAAACCTTCCGACTCACTGTTTTTGTCCTTCTTCATCGGCGGGGTTTACATTTCCTTGCTCCGTAGCTGTGGATGGATTTTCTTCCTGTTGTGCTGCATCGTTTTCTTCCTCTCCATGTTCAGGGTTTTCGTCCAGAGGCTCATGCATTCCTTTTTTGAAACTTTGCATGCCCTTGCCAAGTCCTCTCATAAGTTCGGGGAGTTTTTTACCGCCGAACAGAAGCAGTGCAAGACCACCAATAAGCAATAGCTCGGTGGTACCTATCATCAATAATGGTATATGTATCATATTATTCGCTTAAAAATATCTCACACGTTTCGAAATTTATCTCCCAGTGTCCGTTGGGAGTGCTTTTCCAATTGTATTTCTGTGCCATACTGTCCCACCAGTTTTGGAACTTGGTGCCTGTCTCGCCCATATCCCTTACTAATTTTTGGTAAAGAGCGTCGTTGTCTGGGGTGAGGATTTTGGCCAATTCGTTTAGGCCGTTCTTGCGCTCGAAAAGCTGCTGAATTTCATTTTTTTCTTCAGGTGTTACCTGACCTACTTTTTCTTTCATGGTTACCATTCCTTTCTAACCTCGAACGGGTCGTTATAGTTTATCTCTTTTATTTCTGTTTCGGGCATAAATGTCGCTTTTTCGCGTATTTCTGCAAGCAGTAGGCGGGAGGCTTCCCTCTCGGTGTGGGCTACCACGCACTGTTCCCGGCTCGGGGTGTTCACCTCAAGGGTGGTTTTGCGGTTGAGCCATACGCAGCGACGACAATGGTATGCATCGCAGTGGCGGCACAAAGGGGCATAGTCGAGCCGAAACAGCTGCTGGTTGGGTATCTGTAGTTCCGAAGTCTCGTGAAATGACTTTATATCACCTATGCTGTTATCGGGATTGCTGTAGTAAAAGGCTGGACAAATGTAGAACTTGCCGTTAGGCGCAAGAGTTAGGTTTTCGACGCCAGCATTACAGTGGTTGGGCTTGGAAAGCATTATGCGGTCGGTGAGCAGGTTGAATTGCGGTGTTGCTCCGCCAAGGTATAAAGCCTTGACCTTCTCAGAAATCTTTGCCAAAATCGTTCTGTAACGTTCAATATCGCTGTCGGTGAAAGTATCTAAGTCGGTGATGACAATGTTCAGTCGCTCGACTTTGGGTAGCAGTGCGGCAATTTTATCATCTCCCTCAAACAAATCCTTTTTTGCAAGCCTCAACACCAGTATTCCGCCGGAGAACTGGATATTGGCAGTTGCAAGCTGGGAATAATCCATCACTCTCACACTATCGTTCTCATTTTCAACTTCGAAATTCGACTTTTCAATTCCGAATATATCATGATGGTCGATGGTGTCTATTACGTCAAGGTATTCTTGCGGAAGTTCGTAGTCGGGATATACAAACTGTATCATCCAATTTTGTCGCATTGCTTCATGGATGCCGGCTTTTAGATGCTCAATGCTTATAAGTTTTCGTTCTGCGTTGGGATTGTCGGCGTGACAGTAGCTCACCGATGTGTCGTCTAAAAGTATCACTAAATATTGTACCATAGCTTTAGCAGATTGAAGGGTTAGACTTGCGGTGATTTTTTTCAAACTCTTCGCGACGTTCTTCCAACTCCAGTTTGCGGAACAGTTTGTTCCAATAGTAGTTGTTGGCGCGTACACGGGCTTTGTGCATAAGACATATAGCTGTGCTGCGCTCGTAGATGGTGTTTGTCTTTGCCGCGTCGTAGTTTTCTCCCTGACACCATGCACAGCCGCTTGCCACCTCACATTCGAGGCATTTCTGCGGACTCTGCGTAGTGCGGTCCAAAGTAAGAAATGGACGCAACAAGTTTTGATTAATGCCGTCCTTTATATTGCCGATAATAAGAGCTTTCTTTTCGCGAAGGGAGTACTGTGCAAAACGTGTACAGGGGTACAGATTCCCTGCAGCATCTACACTTAGCATCTTACCCGCTCCGCACCAGTTTTGGTTGTCGCGTTCGGGATCCATTGGCTTACCGATATTCTCGCTGAAAAACGAGCAGGCATAGTCCTGATACCAACCGCCATCAATAATGGTGTCCGCCAAGGTCATAAGCTGTTCCTCGAACTTCTTGTCATCGCCCTCCTGCCATACATCCTCGAAAACCACGTTGATATTAACTTCGTGAATACTAAGGCTGTAGAGATGCATAACACTCTCGGTTATGTAAGGAATGTCCGCACTGCTTATGGTTACTTTGGTGCCTGCATTGGGAAACTGCTCCAGCCACAGCGGAATGTTCTTAACCACGTCCTGATAACTGCCTTTCTCTGTGATTTTGTACACGCGGTTAAGGTCGTGTTTCTTCTCCGTGCCGTCTATGGTGATGCCTATACTTAGGTGTTCGCGGTTCTTTTGGATAAATGCCTGTACCTCAGGCGTATGGTAGTTTATGCCGTTGGTGGAAAAATTAAAACGATAACTATTGAACCAATGGTGGTTAAGCTCGAACATGCGCAGTTTAAGATAATCGCAAATTTTGTCGATTAATTCAATCTCAAGAAACGGCTCACCGCCGATAAAGTCCCAAATAACGCTCTCCTCGCGGAAATCATCCTCATGGCCAAGCACATAGTCTATAAACGCCTTTGCCGTGTCCCACGACATACGTTCCTTTATATTCTTCCCCACCAAGTAACAATACTTGCAGGCCAGCTGGCAATCTTTGGTAACTATGAAAGTTATGTTTTTGGCTACGCCAGACTGCCAAGGTTCTTTTCTTCCCTTTAATTTTATCATTTTAAACAAACCTATAGTGAAGATATTTATAATAGCAGGTTGTATAGAATTATTATTACTACACAAACCTGCTATTTATCTTTACATTCTAACGTTTTTAGGATAAAGATTTAGCTTGCCCTACGTATCAATATATACATTAATAATAGGAATAGGAACCACCACTACAACTTGATAGACAACCACCCTTACAAGACCCCGAGCAATTTCCACCACAAAGTCCTTGACAGCCACCTGTACAAGTACCGCTACATCCCATACAACCACCTCTACAACTTGATTGACAACTACCCCAATCACACCCCATCGGTTCTTTTTCTGCTGCGTTAGCAATAATAGGTGAGCTTGCTATAGCTATTGCACCTAATACCGGCAAAGCCTTTTTTGCCGCTTCCTTGAAAAACTCCCTACGAGATTTGAGTTCTTCGTTTTTCTTTCTTTCTTCCATTGTTTCTGATTTTTAAAGTTTTATATACAATTCTTTTCCGAACAAAGCTATTTGTTTGATTTTGCAAAAATACAGTAATTGTTTGGTAATTAAGGTGTTTGCTGCTATCCAATAAAGATAGGAAATACTATCCTTTTTGGATATACTCTTCAAAGAAATTGTAATCCAGTATTTTGGATATTCGTACAAGTATATTGGTGTTTATTGAGGACTTGGAGTATATCTTATACAGGTGGTTGGGCGTACATGGAATCTGCCTTGCCAGCCATGCGCTGGTGCGCCCCTGCTCTTTTAGCTTGGCCTTTATTGCATTCCCTATATGTACTTCCCGGATATTGTCCATAAAAAAAGCGTGGAAATTAATCCTTGCTTGAAGTCCGGGTTACCACGCCCACCTATCTAACAAGTCATTCCACGCCGTATCAAAATACGGCATTTTATAACTCTCCTTGATAGGTTTTCCTCTAAAAGAGGAGAAGTGGTAAATGGACTTCAAGGATAGCTACAAACGCTATCTTATATTATATGTCGTTTATGTTGTTATATTCTGTTTATTAGTGTTTTAGTTATTATTTGATTCAGTTGTTTCAACTGCAAAGGTACATCATTTTTTTTGATTTATGTACAGTAGTATTAAAAATACTTGAAATATAAGTTTCCGAACAGAGTTTTAGTACATAAGATTTTTTTGATGGGGGCAATAAACTCTTCAAAATAATTGTAATTCATTTTTCGGGGTAATGCGTATAAGCAAGTGGATGTTTATAGAAGACTTCGAGTAAAATTTAGAAAATGTAAGATATTAAATGATAATATTTCCAACTCACTCTCCAAACAGCTCCATGAATTTTTTCGGGAAGGGTGTCTCGAAACGCAGGTCCTCACCTGTTACGGGGTTGGTGAAACAGAGTTTGTAGGCGTGCAGAATGCCGACCTTGCGGAAATCGAGCATTACGCACAGATCCCCGACAGGGTTGACGTGCTGATAACGCACCGTCCGCCACTCGGCATCTTTGACAGTGTCGGCAACGGAGTACGTTACGGCAGTGCAGCGCTTCTGGAAAAGGTAAAATCGGTGAAACCCAAGCTGCACCTCTTCGGCCACGTACACGGCGCTTATGGAAAACAGGAGTGGAACGGGACTTTGTTCTGCAATTCGGGGGTAACAGACTGGAGATACAATCTTATCTATACTCCGCAGGTGTTGGAGGTTTAATTTCCTATTGGTAACCGATTAAATACACAATAGGTGACATGGAAGAATGGACGCATTTATACGTTCTTCTTCTGTTTCTTTTGTCTTGAAACAAAAGAAAAGAAGCAAAAGAAAAATTCAAGGCTGTGACAAAAAAACTAAAAAACGCCTGCGTTCCGCTAAAGTCGTCAAACTCGCACTTCTGTCGTAGTTCTTGGCATATATCTAATCTCACAACTGATTTCTTTATTCAAACGTTTTCCGTTTCTATGCTCAGACACTGACGCCTTCTTAACGCTTCTCTCCGACGTTTTTCTTAACGTTTTTTTCTCAATGCCTTTAGGCTGCCGCACTTGGGTTTAGATTCGGTTTTTCTAAACCTAACGATTTTCGCAGAAAATCGAGTGCGCGGTGGGCCGAACAGTTACCCGGGAAGCGTGGGCAAGTGCGCTGGATAGGGATTAACTGTTCTTGAACTTTTTTCTTTCTTTTTTCTTTCAAGAGAAAAAAGAAATACAAAGGGGAAACACAATCGTAAACTGAGACCGTTTTTTTTCTGGACATCACTAAAAAAAACACAAAGCGGCAGCTCTTGCGAGACTGCCGCTTTTTTTAATGAAAAAAAACAATATTATTTCAGTTTTGCCAGAGCCTCTTTTATGCGGCGGATAGCTTCGATAAGAAGTTCCTCGCTGGTGGCGTAGCTCAGACGTATGCAGTTGTCGTCGCCAAAAGCCGAGCCCATCACGGTTGCCACGTTGGCTTCGTTGAGCAGGTAGAAAGCCATATCGGTGGAATTCTCTATCTTCTTGCCGTTGAAGCTCTTGCCGTAGTAGGCGCTCACTTCGGGGAAGAAATAGAAGGCACCCTGCGGCAGACACACCTTGATGTCGGGAATCTCGCACAGCAGCTTGTAAACCAAATCCCTGCGTTCGAGGAATTTGTTACGCATGTCGATGATGTCGTTGCTGGTGGTGGGGTCCATAAGCATGGCGGCCACGGTGGCTTTCTGTGCTATGGAGCATGTGGCCGAAGTTACCTGTCCCTGCAGTTTGTTGCAAGCCTTGGCGATAACAGTAGGAGCGGCGATGAAACCAATACGCCAGCCGGTCATGGCGAAGCCTTTGGCCACGCCGTTGATGGTGATAACGCGGTCTCTCACGTTCTCGAACTGGGCTATGCTTTCGTGTTTGCCCACAAAGTTGATATGTTCGTAAATCTCGTCGGCCATGACGAAAAGGTTGGGGTATTTGGCCACCACGTCGGCAATGCCTTTCAGCTCGTCCTTGGTGTAGAGCATTCCGGTGGGGTTGCTCGGGCTGCTGAACATTATCAGTTTTGTCTTGGGTGTGATGGCTTCTTCGATTTGTTTCGGAGTTACCTTGAAAGAGTTTTCGATGGTGGTTTTAACGTAAACGCATTTGCCACCGGCCACACGTACTATCTCTTTGTACGAAACCCAGAAAGGGGTGGGGATTATAACCTCGTCGCCGGGGTTGATAAGGCACTGCACCAGCTGGTAGATGGATTGTTTGGCTCCGGTGGAAACAACAATCTGTTCGGGTTTGAAATCGAGGTTGTTGTCGCGTTTGAACTTGTGGCAGATAGCCTCGCGCAGGTCGGGGTAGCCAGGCACGGGGGGATAGTGCGTAAAGTTGTCGTCGATAGCCTTTTTGGCGGCCTCTTTCACCAGCTCGGGGGTGTTGAAATCGGGTTCGCCGATGCTCAGGCTGATAACGTCCTTGCCCTGGGCTTTCAGCTCACGGGCTTTTTGTGTCATGGCAAGAGTCTCTGACTCAGCCATTTGTAATATTCTGTCGGATAAAATTTCCATAAAAAGTTTGTTTTTGATGTTAGAAAAAAAAGTACCCCCACAAGGAATCGAACCTTGATTTAAAGTTTAGGAAACTTCCGTTCTATCCGTTGAACTATAGGGGCTCCCAGTATCGGAATATTTTATAACGTCGTTTGTGTAAAAATATTTTGTCATAACGAAAAAAAGTTTTACCTGAACGACTGCATATCGATTAGTTTCTTGTAAATGCCACCAAGTGCGAGCAGGGTGTCGTGGGTGCCACGTTCCACAATCCTGCCTTTGTCCATCACAATTATCTCGTCGGCGTGCTGTATGGTGGATAGGCGGTGTGCGATGATAATGGCTGTGCGGTTTTGCAGGGCGTTGGCAAGTGCCTCTTGCACAAGGTGTTCCGATTCGGTGTCAAGTGCCGAGGTGGCTTCGTCGAGGATTAGTATCGGAGGATTTTTCAGCACGGCGCGGGCTATGCTGATACGCTGGCGCTGTCCGCCCGAGAGCGTCATGCCGCGGTCGCCGATGCGTGTGAGGTAGCCTTCGGGCAACTGCTGAATAAATTCGTCGGCGTTGGCAATGCGGGCGGCGGCCATCACCTCCTCCTCGCTGTAGTGGGTGCTGCCGAATGCTATGTTGTTGAAAACGCTGTCGTTGAACAAGATGCAGTTTTGCGACACTATGCCTATAAGCCGTCGCAGCGAGTCGATGTTGAGGGTTTTGATGGGATGTCCGTCGATGAGAATCTCGCCCTTTTCGCAGTCGTAGAAACGGGGCAGCAGGTCCACAAGAGTGGTCTTGCCCGCGCCCGACGGTCCCACAATGGCGATGGTCTTGCCCTTGGGGATGACAAGGTTGATGTCGCTAAGCACGTACACCGCACTGCCGGAGTTTTCCTCCTCGTTGTACGAAAACGACACATCGCGGTACTCCACTTTGTCGTCGAACGACTCTATCACCGTGGCGTTTTCCTGTTCGATGATGCTCTCGTCGGCATCGATTACCTCGAAGATGCGTCGTGCCGCCGCCGAGCCTTTCTGCAAGTTGTAGTAAGCCGTTATCACCGCTTTTATTGGGGGCAGAATTCGTGCAAACACAATTATGAAAAACACCAGCACCGACACCCGCAGACCGCCGTCGATGACGAGGCTGCTGCCGAAAATAAGCACTCCGGCAAGCACCACGGTGCCGAGTATCTCCACCAGCGGCGACCCCAGCTCGCGACGGTACACCACCTTTCTCATCCGGTTGGTGTACTCCTCGTTGCTTTGCGCAAAACGCTCACGCATGCGGCTTTCGCTGCCGAAGGATTTTATAACGCGGATGCCCGATACCGTCTCCTCCAAAATGGAGAACACGTCGCCCAGCTTGGACTGTCCTTTGGCGGAATTGCGTTTCAGGCTTTTGCCTATTTTGCCAATGAGCCACATCGTTACAGGCAGCACCAGCACGGCAAAAAGCACCATCTTGGGACTGACAAAAATCAGCGTTACGCCGAACACCAGCACATTGATGGGGTCTTTCACCAGCATCTGCAACGACGACACCACCGACCACTCCACGTCGGCCAGGTCGTTGGACATGCGGCTGAGCAGGTCGCCACGACGACGTTTGTGGAAAAACGACACCGGAAGGATGGTGATTTTGTGGTACATATCGTTGCGGATACGCTGCACAAGCCCGTTGCGGATTGGCGAAAGGAAATACATGCCCAGATAACGGCTTGTGTTGCTCAACAGCGAGCAGGTCACATAGCCCACCGACACCGCCAGAAGGCATTTCATAACGCCGTAGTCGGTCTTCAGCTGGTAAAGCGTCCACGTAAGCCAGTCAGTGATGCCCGCCTGCGAAAATTCGAACTCAGGCTTGGTGGTGGGCGGGTCGGTAACGCCGAACAGCAGCTCGATAAACGGCACTATCATGCCGAACGAGAAGAGTGCGAAAAACACGTACAGGATATTGAAAAAGATATTCAGCACTATCTCCTTGGGGAAAAAGCGCAGGTATCGGAATATCCTGAAAACGTCTTTCATCGCACAACGTCTGTTACAGTGGCTTTGCCGTTATTTCTGTTTGGCGATGCGGTACATCTCCCATGTGCCGAACACAAGATATATGATGAACAGCACGGCGAAACAACCCAGAAACGCTTTCGCGGAAAGCCCGTCGTGACGGCAGGAATAGAAATAGACGCTGGCCGCCAGAACTATGATGTGCAGGAACAGTTTGCCGAACTCCACAAGCATAAACGACTGCGGGAATTTCTTCGGATTTTTGGCAAGGGTGCGGCAGATGATGTGCTGCGAAATGTATGCTATGGCCGAGAAATAAACCACAAGCGCAAAGTCGATGGGCAGCACGTATTTCACTTTTATAAGCACAAGCACGGCCACGATGGCTGTAAGACAGGCCATCAGTAAAATCAGACGTTTTAAAAAGTCTTTCATTTTCAACGTGTTATAAAAGCGGAGGGCTTTGGCGAAAGTCGTCGTAACCCTCCGCTATGGTTTGAGTTTATTTTTCTTCCGGAGTTTCTTCGCCACCGGCAATGGCTGTGCGGATTTTGTTTTCCAGCTCTTCGGCCAGTTCGGGGTTGTCGTTGAGCAGCTGTTTCACTGCCTCGCGTCCCTGTGCCAGCTTGGTGTCGCCGTAGCTGAACCACGAGCCGCTCTTCTTGATGACGTTGTAATCCACGCCGAGGTCGATGATTTCGCCCACTTTGGAGATGCCTTCGCCGAAGATAAGGTCGAACTCGCACACGCGGAACGGGGGTGCCACTTTGTTTTTCACTATCTTCACCTTCACGCGGTTGCCCACGTTGCTGTCGCCGTCCTTGATGGCCTGTATGCGACGTATGTCGATACGTACCGAGGCATAGAACTTAAGGGCGTTGCCGCCGGTGGTCGTTTCGGGGTTGCCGAACATAACTCCTATCTTTTCGCGCAGCTGGTTGATAAAGATGCAGCAGCATTTGGTCTTGCTGATATTGGCTGTAAGTTTGCGCAGTGCCTGCGACATCAGTCGTGCCTGCAAGCCCATCTTGGAGTCGCCCATCTCGCCTTCTATCTCGCTTTTCGGGGTGAGGGCTGCCACGGAGTCGATAACGATGATGTCGATGGCGCCGGAGCGGATAAGGTTGTCGGCAATTTCGAGGGCCTGTTCGCCGTTGTCGGGCTGCGACACCAACAGGTTGTCGATGTCCACACCCAGCTGTTTAGCGTAGCTACTGTCGAAAGCGTGCTCTGCGTCGATGAAAGCGGCGATGCCGCCTTTTTTCTGCGCTTCGGCGATGGCGTGGATGGCGAGGGTGGTCTTACCCGACGACTCGGGTCCGTAAATCTCTATTATCCTACCTTTGGGATAGCCGCCTATGCCAAGGGCCATATCAAGGTTGATGGAACCCGAAGGGATGCTTTCTATCTCTTCAACAGGGGCGTCGCCCAGTTTCATTATCGAGCCTTTACCATAACTTTTCTCAATCTTGTCGAGGGTGCTCTGAAGTATTTTCAGTTTTTCCAATTTTGATGCATTAGCATCCTGTTGTGCGTCTTTTGCCATAAATATTTTTGTTTTTTAATTATTATTCAATCTGTTAAAGTATTATCACCCGTAAACTTCCTGCGGAACGGCACCTTGATGGCGTAGTAAACCACAAAGAGCAGGGTTAACATTATGTCGCCTATAGCGACGTGCGAGCTGCCAAGGAACACTATCGGCAATAAAAGCAGTATCAGCTGTGCAAGGGTATAGCAGTGGAATCCCGTGGTCCTGTATTTCCACATGGCGAGGGCGCCGTAGAACGACAGTGCCCAGAAAAGCGATACGATGAAGAAGTAATACCGCGGTGTTTCGAGCAACGATTCTAATGCCACGTCGTACATCTCGGGTAGCGGCATTTTTCCGCTGTCGTACACCTCCTGGAATACGGGCAGAAAAGCCCCGAAAAGAATCAGCGTAATGAAGTTCGAGGCGGCGTTGACCATACTCAGCACCAGCATGACACGGAAAAAAATGTCGCGGCGCGGGGCTTCACCGACGTTCTGAGTATCGGGGTTTTGTATTTCGTTGTCGTCGCTCATTGTCATATGATGTTGTGGTTTTTCAGTTCGTCGGCCATCTGCTGTTGCAGTTTTTTGGCCTCTTCGGCGGCACGTTGTGCGAAATCCTCGCCCTGCGAGGCGTAAATTATTCCACGCGAGGAGTTTACCAGCAGTCCGCACTCCTTGTTAAGACCGTATTTGCACACTTCGGCCAGACTTCCGCCCTGAGCGCCGACGCCGGGCACAAGCAGGAAACTGTCGGGCACAATGCCGCGTATGGTTGTGAGCATGTCGGCTTTGGTGGCACCCACCACGTACATCATATTGTCGGGAGTGCCCCATTTTTTGGAAGTCTCTAGCACAGTCTCGAACAGCTGGCGGCCGTTTTCGCTGTTGCGGATAAACTGGAAATCGAACGCGCCTTTGTTGGAAGTCAACGCCAAGAGTATCACCCACTTGCCTTCGTAGGTGGTGAAAGGCACCACGGAGTCCTCACCCATGTAGGGGGCTATGGTCATGGAGTCGAAATCGAAATCGCAGTCGGGCGAGAGGAAAGCTTTGGCGTACTGCTGCGAGGTGTTGCCGATGTCACCGCGTTTGGCATCGGCGATGGTGAACACCTTTTCGGGAAGTGTGCGCAGATACTCCATGGTCTTTTTCAGCGACACCAAGCCATTGATACCCATACTTTCGTAGAAAGCCAGATTGGGTTTGTAGGCCACGGCGTAATCCTTTGTGGCATCGATAATTGCCTTGTTGAAGGCAAAAACGGGGTCAGGCTCGGAGAGCAGGTGCTGCGGTATCTTTTTAAGGTCGGTGTCGAGCCCCACGCAGAGGAACGACTGTTTCTTACGTATCTGTTCAATAAGCTGTTGGCGTGTCATAATATATTGTCTGTTAGAATTTTACTTTAAACTGAATTTTGAATTCCTGTTTGGTGTTGCCGTCAATCTCGTCGTTGCCCGAGCTTATTTTATCCTTGTCGGGATAGTACCAGATGGAATAGCGGGCTATGAGGTTGATTTTGTCGGACATCTTCCAATTGACAAAGAGGTAGAACCGCGAGCCTCTGCCGTTGTAGGCTGGCACCGAGAACTCGTAGGTGAGGTCGCGCTCGTAGGCGTAGATGCGTGCGTCGTAGGCCGTCTCGAAAAGGGCGTAACGCATTGCAAATGTGAAGGGTACTTTCTTCGGTGTATAAACAACATCCTGCGAAATGAGGAATCCCGTGGTGTCGTATTTGCTTTCGGCGCTGAACCAGCAGTGCTCCACACGTGTGTTGAAGGTCCATTGCGACGACGGGGCGAATTTGAGGTTCAGCTGCAGGTTCTGGCGTTTGTTGGGTTCCACCACAGTGGAGTACAAACTGTCGATGTTGTTGGTATTCTTGGCTTTGTTTTTGTAACGATAGGTTAGCGATAGCGTGGCGCGGCGGGTGAGGTCTTTGGAGAGTTTCACACGGTAGTCGCTGCCCTCTGAGGGGGAATAGACCTGATAGCGGAGCCACGGGAAACGGAAGATGTCGGCGGAGGCCACCATCGAAATCTGCCACGGCAGCACGGTGCGCAGGGCGGCTCCGAAGCCCTCTTCGTTCTGCACACTGCTGTTCTGTCCCAGCGCAGTGGCGTAGAGGTTCTGGTATTCAACGCCGTAGTTACGGTAGTAGGCGCTTATAAGAGTGTTTTCGGTGGCGTTGAACTGTAGTCCGGCAAGACCGGCAATATTGAAGTTGCGGTCCATGGCCATCTCGCCGAAGAAAAGGATGCGGCGCAGCAGGTAGGTGGCGTCGAGGCCGAAGTTGGTGTTTTGGGTGCCGGAGAAGGCGCTGTAGTTATCGGGGCGCGGCTTGGGCTGCAACGGACTGCTGAGGGTCATGTGGTAGCCGGTGGCGCCGATGGAGAGGTTGGTGCTTTTGTATTGCAGGTGCGCTCCATAGAGGTCCTCGGTGATGTTGCCTTTCTTGGCCAGCTCGCTCTGGGTGCGGTGGTAGCCCGTCTCGTAGTAGCTTTGCAGATAGTCCTCCTCGGTGTCGAAGTTTTCGGAGGTTACAAGGGTGCCGTCGCGTTTTACATGCGAGTAGAAAGCGGTGGCGGATATGTGTTTGCTGATGCCGATGGTGGTGGCAACGCCATTCATAAAGCCGTATTCGGTGAAAGCGCCGGAGGGACGCATGTTCTGCGGGTATTTCTTCACCGTTCCGTCGCCGGCAAGGTTGAATCCCGCGCCCGTCCACAGCGTGAGTCCCTGACCGAACTGAAGCTGGTAGTTGCCCACGATAAACTGTTTCAGAAAACCGAAATCGTTGAGCATCAGGCTGAAGCCGTAGAAATCGTAGCCCTGCGGCTGACTGCCTTTGAAGAAATCCTCGCCCGCATCCTTGTCACCCGAAAGGGAGAGCGACACCTTGTTCTTGTATTTGAAAGTGTATCGGAAATAGGTGCGGAAGGGGTCGCCGAGGTAGTTGCCGTTTTCGTAGCCTTTCTGTTTTTCAAGGGTGGTCTTGTAGCCGAGGGTTATCTGGTTTTTGCCGTAGCGCAACATGTTTTTGAAGCTGAACTTCTCGGGCGGCGGCACAAGCTCCACCTTTACGAAAGGCATAAGCAGATGACGTGTTTCTTCGTCGAAGCCGTTGACAAACTCAAGCTCGTGTATGGTAAGCATCTGTCCGTTCTGACGGATGTACGATTTCAGTGCGGCGGTCTGGAACTCGCTGATAAAGAATAGTTTCTGCAGGTCGTGGGAGGTGGTGTCGTTGAGGTTGATCGGGTTGTCGAGGAAATGTTCGAGCACCTCCATTATCTCGCCGCTCACACTCTCGTCGTCGTTCTGTTCGGCGATAAGCTCCATATACTCCTGCCAGAAGTCCTGATTGTCGTTTTGCGCCAATGCCGCGGACAACGGGAGAAGTATCAATGCCAGATATGCCCAGATTTTCCTCATTTCGACGTGTTGGAGTGTTTAGAATTTGTATATAGCTGATATTTGGGGTGTTACACCAAGGGTGGGATGCACCTGCATAGCGAGGTCCACGCCCCACGACTCGCGGTCGATGCCCACGCCGAAAGAGTAGGCCAGCTGATGTGTGGCAAAGCCGATGCGGGCATTCACAAAGTCGAAGAAAGTGTATTCCAGACCGAAACGCAGGTCGCTGTCGTGGTTCATATCCTTGACAAACTCTATCGTTCCGGTGGCGTTTTTGATGAAATTGTAGGCCACTCCCGCACGGAACAGTGCCGGCACGTCCATCTTGACTTCAGTCTGGTAATGTGTGGAGATGGGGTTGAAGATATGCACCCCTACGGTGAGGGTGTTGGTGGGATAGAACTGCAGTCCCACCCCGAAAGTGAAGAGGTTGGCCGATTCGTAGCCCGCTTCGGAGACACCCGAGTGCAGGTAGTCGAATTCGGCGCCGAGGGCGAACAGATGTCCGAACTGCTGTGCGTACATCAGGTTCACACGTTGTTCGTTATAATCGGCGTTGCCGAAATGGGTGTAGCTGGTGCCGAGGGTTCCGAATTTGGTAACCGGAATGGCAAAGGCGACGCTTTTGTAGCTCAGTTCCGACATCAGGAAATTGTTGCGGAACGAGAGTCCCACCGTAGGTCTGTCCAAACGTGCTATTCCGGCCACACTGCCGACACGCGACCAGAAGTCGTTGAGCGCCACCGAGCACCCGCCCATAGCACCGCCGACGGCACTCTGCGTCGGGAAGGCAAATTGCGCGGAAGCCGTTTCTACACAAAACGCCAAAGCAATAAGCAGTAGGTATTTTTTCATATCTTGATGGTGAAAAATAATGTGCAAAGATATACTTTTTTTGCCGATTAAACAAGTATTTTGGGCAAAAGTTTTCCAACACTTCGCGTATGCCTGATTTTGTGTGTGTAACGTGCCTGACCTTGAGGCGAAAAAAAAGGGACAGCCGAAAAGCCGTCCCTTATTCTTTGTCTTGCCAAAGTTTTATTTCTTAGGCACTTTTATAACAGAGCCGTGGTTTTCGATTATGTAACGGTACCACCATTCGGGATATTGGGGCTGGTCGGGGAACACTGCCTGTCCCGGACGTGTGCCGGTGGTCTCGAAGTTGAAATCGTTTCCTTTTTTGATGTTGCCGTCAATGTATTTCACAAGAAGCTGGTGGCTGAGGTCTCTCCAACGGGTGAACATATTGTTGGCCATCTCTGCCGAGAAGTTGTTGAGACGGGCTTCAAGATTGTCGCCGTTCTGGGCGAAATCCTCCGACACATCACGAACGCGGTCGATGAAATTCATCTCAAGCTCGGTCTGAACTCTTTGTATGTCTTTAATCATGTCGTCGTAGCGCAAGTAGGCGAAATTGCTCACTTGGTTGAAGAGCCAGAAAGCGGCTGTTTCGGAATATTCGAGCATGTTGCCGTTGCCTTCGCGGAAGCATTCAGGTATTTCGGTGATACCGCAGAACATCGGGCAGTAAACGGTGGTGTATGTGTCGTCGACGCCGAACCACAGCACACCGCCCACCTTTCTCGGGTATTTGCCGCGGCACTGTGCCACAAACGAGAAACCAGTCTGTTGTGTCGAGGTGGCACGTTCGTGGATGTATTCGTTGCCGTCAACCGAGAACGACATAGGACGCCAACGGTAGGGGCATTTGAAAGGACCAGCTCCCACGTCTTTGGTCATATCCATAGGAGTGCCTTCGTAGTGGTCGCGCATAAGCATCATCATATCGTGCACGTCGAGCTGACGGTCGGGTTTAATCCACAGGGGCATACGGTTTTTCAGGTCGTAACCCATGGCATATTGCTCGTATTTCTCCATTCCGCTTGCTACGCGGTTGAAGAAAGCGTACACACGGGCTTCGCAAGCGCGGGCGCCGCTGAAGGTTACAGGGTTGTAGGTGTCGGAGAAGCTGAAATTCTCGTCGGTGCCTTTGTAGAGGCCTTTCATACGGGCGAATTCCACCACATCCTCTGCATAAACCACATCGACATCCTTGTCGAATATTTTTTTCAGGTTCTTGCTGCTGATGCTGTTTTTGGAGGCTTTCTCCATGGGGAAGGTGGTGATACGAGCCTGGTTGGCGTGAGCGCATACATATCCGTCGGGGATGCGGCGTGCCACCCACACAGCTCCGTTGTTCCATTTTTTGTTGAGCACGGGTTTGCCTTTGATGGTGTCGTAGTGGGGTTTGCCCTTGCCTATCATCTCCATAATCCACACCTCGTCGGGGTCGGCGATGGAAAACGACTCGCCCTCGCTGGCGTAGCCGTATTCTTCCACGAGTTCGGCCATCACTTTTATGGCTTCGCGGGCGTTTTTGGCACGCTGCAGGGTAATGTAGATAAGGCTGCCGTAGTCGATGATGCCGTCGCAGTGCTGCAGGCAGTCGACACCGCCGTAGGTGGTCTCGCCGATAACGAGCTGGTACTCGTTCATATTACCCACCACTGAGTAGGTAACCTCGGCCTGTTTTATTTTTCCGAGCGGACGGCCGGAGTCCCAGTCGATGACCTCGAACTCAGTTCCTTTGGGGAACGAGGCGGCGGCACGGTAGTACAGCTCGCCGTAAAGCACGTGCGAGTCGGCGGCGTAGGTTACAAATGTGGAGCCGTCGGTGGTGGCTCCTTTGGTTACCAGAAAATTGGTGCAGGCGTTGGCCGCTGTTGCTATGGCCAACAAGCTGGCTGTCATACAGACACACAGCGTTTTAAATAACGTTTTTTTCATTGTTTATATGGGTGTTTTATTTTTTTCGCAATTTGCAAAGTTACGCTTTTTTTTGCAATTTTCGGAAAGAAATTTGGTTTTTTGCCGAAAAAACCAATTCTGTCACCGATTTCACGCCTTTCTATTTGAACCTCGGATGGTATTTGGTAATTGTCTCGCGCAGATATTTATGGTCGAGGTGGGTGTATATCTCGGTGGTGGTGATGGACTCGTGTCCGAGCATCTCCTGCACTGCCCTCAGGTCGGCGCCGTTGCGCACAAGCTCGGTGGCGAAGGAATGGCGGAAACTGTGCGGACTCACGGTCTTGTGTATCCCCGCTTTCTCCACTGCCGCCTGAATGAACAGAAACACACTCTGCCGCGACAGCTTGCGTCCGAGCCGCGAGAGGAACACGTAGTTCTCGTTGCCGGGTTTAATCTTCAGCTCGTTGCGCGGGCCGGTGATATAGAGTTCCAACAGTTTTATGGCACGACTGTTTATCGGCACCCAGCGCTGTTTGTCGCCCTTGCCCTGGATAAGCAGGCACTCCTCGTCGAGGTAGAGCTGCGACAGACGCAGGTTTACCAGCTCCGACACCCGCAGTCCGCATCCGTACAGCACCTCTATTATCACGCTGTTGCGGAAACCGTCGTCGCGCGACTTGTCGAAAGTGGCGAGAATCTGCTCTATCTCCTCGTTGGAGAGCACGTCGGGCAGATGACGGGTGATACGCGGCGTGTCGAGCATGTCGGTGGGATTTTCGGAAATCACATCCTCGATGGCGAGATAATGGAAAAACATCCGCAAACCGGAGACGATACGGCTCTGCGTGGTAACGGCAATGCCGGTGTCGCTCAAATCTTTGACAAAAGTCTGCAGGTGGCTAAGGGTTATATCCTCTGGCTTGAGTCCCAAAGGAACAGCATAGTCTTCTCTAAGTAGTTTCACATCGTGCAGATAGGCATCCACGCTGTTTTTCGACATATTTTTCTCAAGGTTGAGAAAGGTCTTGAAGCCGCGTTTGTAGCGTTCCCACGTTTTGTCGATGTGGTCGGGGGTTTCCATAGGTGGCTGTTTATCGCAGTTCAAAATCGTCGCCGAGGTACAGCTTGCGGGCGATGGGGTCGTTGGCAAGCTCTTCGGGAGTGCCCGATTTCAGCACACTGCCTTCGAAAAGCAGGTAGGCGCGGTCGGTGATGTTGAGGGTCTCGTGCACGTTGTGGTCGGTAATGAGGATGCCTATATTCTTGTCTTTCAGCTTGGAGACGATGCTTTGGATGTCCTGCACAGCAATGGGGTCCACACCGGCGAACGGCTCGTCGAGGAGCAGGAACTTGGGGTCGGCGGCGAGGGCGCGGGCTATCTCGGTACGGCGGCGTTCGCCTCCGGAGAGCTGTATGCCTTTGCTCTTGCGTATGTGCTGCAGGCCGAACTCGTCGAGCAGCGACTCCAGTTTTTCCTGACGCTGTTCTTTGTTCAGGTCGGTGAACTCCAGAATTCCCATTATGTTGTCCTCCACCGACAGGTTGCGGAACACCGAGGCTTCCTGCGCAAGGTATCCCACACCGTGCTTGGCGCGCTGGTACTGGGCCATCTTGGTAATGTCGGTGTCGTCGAGGAACACCTTGCCGGAATAGGGTTTTATAATGCCCACAATCATATAGAAGGTGGTGGTTTTGCCGGCTCCGTTGGGACCGAGCAACCCCACAATCTCGCCTTGTTCCACGTTTACGCTAACACCTTTCACAACGGTGCGTTTGCGGTATTTCTTTACTACGTCTTCAGTTCTTAGTATCATATATATATGTATAATGTCGTTAGAAAATCATACTATGCCTTCGCGCAGAAGGTCGTGCAGATGTATGATGCCGAGGTAACGGCCTTCGGCGTCGGTAACCACGAGCTGGGTTATGGAGTTGTTGCGCATTATGGCGAGGGCTGTGGCGGCAAATTCAGTGTCGCACACTGTTTTAGGCTTTTTTGTCATAATGTCGGCGGCTTTGAGGCTCTCCACGGTGGCGTTGGATTTAAGCATACGACGCAGGTCGCCGTCGGTGATGATGCCCTCCACGTTGTCGGAGCCGCTCACCACGGTGCAGCCCAAGCGTTTGCCAGTCATTTCGAGTATGGTGTCGCGGATGCTTGCATCGGGAGCCACCAGCGGACGCTCGTTGTTTTTGTAGATGTCGGAGACACGCATATACAGCCGTTTGCCCAAGGCGCCACCCGGGTGGTATTTGGCAAAGTCGGTGGCCGAAAAACGGCGGCACTCTATCAGAGCCACGGCAAGGGCGTCGCCCATTACGAGCTGAGCCGTGGTGCTCGCCGTGGGGGCGAGGTCGTTGGGGTCGGCCTCGCGCTCAACGGTGGTGTTGAGCACAATGTCGGCCTGCGAAGCGAGATACGACTCGGTGTTGCCAACAATGGCTATCAATGTGTTGCCGGTGTTTTTGATAAGCGGCACAAGGACTTTGATTTCGGGGGTGTTGCCACTTTTCGAGATACAAATCACCACGTCGTCGGGCTGTATGATGCCGAGGTCGCCGTGGATGGCGTCGGCGGCGTGCATAAATATGGCAGGGGTGCCTGTCGAGTTGAGGGTGGAGACAATTTTGTTGGCGATGTTGGCACTCTTGCCTATACCCGTGATAATAACCCTACCTTTGGCCAAAAAAAGTGTTTTTACAGCCTCCGGAAAGTTGTTATCCAACAAATTCCCCATATTTTCGATAGCTTTTTTTTCACAGCTAAAAACCTGATTAGCAATATCTTTGAGCTCTTTATCGGTTTTCATCACAAAAAATATTTTGTTATTTGAAAAAAAAATGATAACTTTACAAAACAAAATTATAACGCAAAAGTACGAAAATATTTATACTTTGAGCGAAAAAATTTGACAAAAACAAGGCAGTTTTTATCTAATGGCAACAGTATCAGGAAAAAAGAAAAAAGTAGAAGACATCGACTTGGACGGTGCGTTGAAGGAATATTTCGGTTTTGACAGCTTCAAAGGCGACCAAAAAGAGATAATCCGCAACGTGCTTATGGGCAACGACACCTTCGTCATCATGCCCACCGGCGGTGGCAAATCGCTTTGCTACCAGCTGCCCGCCATTATATCGGAAGGCACCGCCATTGTGGTGTCGCCGCTGATAGCCCTGATGAAAAACCAGGTGGACGCCATGCGCTACAACTCAGGCAAGAACTGCGTGGCGCACTTCCTCAACTCCACCCTCAACCGCCAGCAGACCAAAGAGGTGAAGGACGACCTTGTGTCCAAAAACACCAAACTCCTGTACATCGCCCCCGAAACCCTCTCCAAGCCCGAAACTATCGATTTTCTGAAAAAACTGCCCATCTCGTTCTTCGCCATCGACGAGGCCCACTGCATATCGGAATGGGGACACGATTTCCGCCCCGAATACCGCCGTCTGCGCGAAGCCATCAACGCCATCAACAAAAAAGTGGCAATACTGACCCTCACCGCCTCCGCCACCCCCAAGGTGCAACACGACATCATAGTGAACCTCGGCATGGAAAACGCCAAGGTCTTCATCTCGTCGTTCAACCGCCCCAACCTCTACTACGAAGTGCGTCCCAAACCCAGCGACGCCATGACACTCAACAAAGAGATTATTCGTTTTATAAAAGAAAACCCCAACAAATCGGGAATTATATACTGCCTCACACGTAAAAAAGTGGAGGAAATCTCCGAACTGCTGCGGGTTAACAACATACGCTCACTACCCTACCACGCCGGCCTCGACACCAAAACCCGCAACGAAAACCAGGACAAATTCCTGATGGAAGAGGTGGAGGTAATAGTGGCCACCATCGCTTTCGGAATGGGCATCGACAAACCCGACGTGCGTTTCGTCATCCACTACGACATACCCAAAAGCCTCGAAGGCTACTATCAGGAGACGGGACGTGCCGGCCGCGACGGTGGCGAAGGCAAGTGCATAGCCTTCTACTCCGACCACGACGTGGAGAAACTTTACAAATTCTTCAACGAAAAAACCGCCGAGGAGCAGGAGCAGGCCAACCAGCTGATACAAGAGATGGTGTCGTACGCCGAATCGTCGGTGTGCCGCCGCCTGAACATACTCAAATACTTCGGCGAGGACTACAACGTAGAAAACTGCGGCAACTGCGACAACTGCCTGCACCCCAAGGAACGTATCGAAGCCGAAGAGGATATGGTTTACGCCCTGAAGACTATCGTGGCCACACGCCAGATGTTCAAAACCAAGGTGATAATTGACGTCATTATGGGACGCACCAACGGTTTCACCAAAACCCACATGCACCACAAACTGGAGGTGTACGGCAAAGGCAAAGACAAAGACGAACTGTACTGGAAAGCCGTTATCCGCCAAGCCATTTTCGAAGGCTTCGTAACCAAAGAGATAGAACAATTCGGTGTGCTGAAGATGACTCCCGTGGGAGTGAAATTCATCATCCACAGCTACCCCGTATATGTAACCCCCGACCACGACTACTCCGAGGTGTCCACCGACGACACCATAACGATGAACGGCACCGGCGCCACATCGGCCTCGGGCGACGACAAACTGCTGCCGCAGCTGAAACGTCTCCGCAAAGAGATTGCCGAAAAAGCCAACCCGCCCGTGCCACCTTACGTGGTGTTCGAAGACCGCTCCCTCGACGACATGACGATACACTACCCCATCACCCTCGAGGAGATGAGCGGCATCATCGGCGTGGGCGCGGGAAAAGCCGAGAAATACGGTCAGCCGTTCATCGAGCTCATCAAAGCCTACGTGGAGGAAAACAACATCGAGCGTCCGCAGGATTTCAAGATACGCTCGGTGGGCAAACGCAGCGTGAAAATAAGCGTGCTGCAGGCCCTCGACCGCAAAGTGCCTTTCGAAGACATCATGGACCAGCAGAAAATCGACATGGACGAACTGCTATCCAATATGGAAAGCATTGTGTCGGCAGGCAACAAGCTGAGCAATATGGACTACTACATCCAAACCTACGTCGACGAGGATGTGTACGACGACCTGATGGACTATTTCCTCAACTCTGAAACCGACTCGGTGAAAGCTGCTATGGAAGAGTACGCCGACGACGATGACGTTACCGAGGACGACATCCGCCTTGTGCGACTGAAATTCCTTTCCGATTACGGACATTAAAAGATAGAGCAACAAAAAAAACGGCGGAGGTTGGTACTTCCGCCGTTTTTCTTTTCAGTCCAATCCAATCGCTAATCTTTCAAGATTTCGTAAAGCTCTATCTCGTAAACCACAATGGCGTCGCCGGGGATGTTGAGCTGAGGGCTGCCATTGGCGCCGAAAGCCAGATGAGATGGGATGTAGAAAATGTAACGTGAACCGGCGTTCATCAAAGTCAGTGAATATCCTACGCCCTGCATAAGGTTAACTGGAAGATTTATTATGCCATTGGTTCCGAAAGAGTTGTCGAACACAGTACCGTCGAGCAATCGTCCCTCGTAGTTGAAACGCACGCGCATTTTTTCAGGGGCTTTGGGGCCTTTGCCCTCTTTTACCACCTTATAATATATGCCGCTACGTTCGTCGAGTTTCAACTGTGGATCGTTAACGGCAAGCTGTTGCAGCTGTTGCTGTTGCTGAGCAAATGTTGCTTTGGCCTTCTCCTGCTGAGCCATGTGCAGAGCAAGGGCGAAATTATCCAGCCCCTCCTGGTAGGTAATATTGTCCACCAAAGATGGCTTTCCGTCGAGGGTGGCTTCAACTGCTTTTAAAATCACGGCTTTATTAAGTTCCACGTTTGACTCTTTGAGTCCGCGTGCGAAATTCTCACCTAAAATCCAACTCATAGTGTCGCTGGCGGTTTTCAGTTCAACTTTGGACTCCTGCGAATTGCACGACGTTGCCGAAAGCAAGAGCGTTACGGCAAGCGAAAGACCTAAAAATACTTTATTTCTTCTCATTTTTATGTGTTTTTGTAAATGTTAGTATCCTAAAATTTTAAGCATCGACTTGTGACTCTGTTCCTTGGCAAAGAGCTTGGTGTAGTAGTCGCCGTTTTCGTCGAGACCTATTATAATATGTTTTGGTGCGGGGATGAGGCAGTGCTGTATGCCGCCATAGCCGCCTATGCTCTCCTGATATGCCCCAGTGTGGAAGAAACCGATGTACAGCGGTTCGTCCTTCTGCAGTTTGGGCAGGAATATGGCGTTGGCGTGCGCCTCGTTGTTGTAGTAGTCCTGACTGTCGCAGGTGAGGCCACCGAGGAACACCCTCTGGTACTCCTTGTCCCAGTTGTTGATGGGCAGCATAATCCAACGTTGGTTGATGCCCCACGAGTCGGGCAGGGTGGTGATGAACGAACTGTCGATCATATACCACAGCTCGCGGTCGTTCTGCTGTTTCTGGTCGATGATGCTGTAAAGAGTTGCACCGCTTTCGCCCACGGTGAACGATCCGAATTCAGTGAATATGTTGGGTTCATCCACACCTCGGTTGGTGCAGATATTCTTAATCTGGGCCAGAATCTCTTCCGACATATAGTCGTACTCGTAGTTGCTGACAAGCGAGTTTTTGATTGGGAAACCGCCGCCTATGTTGAGCGAATCGAGTTCGGGACAGATCTTTTTCAAGTCGCAATACACGTTCACGCACTTGGCCAACTCGTTCCAATAGTAAGCCGAATCCTTGATTCCGGTGTTGATGAAAAAGTGCAGCATTTTGAAAGTGAACTTGCTGTTGTCCTTTATTTTGTCCTCGTAGAACGACACTATGTCGTTGTAGCGGATGCCGAGGCGCGAGGTGTAGAAATCGAATTTCGGTTCCTCCTCCGATGCAATGCGTATGCCCAGCTTGACGGGTTCAGCAGGGTTTTGGATGGCTTCGTCGAGCAGGTTGATTTCGTTTTTGTTATCGATGACGGGAATCATATTGTGGAAACCGTCGCTAAGCATCATGGCTATGTTTTCAATGTACTGCGGACGCTTGAAGCCGTTGCAGATGATGAAAATGTCCTTGGTTATCAGCTCTTGGTTATAGAGTTCTTGAATAAGGTTTATGTCGAACGCCGATGAGGTTTCGAGGTTCACATCGTTTTTCAGAACCTCCTCCAAAACGAAGGAGAAATGTGAGCTTTTGGTGCAGTAGCAGTAGTTATATGTGCCTTTGTAGTCCACCTTGGCGATGGCCACATTGAAAAGACGTTTGGCGCGCTGTATCTGCGAGCTTATCTTTGGCAGATAGGTTATTTTCAACGGCGTGCCGTACTGCTTTATGATCTCCATCAGCGGTATGTCGTGGAAATACAGTTCGTTGTCGATGGTTTTGAATTCGTCCTGCGGATATTCGAACGACTGGTCAATCAAATCGATGTACTTGTTTTTCATTTCTTTAAATATAATTTAATCGGATTGCCTGTTTTTTTTAAATTTAAGTGAGACGGTTTGTCCGTTTTTCACACAACAAAATTACATAAATTTTGCGAAAATAGGGAGATTTTCTTCAATTAAATTGTATCCAAAGTTATAAAACACACTTACACAGATTGTTGCATAAAAGGTAATTTTCTTATAACACTCTGTTTCGGACTGTTTTTATCGCTTGTCTGTGCCAAAACAGAAGTTTTTTGTGTTTTCAAAAGTAGTTTTGAACGAGACATGGTTTTATAGTGGTCTGATTTTTAAAGCGATAAATATTTTTTTGAAAAACTGATGAAAAAAACGTATATTTGCAATCGCAAAATAAGGTATAATATAGTTTTACTAAAACAATAAAAGATATGAAAGTTATTCGCATTTTACTGGCTGCAGCCCTGCTGCTCACAAGTATCAGTGCCAACGCACAACGCCACCACCGCGGCAGCGACCGTCTTGGCGAGTTCTATTTCGGTTTCGAAGCTGTGGCTCCGACAGGAAATTTCAACAAAACCGCTGAAAACCTGATGGAGACCGGAAAACCTGATATGGTTATGAGATGGGAGGATGTAGGCACAAGCGCATCCATGGGAATTGGACTCTCTTTCAAATATAGTTTCGAATTCAGCATAATCGACGACCAATGCTCTGCAGGTCCCTTTGTAGGCATCGACCTCACATGGAACAACCTTGACAAAAGTGTTCGCAAAGTTTTCAACGACAAAAAATGCGACATGCCCAACTATATCAACATGCCCATAATGCTTGGTGCCAACGGACGTTACTATTTCAACGACGTTTTCGGCGTTTCCGCTGAGTTCGGTATCGGAGCCGACATGCTTTACATCACCCCTCAGGGCTGGAGCGGAGCTCAAGAAAAATACGGAACCGATTTCGCAATGGCTTGGCAGGTGGGTGCCGGCGTATATTTCGGCAGACACGTTAACGTTGGTGTTCACTACTACAGCCTCGGCAATCACACCACTGTAGAAACCAAAGACAAAGACTACACCCAATATTTGGGTGCCCTGATGTTCAAACTCGGTTTCTGCTGGTAAAAACCATTATTTAAGACATGAAAACGACCTTGGGCAAGATTATTCTGTCATTGGCTGTGGCCATAGTATGTCTCAACTGCGCTGTCGCACAGAATTATCATGAGATAAAGCTGAAGGGGACTTTCCCTATTGGTGACTTCGACCGTGTAGGAGAGACAGCCGAAATGGCTGAAAATGGTCTTATCGGCAGCGGCGCCGCAGAAGGTGCAGGATTAGGCTACCGGTACAACTTCGACCTGGCTAACGGAATAGCTTTCTTTGTGGGTGGCGATATTTATTGGAATATGACAAATGCCAGATATCGCGAGATATGCAAAAACCCACATCCTAAAGACGAAAACGAACCCCAAAACCAAACACCTCCACAATATTTCAATTTTCCTTTGTGGGTAGGCGTTAGCTACAGAACTCCTTTTGGCAATTCAAACTATTGGTCTGCCTATTTTGGAGCCGGTGCGGGTTTGAACGTTCATTACACGACATCTACCGGATGGAAAAACTTTGAAGTAAGGTGCAATCCTGTATTTTCAGCCGCTTTGGCCATCGATGCAGGCATTACTTTCCGCCAGTTTTCATTGGGTGGAGAACTTGTAAGCCTTGGTAGTCCTACAATAAAGGGCTCGGGCGAGGAAACCCACCACAAATTCAAAACCCTTGACAAACAACGCAAAATGCTTATGTTTAATGTTGTGTTTTCGTACAAATTAAGCAAGCACAAAAAAGAGTGGAAACCCACCCGCAAAACCATTCTTGATATGTAATTCTTATGGAAGAAAACATTGTCCCACAAAACCTTGACACGGTTCCTGCACAACAAGAACCGGACAAAGAACTTTTGGCCACGTCCAAGACCTCGATGGTGCTGGGAATAGTGTCGGTTGGAGCCTGCACCGTCGGCGACCCTGCTGCCATTGTGGTTTCCATAATAGGACTTGTAAAAGCTAAAAAAGCGAAAAAACTTGCAGCGACTAGCAACGACCGCTCATGCGACAAATACATTTCTGTCGGACGGACAACCTCCACCATCGGGTTGATTCTCGGCATTGTACTTGCGGTAGTTCTGTTTTTATATTTCTTGTTCTTTTTCCTTTTGGGGTTTTATATGGCGAAGTACGATTGATATACCATTTTAAACATGGTGAATCTTTCAAAAGACAATTGCTTTCATACTGTTTTGGCATAAGGCATAACCATTCTGAACATACTTTGCCACAAAAAACAGTATCAAAAAAGCATTCTGAATAATGGGTCGAAGAGTTTGTCCATCCAACCGGTAAAAACAAAGAAGAACAGGATAATTATCACAAAACCTATTATTCCACAAACATTTACAAAACGTGGAGACATTTTTTTGCCGGTAATCATCTCATAACTCTCAAAGAGAATATTTCCCCCGTCGAGAGGATAAACAGGCAAAATGTTCAACACCGCCACAACCAGCGATATTATCATTATTTCAATCAAAATACTGTCAGACCAAAACAAATAATACTGGTTGGGTGAAATAATAGAAGATATAAAAATGGAAAGGTAGATGATTAAGAATGTGGCAAAATTGAAAAGAACGCCTCCGGCAGAGATAATTAACCGTTGCCAAGCAGGTTTGTCTACGACATAAGGCGACTTTGCTGCTTTTTCCTTTTCATCGATTTGGTCTTCTTCATTGTCATATATCATATAATTTGGCCGTTCCTTAAAATATGTTATTCCGCCCAAAGGCAGTGAGCCAATACTCCATTTGATATTTCTCCACCAACTGCACTTGGCATCAGGCTTGGGCTTAGGCTTGTAACTAATAAACGACAGAAAAAAAACTTGCACCTCCTTTATCATGCAACCAAACTTCTTGCTTATTATAATATGCCCCATTTCGTGAATGATAATAACAATTAATAATGATATCACAAAGGCCCATCTCTCGGAGAACCAAAAATAGCAGATAACGGCTCCGATAATCAAATTCCACCAGTTGAAAGTGAAACCTAAATCTTCTGTATTCTGTGGTACATTTTCTTCAGATAAATCATTCGTTTCTATCTCGTTCATCTTGTTTGTTTTTTAATTGTTTATTTTTTTATTAAATTTTTGTCTTTTCTATTCTTTCCCCCAGTTCTCCCTGTCAAGGCTGCGGAAGTTGATGGCTTCGCTGAGGTGGTCGACTGAGATGTTCTCGGCACCTTCGAGGTCGGCGATGGTGCGCGACACTTTCAGAATGCGGTCGTAGGCACGTGCCGAGAGTCCGAGGCGGTCCATGGCGGCCTTGAGTATCTCCTGCCCTTCGGCGTCTATCACGCACACTTTGTGGAACAGCTTGGATCCTATCTGTGCGTTGCAGTGTATGCCGGGGTAGTCCTTGTAACGCTCCTCCTGAATGGCACGTGCTTTTATCACCCGCTCGCGTATCTGCGCGCTAGTCTCGGTGCTCTGCTTGTTTATCAGCTCCTTGAACGGAACCGGAACCACCTCCACATGCAGGTCGATGCGGTCGAGCAGCGGGCCGGAGATTTTGTTCAGATATTTGTTCACTGCTCCCGGAGGACAGGTGCAGGGTATTTCGGGATGGTTGTAATAGCCGCAGGGACAAGGGTTCATGGCTGCCACCAGCATAAAACTGGCGGGGTATTCGGTGGTCATGCGGGCACGCGAGATGGTAACCTTGCGTTCCTCCATCGGCTGACGCAGCACTTCTAGCACCTGACGTTTGAACTCGGGCAGCTCGTCGAGGAAAAGCACCCCGTTGTGTGCCAACGAAATCTCGCCCGGCTGCGGATTGCTGCCGCCGCCCACCAGTGCCACGTCGGAGATGGTGTGGTGCGGACTGCGGAAAGGACGCACGGCGATAAGGGCATCCTCGCTGCGCATCTTGCCAGCCACGGAGTGTATCTTGGTGGTTTCCAACGACTCGTACAGATTAAGCGGAGGAAGTATAGAGGGCATACGCTTGGCAAGCATTGTCTTACCGCTGCCCGGAGGACCGATCAGAATCACATTATGTCCGCCTGCGGCGGCAATCTCGAGGGCGCGTTTAATATTCTCCTGCCCTTTCACGTCGGCAAAATCGAACTCGTATTCGTTGAGACTTTTGTAGAACTCCTTGCGGGTGTCGAACTGGGTCTGCTCTATCGTTCCTTCGCCGTTGAAGAAATCGATGACCTCCTTGATATTCTCGGCGCCGTACACTTCGAGGTCATTCACAATGGCGGCCTCGCGGGCGTTTTTCTTGGGCAGGATAATGCCTTTGAAGCCTTTGTTGCGTGCCTCGATGGCAATGGGCAGAACGCCTTTGATGGGCTGCAGTCCGCCATCGAGCGAAAGCTCTCCCATAATGATATAGTCGCTCACCAAGTCGGCTTTTATCTGTTCCGAAGCGGCAAGTATGCCGATGGCAAGGGTGAGGTCGTAGGCCGAGCCTTCCTTGCGGATGTCGGCGGGAGCCATGTTTATCACCACTTTCTTGCCTGGGATGCGGAAGCCGTACTGGTGCAGGGCCGAGTCGATGCGCTGCTGACTCTCCTTAACAGCGTTGTCGGGCAGTCCCACCAAAGTGAAATTCACTCCCTGATCCACACTAACCTCGACGGTTATCGTCAAGGCGTTTACTCCATAAATAGCACTTCCGTAAGTCTTTACTAACATATCTCTTATTTTTTATTCAGTTTAAGGACCACTTTCTCGTACATCTCGCGGAATTTCTTGGGGTTTTGTGAGTAATAGTCCATACTCCTTTCGAACTCCTCCTTGTTTGTACCGTATTTTTTGAAAATCTGGTTATAGGTGTAGTATATCTCGCCTATCATAGTGTCGCACTCGTAGTCGTTGATGTTGTTGAAATAGGCGTCGGCGGTGTGCATCTCCGTAAGTAGCTCAATCATTGTCTTTTCCTTGATAACACCTTCCGGCACTTTGTTTTTGTTGCAGGCGGACATCAACAGTGCGGAAACCAAAAGAATAGCAGTGGCGAAATGTCGTAATGTGGTCATAGTCATAATATTAAGGGTGTTCTAAAAGTGGCGCATTGCGGGATTGAAAAATGGGTTGAACGCTTTTTCGTCGGCGATTGTTGACTTGGGCCCGTGGCCGGGATACACCTTATAGTCTTCGGGCAGGGTAAGCACTTTAGTCCTGAGGTTTTCCATCAGCAGCCCCTGATCGCCGGTGGGCAGGTCGGTGCGGCCTATGCTGCCACAGAAAAGTGCGTCGCCGGTAAACACCGCCTTGTCGGAATGTATGCAGAAACAGAGACTTCCTGCGGCGTGGCCGGGAACAAAAAGCACCTCCACGCGGCTTTCGCCGAAGTCGATAGTTTCGCCCTCGTTGATGGTGGTCACCGGAATATCACCCAAAGCACCGGTGTCGAATCCCAGCACTGAGGCGTAAATCTCCGCCTGACGCATTATTTTCTGCGAGTCGGCGTGCAGATACACCGGAACTTGGTACTTGTCGTACATCCATTTCAGTCCAGCGATATGGTCGAAATGCGTGTGGGTTAGCAGTATCGCCTCTACTTTTAGACGATGGTCGGCGATGAAACCCTCCAAATATTCGTTCTCTCTCTGGTTTTCCATGCCAGGGTCTATCACCACGCACGAAAGGGTTTCGTCGTAAACAAGGTAGGTGTTCACCTCAATATGGTTGAATACAAATTGCTCAATTTTTACCATAGTTTGTTGGTTTTCGGGTAGTTGTGATGTGTTATCGGCTATTCGTTACAATATTCGCAATCAATGCAAAGGTACGTTTTTATTTTGAAAAAACGAAACTTCATTGGGTACGGCGGCGGAATTCGGCGCAGAAAATGCCGGTGGCCACCGAGGCGTTCAGCGACTCGCAGGTGCCTCCCCAGTTGGGAATCGACAGTTTCTCCAATTTCCCGGCCAGCTCTGGCGAGATTCCTTTCGACTCGTTTCCGATAACGAGCACCGCATTGTCGCTCAACGTGGTTTCAAACACATTTTTACCTCCGAGGACGGCTCCGTACGTGGCTTTGCCGTTCTTTTGGCATTGCGCGATGAAGTCCTCCAAATCGGCATAATGCACCTGCGTGCGGAACACGCTGCCCATCGAAGCCTGCACCACCTTGGGGTTGAGGTAGTCCACCGTGTCGGGGGTGCAAACGATATGCCGCACTCCGCACCAGTCGGCGATACGTAGAATCGTGCCCATATTGCCGGGGTCCTGAATGCGGTCGAGGGCAAGGACAAGGCCTTCCGTTGTGGCATCGGCGGGCGTGGGCTGCGGCTGACGGGCCAGAAGCCACACTTTGTTGGGAGTTTTCTGCATACTTATTCGCGAAAGCTCGTCGTCCGACACCTCGTAAAGCACTTCGGAATTCACCCTTTGGCTGACCGTATGCCGGTTGCTATCGAGCCATTCGGCGGTGGCACAAAGGGCTTCCACTTCGAGGTCCGAAAGCAACGCCTCGCGGACAATCTTGTCGCCTTCAACAACAAAGACATTGCTCTCGGCCCGGTTCTTGGCTTGTTTGAAACTTGCCAGAAATTTCAGCTTGGCGTTGGAAATCATTGTTCGGTAAGGGTTTTACGCAGTTCCTCGAAACCAGGTTTTCCAAGCAGTGCGAACATATTCTTTTTGTAAGCCTCCACACCGGGTTGGTCGAAAGGATTCACGCCAAGCATATATCCGCTTACGCCGCAGGCGAATTCGAACATATATATCAACTGTCCGAGCGTGTATTCCGTAACTTCGGGGATGTGGATTTCCACGATGGGCACTCCGCCGTTGCGGTGGGCAATCATCGTTCCGGTTTCGGCGCAGTGGTTTATCTCGGTAAGGGTTTTGGAGGTGAGGTAGTTGAGCTTGTCGAGGTTTTTCTCGTCGGTGGGGATGTCCACATGGCAGTGGCTGCCGTCAACGCTGACAAGGGTTTCGAACAGCAGTCGTTCGCCCTCCTGCACATACTGTCCCATCGAGTGCAGGTCGGTTGTGAAACTGAGGCTGTGGGGCAAAATGCCTTTGTTCTCCTTGCCTTCACTTTCGCCGTAGAGCTGTTTCCACCATTCGCTGATATATTTCAAGTTGGGCAGGAAGTTGATAAGCACCTCCACCTTTTTACCTTTGGAATACAACAGGTTACGTATCGCCGCATATTGCAGTGCGGGATTTTCGGCAAACGGTGCTTCTACACACACCTTGCGCATATCCCTTGCTCCGGCCAGCAGTTGGTCGATGTCCAGTCCTGCCGCGGCGATGGGGAGCAGTCCTACGGGAGTAAGCACCGAAAAACGGCCTCCCACATTGTCGGGAATTACATAACGTTTGTACCCTTCGATGATGGCAATCTCGTGCAAAGCGCCTTTTTCGGCATCGGTGATGGCGTAGATGCGCTCGCGTGCCTGCTCCTTGCCGTATTTGTTTTCTATGTGTTTCTTTATCAGACGGAAAGCGATGGCGGGCTCGGTGGTGGTGCCCGATTTGGAAATCACCGCCACGGAATAGTCGTAGTTGTCGAACACCGAAAGGAGCTGTGCGCAATAGTCCTCGCTTAGGGTGTGTCCGGCATAGACCACAAGCGGGGTGTTGCGGTTTTTGTCGAGACTTTGCAGCTCCGACTGCAGTGCCTCTATGACGGCTCTGGCACCGAGATACGAACCACCAATTCCCACAACTACAAACAGTTGCGAGCTAGCTTTGATACGTTTGGCATCTTCTTTTATCGACGACACAATGGCTGGGTCGAGGGTTTCGGGCAAAGATGTCCAACCAAGGAAATCGTTGCCTTTGCCGCTGCCTTGGAGCAGGATGTCACGTGCTTGGAGGGCTTTCTTGCCATATTCGTCAACCTCTTCGGCTTTGAAGAAAAGGTCTGTTTTCGGGAGTTTTATAGCTATTTTATTCATTATATAAATTATTTTTCGTTATTACTATCTTTTATAAATATCTATGTTACAACCTTTTGTCGATACCCCACATCAGTTTGTCGCGCAGGGCGCTGTAGAAATTCTGTTTGTCCATACGCACCAACTTGATGCCGAAATCCTCCTTGCGGATATTCAGCACAGTGTTTGATGGCACTATGATGGAGTCGGAGTCGAGACCGAGACACATGGTATCGGTCTTGCTGTGGGTGACAAGGCGTATGTTCGAAGTGTCGGGCACTATGATGGGACGGAAGGTGAGCGTGTGGACGGCTATCGGCGTAAGCACAAAGCAGTTGGAGTTGGGGGTGAGTATAGGTCCGCCGCAGCTGAGGGAGTAGGCCGTGGAGCCGGTGGGAGTGGCCACTATCAGACCATCGCCGGAGTAGGTGGCAAGAAACTCGCCATCGACAAAAACGTCGGTGGAAAGGAGTGTGAGCGGTTTGTCGCGGTGCAGGTCCACCTCGTTGAGCACAAAACGTTCCTCGCCGTTGTACTCCACATGCAGCATCCCGCGCTCCTCTATGGTGTAGTTGCCGTTCATCAGCTCCGACACAAAACCCTCCACATTGCCGCTGCTTATGGTGGTGAGGAATCCCAGATGCCCCATATTTACACCGACAATGGGAATTTTGTAGTTTCCCAACAGGGCCACGGTCTTCAGCAGGGTGCCGTCGCCACCGATGGAGAGCAGAAAATCGAGTTGCAGGTCTTTGTCGATACAGCGTCCGAAGAGTTTCGGCTCGACCGCGAATTTTATCTTCTCGCGTATCAGCGCATAAAAATCTTCAAAAACGTAAATGTCTGTTCCGTGGTGTTCCAGCGACTGCACAAGGCTTTGCAGCGAGCCGCCCATGTTTGCTTCCAGTTTCTTGCCAAAAAGTCCGATTTTCAATCCCATCTTTCAAAATATTTTATTAACTTATTCTATTTCAACACAGTAACCGTTCCAGTCAGTATTTGTGAGTAGTTGTCGTCGCCGATGTAATGAATCATATAGACGTAACATCCCGAAGGCACGAGCTTGCCTTTGTATTTGCCGTCCCACGACTGGTTTATGTCGGTGGTTTCGAACACCAGAAGTCCGAAACGGTTGTAGATGCGCATTGCGTAGCCTTCCGTTTTTACAAACATCGTCTTGGGCAGAAAACGGTTGTTGTTGTCGCGTTTCGGGGTGAAAACATTGGGGAGCCACACCGTAGGCTGGCCGTGGTATTCCACAATCTGCGACAAAGCGGTGCAGCGGCGGCCGTTCTCCGGATTGGTGTATTCGGCCTCCACACGGTACCACACCCTGCCGTATTGCGCGGTGTTGTCTGTTACCGAACACGACTGTGTGTTGGCTATAGACTGCCACGAAGGCTCGCTTTCGGTTTTTTGTAATAGATTATATCCCAATAGATTACCTTCACCGTCGTAAGGATTCCACGAAATGGTGTTCACTCCGTTGTCGCTGCTCAGCGTGGCATAAATCTGGGACACCCGCTTCGACATCTTTTCCAGCAGCTCGCATTCGTCCCACACACTTACAAAATATGAATAGCGGTGCGCGGAGAGGTCCACGTCGTTGTCCACAATGTCGATAACCGGATTGGCGGAGGGCGGTATCTGTCGCACCCGCTGGAACGAGCCCACATCCGAACGACGGTATAGGTTGTAGCCTGTGGCGGCGAAATGGGTGTCGGTGAGGATTTTGAGCTCCAGCGCCTCGCCCGGCTCGTCAACCGAAACGCCGAGGGTGTAGATAAAATCGGCGGTATCCACCGTCATCATGTCGAAAATCTTGACGTTCGACTGTGCACGTTTGGCGTTGCCTGGGTTGCTTGCCTCGATGTAAGCCTTCACCTGCCGCACTCCCGCCGGTATGGTGTATGTAAGCCCGCGACTGGTGGCGGGTTCGTTGGCCACGGCACGGAATGGGGCGTTGTCGTATTTCAGATACAGGGTATATTGTGCCACATTGCCGGGCATGTTTATGTATTCGTTCCACGAAAAGTCGATGTCGCGAGTGCAGTGGCGGGCGTTCATGCCAAGCACGATGTTGTTGTATGGGTCGGTGAGTGCGCTGGCCGAGAAACAGGAGTCGAAGGCATAGATGCGGAACGAGTTGATGCTGTCGCTGCTGCGTGTGGTACAGGTGTAGGTGGTGTTGTTCTGCCCCCATACGGTGTCCAAGGCCATGCACGGCGAGCCTTGGCAGATGAAATAGCCCATTATGTCGGGGTCGGGACTGGCCTGCCACGAGAGGACTATGTCCTGCGTGGCGATATCCACCGTTACCACATCCAACGTGCAGGGCGTGGTGGGGTTGGGGTCGGTGAACCAAGCCCCCGATGGTGCCGACAACGAATGCATCATCAAAGTAAGATTGGGATACGAATGGAGAACACGTATTTTATAGTAAATTGTGTCGCTGCAGATGGAACTTCTGATAGTGTCTTGATAGTTAGTTTGTTGCGTGGTTCCAATCTGTGTCCAGATAGTGTTTGGCATTTTGCGGAATACCTCATACGTTACACCTGTCAGGTACGGTGCGTTCCAGCTTATGTATGCGTACTGGCTCTGGTTTTGGACATTGTACACTGTTGGAAGCATGGTGATTGCGGAATCCACAATATAATATGTGTCTGATGAAGTTCTTACGGTGGCCAGCAAACGGTATTTCACACTGTCGTTCAAAGCATTGGCGTTAGAGTCCACAATATGCCATGTGGTCTGGGAGGCGTTTTGTGCTGTGAAAACAGTGTCGTACTGCCCTGTTGTGGCATTCTTTCGCTCCAGAACATTGTCAACGGAAACGATTTGCTGTGGGTTGTTATACGCCCAGCCAACTCCGACATTGCCATACATATCTACGGCTGTTTCGGTAAATCTGACCCATTGTTGTTGTGCCGAACAAAAACCTAAGCAGCCAAGCAAAATCCCTATATATATGACAATTTTACGCATAATACCTATATATAACGTATTACATCGGGTTTTGGTATGTTTTCGGTTGGCTGCATCGCAGAAATCCTTTTGAAGTTGTGGCAATAAAAAAGGAAGCGTCGTTGGAGGGCGCTTCCTTTTATATCAGATTGTTTTTACTGTACTATCAGTTTCTGTACTATGCTCGTTTTGTCGTTGGACACATGCACAAAGTAAGCGCCTTTGGCCATTGTGCTCACGTCGACGGTCTTTTCGAGCGTGCCGTCGCATTTCACCTTGTCGGAAATGATGGTCTTGCCGCTGATGTCGGTGATGGTGACGGTGGTAAGTCCCGAAATACCTTTAACCGACAGCACTGTGATGCTGGTGGCGGGGTTAGGTATGATGTCGAGCACAAGGCCGTCCTTCTCCACCTCGCTAATTCCCGACTGTCCGGTGGTGGTGAATGTCACCCTTTGCGACCACACGCTGAAATAGTTGGTGCCGCAGTACGAACGTACATACACGTCGTAGGTGGTGCCAGGCTCGAGGCCTTCAATGTTATAGGTGGGCGAAGTAGTCTGACGTGTGGTGCCGTAGTTCACCGGGAATCCGCGTCTGCCGTAATCCACATCCCACAACTGAAGCGAGTGGCCTCTTGTCCACGAAACAGTGGCCGAGGTGTTGGTGATATTGGTTACTGTAACACCGCTCACGGTGTCACATACATCGGTGACAAAATCAACAGTGTCGGACCATATGCTGAAGGCCGAATCGCGGCACAATCCCATCACCGACACATAATACCTCACTCCCGACTGCAAACCGGTAATGCTCAAACTCCTGTTAGTGGTATAAATAATAGTATCGAAATTATACGATGGTGAAAAACAACGCACTCCCCAAGACAGGTTATTGGCAAACGACTCCCATTGAACATTGCAACTATTGTTGGTTATCGACAACGGAGTGATTGCTGTATTAACGGGAACTACACATATATTGTCGGCTATCTTGAACCTGCCCACCTGCCAGCTGGAGATGCTGTCGGTGTAGCACAGCTTGCGCACCATCCAAGCGTAGGCGGTGTCGGGATGCAGTGAGTCGATACGGTAGGTGTTCACGTAGTTTGCGGTGGTGATGGTATCCTTCCACAGCATCTGTTGCGTACCCACTATCTTACATGCAATTTCAAAAGTGCCTGTGCCGTACCATCCGGCTTCAACAGTCTGGTAATCGATTACTGTGGTTGTGAGGTTCACCGGTATCGGACAGGCTGTGTCACTGCCGCAAGTGGTGGTGTAGAACAGGCCTGGTGTCGGTGTGCCGGAAGAGGCGTACAGAGTGTCATCGCCATTTAGAATAACAAAATGGCAATAGCTGTCGTACTGTCCAGACAGCCAGCTGAACGCCACTATCTCGCCCGGACAAGCATAGATGTACTCCGTTCCCGAACGACCATTGATGGAGTAATTATAAGTTGTATTCTCGTCGTATCTCACTTCCACCGAGGCTCCGTACCATCCTGAGGTGGATGATGTCATAGCAAGCGTATATAGGCAGCTCTCATCACAACGGGGCAACAAGAATTCCGCAGGAATGTTAGACCATTCGCTGGTGTCGGTGCAGATAGAGCGGACATATACATTATACGCTCTGTTGGAATCGAGGCCGGTAAGCAGATACGGATTGGTGTTCACCGTAATCTGTGTGCCGGTGCCGGGAGTGTAGCCCACTGTGTCGTATTCGATAATCCAGCTGGTGGCCGTTCCGCGCTCAGTCCAAGCCACGCGGGCGGTGTGTGCTGTGATGTCGGAAACTGTTATATTCGACGGACGCAGGCAATTATCCATCGGTCGCACCATAAGGCTGTCAATAAGCACTCTGGTTTGGTTGTCAATATTGCCGATGACCTTGCGGAAAGCTATGTGGCTGCCGTTGCCGCTGTAGTGATTGAAAGCAACAGTGTGTTTCTGATAAACATCGGCGGCAGTGTTGAACACTGTGTCGATGGCCACAAATGTGGAAATGTCGGTCGGGTCGGTTACAACGCCCACAACCATATAATCGGCAATATCATCGACTCGCATAAAGAAATCCGCCTCCACGGTGTCGAGACTTGCGTCGATAACGGGTGATGTCAATGTGCCGGGCGCACGGAACACCAGTGTGCTGGTACCGTTGAGAGCTAAAGTATCTGTGTACAGCTGCGGACGGTACTCCGATTTCTTACCTTCGCTGCTTGTCAGAGTCCAGCAAGTAGGTATGGCGCGTGTGTATTCCGAATACGGCGAGCCGTAATAGCCTTCGAAATTCTCCACATACGGCAGCTGACGTTCCTCGCAGGTGGTATGGAAACGTATCGGGTTGAGACTCCATTCGCTCGTGTCGTTAGGTCCGCATATCGTACGCAGATACACATCGTATTCGCTGTTGGGATTGAGACCTCCGAGAGTAGCGTATGGCGCTCTCAGCATATACACCGTGGAAGTGCCGGGTGTGAAACCTTTGTGTCCGTATTCCAGCATCCAACTCGTAGCTCCCAGCGATTGCCAAATAATGGTGGCACCAGTGCGGGAAGCTATTATGGTGTCCGGAACGGGAGGCAGGCAATGGGCAGCTGTGTCCACCATAAGATTGTCGAAATAAAGTTCGGTGGTGGCATTGGGGGTTGTGGACATAAAGGCTATGTAGCCGGTACCACCGTTGTACGACGACAGAGGTATTTCGTAGTTGTACCAGTCGTAATCGTCGCGCACATTGAAAGTGGTTACAGGTACAAAAGTGCTGAAATCGTTCGGGTTGGACATCACACCAACCGAGAAACGGGTGCTGGTGTCGGTTCCGAAAAGACTGAATTTCGTGCGTAGACCGCTAACTGGCACATTGTCGATTTTTTGTATCGACATACCGTTTCGCACTCCATTCCTGTCGTATAAATAGTAAGCCTTATTGTTTGTGGAGGAGTGCCACTTGCGTGTTAGCGGGTAATTGTTGGTGCTCGTCCAGCAGTCGCGACGGGCGTTTATCTGCAATGTGTTGAAATCCTCGGTATATGGAAGCACCGAAGCGGGATCGCAAGGGGTGCTAAACGAAAAACGGTACGACCACTGGCTAGTGTCGCCACCGCCGCAATCGGTACGTATGTATGCATAATAGGTGCGTTGAGGCTGCAGACCGTTGACTGTGAAGTTGGAAGTACCGCGCACTATGGTGGTTCCCTGATTACGACCTGGTGTAAAGTTCTGTGATGTGGAGAATTCCATTATCCAGTTGTTGGCAGGCGAGGAAACCACATCTATCGTTACCCTGCGACTTTCCACAGAAAGCACCGAAGGCAGAGGACGACGGCAGGGCGGAGGAGCCACACAACGAGCGTGCAATGCAAACCCGCTCATTGTCACCCCCACATCGGATGTGAACACTATTGTGAGTGGGCCTGTTGTTGACGAACACGAAAGTGTTCCCGAACCGCTGACACGCGCCAGCTGGGTGGCCGAAGTGTTTGCGCCGTCAAAAACCGATATATAATCATAGTTTAACTCTGTACTGTAAGTACCGCTAATCGACATAACCGAGTCGTTGCTGATCGGATAGAGGATAAGGGTGCTGCTGTTATTGTCGGAGTAGTCGCCCGAAGGACCGCCGTTGTCGTACACCATAGCATCGCAGATGTAGTAAGTCTGGCTGGAGGTGCGTGGCATGATAATGGAGCCTGGAGTTACACTTCCTGGCTGGAGGCTCCACACGCTGGAGTCGTTGGGACCACAGTGCGAACGGACATAAATCTCGTAAGTGGTGTCATAGCTCAAGCCCGTCAGCACATAAAATGTGTCGGTAACACCGTCAATGCGCTGGCCGCCCCTGTACGGACTGAAACCTCTTGGACCGTAGGCGATGTCCCACGAGTCGGCAGTTGATGATCCCGACGTCCACGACACCAAAATATCGTTGGGGTCGTAAGAAGTCAACACCTCCACATTTGTCGGCGGATGACAAGTTACCACATGTTCTATTAAAATGTCGTCGATGTATGGGTAAGTATAATATTGTGAACCGTAAACTGATGTCTTGAAAGCTATAAACCGAGCATCGCCACGATAGTTCTCTAAGCTGTATGTAAATTCGGTCCAGATGCCGGAGCTGTTCAAATGTATCAACTGCAGGGTGTCGAAAGTCTCAATATCCGACGAATCGGTCATCACACCAAAGGCCAACTCGTGCATATAGCTTGTGTTGGGACGCAGCATCTTGAACGACACCTGCAGTGTGCGCAGAGGCAAAACGTTGGTATCTATAGGTGGCGTAGCTATGTAAGTGTACATATCTCTTACGGATGAAGAACTACGGTACACATTCATATACAAAGCGTTGGAACCGCCTTGTCCCTGTACCGATGGATATGAGGTGCTGTAAAGGTTGGCGGCTTTCCAGCAGGGCAGTTTGCTGTAAATGGAACCTGTTCCCATATTCTCAAAATTCTCGGCATAAGGCACGGAGGTTATCTTGCTGTTGCCACAAGTGGTACGGAATGTGAACGGTTGCGAAACCGAAGTTTCCCCATTAATACAATAAGTGGTAACATATACCTCATATGCTGTGGCGGGATTAAGTCCGGTGATATACTGTCTTGTACTCGGACACTGTACCCTTGTGCCGGTACCGGGTGTGAATCCCGGATGGCCGTATTCCAGCTCCCACGACTGGCCGGTTCCCTGCCACGAAATTGTAGCACCTGTTGAGCTGATGCCCGATGCAGCCAAATTCCTTGCCCTGGGGCAACTTGGAATGCGATCTATGGTGACATCGTCAATTATAACACCGTATGAATAGTTTGTCTTAAAAGCTATATACCTTCCCTGACCACTATAAGAACTCAAAGGCACTTCCATAAGATTCCAAGAATAATATGAGGGGGCGGTGCAGGTTGTAACCGGTGTAAAAGTAGTCGGGTCGTCGGGGTTTGTCATTACACCAACCACTATGTTGTACGACGAGGAGTTGGGATACATCCAGAACGACACTTGAAGATTTTGAATAGTGTCGGCAAAAGTGGGCATCACAAGCATAGTGTTATAGTCGGTATTTCCGCTGGAGTAACCATAAAAGTATATAGCCCTTGAGCCTGAATGGGTGGGGCTTGTAGTAACGTATGGGTACCAACTTCCTGTGGTGTAGTTGTTGTGCCTTGTCCAACAAGGGTCGATAGTGGTTGAGAGCGACGATCCAGAAGTCCAGCCTTCGAAATCCTGAGTGTAAGGCAACGCTATAGGAGCACAAGCGGTGCGGAAACTGAGTGGCTCCCAAACGCTGGTGTCACCATTGGGACAAACGCACTGCACCCAAACAGTGTAGTAGGTGTTGGGTTGCAGCCCGTAGATAGTGTAGAAGGTGTCGGTAACATAGTCGGCAAAACCCTGGCCGCGCAAAAATCCCTGCGGGCCATATTCGATATTGGCCTCAGGCTGGCCGCTCCAAGTGATATATGCCGAAGTGTCTGTTGTGGTTACAAGCAACATATTGGCGGGACGCGGACACCAACCTATCGAAAAACGCACGTTAGAAACAAAAGCGGCGTCCTCGCCGGTGTTGGTGCTGGCGTTTTTGCTGTAGTACCATTCAATATCATGTCTTCCGGGGGTGAGGGATACAACAACATCCGTTTCGGGAATGGTGCCGCTTTTACCTGTAGTAAACCCATCAACAGCCACACCGTCCACAGTAACATAAAAGGCGTCGTACGAGGCCTGCGACGACACGCGGTAGGTAAAGCTTATGCTACCCTCGGCGCCCTGCGGCACTATAACCGTGGCGTACATCGACGACATAGAGCTAGGAATACCCCTATTGCCCGACGAAGCCACCCATTTGTTGTTAGTTTGCGTGGCCGTCCAACCGTATGGGTTCATAGTGGTGAAAGTAACACTATGGTCGGGCGAAATCGAGTCCAGATTGTTCTGTGCCTGAACCGCAAAAAAGGTGTTTAAAATGAGCATTGAGAGCAAACTCAACACCATTTTTTTATTTTTGTATTTTGTCATCTTTTTACAAAATATTGATTCATAACTATATACAACACCCTATACCCAAAAAAGGTATGGGATATGCAAAGAAGCAAATTTACTATTTTTTTGGCAAATGAACAAATTTTTTTGTCATAGCCGCAAAAAATAATGTAAAAAGGGTCCGAAAAACCTCTCCTCCAAACCGCCAAAAAATAAAAAAAACGCCCAAAACCGCCAAGCAACCAAATATATTTCGTATCTTTGCAGTTTGGTGTGTAAAAGCCTGTGTGCCACAAAACGTTGGTTTATAGGCTGTTTAACATTGTTTTGATATAAAAAACGTATGTCCGCATTAGAAGTAATAATAAAGGGTGTGCTGATGGGCCTCGGTCTGTCGTGTATCATCGGGCCTGCTTTGTTCGCCCTGATACAGACAAGCCTCACTTCGGGTTTCAAAGCCGGAGTGCGTTTCGCTATGGGCATATCGTTGAGCGACATAGTGATTGTGTCGCTGGTCACCTTCGGAGTTTCTCAATTTATGGACAACCCGCGGTCGAAGATGATTTTCTCCATCATCGGCGGCATAGTGATGATAATTTTCGGCGTTTTCACCTTTTTACAGAAAGAGCCACAGAAAGAGCCTAAGACAAAAGGCAAGTTGGACAACCACACCCAGTCGCTCGGCATGTCGTACCTCAAAACCATGGGCAAGGGATTTCTGTTCAACATAGCAAATCCGGGCGTATGGCTCTATTGGGTGATGCCCGTGGGCGTGGCCACCGCACTGGAGCAGGTATCCATTGGCAGTTCCACACTCACCACCCGCCAGACCAGCCTTATGTTCCTTGCCGCAATATTGGCCACCGTGCTCACCTGCGACATTCTCAAATGCACCATAGCCTATACGCTGAAAACCGTGCTACTGCCCAAAGTGATACATGTCATAAACAAGATATTGGGAATAATACTTATCGGGTTCGGCATCTACCTTGTGCTGAACGAGTTTTTCCAGATAACTCCTAATTTGAGCAATCTATGACCCAGCCACAGAAAAAACGACTGCTCCTAGCCATTGCCATCATCGTGGCCATACTTGTGATAGACCAGGTGATAAAGATCCTTGTAAAGACCAATATGCACATCGGCGAGAGCATATCGGTGTTCGGGTCGTGGTTCCAGATACTGTTCATCGAAAACGAGGGCATGGCTTTCGGCATGCATTTCGGCGGCAGCTGGGGCAAGATACTGCTCTCGGTGTTCCGTCTCCTCGCATCGGTGGGCATAGCGTGGGGCATTGTGTATATGGTTAAGAAAAACGTGCGCAAGTTCCTGCTGGTGAGCATGTCGCTGATTTTCGCAGGCGCCGTTGGCAACATTATCGACAGCTGTTTCTACGGACTTATCTTCAGCGAAAGCACCTTCGAGGTGGCCAAAGCCTTCCCCGAAGAGGGCGGCTACGCTCCTTTCCTTTACGGCAAGGTGGTGGACATGTTCTATTTCCCGCTCTTTACCATCACATGGCCCGAGTGGATGCCTTTTGTGGGAGGACAGAATTTCACCTTCTTCAACGCCATTTTCAACTTCGCCGACGCAGCCATCACCATCGGTATCTTTATGCTGATTTTCGACCAACTTTTTGCATCGAAAAAAGAGAAAAAAGCGAAAGAAAATGCCGAAAAAACAGCCTCCGAAACAGCGGAACCTACAGTTTGAAACGGTTTTATTTAACATCACAACTTTTTAATTATCAACAAATTAAAACAAACACAGCTTTGCGGCATTAAAAAAAATTTGCCCAATACAAAAAAAAGTCGTACCTTTGCAGTCGCAAAAATGATGGCGTCGTAGCTCAGTTGGTAGAGCAGAGGACTGAAAATCCTTGTGTCACTGGTTCAATTCCAGTCGATGCCACAAGACAAAAACGGAAAGCATACAAGCGATTGTGTGCTTTTTTTGTATCAACAAGCCAAAACAATCCAAAGCAATGAGTTTAGAAGAAAAAATCAACGCCGACATCAAGACGGCTATGCTCAACAAAGACCGCGGCACATTGGAATCGCTGCGTGCCATCAAATCGGCCATACTTCTGGAGAAGACCTCCAAAGCCGGCGGCGAGCTCAACGAAGCCGCTGAAACCGCCATGCTGCAACGACTGATAAAACAACGCCGCGAAGCCGCCGACATATACAAACAGCAGAACCGCGACGACCTCTACGCCGCCGAGATGGAACAGGCCGCCGTTATCGAACGCTACCTGCCCGAACAGATGCCCGCCGAAGAGGTGGAGAAAGCACTGCGCGAGATAATAGCCCAAACCGGTGCCTCGAGCATGAAAGACATGGGCAAGGTGATGGGCATGGCCACCAAACAGTTCGCCGGCAAGGCCGACAACAAAACCGTGTCCGAAATGGTGAAAAAACTGCTGTCGTAACCATATGAAGATGGTTTCTGATATTATATATGTAATCATGTTTACATGATAATTCACAAAACCAATCTGTAAAATCTGTGCAATCCGTGGTCAACAACAATTAGAATTTCCATGAAAATCACCGCCACACACGAAACCTCGCTGCTCGAGCTGCTGCAGGAGACCTTCCCCGACGCATCCACCAACAAAATAAAAAAGGTGATACGTTGCGGCTGCGTGCGCCACAACAACGCAGTGGTGAAACACCCCGAGCTGGTGCTCAAGCGCGGCGAAACCATAGAATATACCAAATACGAGGCCAAACGCACCTACCGCGAACGTACCTCGGCACCTATATTATATGAAGACGGCACCGTGGTGGCATCGTTCAAGTCATCGGGCGTGCCCCTTGCGGGAAAGACCGTGGGCGGACTGCGCTCGCTAAACAACACCCTCAACGCCGACCTCACCCGGCTCAACCGCCGGAGCATAGCGGTAACCCCCGTCATGTTCCTGCGCAACGACGAAAACGGCATCTGCCTGTTCTGCAAACGCAACGAGCTGCGCGAGGCACTGCGCGAGGCCTGCGCCAAAGCCACCAAACATTTCCGTGTGTGGGTGTGCGGCACTTTCGAACAAGAAAAAGGCACCCTGCGGGCATGGGCGGAGCTCAACCAAAGGGGCTTTCTGCGCCAATGGCACGAAACCGCCGCCGAAGGTCTGGTGGAATGCACGCTGAAATATACCGTAATACGCACCGAAGAGGAGATCGCACTGCTCGACGTGGCGATGGTGCAGCATTTCGAAAACCAGCTGTGCATGCAGCTGATGCAGAGCGGACACCCCGTGCTGGGCGACAAGGCCAACACACACTACCGTGTGGACTACCCCTATCCCTATACATATAACTATAGGCTGGACATACCCCATCCCGCCAACGGCAAAACCCTCACCCTCGCCACTACCCTGCCCTCGCTTTTCACCGACCAAAAAACGGACAAAAACAGACCAAAAAACGACGAAAACACGACTGAAACCGACGAATTTTCAACGCATAACGGTTAATTTCGCAAAAAATATTCAATTTTTAATGAATTGATATACAGCGCGTTGGTGTTTTAAAGAAAAGAAAATCGACAAAAAAAGGCCGCAATATAAAAAAAAGTCGTATCTTTGCAATCCCAAAAAAATAAAGTAAAATTAAAAAACAACAAGTAAAATTATGGTAAAACAGTACGAAACCGTTTTCATTATGACTCCCGTTTTGTCTGATGAACAGATGAAGGAAACGGTAAAAAAGTACCAGGATTTGCTTACGAGCAACGGTGCTGAAATTATCTATACCAATAATTGGGGTTTGAGAAAACTCGCCTACCCTATTCAAAAGAAAACCACAGGCTTCTACTATCTGATTGAATTCAAAGCCGAAGGCAGTCTGATAGCCACCTTGGAGACAACCTACAAACGCGACGAGCGCCTGCTGCGTTTCCTCACCGTGTCGCTGGACAAACACGCCATCGCCTACAACGAGAAAAAACGCAACAACAAGAAAGAGAAAGAACAGGCACCCGCTGAAGAAGCCAATTAAGTCTAACCCTGTAAATTTTTGAATAAGATATGGCAAACGAAACCGAAATAAAATATCTGACACCGATAGCCGTTGACACACAACGCAAAAAATACTGCCGTTTCAAAAAACTCGGCATAAAATATATCGATTACAAAGACGCTGATTTCCTTCTGAAATTCGTTAACGAGCAAGGCAAGATACTGCCCCGCCGCATCACCGGAACCTCGAACAAATATCAGAAAAAAGTGTCGCAAGCAATAAAAAGAGCTCGTCACCTGGCTTTGATGCCCTACGTAGCCGATTGTTTAAAATAAAATAGGAGGAGATAACGATGGAAGTAATATTGACACAAGACGTTGCCAAATTAGGCTACAAGGACGACATAGTTAACGTTAAGAACGGCTACGCCAACAATTACCTCTTCCCCCAGGGAATGGCAATTATGGCCACCGCCACAAACCGCAAAATCCACGCTGAGAACATGCGTCAGCGCGCTTTCAAAGAAGAACGCATCCGCAAAGACGCCGAAACGCTGAAAGAAGCTCTGGAAGGCAAGACCATCCGTGTGGCCGCCAAAGCCAGCGCCAACGGCCAGATCTTCGGCTCGGTGAACAACATTCAGGTTGCCGAAGCTTTGAAAGAACAGTACAGCTACGATATCGACCGCAAGAAAATTGTTGTTGATGGAAACAGAGTGAAAGAAGTTGGCTCCTACCCCATCACCATCAATATCCACAAAGATATCAAAGCCGAAATCACTTTGGAAGTATATGCTGAGTAAGCCCTTACTTAGCTACTTCATTGATATTTTCTTTTTCATAGTACAATTTTAGGTTTGTCCCCCCTCTAATCCCTTGAGGGGGGCTTTTTTTATGCACTTTTGGCAGGAAAAGAAAATATCAATAACTCGGAGAGCGGAACGAGATGGGGCTAAGGTCAAAAGTCCGAGGTCGGTGGTAGGTGAAAATGTGAAGGTTTAGGGAGTGAACTGTGATCTGTGATGAGTGATAAGATTGTTGAAATGTTTATTGTTTAACTGTTTAATTGTTGGTCTAAAAAGTTCCCCCTTCATAAGGGGGACAGGGGGATTAAAATCCTCCGCCCAGCAAGGGCAAAACTATGATTCTGTTGTCGAATTTTGAAAACAAAAAGCGGATTGCCGAAACAATCCGCTCTTTAGAATACACTATCTTTTGAGCCATCAGCTTATTCAGACACTAATAACAAATTTGTCACGACATATCTTTCATAATATGGCAAAGGAAAATATGGACACAGTGTGTTGTGTTGAAACATAATCGTATCGCCCGTTGACGGATTATATGGACGAGCCTCGAAGATTATTGTTCCTCCTATTGGCAAACCAGTTGGTTTGCCATTATATAAGTAGTTATAACCAATAAGTTGAAATTCTCCATTTTCATCTGCCATAACACGACCTGGTTGTGGTATCGCAATGATGTTAGCATCATAATAATAACTGTATGAGCCAACATTAAAGGACGTATCAACAGAAATGATTACTTGATTGCCGTGACATTGATCTAAAAATTCCAATACTTCTCCACGCAAAACCAAGTTTTCTTCTTTTGGAGAGATCTCTTTCTCGCAGCTCACGAACAATAACAATAGTAGTGAGGTAATAACCAAATAGAATGATTTGAGTTTAAAATACATTTTCTCTCCTTTCTTTTTTGCGGGAGACAAACTCACTTCGTAGCTCCCTGCATTGGGGTAGGAAATAACTGTGCCGCTCACTTCTTGGATGTAGTGGTCGGATTCTTGGATGTCCACATGTTGAAGATGCAGTCTTGCTTCAACGTCAATTGTAATTTGATCTGGGTAATTTGTGTCCATGGTGTTTGATTTTTTATTAATAACTATTTGATTATATTGTATTTGCGCTTTTTTCAAGGTTTGCATAACCGTTTATTGCCTCAATATTTCGGGAGTAATAGACATAGCTGCCAATCAATGAAAGTACTATGGACACTATTATTGCTGGAAGATATGCCGTTATGTTCTGGTAGAAATCCAACCTGTTAAAAGTGAGCGAGGTTATGGGCGGCAAACATACTATAAGCACCGGCATGGCTATGGCCAAGGAATAAATCATCTCTTTTTTCTCGAGTATTCGCAGCTTCGCCACATATAAGGCCACATCCTTGCTCGCTTTTTGAGGGTTGCTTATATCAAGTATCAGATGCAGCACCCGTGCATAGTAAAAAACGCTGAAACCAAAAACAAGCGTCAATCCCACAAATGGCAGAAAATATTTAATATCGGTAATATACAGCCTTAGGTTGGCAAAAAGATAAAACAGAACAATGCCGCAGAAGGCCAGCATAAAGGCTTTGTTCCGGAACAGCTTGTCGCTCTGCGTGTTGCGCCGCGAACGTATCAGCTGCCTTATTTCTTCCTCTTGGTTAGGCGTTATAATAACAATCTTGCCGTCCTTGTCGTTCCATGCCTTTCCCAAAAGTTCAAGTATGTCGCTGTTGTCTTTTTTCGTGTCCATATTTTATAATTTATTGGTTGTCGTTCATCCTTTTCAGTTTTTGTTTTATCCTCTGTATCTTGGTGCCCACGTTGGTTGCGGAAATGCCCGTTATTTGGCTTATCTCCTCGTACGAGCGTTGCTCCAGATATAGGTAAATAATAGATTTGTCCAACGGGTCGAGCTGGTTTATCAACTCGTAGAGTTCGTCGTTGGTGGTGTCCTCGGGCGTGGCGAGGTTGTCCGCCGTTTTGTCAAGGGGTAGTATGGCAAACGTCTTTTTGCGTTTGTAGGATATTGCGGTGTTCAGCGAAATTTTGTAAATCCAGTATATGTCCTTGTCGTCCGGGCGGTATTTTTGGTAGCCTTTCCACAGCCGAAGCACAATTTCCTGGTACAGGTCGTGGACCACTTCCGCATCTCTTCCCGCAAACATCCAGCACACCTTGTAAATGGCGTTGTTGTATTGCTTCATAAGCGCTATAAACCGGTTTTCAAGCGTTATATCCATCAAATTACAGATTCTGTACCTATATAAAACGCAAATTTCGTCAAAAAATCACAAGAAGGAGAAAAAAAGTTTTCAGTGGACTTTGGTCGAAGGTCGAAGGGCAAAAGCCAAAGGTCTGTTGAGACGCGCCATGGCACGTTTGTACAGATGTTTGGAGCGATGTTATTTTGTTAAGGAGTTAAGAAACTAAGGAGTGAATGGTTGTTTAAATGTTTATTGTTTAAGCGTTTAATTGTTGGTAATGAAATTGTTCATTGTTCATTGTAAATTGTTCATTCTTTTGCGGTGGCTGAGCCTGCCGAAGCCCCGCCCAACTCTTAACTCTTACCTCTTAATTCTTAACTCTCTACTTTCAACTTATCAAAAAAAATCGTACATTTGCAGAAACTAAAATCAGAGACACAATGAAGAAACTCGCTCTTATACTGGCACTTGCGGTTTCGTGTACCGCTTTTGCCCAAATCACTCCCGACGAAGAAATCGCCGGAATGGAATGTACCTCGATAACCGTGGGACGTCTGGCCTCCAAGGACGGCTCGGTGATGACCTCCC
>JAEEGH010001098.1_pt1 | contig 80701 bp, 80 predicted proteins | sample 9134181 | NCBI WGS metagenome assembly JAEEGH01 (sample SAMN16246544, study PRJNA631951) | gut metagenome | biome: gut microbiome; feature: rumen; material: DP-attached | host: Bos | place: Iran: Karaj | collected 2018-10 | reverse complement strand
AAGTTGGTTAAAAATTTGGCGGTTTCGCAAAAAGTGTGTACCTTTGCACCCGATTTCAATAAATCGTCTGCGAAGATGGGCTGCACCTCGGCAAAAAGCGAGCTTTCTGCACTCGGTTTGCACCATCATTGCACCCGCATTAATTTGATCGGGATTTAGCGCAGTTGGTAGCGCACACGTCTGGGGGGCGCGAGGTCGCTGGTTCGAGTCCAGTAATCCCGACAGAAAGGTGAGAATCGAGAGATTTCTCACCTTTTTTGTTATACGTTTCCTAAATACACATGACGGATGCCCGCTTCCAGGGCGATTTGCTGGGCCTGTTGGAGGGTGGCGACGGGTGTCGGCTCCAGGTGGCTCATCTTATAACGGGGGAAGAAACGGCTGAAATGCAGGGGCGCTTCTTCGAGACCGTTGTCCTTCAGCCACTGGCACATCCTGCCGATCATCTCCATATCATCATTCACCCCAGGGATCACGAGGTTCGTCAGTTCGATCCACACGCCAGCATCACGCATGGCGAGGATGGTCTGCAGCACGGGTTCGAGATGTCCGCCACTGACCTGCTGGTAGATGTCGTCGCTGAAGGATTTCAGGTCGATGTTCGCCGCATCGAGATAGGGCAACAGGTCGGCGAGCGGTTCCTGACACACATAGCCTGCCGTCACGAGGATGTTCCACAATCCTGCCTCATGCGCCAGTCGTGCCGCATCGGTCACATATTCTATATAGGTGAGGGGTTCTGTGTAGGTGTAGGCGATGCCAGGACAACGGTGCTTCTTACAGAGATCGATCAGCGCCTCTGGCTGCAGCTCATAGCTGGGCACCTGTTCTGGCCTGGCCTGTGAGATGTCGTGGTTCTGACAGTTCAGGCAACGGAAGTTACACCCTGTGCAGGCCAGCGACAGACAGGTGGTGCCTGGGTGGAAATGGTAGAGCGGCTTTTTCTCGATGGGGTCGATGGCCAAGGCACACGGTCTGCCATACACCTCACTGACCAACTCACCTTGACGGTTCCTGCGACTGCCACAGAGCCCCGTCTTCCCTTCTGCAATTATACAGTGGTGGGGACAGACCCCACACTCAACTCTGCCGTCATCCAACTGCTGATAATACCTTGTTGTACTCATCATCACATAATATTAATGTATCAGCGTATCCATCAGATAGACGATGGCGCAGCAGATGATAGCGACGGGAAAGAGACCCAAGCGACGCCAGGCGGCTACGATGCCTACCAAGAGGGCTATGGTGCCTGACAGGGGCGACAGGGTGGTCTGGATCATGCTGGGGAAGGTCATCACGGCGAGCGTGACATAAGGCACATAATAGAGGAAACTGCGCAGGAAACGGTTGCTGATCTGTCCTTTGATCAACAACATCGGCACCACGCGGATCAGGTTCGTGGTGATGATCGCCAACAGGATGCAGATGATGATACTTTGCTTATCCATGGGCCTCCTCCATTTCTATTGGTTTCAACCAGGCGACAACCGCCGAGATCAGAATGGTGAGTACGATGGTTCTTGTACCACTGCTCCACTCACAGACCACAGGGGCGACGGTACAGGCGCCGCTCAGCACGAAACTGGCAATGACGGCATAGAGCACATAACGGTCGTCGCGGGCAGGGGGCATGATGATGGCAAGGAACATACCATAGAGCGCTACACTCAGGGCGGCTACGATGTTGGTGGGCAACATCCCGCCAGCCACGATACCAGCCGCACAGCCTGAGGCCCAGAACAGGGTGGAGATAAGGGCGGCAGAATAGGTGTAGGCAGGTGGACAGTAACCCAGACGGGAGATGGAGACGCCGAAGACCTCGTCAGTCACACAGCAGGCCATCAGCACTCGGTGAAACCATGACGTGCCAGGGGCAATCTTCTGGGAGAGGGCGGCACTCATCAACATATACCGCAGGTTCACCACCAGACACATCGCCACGATCTCCACGTAGGTAGCCTGGGCGGCGACGAGCGTATAGACACCATATTCGCCAGCCGAGGCACGGGTGAAGAAACTGCTCACGAAACCGATGATCGCCGTCAGTCCTGCCTGTTTGGCGATGATACCCAACGAGAAGGCCACGGCAAAGTAACCCAAGGCGATGGGGATGCCGATCCGAAAGCCGTCTATGATATCTTTACGCCGCATCAGAACACGATCGCTTCATACACATAGAGGTCGGCGTCCTTCCAGCCGTCCCAGCCCAGTCCCGCTTTGTCCTGCGAACAGTGGCTCACAAACTCCTCCTTGGTCCAGTTCACCTCGTCGGCCACCTGGGGCAGATAGGTGCCACTGTGGAACCCCTTGCGGATATAGATGCCATGACGGTGGAGCTCAAATTCATCGAGGCTGTAGATGCGTCGCATGGGGGTGAGCACGGAGATCTCGATCTCCAGCTCGTCGAACTCCTCACGCGTCACGCTCAGGAAGCGCGGATCTTCAAAGGCGGCTGCCCTGGCCATCTCTGTCACGATCTCATAGAGGGGCACATCCTCACCGAAGTGTCCGATACAGCCCCTCAGTCGGCCGTTCTTATGCAGCGACACGAAGGCACCGCACTGCTTCTGGAGGGTCGGATAGCCGTTGCTCAGCGCTTGGGCATCCACCTTCTGGCCATCGAAGTGCGCCTTGATGCTCTCAGCGGCGATCCGTTTCAGCTGTTGTTTGTCTTCATCCGTCAACAGGAAGTCGTCGCCCTGCTGATCCGTTTTCCTCACGATGGCAAAGGCATGATAGCCCACCACGCGGTCTCGGCCCTGCGGGTCGATGTCGCCAGAGTTCTGGTAGAGCAGGTGCCTCACCTCATAGCTGCTGTCGAGCATGAGCATGAGGGTGACGATGGCGAACAGCCCACAGGCACTCGTGGCCAACCCGCTGGTACCACTCGCCGCATTCGCCTCGACGGTCGAGATCAACTCTCGCACGTCGCCACGCTCGATGGCTTTGCCCGTCATGCCGTCGATGCTGATGGCATCTTCATAACTGGGATAGTGGGAGAAGTCGCTGCTGATTACGAAGAGGTTCTCTTTGTTGAAATAAGGCTTCAGCACCATAGCCATCTGGTTCAGACGGCCGAAGTCGTTGGTGGCGATGATGATCGGTACGATGGGGGGCACCTTGCCCAACTGCTGCTGCAGGAAGGGCAGCTGCACCTCCAGACAGTGCTCCTGCGCGTGGGCATCTTCTTGGTAGGTGAACACGCTGTCGGCCTCTATCAGCGCCTGAGCCGTTTCCTTATCCACTGCTATGTTGCCTAACGGCGTGGCATAGAAGTTGGCCTTCGTATCGACGGAGGCACCGTCGAGCCACGCATGATGACTCGGCCCCAACAGGAAGATGCGTTTGTACTTACGCTCAGGGTTCAGCTGCTTGAAAGCTTTCGCAGCCACATGGCCTGAGTAGTAATAGCCCGCATGGGGCACGATGAGGGCTGCCACATCCTGATCGGTGTCGCCCGCCTGATGTCTGGACAGGAAGTGGGCCACCTCCTCACTGAGTCTCTGGGGATTGCCCTCGTAGAAACGGTTGGCCTGGGTGGCAGGTCTGATGATGGATTCCGTACTCATAGTCACTCTATTGCTTCGTCATTGTCTTATGGTGTGGGTTGGAAGTCGCGGACCCATTCCCTGAGGGGCTCCATGGCTTCGGCATGATCGGGATCGTAGCGCAGGATGACAGTGACCTGACGCAGACTGTCGCTGTTGATCACCTTACTGTAGTACTCCCATTTCTCGTCCTGCCCTTCGTGGATGGAGTAGTCGTCGCCCACATCCACGAGATCGGCTCCCATCGCCATCAGGGTCTGGCCTGAGGTGCGATACATGTTGTGGAGGGAATCGACCATGAAGGATACAGAGATGTCGTCCATCATAAACATTTCCTGCAGACCGGCGTCGTCAGACAGCTCCTGACGGTAGAGGAATGAGGGGTAGTTGATGTCGAACCCCAAGCGGTCGCTGTGGTATTTCAGCAACGTGTAGTTGCCCATCTGGATCGACATGCTGTCAGAGCTGGTGAGCTGGCTGGCGTAGGCTTTCGGCTGTTGCCCGCCCCAGCATCCTGTCAGCGTCAGTGCTGCGAACATCAGGCTGGCGATGAGACTTTTTCGGATGGTGATTGTTGGTGCCATATTGGGTTTATCTGTAGAGCATGACGGACCCTCCGTCGCTCTGGCAATATTTCTTCAGCAGTTCCTGGATGAAACGGGCATTGGCGAGCACGCGTTCCTCCTGGCCGTCGTAGCCGTTGATGAGTACCACGAGGTGGGTGGTCTGGAGCGTCATCTTCGTACGCTCGTTGTCGCTGGTAGGCGTGCCGACACCACCCTGGGCATCGCGATAGACGGGCAGCCCTGCGATGTTGAGCATCCCACGTCCGATGCCTTCGTAGGGCTCGCCTTCACGACCCACACCGAGGGTGAGTGTGTCGCCCACAAACTTGTCGGCATCGAAGCCTCCGATACTGTAGCCATAGGCGATGCTGGCGAGGTTGACGAGATCGACGAGCGTGTCGATCTGATAGAGCTCCTTGCCCTGCAGCATCCGACGGATGAGCTGTTCACTGGCAGGACGGTAGCGCGAAGGGTCTTTGCCACAGGCTTTATACACGCGTCGCGTGGCGGCGATGCCTGAGAGCTCCTTCAGACTCTCGGTGGTGAGCTCAGAACGGAATCGCGCCTCGAGGGCGTGGATCTCGTCCCACAGGGCAGCGTGATAGGGGGTGTTGACCACCTGTGCCTCGACGGCTGCCCCCACGAAGTTGGGGCACACGCTTTCTATCTCCTGCGAAACGATGATGCGCATTTAGTTCTCTGGATTTGCCTCGTAGTGGTACTCCGTAATATTCGGATTCGTGCCCAGGTCGGTCTCCTCTGCTGTTGGGAGACTCGTGATGTCGATGAGCTTCTGCTCATAGCCTTTGTGTACAGGCTCCACATCGAGCAGCAGGTCTTTGTATTGCACCGTAGAGAAGATGAAGCCGAGGAAGCCCACGCCGACGCGGATGCCCTCTGGGTGCAGGTTGTTGTGGATATAGGCGGTGGAGTAGAAGAGGTGACGATGGGGCACCAGTTCGTTGTACTTGTGGTAGGTCTCGATCACCTCAGGGGCGATGTTGGCCGTGTCGGCCTCCGTAAACGAGTAGCCGAGGTTATGCACGAAGTCATCGATGACGTCGCCCTTAGATGTGCTGTTGTCTTCCAGACACTGCATCACGTTGTCAGTCATCACCCTGGTCATCTCTTTCTTGGTGGGTGCGGAGATATAGACGAAGATCAGCAGGAATACAAGGATACCACATGCGAAGATGATACGTCCGCTCTTACTGCTGAGGAGCCTCTGGAAGAAATTCTTCTCGCCGTCTCCGTAGTTGATTCTTCTTTCTCTGCGTTTGATGTTCAGCATATTCTAATCAAGTTTGGTTGTTATGTATGAGGTTCATGAATTCCTGTCGCGTCTTGGCCTGGTTGAAGGCGCCGCTGAAGTCGCTGGTGGTGGTGATGGCATTCTGTTTCTCGATGCCACGCATCTGCATGCACATGTGCTTGGCTTCGACCACGACCATCACGCCGAGGGGTTTCAGTGTGTCCTGGATACAGTCCTTGATCTGTTGCGTCATACGCTCCTGCACCTGCAGGCGGTGGGCAAAGATATCCACCACACGGGCAATCTTCGAGAGCCCTGTGATGTAGCCGTTGGGGATATAGGCCACATGGGCCTTACCGTAGAAGGGCAGCATGTGGTGCTCGCAGAGCGAGAAGAAGTCGATGTCCTTCACGATGACCATCTGAGAGTAGTCTTCCTTGAAGAGGGCATCGGTGAGCACCTTGTGGGCATCCATCTGGTAGCCTCTGGTAAGCACCTGCATCGCCTTCGCCACACGCATGGGAGTCTTCTGCAGACCCTCACGATCCGTATCCTCACCTAAGAGGGTCAGGATCTCCTTGTAGTGGTCGGCCAGCTCTTCCAGACCCTCCCGATACTGGGGCTCATAGCCGGAGTGATACTCTGTCTCGTAACTCATGGATATTGTACGGTGATTTTGCCTTTGACGATGATGGCTGAGTCGTAGCCCAGTTGCTTCACGCGCTGCAACACCTCGTGTGCCTCCTCGTAAGTGCGGTAGTTGCCCATGCGGCAGATCCACCTGGGGGAGTAGAAGTGTACATAGACGGGTTCGTCTGGGAAGGATACCTTGATGCTCTCACCCGTGCGCTCAGCCTTCAGTCGGTCGTTGCGTGAGTTGCCTCCCGCAAACACCTGAACACGGTAGCCGTTGATCTTCATGCCCTTCATCACCTTCTTGTGTACGTCGGCGGTGTCAGGGGCCACCACGATAGCCTGTGACTCGTTGTCCTTGGGGGCCACCTTCTCCTTGTCCTTCGACTCGGCCTTCTCCTTGTTGTCGGCCTTCTCCTTAGGCGTGGTCACCTTGTCTTTCTGTTCGGGTTTGTTGTTTTCTGGTTGTTTGGTAACAGCCGATGATCCATTCACCAGTGCGTCGATGCTCTTGTCCTGGGTCACGCTGATTTTGCCTTCACCCTTGTTGCTCTTCTGCAAGCGTTCGGTGAAAGTCGATTGTGCATCGACTGCCGTGATGCAGCCGATACACAATGCGATGGTAATGAGTAATTGTTTCACTGTTCTTATTTCTTCCAAGCGTCGATGATACCCTTGAAGTCAGCAGCCTTCAGAGAGGCGCCACCAATGAGACCGCCGTCGATGTCGGGCTTGGCAAACAGCTCAGGAGCGTTTGAAGCCTTGCAAGAACCACCATACAGGATCGTGGTGTCGTCGGCAACAGCCTGACCATACTTCTCAGCGATGATGCTGCGGATGTAAGCGTGGATCTCCTCTGCCTGCTCAGCGGTAGCGGTCTTACCAGTACCGATAGCCCAGATGGGCTCGTAGGCGATGACGATCTTGCGGAAGTCGGCCTCAGAGAGGTTGAATACGCTGCCCTCGAGCTCGGCCTTCACGACCTCGTTCTGCTTGCCGGCCTCGCGCTCCTCGAGTGACTCACCAATGCAGAAGATCACCTTCAGGTCGTTCTTCTGAGCCAGCAGCACCTTCTCCTTCAGGATCTCAGGAGTCTCCTTGTAGTACTCACGACGCTCTGAGTGACCCAGGATCACATACTGGGCACCAGTGCTCTTCACCATCTCGGCGCTTACCTCACCAGTGAAGGCACCCTTCTCCTTGTCGGCGCAGTTCTCAGCACCCAGACCGATGATGTCCTGGTCGAGGAACTGTGCGATACTTGCGAGGTGGATAAACGGTGTGCAGATCACTACACCACAGTTGGGCTTGTCAGCCTTCAATGTCTCATTCAGCTCCTTTGCCAGAGCGATACCATCCTGGAGATTCATGTTCATCTTCCAGTTTCCTGCTACAATTTTCTTTCTCATAATCTTTTGTTCGTTATTTAAAGGGTTATTATCACTTTTCTTAATCCAGCGGCTCCAGGCCCACAGACGGTCTGCAACGGTGAGCAGCACGAGGGGCAGCACAAACCAAGTGAGGATCCAGAGGATCTTGCTCGCCACATTGTCGGAGGGCAGATCGCCGATCTCTGATGCTTCCAGCGGCCCGCTCGTCTCCTCAGCGGTGGGCAGGGTGTTGTGGCTCCATTTCTGGATGATCACACCGTCTTTCAACAGCAGCAGCCCAGGGTTCGACCGTATGACGGTCTTCAACGTGGTCTCATCCGTGAGACAGAAGGGATACTCCGCCCCTGTGATGTCCTGCCAACGGGAGATGCCGCGCTGACCACTGGCCGTGAGACAGTAGAACTTATAGCCGTGCTCCTGACTGTACTCATAGAGTCGGTTCAGTTCGTCGAGCTGCGAGTCGTCGGCCTGTTCCAGATGGGGTGATACCAATAGGAAGGTGTAGCCTTTGTCCTGCAACACCTGTTCGGTGATGTCCTCACCCTCATCCATGCTTTCGATGAAGAACTCCGCATAGGGCGAATCCTCACCGTCGATCATCCGCTGCCAGCCCTCACGCAGGTTCGTGCCGATGTGATAGGGGCGGAAGTCAAACTGGGGCAGGGTATAGAGACTGCGACCCGCGATGATCACGAGGATGAAGAACGCCGAGTAGTTCATCACGATCCACTGGTTACTTCTGCTGATGATCCGTCCCATGTCGAGCGGATAGCGCCTCACGACGATGGCAGCGGCCAACAGCACCACATTCTTCCAGAACGTCTGCCAGTTGGTGAGCACCAGCGCATCGCCGAAACAGCCACAGTCGCTGATGGGATTGGCGATGGCGAGCCACAGTGTGAGCAGCGTCATCACCACCATGAGAATCAGCACAATCAGTGACACCAGACGGCGGCGGATGGCGAAGAGCAGACAGATGCCGAGGAAGAACTCGGCCGATGACTGTACCACGGAGACCGCGAGCGTCACGAAATCAGGCACCACAGAGGCCAGACCCCAGGCCGTCAGATAGTCGTGGATCTTGTACTGCGTGCCCAATGGATCGACGGCTTTGACGAATCCTGACAGGATGAACGCCACAGCGAGCACCAGGCGACAGACGTTAACGGCAATCTTTCTCACTCAGATAGTTTAATGACTCCAAAGACCGCATAGTTGATAATGTCCATATAGTTGGCATCGATACCCTCCGACACGAGTGTCTCGCCGCCGAGGTTCTCGATCTCCTTGATACGCTCGATCTTCGTCAGGATCAGGTCCGTATAGCTACTCACCCGCATGCCGCGCCACGCCTCGTCATAGTCGTGGTTCTTCCGCTTCATCAGCTCCAGGGCCTCATGGGCATACTGGTCGTAGAGGCGCATGGCCTCCGCATTGTCGATATCCACGGTGTCGGCGAAGCCCTTGTTGAGCTGGATGAGGCCCACGATGCCGTAGTTGATCAGGGCGATGAACTCAGGGCGGATGCCTTCACCCACCAGCGATTCCTGCTTGATCTCCAGCGAACGGATGCGCTTGGCCTTGATAAACAACTGATCGGTAAGGGCCGTAGGGCGCAGGATGCGCCACGAGGCTTTGTAGTCGTGAAGCTTCTTCTCAAACAGCGCACGGCATTCTGCCACTGCCTGTTCAAACTGAGCGTTTGTCTTTTCCATATTGGCCATAATCGGGTGCAAATCGGGTGCAAAGATACTGCAAATCGCGCGAAATACCAAATTTTTAGCTGTTTTTATGATGAAAATTCTTCGAATCTCCAAACTTTTTTAGCATTTGTTTTGTCAGTTTGAAAGAAAAATTGTACTTTTGCCGCCGCAAGAACAACAAAATTCTTAATTTTATGACAAAATGAAACGTATAACTTGCAAACTTCGGACACTGGCAGTCATGATGGCAGTGTTCAGCAGCGTTGCTGCTATGGGGGAAACCCAACCCAATCAACAACCAGAAAAAAAGAAAGAGAAACCAGAATGGCTTAAAGAACTGTCCAGCCGTATTACACTCAGTGGCTATGCCCAAGCCGGCTGGTCGTACCAGAACCCTAACAACAAGGCCACCAACGCCTACAACCTTAAACGCACCCTGCTATGGGCAAAGGCACGCATTACCGACAGATGGTCGTTCTTGTTTATGCATGATTTCTCAAGTGTGGTACAGGAGTTCTACACCGACTATCGCCTGTCGAAGAACAATGAACTCACCGTCCGTCTGGGACAATTCAAGACCGCTTTCTCGATGGAGAATCCGCTGTCGCCGACCCAGTTGGAGCTGATCGACGTCTATTCACAGGCCGTGCTCTATCTGGCAGGCGAGGGTCCCGATCCCCTGAACGGCGTGAACTACGGTCGTGACATGGGATTGCAGATCTTTGGCGACCTGTTCAAAGGGGTGCTCCATTACGACCTGGCACTGATGAGCGGTCAGGGTATCAACCGTAAAGACCTGAACAACCAGAAAGACTTCATCGCCAAACTCGAGGTGCGCCCCATGGACGGCCTGCGCTTCGTGGCATCCGGCTATCTCGGCACGGGTTGTGCCGTGAATACGGCCGCCTGGAACCCTGACATCAAGGTGGGCGACAACTACAAGCGTAATCGTTACAGCATCGGTGGCGAGTATAAGACCGCGCCCTATACGGGTAGTAAATATAAGGAGGCGCGCCCTGCCAGCATCCGTGCCGAGTGGCTCGGTGGTAAGGATGGCGACGTCAACAGCTACGGTGGCTATGCCACGGTCTGTGTCCCTGTGGTGGATGCCCTCGACATCGTGGCGAGTGGTGAGACCTTCAACCGTAATTCGAAGGTGGATGGCTGGGATCAGACCAACCTCACCATCGGCGTGCAGTACTGGTACTATAAGAAGTGCCGTGTCCAACTGCAATACACCCGTTGCCTCTGTGGCGACAAGATCAGTACAAACGATTATGATTGGCTCCAGGCCCAAGTCCAGGTCGCATTTTAATAATTTAGAATATAGAAATGTTTATCAAGGTAATTCTAACTTTAATTTTCCTGGCCGTGATGATTGGTGTGGGTGTCTATACCCGTAAACAGGCCAGTAGTGTTGATGGATTCGTATTGGGTGGTCGTGCCGTAGGCCCCTGGCTCACGGCCTTCGCCTTTGGTACCTCTTATTTCTCTGCCGTGGTCTTCGTGGGCTACGCCGGACAGTTTGGTTGGAAATACGGACTCTCCTCCGCCTGGATCGGTATCGGTAATGCCGTGATCGGTTCTCTCCTCGCGTGGATACTCTTAGGTCGGCGCACGAAACTGATGACCCAGCATATCGAGTCGCGTACGATGCCCGACTTCTTCGGCACCCGTTTTGCCGATCAGGGCCTGCGCGTCACCGCCTCCGTCATCGCCTTCGTGTTCCTGATCCCCTATACCGCTGGTGTGTATAGCGGCATCTCACGCCTCTTCGAGATGGGCTTCAACATCCCCTACGAGTACTGTGTGGTCATCATGTCAATCCTCACGGCGGTGTATGTCATCCTTGGCGGCTATAAGGCCACGGCGATGAACGACTTCATCCAGGGTATCATCATGCTCTTCGGCATCGTGGCAGTGATCCTCGCCGTCCTCAATGCACAGGGCGGACTCGTGGCAGCTGTCGATAAACTCGCGCTGATCCCCTCTGATGCTGACCCAGCCGTGAATGGCGGCTTCGCCACCTGGTTCGGACCTGACCCGTGGGGGCTCTTGGGCGTGATCGTCCTCACCTCCTTAGGCACGATGGGCCTGCCCCAGATGGTGGGTAAGTTCTATTCCATCACCGACGAGGCGGCCATCAAGCGCGGCACCGTCATCTCTACCATCTTCGCCTTCATCGTGGCAGGCGGTTGCTATTTCCTTGGTGGTTTCGGACGTCTCTACGACCCCGTGATCAACCCCGCCACGGGTAAGATCGCCTTCGACTCGATCGTACCTGCGATGCTGGTCACCCTGCCCGATGTGCTCATCGCCCTCGTGGTGCTGCTGGTGCTCTCAGCCTCGATGTCAACCCTCGCCTCACTGGTACTCACCTCCAGTTCCACGATGACCCTCGACCTCATCTATCGTGACAAGAAGTCACTGCCTGGTGAGGTGGAAGACGGCGCCATCGATGATATCGTCTCCGAGAAGGTCGAGCGTCGTAAGGTTGTGGTGATGCGCGTGCTCATCATGTTCTTCATCGCCATATCCCTGCTCATCGCCTTGAATCCGCCTACGTTCATCGCTCAGCTCATGGGCATCTCGTGGGGCGCTCTGGCTGGTGCTTTCCTCGCACCGTTCATGCTGGGTCTCTACTGGCGTGGGGTCACCACCACCGCTGTCTGGGCCTGCTTCATCTGGGGGGTGGGTCTCACGGTGGTCAACATGCTCATCGGCAACCCCATCAACCCGATCAACTGTGGCGCCATCGCCATGGTGGGTGGCTTCCCTGTGGTCTGGCTCGTCAGTCTCTTCACCAAGAAACTCCCCCAGCAGACCGTCGATACCATCTTCGAGTGCTATAATTAATAAGGTTAAACCCCTATTGATGATAAATTTTCCGCGAAACCTTTCCAAGTTTCGCGGAATTTTTGTATCTTTGCACCAAGAATTCTATTAACAGATATACATGAATCTATTATCAGTGAGAGTAAGACGGATTTGGAGCATCACTTTTTCCGCACTAGTAACTGTGTCTGTACAGGCGCAGACGGAGATCGCCAAGGAGATAAAGGCCGACATCAACCGTGCGGCTGGCATGTTCTATACCCGTTCCATCGATAAATCCTATAAGGACACCCCGCCGCCCGCAGGCAAGAAACCTTTCTACATCAATCATTATGGTTGCCCAGGTGCCTATTACCTCGACAAACATGAGTATTATACCGACACCTACGCCATCTTCGCCAAGGCCGACAGCCTCGGCAAACTTACGCCGCTGGGAAAGGATGTGTTCCGTCGCATCCGTCTGCTGTGCGACGATGCCAAGAACCGCTACGGCGAACTCACCGAGAAGGGTGCCCAACAGAGTAGGGCCTTTGTAAAGCAGCTGGTGGAGCGCTTCCCTGAGATGTTCACGCCGGATGGCTACTACAGCGTACGGAGCATTGTCGAGAACCGTTGCATCCTCACCATGCAGGAAGGCCTGCTCCAGCTGTCAGCCATGCAGCAGCCCCTCATTGCCAGAAGTAAGGCATCGCAGAATGAAAAGGCTTTTTTGGATCCTGAGGACAAACAACTCACAGACCAGCGTCTCGACTCGTTGACGATGGCCCGTTACGAGCGGTTCCGACTTCTGAACTCCGACGACGGCCGGTTGATGGGGGCCCTCTTCAACGACCAGAACTATGTCATCTCTTACCTCGACGCTGATGCGCTGAGCAAAAAGCTCTTTATCCTGGCCAGTGACGTACAGCATACCAACATCGCCGGCATCGTGACGCTCTACGACATCTTCACGCCCCAGGAGATCCATCGCCACTGGCGGAAGCAGAACGCGTGGCACTATGTCAACTACGGCGGCTGTACCCTCAACGGCGGCTATCAGGCTTACCTGCAGCGCGCCTTGCTGCGTAACATGATGCACATGGGCGACAGTGCGATGAAACGTGACACCCCCCTGATGCACCTGCGCTATACCCATGCCCCCGTGGTGCTCTCCCTCGCCTGTCTGATGGATCTCGACGGCTATGGCCTGCATACCGAGAACCTCGATTCGCTCGAAGCTTACGGATGGGCCAACTACCGCATTGCCCCTTTGGGTGGTAGCATAGAGATGATCTACTACCGCAGTGAGTTTGGCGACCCCGACGTGCTGGTCAAGGTGCTCCTGAACGGACATGAGGCGCGCCTGCCGATCGAGAGCGACTGTGCGCCCTATTATCATTGGAAAGAAGTGAAGCGTTACTATCTGCGAAAGATGTACCGCTATGAGAATCGTAGGTTAAACGCTAAAACCAAGAAGAAATGAAGATCATCAAGATAATATTACTCTCCTCTCTCCTCTCTCCTCTCTCCTCTCAATTTGCATCTGCCCAGCCCCAGGTGATGCAGTTGATTCAGAAGGCCCCGTCGTATGCCTCCTGCAACTACCATATCTATCCTGACAGTATCACCAAACCGCTCACGCCCTCGCCCGAAGGCAAGAAACCCTTCTATATCTCCCACTATGGTCGTCATGGCTCGCGTTACATCAGCAGCCGCAGCGGCTACGACATCCCTTATATGATGATGCTCGAGGCCGACAGTCTCGAAGAGCTGACACCCGAAGGACAGAAGGTGCTCCACGAGATGAATATCATCATGCAGAACACCGAGAACCGTTGGGGTGAACTCACGGGCTATGGCAAGCGACAGCTCCAGCAGATCGGCCAGCGCATGGCAGAGCGGTTCCCTGAGGTGCTGTGCCCGGGCGCCACGGTCAGTGGCGTCAGCACGGTGGTGCCCCGTTGCATCGAGTCCATGGGCTCGTGCCTCTTGCAGATGCTCCAGGTGTGCCCCCAGCTGAAGATCAACATGCAGTCCTCCAAGCGTAACCAGTGGTACATGAACCACCAGGATCGTCAGCTGCGCCATTATATGACGCCCGAGGCGAAGAAAGCCTACGATGCCTATACCGCTCCCCGCCTGGGTAACACCCGTCTGATGGAGTTCATCTTCAAGAATCCCGATATCGTGAAAGAGGTCATCGATGAAGAGCAGTTCAGCTACTATCTCATGAAGATGGGCCTCTTCCAGCTGAATATCAACTACAATCAGAACACCTATCTGATGAGCCTCTTCGACACCGACGACCTCTACCTGATGTGGCAGATCGACAATGCCCTCTGGTACATCCAGCATGGCGCCTGCAAACTCAACGGCGGTCGCCAGCCCTATAGCCAGCGTTATCTCTTGCGCCAGCTCATTGCCGATGCCGACAGCTGCATCCGCCTCGACCGTCCTGGTGCCCAACTGCGCTTCGGCCACGAGACGGTGCTCCTGCCCCTCGTCTGTCTCATCGGCGTCAACGGCTTCGACCTCGAGACCGACAACCTCGACGAACTCGAAGAGAAAGGCTGGTGGTGCTCCAGCGTCTTCCCCATGGGCTGCAACCTGCAGTTCATCTTCTACCGCAGCCATCCCAAGGATCCCGACGTGCTCTTCAAGGTGCTGCTCAACGAAGAGGAGGCCACGTTGCCCCTCACGCCCGTCAGCGGCCCCTATTACCGCTGGACCGACTTCCGCCAATACTGCCTCGATAAATTAGCGAAATTTCAATAGTAACACAAAAATATGAGAAAAATGAAGAAAACATGCTTAACGATGATGCTGCTCATGGTGACGATGTCGCTCGTGGCAGCCTGTGCGAACAAACCCAAGACAGCGGAGGCGGCACAGACGACAACAACGGAAACGACTGACGACGGACTGACACCCGACTTCGAACTGCCCGACCTGCAGGGCAATCCCCTGAAACTCTCCTCTTTGCGAGGAAAGTATGTGGTGCTCGACTTCTGGGGTTCGTGGTGCGTGTGGTGTATCCGTGGCATCCCTGCCATGAAGGAGGCCTATACCAAGCATAAGGACAAGATGGAGATCTTAGGCATCGACTGTCGCGATACGGAGAAGAAATGGCAAGCGGCTGTAGAAAAGTATGAGTTGCCTTGGCTCCACGTGCGTTGCAGCGACGACTACCTGCCCACGCTGGGACAGCTCTATCAGATAGAGGGCTTCCCCACGAAGGTGGTGATCGATCCTGAAGGCAAGATCGCAAAGGTAGTGGTGGGAGAGGATCCCGCGTTCTACACTTACTTAGACGAGTTGTTTAAATAAAAAATCCCCGCCGACCGGCAAAATGAATGAATCCCCGCCGGTCAGGCGGGGATTCTTTCTAATAAGCGTGGTCGCTTTCGAGCTCCTCTTTCGTCAGCTTCTTGCTGTCGATAGCACGCCACGCGTACACGATATACGCCAGCACAAAGGGCACGAGCAACGACACGTAGAACATCGTACGCAACGTAAACTCACTCGAACAGGAGTTCTGTAGCGTGAGCGACGACTGCAGGTCGGCGGTCGAGGGATAGTAGGCTGTGTTGTTCCAGGCGCAGCAGAGCAGCAGGGCGAGGACGGTGAGCACCGTACCGATGCCCGCAGGCCAGATGCCACCCACATAACCCTTCGAGAAGATGGTCTTGCCGATACCGAAGAGCACGAGCACCACACCGATCAACAGCACGACGGTGAGATACCACATGTCAAGGAAGTTGGTAAGATACTTATACGGCTCCATAAAGATCACACCCGTCGCGGGGTTGTAGGCGAAGCCCTCCTTCAGCAACAGGTGGACGAGATAGGCCACGAAGAGCACGAGGAAAGGTACGGCCGCAGCGATCAGGCGCCCAGTGCCACGGGAGCGGATACCCTCATCGTCCACATTATTCATGACATAGAGGATGCCCAGCACACGGGCGAGGAACACCACCGCGAAACCCAGCACGAGCACCCAGGGGTTAAGCAGGGCGTCGAGACCGTGCGAGGCATTCGCCCAAGAAGAAATGATGGGCGTAACGGCCCCTGCATCGATGAGGTTATCCTTTGCCACGATGAAGTTCGACCCCTCGAAGAAGGTGGCCACGGCACCGCCTAGGAGCAGCGGTCCCAGGATACCGTTCAACGTCAGGAAGAACTGGAACGTCTTCGGACCGAGGATGTTGCCGATCTTGTTCTGGAACTCGTAGCTCACGGCCTGCAACACGAAGGTGAAGAGGATGATCATCCACAGCCAGTAGGCACCGCCGAACGAGGTGGAGTAGAATAGGGGGAACGAGGCGAAGAACGCACCGCCGAAGGTCACGAGCGTGGTGAAGGTGAACTCCCACTTGCGCCCGGTGGAGTTATACACGAGGCGACGCCCCTCTGCCGTCTGACCTAACGAACTGGCGACGGAGTTGGCGCCCTGCACAAACAGCAGGAAGACTAAGAGTGCCCCCAACAGGGAAACGATAAAACACCAGTAGTGTTGAAGAAATTCGTATGTCATAATTGTAATTGTTTTTTGCTAAAAAATCCTTACGTCCTGTAGTCCGTTGCCAAAATTTACATTTCTGGCCCCTTTTTGATCTGCTTGAGGAGAATATTAATCTCAACTGCGAGCATCGTCGTGAAGAGCAGGAGGAACAGGAAGAACGTGATCATCACACTCCCCGACTGGAGGTCGCTGACAGCGGCCCACGTGGGCAGCATATCCTGGATGGTCCAGGGCTGACGACCGAACTCAGCCACGAGCCATCCGCTCTCAGAGGCGATATAGCCCAACGGGATGAGGGCGATGGCGATCCAGTAGTGCCACTTCGGCAGACTGGTGATCGAACGGTCGCGCCACAGGGCCTTCGGCCAACCGTAGGCACCGGCCAGCACGACGGCGAAGAACAAGATGAACAAGCCGCCCAGTCCCACCATCACACGGAACGCCCAGAAGTTCACGGCGATAGGCGGCACCACATCTTCCTTGTCGCGGATATAGCCATAGCCGAAATACGGCATATGCTTGTTCAGAAGGGCGAGCTGCGCATTGATCACAGCTTCCTCGGCCCCTTCGTGCTTCGCCTGACGATAGGCGGCGAGGGCGGCGATGGCCTGCTTGCCCCGCTCGATCTTCTCGTCGATAGAGGGCTCCACCTTGCCGTCAGGGGTGGTGTAGCCGTTCAGGATATTGTTGATGCCTGGCACATAGCCTTCGAAATCGTTAGTCGCCATAAACGAGAGGGCCTTCGGCACCTCGATACCTTCGATCACCTTCAGACCGATACCGTTGCCACCGTCATAGAGGGCTTCCATGGCAGCGAGTTTCATAGGCTGGACGGCAGCCACGTCCTGGGCCGACTTATGACCTGTGGCGGCAGCGAGCAGGGCGGCTACCAGACCCACGGCAGCACCAATCTTCATACTCTCGATCGACAGGCGCGGCTCACGGCGCTTCAGCATATACCAGCTGCACACACCCACACAGAACACGGCACCGATGATCCACGCGGAGGTCACCGTGTGACAGAACTTGCTGATGGCGAAGGGCGAGAGGGCCACCTCGGCGAAGCTCACCATCTCGTTACGCATCGTGTCGGGGTTGAACGCACAGCCCACGGGATACTGCATCCACGCGTTGGCCACGAGGATCCACCACGCGGAGATGGTGGCACCCAGACCCGTCAGCCAGGTGGAGGCGAGGTGGAAGCCCGGCGACACCTTCTTCCAACCGAAGTACATCACGGCCACGAAGGTCGATTCCATAAAGAAAGCCACGATACCCTCGACGGCCAACGGCGCACCGAAGATATCGCCCACGAACCAGGAGTAGTTCGACCAGTTCGTACCAAACTCGAACTCGAGGATGATACCCGTGGCCACACCCATGGCGAAGTTGATACCGAAGAGCTTCTGCCAGAAGATGGCGGCATCTTTCCAGAACTGCTCTTTCGTACGATAATAGATGGTCTCCACGATACCCATGATCACGGCCAGTCCGAGGGTCAGGGGCACGAAGAGCCAGTGATAGATTGCCGTGAGGGCGAACTGCGCTCTCGACCAGTCAATGGTCCCGGCATCAATGTTTAGAATTAGGTTCTGTAGCATAATATCTGATAATCTTTAATGTTTAATGTTTCATGTTTCATCTTTAATGTGCTCTGTCGACCAGCTCGCTGGCGACATAGCCAGCCTCGTCCCCCTCGGCATGATCCTTCAGGAAATTAGGGAAGAAAAACACCTTCAGCACGGCGAAGATGATAAACAGCTTGATGAGGATGATCGCCCACAGCGTCTTACCCAGACGCATGTCCCGGAACCCCTCGTAATACAGGTCGAAAACCCGATGTAAAAAGCTGCCTTTGCTCATAGATGCTGGTTATTTTGTCGCAAATATACGTCAATTATTCCTAACTTCCAAATAAATAAGGTATAAAAGTGCAAATTTTCTTTGTTATTTCATCGAAAAGGTGTACCTTTGCGCCGATTTTTGAGACAAGCTTGGATGAATAAGAAACTATTGATACCCCTCATCGCCCTCGTGGTGCTGCTCCTCGGCGGCATCGTCTGGCTCTACCTCAGCCTGCAGCAACAGAAGCAGGCGAACGAGGAGATGCAGGAGCTCGTCGAGATGGATAAGCAGGAGATGGAGGAAGAGTATCGGCACTTCACCTTGCAGTATGACGAGATGAAGACGATGATCACCAACGACTCCATCGTGGCCCAACTCACACAGGAACAGGAGAAGACCCAACAGCTGCTCGAGGAACTGAAACGCGTGAAGGCGACCGATGCCCGTGAGATAGCCCGACTGAAGAAGGAACTCGAGACGGTGAGGGCCGTACTGCGCGATTACGTGATGCAGATCGACTCACTCAACCGCCTCAACGAAAACCTGATGGCGGAGAACACCCGGGTGAATGCCGAACTCGAACAGCGCACCGCCCAGGTGGCGGGTCTCAGCAGTGAGAAGGCCTCACTCTCCGAGAAGGTGGCAATTGCCGCCCAGCTCGATGCTGCTGGCATCCAGCTGCAACTCCTGAACAAGCGCGGCAAGGACACGAAGAAACTGAAGGACTGCAAACAGATGAAGGTCGATTTCGACATCACGAAGAATGTGACGGCAGCCAACGGCCATCGCACGATCTACGTCCGCATCCAGAACCCGGGCGGCAATGCCCTCGGTGGCGGCGGCACCTTTGCCTATGAGAACCGCCAGCTGGAGTGCGCAGCCCACAAGACGATTGAATATACCGGTGAAGAGACCCATGTCACGGTCTATTGGAATGTCACCCAGATGCTGGAGGCAGGCGACTACCGCGTGAGTATCTTTGCCGACGGCAATATGATTGGTACCAGGAAGTTTAGTTTTAATTAACGGAATATGAACAGAAAGATTGCTTTTGGCTTTTGGCTGATGGTCGCCGGCTGCTTGCCGGCGGTGGCACAGCGGGTCCTCACACTCGACAGCTGCCGACAGATGGCCTTGCGCAACAACAAACAGCTGAGTATCTCCAAAATGAAGCAGGATGTGGCGGCCAACGAACGTAAGTCGGCCCGCACCAAGTACCTGCCCCATGTGAATGCGCTCGGCACCTATGTACACACCACGAAGGAAGTGTCTATACTGAACGATGATCAGAAGCTGGTGCTTTCAAATGTGGGTACGGGATTGGTATCGCAGCTGCCGGCCCCGATCCAGGAGAAGTTGGCAGGACTGCAGACGGCGTTAAACGCGCTGGGACAGGACGTCGTTGATGCGTTTCGTACGGATACGCGTGATATCTTTGCGGGTACCGTCGCACTGACGCAGCCCGTCTTCATGGGTGGTAGTATTATCGCTTTCAATAAGATCGCTGATATCAAGGAGAGGATCGCTGCGAATGCGTTGGACGCCAGCCGACAGTCAACGCTTTATACGATCGATCAGGCCTATTGGCAGGTGGTGTCGCTCTATCATAAGCAGAAACTCGCCCGGAGCTACCTCGACCTGGTGCAGAAGTTCGACACCGATGTCTATAAGATGATCGACGAGGGGGTCGCCACGAAGAGCGACGGCCTGAGTGTCGATGTGAAGGTGAATGAGGCTGAGATGACCCTCACGAAGGTGAACGACGGACTCGTCCTCTCACGCATGCTCCTCAACCAGCTCTGCGGACTGCCCCTCGATGAAGAGGTGACACTGGCCGATGAGCAGGCAGAGAACATTGCCGTGGTAGAGATCGCGGCAAAGCCTGATGTGGAGATGGCCGTGGCAAACCGTCCCGAGTTGAAGTTACTGGAGAATACGGTGGCCCTGTCCAAGCAAGCCACCAATGTGCTGAAGGCCGGCAATCTGCCACAGGTGGTACTGACAGGCGGCTATCTCATCAGCAATCCCAATGTGTTCAACGGCTTCGAGAAGAAGTTCTCTGGTATGTGGAATGTAGGCGTCTCCGTGCGGGTACCCATCTGGAACTGGGGCGACGTGATGTATAAGGTACGGGCCTCGAAAGGAACCACGGCGATTGTCAACCTCGAATTGGCTGATGTCCGTGAGAAGATAGAGCTGCAGGTCAACCAGACAGCTTTTAAGGTGGAGGAGGCCAACAAGAAACTGGCGATGGCCCAGAAGAACATCCAGCGGGCGGAGGAGAACCTGCGCATGGCGAACCTCGGTTTCTCCGAGGGAGTCATCACGCCCACCACGGTAATGGAGGCCCAGACGGCCTGGCTCCAGGCACAGTCACAGAAGATCGATGCCGAGATCGATGTCAAGTTGTCACAGGTCGATCTCCAGAAGGCCCTGGGTACTTTAGAGTAGAATATCAATAAAATTATAATAATTATGTCAGCAAAAAGTCAACATAAGAACATTTTACTCGCCGTCTTTGGATTTGCGGCAGTAGTGGTGATCGTAGCATTGATCGGATTCCTCGCCCTCGGTCGTGATCCGGATATCATCCAGGGTCAGGTCGAGGTGAGTGAATACCGTGTGTCAAGTAAGGTGCCTGGCCGTATCCTCGAATTGCGGGTCAAGGAGGGCGACTTCGTGAAGGCGGGGGATACCCTGGCCATCCTCGATGCCCCGGAGGTACGGGCGAAGATGTCACAGGCCCAGGGGGCCGAGAGTGCAGCGGCTGCGCTGGAGCTGAAGGCCCAGAACGGCGCCCGCAAGGAACAGATCCAGGGGGCGTTCTCCGTCCTCCAGCAGGCGAAGGCAGGCTATGAGATCGCTGAGAAGTCGTATAACCGTGTACAGCGCCTCTTCGACGAGGGCGTCATGAGTGCCCAGAAGCGCGATGAGGCCTTTGCTAACTACAAGGCGATGGAGGCCCAGATGAAGGCCGCCCAGAGTCAGTACGACATGGCGGTCAATGGCGCCCGCATGGAGGATAAGATGGCGGCGTCGGCCCAGGTGAACCGCGCCAAGGGTGCCGTCCAGGAGGTCAACTCCTATATCCACGAGACGGTGCAGATCGCCCAGAAGGAAGGTGAGGTCACCGACATCTACCCGAAAGTCGGCGAACTGGTCGGCACGGGCTCGCCCATCATGTCGATTGCGATGATGGAGGACATGTGGGGCACCTTCAATGTCCGCGAGGATCAGCTCAACGGCATGCAGGTGGGCTCTGAGTTCACCGTCTTCGTACCCGCCTTTAATAAAGAGGTGAAGATGAAGGTCTATCACCTGAAGGACCAGGGCTCGTTTGCCGTCTGGAAGGCCACGAAGGCCAACGGTCAGTACGACCTGAAGACCTTTGAGGTAAAGGCCCGTCCGGTGGAGAAGCTCGAAGGCCTCCGCCCGGGCATGTCGTTGATCATTAATGAAGGCCGCGATTAAGCGAGAACAATGTCAAATCGTATTTGAGCATTGTCGAGCGTGAGCGGGCTCGATGTGAAACATCAAATTTATAGAAGTTTTGAAGTATTTCGAAAGTATCTGGGCTGTAGCCAAGCGTGAGTGTAAGATTCTCTATGTGAATCGCATTTACTTTTACAGCATGGTGGTCTTTCCCCTGTTGGCGATGGTTTTCTTCACCACGCTGATGGACGATGGCATCCCGCAGGAGATGCCCGTGGGCGTGGTCGATCTCGACAACACCACCATGACGCGTGCCCTGGGCCGTAAACTCGATGGCTTCCAGAACTCCCGGGTGATAGCCCGCTATCCCTCGGTGGCGGAGGCGCGCAAGGCCATGCAGGAAAACGAGATTTACGGCTTCCTCTACCTGCCGAAAGGCACGACCGAGAAGCTGCTCGCCAGTCGCCGGCCCACCATCTCGTTCTTCTACAGCCAGACCTCGTTGACGGCGGGCTCGATGGTGATGAAGGACCTCAAGACCACGGCCACCCTCGCGGCGATGGGCGTCGGTCAGGCCACGATGCGGGCGAAAGGTCTTACGGACCGGCAGATGGCGACGCTGTTGCAACCCATCCGCCTCGACCTCCATCAGGTGGTCAACCCCTGGGGCAATTATAACATGTATCTATCCACGGTCTTCGTACCGGGTGTCATGATGCTTTTCATGTTCCTCATCTCGGCCTATTCGCTGGGCATGGAACTGAAGTTCGGACGTGGCAAGGAGTGGCTGGGAATGGCCGACAACAACATGGTCGTCGCCATCCTCGGCAAGTACCTGCCCCAGGCATTCGTCTTCTCGTCGATCATCTTCTTCTATGAGTTCTATATCTACGGCATCCTCCACTTCCCCCATGAGGGCGATATGTGGGATATGCTGTTGCTCATGGTGCTCCAGGTGTTCAGTGCGATTGGCTTCGGCATCTTCATCTTCGGTCTGATGCCGTCGCTCCGCATGTCGATGAGTATCTGTTCGCTCTGGGCGGTGCTCAGCTTCTCGCTGGCAGGATCGGCCTTCCCCATGATGGGCATGGACGCCTCGCTGCAGGCGATCACCTGGCTCTTCCCCCTGCGTCATTATTATATGCTCTATCAGATCACGGTGTTCAATGGCTACCCGCTCATCGACGCCTGGTTCCACCTGGTGGCGCTGATCGCGTTCATGCTCACGCCGTGGTTTGTGCTTAGTAAGGTTAAAAACGCCATGCTCAACTATGTCTATATTCCGTAAACTCCTCTGTTGGCTCGACGATGCCACCTATGTGTGGCGTCAGGAATTGAAGCATGTGTTCCGCGACGAGGGCGTGCTCATGTTCTGCATCGTGGTGCCCCTGGGCTACCCCTTGCTCTATTCGTGGATCTATAATAACGAGACGGTGCATGAGGTGCCGGTGGTGGTGGTCGATCAGTCCCGTTCCCAACTGTCGCGGCAGTTTATCCGCATGTGCGATGCCTCGCCCGATGTGAAGGTGGCCTGCTATGCCGTCGATCTCGACGATGCGAAGTCGCTCGTCAGCCGACAGGTGGTGAAGGGCATCTATTATATCCCTGAGGATTTCGCCACCCGCCTGAACCGTATGGAACAGGGCACCATCAGCGTGTATTGCGACATGGCGTTGATGCTCACCTATAAGGCGATCTACCAGACGGCCCTGTCGGTCACCACCCAGATGGGCGTCGCCATCAAACGCAGTGTCTCAGGCAACTATACCGCTCGGGATGATCTGGTTTCCACCAGTCCGCTGCAGATCGAAGAGGTGGCGGTCTTCAACCCGGCCGGCGGCTATGGCTCGTCGGTGATTCCGGCAGTGCTGATGCTGATCATCCAGCAGACGCTGGCACTGGGTGTCGGCATGGCGGCGGGAACGTCACGTGAGCGCAGCCGCTACAGCGACCTCATACCCATCAACCGCTGTTATTCGAGTGTGGGCCGCATCATCTGCGGCAAGTCCATGTGTTACCTCATGATCTATGCGGTCATGAGCACCTATCTGGCCGTCGTCGTCCCGCGGATGTTCAACTATATCCACATGGCGCCCTTGTCCAGTCTGGTTGTCCTGATGATCCCTTATCTCCTGGCCTGTGTGTTCTTCGCCCTGACGGTCTGCTGTCTGGTCCACTATCGTGAGAATGTCATCCTGCTGATGGTCTTCATCTCGATGATCCTCATGTTCCTCAGTGGCGTGTCCTGGCCTCAGTCGGCCATCCCCAGCTATTGGCAGGGCGTGTCGTGGCTCTTCCCCAGCACCTTCGGCATCAGGGCCTATATCCGCCTGAACTCCATGGGCGCCACGCTGGCCGATGTCTCCTTTGAGCTGATGTGCCTCTGGATCCTGGTGGTCTTCTATTTCGCCATGGCTTGTATCGTTTATGCTGTCGAGATGAGCCTGTCGAAACGACATGCCGTCGAACGCCTCGAGGCCCTCCGCAAAAAACGCGCCGTCCGCCGCCAGCTCAAGAAAAAAGCCGGTTGGTGACGGTGACAACGGCCTGCGCCAGATTGATAAACGCCAGCCCGGTAGCCGTCTCACTGCTCAGGGCGGCAGGCGTACCCGCATCGCCGTTGTCGCAGATGCTCTGCACGAGGGGGATCTGGGCCAACAGCGGCACCTGCATGGCCTCAGCCAGTTGCTTGCAGCCTTCCTTACCGAAGATATAATATTTGTTCTCGGGCAGTTCGGCAGGGGTAAACCACGCCATATTCTCAATCAGGCCGAGGATAGGCACATTCACCTTCTCGTTGCGGTACATGTCGATTCCCTTACGGGCATCTGCCAGGGCCACCTGCTGCGGGGTAGAGACGATCACCGCCCCGGTGATGGGCAGCGTCTGAAGCAAGGTCAGGTGGATATCACTGGTGCCGGGAGGCGTATCGAGGATAAAGTAGTCCAACTCGCCCCAGTCGGCATCGGCGATGAGCTGTTTCAGCGCACTGGTAGCCATACCGCCGCGCCAGAGAGTAGCGGTGGTAGGGGAGACGAAGAAACCGATCGACAACAGCTTCACACCATACTGCTCCACAGGTACGATCAGGTCACGCCCGTCCTTCTTAATCGCGTAAGGTCGCGCATCTTCCACGTTAAACATCTTCGGCATGGAAGGTCCGAAGATATCCGTGTCGAGCAGACCCACCTTGTAACCAAGCCGTGCTAAGGCAATGGCGAGGTTGGCAGCGACGGTACTCTTACCCACACCGCCCTTACCGGAGCTCACGGCAATGATATGCTTCACACCGGGGAGCAATTGTCCCACCTCGGGCCGCGGCGCCGTCTTGAATTCGGTCTCGATAGTCACCTGCACATCTGGGCCGCAGTGGTATTTGATGGCGGCTTCCGCAGCCTTCACAGTCGATTTCAGGAAGGGATCGGTGTTGCGTGGGAACATCAGCACCACCTTCACCTGCCAAGGCTCCCCCTCACCTTTCGGTGCACTAACGGCTGGCGTATCAGCCACCATCTCACTCTCCACGAGGTTCTTCTTCGTCCCGGCATACATCACCGTCGCCAAGGCGTCCATAATCATCTTCGGATATAACACCATATCGTTATTCTGTTACTATGTCTTTATAGTTATTATGTCTCTTATGTTCTTCTGTCTAAAGAAGAGCGCTTGGACCGATGGTACGACCGATAATCATCGAGTTCGATCTCCACCTCGGGCTCCTCTAATGCCCCCGTCCTCGGTAGCCGCCACTTGAGATACTTAATGTTCAGCCCCCTTGCAATCCACATACTTTCGTAGTATGTCTGGATACTCAGGATCTTTCTTGTGTCTTCATCGATACGCGCATCGTGATACAAGTCTTCCGTTCGGAAAAGCACGGGCAACTGGTTCTTCTCCACCAGATAGGTGGTATAGGTAAACAGGAAATTCGAGTCCGTCTTCAGATGAATCACGCCTCCATCCACGAGAAACTGCCGATAGCGCGCCAGGAAATACGTCGAGGTCAACCGCTTCCGCGGGTTCTTCATCTGCGGGTCACTGAAAGTCAGCCAGATCTCCTGCACCTCGTCCTCAGCAAAAAACCGCTCGATGATCTCGATGTTCGTCCGCAGGAATGCTACGTTCTTCAACCCCTCATTCAGCGCCTGGGTAGCTCCCGTCCACATACGGGCCCCTTTGATATCCACCCCGATGAAGTTCATCTGGGGATAGAGCTTCGCTAACTCCACGGTATATTCGCCCTTACCGCATCCGAGTTCGAGCACGATGGGGTTCTGGTTCTTGAAATACTGTTCGTGCCAGTGGCCTTTCATCTCAAAAGGCACGTGTTCCACTACCGAATAGGGGTACTGGAACACGTTTTCATAGGTTGCCATATCGGCAAACTTCGCTAATTTCCCTTTGCTCATAATTTTTTTGCAAGGACTACACGACTTTTACGACTTTTTAAATCAGTCCTTTTAGTCCTGTAGTCCGTTGCCAATTACTCTATGACGACGGTTGTCCAGCCATGGCGATCCTCGATCTCACCGTATTGTATCCCCCTCAGCGTGTCAAACAGCTTCTTCGATTGTGGCCCTGGCTTCTCCCCGAAACTATACCGCTTACCGGTATCGAGGTCATCAATATAAGAGATAGGACTGATCACGGCAGCGGTTCCACAGGCACCGGCCTCCTCGAAGGTCTCGAGCTCCTCCTCGGGAATCGGACGACGCTCCACCTTCATCCCTAAATCTTCTGCCACCTGCATCAGACTCTTATTCGTGATAGAGGGCAGGATAGAGGTGGACTCTGGGGTCACGTAGGTATTATGCTTGATACCAAAGAAATTGGCAGCACCACACTCGTCGATATACTTCTTCTCCTTGGCGTCGAGGTAGAACTCGCAGGCATAACCCTTCTCGTGGGCCAGGTTGTTGGCAAAGAGCGAAGCGGCGTAGTTGCCACCCACCTTATACTTACCCGTACCGAGCGGCGCGCTGCGGTCGTACTCACGCACGATCACGTAAGGATTCGACTGGAAACCACCCTTGAAATACGGACCCACCGGGGTCACAAAGATCAGGAAGCAGTACTCCTTAGCGGGATGCACACCCACCTGGGCACTCGTACCGATCAGCAACGGACGGATATAGAGCGTAGCACCACTCTCGTAGGTGGGGATCCACTCCTGGTTCAGGCGCACCACCTTCTTCACCATCTCTGTGAAGAGCTCAGTGCTCACCTCAGGCATCATAATACCACGACAGGTACTCTGCAGGCGCTTGGCGTTCTCATCCACGCGGAAGATGCGCACCTTCCCGTCCTTGCAGCGATAGGCCTTCAGACCCTCGAAGGCCTCCTGACCATAGTGCAGACAGGTGGCTGCCATATGCAGGTTCAGATACTCGTCGGAGCAGACCTCGATCTCGCCCCATTTCCCGTCGCGATAATAGCAACGTACGTTGTAGTCGGTCTTCATATAACCGAAAGACAGACTTGCCCAATCCAGATTTTTCATTGTCACAATCTTGTTAAAGTTTCGAATTGCTGGCAAAATTACACATTTAATTGTAAATACGCAACAAAAAGTGCATAAAAGTGACGAAATGACGGTTTTTGGGACGAATGGATCAGTCCTGAGCCAAGATTTTCCTGATATTCTCGTCCGTCTTGGTCAGTTTATCCTTGCACAGCTTAATCAACCCCTGCGCCCGCTTCACCGCCTCCGCCATCTGGTCAATATCCATCTCCTCCCCCTCCATTTGCCTCACAATCCCTTGCAACTCCGCATACGCGGCCTCATACTTTGTCTCTTTCTCCATATGTGATTATTATTAGTTGTAATTATAAATGCTCTAAGGGGTTTGGGGGGCTCTGCCCCCCTCCGGTTTCCCCTCCTGAGATAGGAGGGGTAAGGGGTGGTCGAATAATAGAATGTATTCTACCTTTTTCTAAACGTGTTTCGATCTCATCGCCTGCTTGCAGCGATTTGGGATCGCGGACGACCCTCCCTTTATGAAGGGTAACGCTGTATCCTCGCTTCAGAAGAAGCTGAGGATCGAGCCCCTTCACCTTTTCTTCTATCAGTTGCAACTGATGAAAGGCGTTAGTCATTCGCCTCTCCACTAGCATCGGGATGCGCTGCTCCAGTGCGGTCAGCTGATAGCCGCTGGCAGCCAACTGCTGCTGCGCAGCCCGCGTGATGCGGTCCTGCGCCCCCTCGACAGCATCAAGCACCCCTTTCAGATGCTCGATGAGCAACGCTGCCGCCGCGGTCGGTGTCTTCACGCGAATATGACTCACCATATCGAGGATACACTCATCCCGCTCATGCCCGATACCTGTAATAATAGGTATAGGGAAATTCGCCACATGCTCCGCCAATGCCAACGTATCAAACCCCGACAAATCACTCGTCGCCCCGCCGCCTCGAATAATCACCACACAGTCGAAAGGCTGATCATAAATGCGCATCAGCGCATTGATGACACTCCCTTCAACTTCTTCCCCCTGCATAATCGCTGGGAAGAGATGGGTTTCAAACTGAAATCCATATGGATTTTCAGCCAACTGATGACAAAAATCCCCATACCCGGCAGCCGTCTCACTGGAGATAACGGCAATCCGCTGACAGAAAAGCGGCAATGTCAGTTCTTTTTGCAGGTCAAACACCCCCTCCGCCTTCAACTGTCGGATAATCTCCTGCCGCTGTCGCGCCATATCCCCGAGGGTATAGGTAGGATCGATATCCGTCACGATCCAGGAAAATCCGAAAGCCTCGTGAAACTGGGGATACACCTTCAACAGCACCTTCATCCCAGCCACCAGCCGCTGCCCGGTGGTACGCTCGAAATACGGCCGTACTACCGCCCACTTCGATGCCCAACACTTAGCGGAAGCCTTCGCAATCGGCGTGGCAGTTTGTTCGTCCTTTTCAATCAGCTCTAAATAACAATGCCCCCTGGCCTCTCTACACTCCGCCACCTCCGCCTCCACCCAATACTCATCGGGCATCGATATCTCGATTGAATCGCGCACCAGCCGATTCAACTCAAATAAAGTTATATGTCTTTCGATCTCCAATATTCTGAAATTTAATGTTTAATCTTCCCTATCATGTACGCTTTCCAAAAATTTGGAATGCCGTATCCGAAGATGTTGTCCGGCCTCTGATAATTACTACTGGCTTGGCGTACCAGCTCCATAATCTCCACCGCATTTTTCTGCGGCAACGCCTGCCACAGACAAGCCACAAGCCCCGCTACGACGGGCGTCGAGAACGACGTCCCCATATCTCGGACGATCGTCCCGCGCCCGGAGATCAAAGCCGTCGGACTCCCCAACGCCATGACATCCGGTTTCACCCGTCCGTCCTGGGTCGGTCCGACCCCACTGAACGGTGCATTCTTCTGTTCGATATTCAGCGCCCCCACCGTCAGGATATCCTCGGCATCAGCTGGAAAGGCGATCTTCTTCCACGGCCCCATCCCCGAGTTGCCTGCGGAATTCACGAGGATGATCCCCTTCTGCGCCAGCATCGAGGCGGTGCGACTGATGAGGGCGGTATGTCCGTCTAAATCGCGCTGGTGGTAATAGCCCGGCAAATCATCGTAGTCATTATAGCCTAAACTCGAACTGATGATATCTGCCCCTAAAGAGTCGGCATATTCGGCGGCCATCGCCCAATAGTCTTCCTCCACGGGCTGTTCCGACTGCTGGTCCTCGCAGCGCAGCAGCCAATAGCGCGCCTCAGGCGCCGTCCCCACCAGCACCTGTGGCACGTTGGCCCCCATGGCAGAGAGCACCTTCGTGCCGTGATCGGTCTCCTGGTAGAAATAGGCACTGTTGGGATATACAAAGTCCTTCGTGCCGGCGATGTCGATACACTGCAGGGCGGGGATGGCGTCGGCATTCTGGAACCCGCCGTCAAGGATGGCGATGGTCATCCCTTGCCCCTTCATCCCGATGTTGTGGAGTCGCTGCCCGAGCAGCATCTCGATCTGTTCCTGGCCGCAGCCGTAGTGTGCCCCTGGCACGCTGTCCCAGGGGTTAAAGCTGTCGTGGGCTTTCTGACGCACCAGCCGCGGAATACTGTCGGGCGACGTCCACACGTGCGCCGCCTGCCGCACACAGTCTAAGGTGGCGAGCCGTTGGAGGAGGGTAGTGTCGTTGGCCCGCACCAGCACGGTATTGTTCCACCGCGAGGTCCCGATGATCATCCACTCCAAAGAACGCTGCTTCAGCTCACGAACAAATTCGGTGGAAGCCTTCTCAATCTGCCGCAGATAGCGCGGACTCACGGGCAGGTCCGTGGAGTCCAACGGCAACCCCTGCCGCTTCCGGCGTTCCAGACTGGCGCGCGAAAGGAAGCGCCCGGGATGCGCCAAGGAATAGACAGACCCCTGCTTATCCTGAAGGGTATAACGCCAGATATAATAGGACCCACCAGGATAGGCTTTTTTTTGACTCGTGCCCGCCGTCGCGGAAAGCGGAAAGGCCACTGCCAATAGAAGGCAAATCAGGAGCCAATTTCGGTAACTTTTGTGATTCATAGGTGCAAAGATAATAAAAAAAGGTGTAAAACCAAAGTTTTTGGGCATTTTATTTGTATAATTATAAAATATGTCGTACCTTTGCACCGCGAATGAGGGAAATCGGTTTCAAATTCCGCCTCTTTTTGTATTGGTTTTTTTTTTTTTTTTTTCTAACGCGTTGTGTTTGAACGGCTTATGCTTACGCGTCAGGAGATGTATTTATGCATTTAGTTAAAAATATCTGTGTTTTGGATAAGATAAAATCAATTTTCAGAAAACTCCTCAGGTGGTATTTCACGAAGAATGCCCTGCCTTATTGGTGTATGCTGTTGATGGACAGCTGTATCTTTGTGGCATCGGGATTGTTGGTCTATTGGGTCTTGCATAGGACGCAGAGTATCTTCGACAACAGAATTGAAGTGCTTTACTCCTTGTTGCTGTATATGTTGGTCGGTTGGATAGGTTCGCGTCTCTTTCATACCTATCAGGGTGTGATTCGCTATTCATCCTTTGTCGATTTGATGCATCTGGCTTACGCCAATCTCCTCTCGCTACTCATTTCATTGGTATTGTCAGAGCTGTTTGAATACTATCAGATAGCGTTGTTTGCTGGGCTGAACCAGACGGAAATACTCATCACGTTCTTTATCGCCACCCTCGCCATGTGGGGGGTCAGGATCTTGGTGAAGACAGTGTTCGATGTGGTCTCTTCCGATGAGCGCACACGGCGGGTGTTGATTTATGGTGCTTTGTCAGATGCTGTTGGTCTGGCGAAACTGATACGCACCCAGCGACCGATCAAATATAGCTTATGTGGCTTCATCTCTCCAGATGATTTTGTCAGGAACATGATGTTGTTGGGCAAGCCTATTTATGCATTGGACGCTGATTTCAAGACCATTATTCGGAAATACGACATTCAGGCCGTTCTGGTATCTCCTTCACGAATGAATGACTTCCGCCGCAACCAGCAGCTCCAGGATTTGTTTATTGAATTTGGGGTTTCTATCTTCATGGCCCAGCAGGCAAAAGAGGCGCAGGTAAAGGATGGTGAATTGAATTTGGGTGATTCCGAGGCTATGAGTATCCGTGAGGTGTCCGTGGAAGACCTCTTGCCGCGTGATGAGATCCGGGTGGACATGAAGTCGGTGGGTGAATTGCTGACGGGCACCACCGTGCTGATCACAGGTGCAGCCGGCAGTATCGGTTCTGAGATCGTGCGTCAGGTAGCGAGCTATAAACCTGCTAATATGATCCTGATCGACCAGGCAGAGAGCCCGGAGCATGATATCCGGCTGATGATGGCCCGTGACTATCCCGATGTGCCTGCTTTGACCATTGTCACGAGTATCAGTCGTAAGACGCGCATGGATACCCTTTTCAGGAAATACCGTCCCGACTATGTGTTCCATGCAGCTGCCTATAAGCATGTGCCGATGATGGAGGACAATCCCTCTGAGGCCGTCTTGAACAATATCTACGGTACCAAGGTCATTGCCGACCTTAGTGTGAAATATGGGGTCAAGAAGTTCGTAATGATCTCCACCGACAAGGCGGTGAACCCCACCAACGTGATGGGTTGTTCGAAGCGCATTTGTGAGATCTATGTGCAGAGCCTCAACAACACGCAGACCGCCACACAGTTCATTACCACCCGTTTTGGCAATGTGCTGGGTAGTAATGGCTCGGTGATCCCGCTCTTTAAGGAGCAGATCAAACGGGGTGGACCGGTGACGGTGACCGATGAGAATATCGTCCGTTTCTTTATGCTGATCCCCGAGGCTTGTAAGCTGGTGTTGGAAGCAGGCACCAAGGGAAATGGCGGTGAGATCTTCGTCTTTGATATGGGTAAGCCGGTAAAGATTGTCGATTTGGCCAAGCGCATGATCCGACTCTCGGGTGCAAAGAATGTGGAGATTAAATTCACAGGTCTACGTCCGGGCGAGAAACTCTATGAAGAGGTGCTTTCCGATCTGGAGGGCACGAAACCCACCTTCCATGAGAAGATCCGCGTGGCGGAGGTTCGTGCTGCTGATTTCGAAAAAGTAAGCAAGGACATCGACGAACTGGTAGAGATCTCCAAGCAGTACGACAATATGGCTACGGTAAAGAAGATGAAGGAGATTGTGCCGGAGTATAAGAGTAAGAACTCCGAATACGAAGTGCTGGATGTAAAATGACAATTAAAAATATTCAAAAATATGGCAGAAGAAAAGAAACTAACCTTCGAGGAAATCGATGAACTACTCGACAAAGAGGAGTCATCGTTCAATTTCCGTGAACTTTACACCATGCTGATCCTGAACTGGCAGTGGTTTGCGATCTCGCTGGTAGCTTGTCTCATTGTAGCAGTACTCTATCTGCGCTACGCCAATCCCGTTTATCAGGTATCCAGCAAGATGCTGATCAAGGACGACAACAACCGTCGCCGCGGATCGGACATGCTGGCCAATATGCAGGATCTGGGTTTTATCTCCAACTCGGCAGGTATTGAGAACGAGGTGGAGGTGCTCCAGTCGCATATCCTGGCTCGTGAGGCAGTGAAGAACCTGAAGATCTACACCACTTACAAGCTCGATGGCATCTTTAAGGAAGATCTGATCTACAAGGACCAGCCTGTCAGTGTCGATCTCGATCCCGAGCATCTGAGCTGGTTTGATGAGGAGTTCCTCAATGTGGTTCACAGCATTCGTCTGACCGTCAAGAAGAATGCGGAGGGTTATGTGGTCAAAGGCACATTGTATAATAGCAGTAGCAATGCAGGTGATTTTGAGCATGCTTTCAAGTCGTTGCCGGCAGCAGTCAAGACCGAATTCGGAACCCTCACCTTTACGCAGAATACAGCAGCCAAGAAATGGGTGAAGGAAGCCTTCCAGAATGGTCGTGCCTTGAACATCACGATTGTGCCGCCTGTGGTCACGGCTTCCAGTTATGTGAGTAAGTTGTCGGTGGCGCCCACTTCGAAACAGACTTCTATTGCAGAACTGACGCTTCAGGACAACAATGTGCGTCGTGCCATCGATTACCTCGATGCATTGGTAGCTGCCTATAATGGTCAGGCAAATGCCGATAAGAACGAGATAGCCTTGAAGACTGAGGAGTTTATCAATGGCCGTTTGGAAAAGATTGATGCGGAACTCGGTACCACCGAGGGCGCCCTTGAGAGCTATAAGAAGCGTAATCGGGTGACAGAGTTGAGTCTGGATGCCTCACAGACAGTGGCGCAGGCCAGCCAGTATTCTTCCAAACTCTCTGAAGCCAACTCTCAGATCCAGTTGATCGACTACCTCCGTGAGTTTGTGGATAATCCTTCAAACAAATACGAGATCATTCCCTCGAATGTCGGTCTCACCGATCAGGCATCAGTTGCCCTGATAGCCCAGTTCAATCAGAACGTGCTCGATCGTAACCGTCTGTTGAAGAGTGTCAGTGAGCAGGCGCCTCAGGTACAGACGCTCACGAGTACGCTGGATGAGATCCGCACCTCTATCCGTACCGCCTTGTTGCAGGCACGCCGTGCCGCCGACATCATGCGCCAGGGCATCGAGCGCCAGTATAGCATGTACCAGAGTCGTGTATCCAGCTCTCCGGAGCAGGAGCGTGTGCTCACCCAGATCGGTCGTCAGCAGGAGGTGAAGTCAGGACTGTATCTGCTCCTGTTGCAGAAGCGCGAGGAGAACAGCATTTCTTTGGCAGCCACGGCAGATAAGGGTAAGATTATTGAGAATCCGCAGTATGGCGGTAAGGTCAGTCCCAAAACTGTCATTATCCTTTTGGCGGCGATAGTATTGGGCATTGCCATTCCTTATGGCATCCTCTTCCTGATCCGACTGTTCAGCTATCGCATCGAGGGACATGATGATCTGGCGAAGCTAACCACCCTGCCGATTGTGGCGGATGTGGCAGTGGCCAACGAGAGTGCCAAGACCACGGGTGGTATCGTGGTGCATGAGAACCGTAATGATCAGATTGATGAGATCTTCCGTGGCTTGCGTACGAACATCCAGTTCATGCTCATGGAGGGGCAGAAGACGATCCTCTTTACCTCTTCTACCTCTGGTGAGGGTAAGACCTTCAATGCCGCCAATGTGGCGATGAGTTTTGCCCTCTTAGGCAAGAAGGTGATCATTTGCGGTTTGGATATTCGTAAGCCCGCCTTAGGTGTGCTCTTCAATCTGAAGGATACGAAGATGGGTATCACCAACCTGCTGGTGAAGGATCACATTTCGTCAGCAGAGGTCCATGAGCAGATCTCCAATTCGGGCATCAATGCCAACCTCGACCTGCTGCTGGCTGGTCCTATACCCCCGAATCCTGCTGAACTGTTAGCGCGCCAGCAGTTGGGTGATATCATCGGCCTGCTGCAGAAGGAGTACGACTATGTGATCCTCGATACGGCGCCTGTGGGTCTGGTCACTGATACGCTCCAGATCGCCAAGTACGCGAGTGTCATCTGCTACCTGACGCGTGAAGACTACACGCCAAAGTCGAACGTGGCACTGCTGAACTCCTTGGTGGCAGAGGGTAAGTTCAAGAATGTCTGCGTCATCCTGAATGGCGTGGATATGTCTAAAAAGAAGAACGGTTACTACTATGGCTACGGCCGCTATGGCAAATACGGCAAGTATGGCTATGGCAAATACGGTTATGGTAAGTACGGCCACTATGGTAAATATGGTTATGGAAACTATGGCAACTATGGTAATTATGCCTCTTCCCACTACGGCAAGAAAGAAGATAACTCCATCAAAAAGTAACCTCATTTTCTCATGGTTATTGCAGTTGATTTTGACGGTACGATTGTCGAGCACCGTTATCCCAAGATTGGCGAGGAAAAACCTTTTGCCATCGAGACGCTGAAGATGCTGATTCGTGATCACCACCAGCTCATCCTCTGGAGTGTCCGTGAGGGTAAGTTGTTGGAGGAGGCCGTGCAGTGGTGCCGTGAGCGCGGTGTGGAGTTCTGGGCCGTCAACCGTGACTATCCCGAGGAGGATCCCCGCCACAACCAGCACTTCTCCCGCAAGCTCAAAGCCGACATCTTCATCGACGATCGCAACCTAGGTGGCCTTCCCGACTGGGGCACCATCTACCAGATGATCACCCACCACCAGTCCTGGGCTGATCTTCAGCAGTCAGCCCAATCTGCCGCCCCCCAAGGCCTCCAGCCCCCTCCCAAGCGCAAATGGTGGCCCTTCTAATAAATATAATAGAAAACATAACGCGTGTCCCGCGTTACTAAAACCGAGAAAAGTTGACGGTCTCTGCAACTTTTCGTGTTGCATCCTCTCCATATAGGGAGAGGCCTTGGTGAGGGTGGATGTCTCTTGGTTCATTCTCTGCGCCAGAGAATGAACAGGTCGGAAACTTATGAAGAAGGGGTTGGGGTTGATGGAGGTCATGCAGGGGAATCCCTGCAAAAAAAGAATTTAATTTTAAAAAAATAATTTTATGAAGAAATTAATTTCCTTTATTTTTGCAATGTCATCACTCTTAGCAATGACATCTTGCAACACTTCTAAAAGCGTTGCTTACATTCAAAATAGCGACAGCATCGCCTACGACAACTCCCGCTTCCTCTACGATGCCAAAATCATGCCCAAAGACCAGTTGACTATCTCCGTGAACACGGTCAACCCTGAGGCCTCATTACCCTATAACCTGCTGTTGCAGAATTCATATACCCAGGGTCGAAACATGAGTACTGGTGGCGGTACCCTGATGCCATACTTGGTCGATAACGACGGATATATTAACTTCCCTGTAGTAGGCCGTGTAAAAGTTGGTGGCCTCACCAAGTCAGAGTGTGAGAATATGATTCTCGATAAGATCCGCCCCTACATGGCTGAGACCGAGAATCCCGTGGTTACTGTCCGTATGTCTAGCTACTCCGTATCCGTGCTCGGTGAAGTTGCCCGCCCCGGTAGCTTCCAGGTAGCCCGTGAGAAGATATCTATCCTCGAGGCCCTCGCTCAGGCCGGCGATCTCACTATTTATGGTGTGCGCGACAAGGTAAAGCTAATCCGTGAGGACGCCACCGGCAAAAAGGAGATCCACACCCTCGACCTCACCAATGCCAATATCGTCAACTCACCTTATTATTATCTGCAGCAGAATGATATCGTCTATGTAGAGCCCAACAAGGTGAAGGCTCAGAACGCCCGTGTCGGTAACATGACCACCCTCTGGTTCTCCGCCACGAGTATTCTCATCTCCCTCACCTCTTTATTATATAATATTCTGAAGTAGGGCTCGGGTCTTTGCCGACCTCAGTATGAGCTTGCTCAGACACTGCCAAGCGTGAGCAGTCTCGAACGTAGTTCAAGGTTCCGCTAAGGAAGCGCTAAGCATCCGCTAAGGTAGCGCTAAGGATCGGCTAAGGTATCTATCACTAGGGCCAGGCCCCACTGATATAGGCTAGAAATGCCATCTCGACTACATAAAAGAAGATAATCAATAACGCAACGATTTGTATATGAAGCAAACAGAAGATATAAACAAGATTAAGGCAGTTGTAGAATATATTCTGCAGCAGATGGGTGTGGCCGTGGATTACATTCATCTCTTCAAGGTGATGTATTTTGCTCAGGAGGAACATCTTGCCCTTTATGGTGTGCCCATTATGTATGATACCTTTGTGGCCCGCAAGCATGGCCCTGTTCCCTCGCTTACCTACAAGGTGTTGCGTGTGGCTGAAGGTAAGACTAAGGACGTGACCGACGACCTGGCCACTTTTGCCTCAGAGCTTGCACTTAGCGTCACTGATAGCCACCAGGTGGTAAGTCTTGCTCCTGGCACAGAGATAGATATGGACGAACTCTCTCGTAGTAACGTTCGCATTCTCGACAAGTGGATTGCGCACTGCAAGGAAATTGAGTCATTTGACTTGTCTGAGCTTTCTCATGACAAGGCATGGCTAAAGGCAAAGCGCCAAACAGAGAAGACTGGAGAAGATACTAAGATATCTCTTTATGATATGGCAGCTTCTGGTGGAGCTAGCAAGGAAATGCTCCAAGTCGTGAAGGAACGTCAAATCAACCGCAAGGCCCTGTCATGGATTTAAGGGAGTTACAGGCAGAATACCTCCGTCAACAGCGACAGGTCACCGACGAACGGATAGCCATAGGCGCACTCATCCGTACTACTCTTTCAGAGACAGACGGCCTCACATTCAAGGATGGTCGCACAGATAAGCCCAAGCGACTTGTGGTTATAGGTGTAGACCACGACCAAACCCTATGTTTTGGGTCTGTATTAGTAAATACTAAGCAAAATCCTAAGGTACAGTATTCAGAAGAGTATCTTACTGCTCAGTACGAGTTGAAACAAGTGAACTATCCTGAATTTCTAGATTATAATAGTTATGTGGATTGTGGTGAATTATTCTCTATTCCAACAGAACGACTTAAGCAAGGAGAATTCTATGGATATCTTACTGAGGAGGATAAAAACGGAATATTAGAAATATTAGAAACATCAGATATCTTCTCTACGAAGCAGAAGAAACGTTATGGCATACGCCGCCGCTAAAATCATCCTTCAAGTATCTTGCATCAAACATCAGACTTTTAGGTCTGGAACGAGCATTGGTGCTAACCGCTCGAGATACTTGTTCGCTCATTCCCGAAGGGTCTTGAGAATGCAGAAGCAACTAATGCAGTTAGTAGGTCTGATTATCGGGCTAAGTCATATATCGCACTGAAAGAGGCAAGAGAATCATTTTATTGGAAAAAACTACTTCATCGCAACAACTACATCGATGATAAGCAATATCAAAGCATTTATGCTGACTGTGAAGAATTGGTGAAATTGTTGGCTCATCGCTGCAAAAAGATCGATGAATAATTGAATGGAGATAAAAAATAGCATTATACATCATACATCTAAATACATCATCCATAAAACATCACACATCTTACGTTCGATACTGCCAGTCAGAACAATAATAGGGATTGAAATAATACGTTTATAAATAAAAATGAATGCTATGGCAAAGTTTATTGAAGTAACAGATTATAATGACCGGAGTCAATATGTCAATGTGGATAACATTCTCTGGGTAGAACCATACGAGGCGGAGAATGGCTCTATGATATTTATGCCAGTTCGTGGTAGAAACGATCGTCCTTATTCTTTAACAGTTAAAGAGAGTTACGCTCAGGTGACTGAAGTTATAGGACGTTAATTATACAAAGCAGATCGTATTTGTTCTGGATTTGATTTCGACAATGCTGTTTGGATGCCCTGCTGCTTCCTTCTTTCAGTTCAGTATGGCGTATTTAACTATTGGTATTAACATGGATAAAATAAAAGACAGTATTATGACTACAGAAAGATTTTGTTTGAGGTGGGTAGGGGCTTCATCTGGGCTGTGCGAGCACCCAAAAGTAGAGTCGGAGTCAATGAAGGTAATAGATATGGTAGAAGCCCGAGGATCGTAACCTTCGCAGCCCACTTTTTTCTTTACTTTTCTTAAGCTCAATTAAGTTTATATGCAAGACACAACGATTTATCCGCAATTTATCCCGGATAAACCTTCAGGTAAGGACTGCTTTGAAGGCCACTCGCAGGATAAGCTGGCGCATAGCGTGTGCGACTATGTGTGGAGGGCTGATGCTGTGTCTGAAGGTAAGGCGGACGATGCAAAAGAGTCGAAGAAAACTTTGCCTCGCATTATCGGGCTTGAAGGAGATTGGGGCTCGGGAAAGTCGAATGTTGTAAGCATGATAGAGGGTGAACTCAAGGGAAAAGGATATTACACCTTTACCTATGATGCTTGGGGACATCAGGAGGATTTGCAGCGCAGGTCTATTTTGGAAACTCTTACAGGTAAGCTCATCACTGACAAAGTGTTGCATGGCAAGGTTAAGATTCCAATGCGCAATGGAAAGATGAACGAGGCTTCATGGGGTGACCAACTCTCTTTGCTCCTTTCTAACAAGACAACCACCATCAGGCATTCTGTGCCACATCTTTCAGGCGCTGTCGTGTGGGGGATATGCTTAGTGGCTGCATTTGCTGTGTTGACAGTCTTATCAGGAATTTTACTTGAGAAAGTGACTTGTTTTCCTGTATGGGTGGCTATATTGATGGATTTGCTACCAGTTATTATTGGGTTTAGTATAGCATCTCATTACCGTTGTAAGGATGGAAATTGGGACAGAACGTTGAAACTTATCAGCCAACGGGAAGATGATACCGTTGACGAAGAATATACTAGCAGCGAAGAGCCCTCTGTTTCGGAGTTCAAGAATTGGATGAGAGCTGTTTCCAACTATCTCGGTAGTAACAACAAACGCCAGTACAAGAAGCTCATTATCGTTTTCGACAACATGGATCGGCTGCCCTCCGATAAGGTGATGCAGTTATGGTCATCCATCTATACCTTCTTTGCAGGAGGAGAGTTTGAGAATATTTGGGCTATTATTCCTTACGATTACACGCACCTGTGTCAAGCTATCTACGGATGTGAAGAATGTGACACTATTGGAGAAAAAGATGCAGAACGCATAAAGCAGTTCATTAGTAAGACATTCCCCATTACTTATCACGTACCACAACCCGTGATAACGGACTATCGCAAGCTGTTTAATACCTATTTCGATGAGGCATTTGGACCGAAGGTCCATGACAAGGAGCATATTTGTCAAGTATTTATGCACTTGAATGACCAACCCAATCCACGCACTGTGATTCAGTTTGTGAATGAATTGGTGGCAATGCACCTTCAGTGGAGCAACAAAAAGTATAGACTTCAGAATCAGGCTCTGTATATATTAAAGAAAGACTATCTTTTCTATCAGGGAAAGCATCTTGAAACTCAGTTGCTGAGTGACAAACTGTTTGATAAGATATCACCATTCTATCCAGACCGCGATAAAGTGCGCACAGAGCTGTGTCAATATGCATATGGCCTGGATGATGAAAAGCTTGCCAATGAATTACCTTTGCATAACGAACTGAAACGACTCATAGCAGATGGTAAATCGGTGAAAGAATACGTGGCGAAGCCTAATTTCCTTTCTGTATTTGAGAAGGTGATGGCTAGCATTGATCAGGCATCGCTAGACCATGCCGTGATGAGCATGGCTTCGCTGGATGATGCAGAATTATCCTCCGATATAAAGGAAGGAATTCAAGGTAAATGGGATTTCCTGGCCAATCTAAAAGGTGAGAGCCATTACGATAGTCATGAATATGATGAGAAACTAACCATTCTTATCAGTCATGCTAAACCAAAACGTGTAAATCAGATGGCACGTTCCTTTGTCGCTTCAATGCAGAGGATAAAGGTGACCGATGGAGCCAGTTACTTCCAAGCACAACATAAGCTCCAATTGGCTCTGAAAGATGCCAAGGTTACGTTTGATGACTCCGATTGGTATCAACCTACATTGTGCGACGCAGAACAATTTGTGCAGTATGTGTGTGAGGCAAAAGAGTTATATACCCATTATGGTCTTACTACGGATGTCAAATTACTGAACGAGTACCTGCTTAATGGCGCTACCAGCGGCAATAGCCAAGTGGCAACCGTGGTGGTCTATATCAAGGATGATAGCAACTATGATTTGTCGGATCTGAAAAATGGCTTGTCAACTGCGATTGTAGAGGACTCAATCAAACAAGACATCCATGTGGCTGCTTATGTAAACAGGGTACTTTCTCAAAATAAGGCAGTACTGAAAGTTAGATTCAACAAAGATACAGTTAGCACCTATATTCGTGGCGACCAAACGCCTTGGGCAGAGAAACTGCCTGTCGGGTTGGAGGATGTGATGGCAATGTCATTGGCGGATGGTAATGATATAAACGAGGTTGACGATGTTATGATTCCTCGCATCTGTGCTTGTATGTCGAGCTATTTGACCTATACCGAAGTTTTGAAACATACGGGTAGTAACGGAAGTGCCTTCCGCAAATTGAATATTTATTGTATTGAGCATCAAAAAGGAAGTAGTCTCGATACGATATATGTTGCTCGTCATTTGCACGAACTACAAGCGTCTCTTGGACTTGATATTGCTGCGATGTTAAAACAGTTCAATAGATGGCAATCTATCAAATGGGGCGAGTTGAATGCTGACAATGAGTATGTAAAGGATGTTAAGAACTATGTACAAAAGCCTCTATTTAATAACTATCTTGACAATCCTGGTCATTTCTCAGACAGTATCATAAAACTGGGTGTTGAAGCTCTGTCATTGCAAAAAAAAGGATTTTTGGCATTGCCGCAACAAGTGCATCAGAATTATAACAGAATCTTAACTGTTCTTAATATTGATGATTATTGGAAGAACTTTGTGGAAACATATTTGGGGACGAACTATATGCAGGAGGCTGACGAATTGTTGACCACCGAGGCTGTGACTATGCTGCAGTGGTTGTATGACCACAATGAGGTAAAGGATGCGACTTTGCTTAACACAATCCTGCAACATCCCAATGAAGCTACATTGAGAAGTTATCTTCACACGATGATGAACGACCACTTGTCAAAGACAGATATTAACAAGGAGAAGTTCTTGTATTTTGGCAAACTGCTTCCTAAGCTTGGAGCAGATATGGATGACAACACAGCCCGAGGCCTGATAACCCATTTTATCAAGCCCATCTTTAATGATGCTGATAGTGCTGCTATTATCATTGATCATAAAGATTTTTATATCTCTGTTATGCGCCATGATAAAGCAATGGTGTCAGATATAGTGAAGAAGATGGTTGAAAAGGAGGAATATGCAACAATCGCCGAAGAATTGAAGGCATTGGTTGTACATGATGAAGATAAGTAATAAAATTTTCGGCGGCAAAGGAAACAACAATAAGATACAACTGCCGTGAGGCAGTGGACGGGCTCTTATCGGAGTGTTCCTACAAGAAGATATCCATCAGCATCAAGTACCCAAACGGAATGAAGATTGAGAGAGGTTAAAGAAGATAATGGTATGGATGAGGAAAAGAGGCTTACAGAGCAGATTTGCAAGGAATTGGTTGCTGATGTAGAAGCATTGAAAAGTAAGTACGAAGAGTATAGATACCTAATAGCTGAGAAGATAGTTGCTTTGGCAGTTAGTAAACCCAAATTTAATTCTCTTTTCAACGATTATCTGAAGCCATTTTGTAAGGACAGACTTGATGTGTTCTTCTGTGTTTTCTGCATGCATTATGAAATATATTATAAACAAGTAGCAGAGATATATGGAGCCACGAACTGTATTAAGATGCTGAATGGCAAAGCAGAATCTGGTGGAACCTTGCATGATGATTTCCCAGCTAATGTGAACTTCCGCATAACAGCCTGATACACAACATAAAACGAAACCATCGTTTCCAGAGTTATCAGACATTCATCAGACATCCGGGAAATTGAGCCTTTTCCGCTCATTTCTATACAAAGGTAGTACTTTTTACCCAAATACGCAAGAGCGTTAAGATTCTTTATCCCAAAAGGGTGAACAGATGTTAATAGAACAGGGGCTTTAGAGGTGGGCTCGAGAGTGATGTAGGAGGCAATGAGGAATAAAAATGAAAAATTGGGGTTCCGAGGTGTCAAGATAAAATCTGAGGGATAACCGAAAGCCTAGCATTTGACGAGAAAACTAAAATATACACTTCTAAACGAAGTTTAACAAAGTAGTGAATAAATGACTACACAAGAGAAATACTACAAATATATCAGTGACCTCTTCGATGCTTCTGTAGAATTTGAGCGTTGCAAAGGAAAACTTTCAAGCCTATCCTTATGTGATGCACGATATGCAGATGCAGAAAAGGCAAGCAAGGAGGCAGAAAGGAAATTCTTAACCCTTTGCCAATCTGTTTTAGATGAATATAGGGCTACCAATCCTACCACGGAAGAAGTGAAAGCTCTATTGCAAGTAATGAATGCTTTTCATCAGGGACATTATGGACGTATGTATTGATTGTGTAATTAGGGAGTAACGTTATGGTAAGAAGAGGACGAAATTATTTCAATCTTAATGAGAGTGAACAGCGTACGTTTAGTGCAAGTACACATAAACGAGTGTTCATCAGTCATAAGAAAGAGGATAGGGATGTTGCTAAGAAGGTAGCAGATTATATCATGGAAGCTGGAATAGATGTGTATTTTGACGAATATGACACCACAATAAATCGCAATGACCCGAAGTCAGTTGTTGCAGCTATCAAGCGTGGAATGCAGCTCTCTACCCATATGATTGTTATTTTTTCAAATAAGACAATAAAATCTACTTGGGTACCTTGGGAAATTGGTTATGGTGATGCAACTTCAACAGAGATTGCAATTTTAAAAATGATAGATATCAAAAAGAATCAATTACCTGATTACATGCAGGTAGCAAAGGTTCTTTATGATATTTATGACTTAAATGTATTTATTTCCCACATGTATAACAAAACTACCGAACAATTAGTTAATGAAGGTATCGTTAGACAATATGATTCTCAACTAAACAATCTGAGAGGTGAAGTTGAATCTTTTGTCCGTTCATATTAATGCAACATACTGAAAGTTATGGCTAATAGATATACTCTAAACGATTCATATTCCCCACGTACAGGCATTTGTGTCTTTATAAGTCACCAAAAAGGTGATAAAGCAGCCGCAATTAAAATTGCTCAGTACATTCAGAATAGTGGAATTGATATCTATTTTGATGAAAAAGACTCCAGCATAGACAGGGATGATCCTAAAAGTGTCGTTGCTGCAGTAAAGACTGCAATTAGGCATAGTACACATATGTTATGCATACTTTCTAATAATGCATTAAAAGCAAGTATGATGCCATGGGAAATTGGCTATGGGTATGATAAACTGCAGGTTGTAGGCTTGACGCTAAAAGAACTATCTAAGTCTGATCTTCCAGAATACCTTCAAGTAGTACCAGTGTTGCGCGGAACAAAGACTCTCAATACATTTATTGCAAATACTATAGGAAGGGTAGCCGATTCTTTGATACGTGAACAGAAAATGTTTTCTGCGTCGCAGATGAATCATCCTCTCGATAATATACTTGACTGGCATTATTAATGAATTAGGACAAATATAGTATGGAACCGAAGGAGTTGATGACAAAGCGCAGGATAGAAAAACTTGCGAGCGAATACGAAAACTATGAAGAAGTTCTTAGTGTGAGTGACCCTAAGGATGGGGGCTTTGAAGTGTTTGTGTCACACTCCAGCGCTGATAATGATTTTATCCGAAAAGTACTTCTGTTTTTGAAGTACGCTAAGGGTGGTGTAAATGGATATGTTGACTGGCAAGATTCCAAGTTACAGCATCCTACTGATGCTCAGACCGCTAAACGACTAAAAGACAGAATTAGGAATTCGCGAAAGATGATATATGTTGTTACTAACGATTCCCTAAAGTCTGTCTGGTGTAGTTGGGAACTTGGTTTTGCAGATCGTGATAAAGGTGTAGATAATGTTGCGATATTGGCTGTTAAACCAAATAATGGACGATGGAAGCATAACGAGTATTTACAGCAATATCCATGGATCAGTTACGAGAATAACCTATTCCATGTTGCAAAACCGAATGGAGAGATAATACCACTTCATGAGTGGTTAACGAAATAGTTTAGAATTTTATTCGATAATATGAAGACACCGTTGTCTATACACGTATTGTACCACAGCAAGTATGCTGAAGGACAGAAGGTATATGAGAAACTATACCAGATTTTATGTAGGAATACACGTAATCCATTTGCAGATGGATTAGATATTCCTGTATTCTTTGGTACAGATGTTGATGGCCATGTTGTGATGGTAGATGATTCAATCAGTGAGAAGACAATAGTGTTATTGCTGATAGACAGCAACATGCGTATTGATAAGATTTGGCAAGATTTTGTTAAGACGACTATAATTGCCCACCCTAGAACATATAACCTTTATTGTGTAGATTTATACAAATATGCCTTTGAATTTCTGCCTGAGATTAAATATAGCCAGTTTATTGGTTACCAATCGGAATCTCTATTTTTACACTGGTCAGAGTTTGAAGCGCGTGTTTATGATATATCAATAAGGCTTCTTGAAAAGGAGGGTAAGAACCAGCAAAAGGTGTTCATCAGTCATTCGAAACATGATTCAGATGGAAAGAATCATGCTGAGGACTTGCGAGACTATTTAGTGCATAATGCAACTAAGTTGAGCTACTTTTTCGACGTTAATAGTATAATGGAAGGCTATGCCTTTAACAAGCAGATTGAAGAAGGTGTTAAGGAATCCATATTCATCACAATGGTTTCCAATACTTATTCAGACCGAGAATGGTGTAGAAAAGAATTAATTGAGGCAAAGAAGAATAAGATACCTGTTATTGGAGTCTATCTCCTGAATGGCAAAGTGGAACGCATGTTTCCTTATATTGGAAATATGCCAGGCGTTGCGTATACTGGTGATTGGCAGCCAGTCGTAAATCTTTTGTTGCGGACGGCATTAAATCAGTCATACCAGGAAAAATTGCTTAAAAAGTACACTGCAGATCATGATGAAATGGATATGCTTACGACAATGCCAGAGGCATTCTCCTTTTCTTTTATCGACGAGAATAAAACAAAGATAATCTATCCAGAGCCTCCGCTTTGTAATGAAGAACTGAATATCTTAAAAAAGATAAGACCTGGTGTGGAACTCATTACCCCTATGGAAAGTAAAACGTATGATTTTCATCGCCGTTTGATAGGTATTTCAATATCTGAAAGTGATGACCAGTTGAGAATAGGTGTAGGCAAAGAGATGGTGAATGATGTTACTGCACAACTCCTGAGGTATTTACTGAAATCAAATGCTCAGATTGTTTATGGAGGTAATCTTGGCCCATATACAGAAATGTTTAGCGAGTTGTCATATCAATATGGTAAATATGATGATGGTGTCAATGGTGAGCAGAACAAGAAGTATTTTACAGACTATATAGCATGGCCATATACAAAAGAGTTATCTGTAGATAAGCTTTGCGAATTTGATCATTGCAGAGTTGATGTGGTGCTATGTAAAGAACCTGATGGTGTTGACACGTCGACTTTCTGTCCAGTAAAGAACACAACCGAGAACTTATACCTTCGCGGTTTAGGTTTGACAAAGATGCGAACATCTATGGAAAGGGCAATGGATGATGGCGGTAGTCCTATAGCTGCCAGAATCTTTATAGGCGGTAGATCCAAAAACTTTACAGGTCAGATGGCCGGTCTGTTAGAAGAGTTCAAGATTGCCCTTTCAGAGCACCATCCAATATTCCTGATTGGAGGTTTTGGTGGTATAACCAAAATGTTAGCAGACAAGATAGAACATAGTAGATATACCTCAGCTGACTTCTTGCAAAAAGCTAGAGAAGATGCTGGTTATGATGCTGTAAGGGCATATTATAATGATCAGGGGCAAGCTATAGATTATAGCTTTATCGATGATTTAAATTATGTTTCTTTACATAATGGCTTAACAGACGAACAAAACAGAAAACTATTCAATACTGTAAACGTCTTTGAGATTCTTCCTGCATTGTTAGATGGAATTAATGGCATTATAAATCCAGCCCCAGTCGCATGAAGGTATTTGTTAGTTACACAATGCGCGATGGCTATATCACTCCAACAGTTTTGCGCATGATTGAAAGGATTCTTATAAATGAAGGTCACTCTGTTTTTATTGATTATTTAAATAATGATTCAGAAAAGAAACAAGAGCGAGTTATTAGGGAATTAAAGTCAAGCGACCAGGTAATCTTACTTATTTCCCCATTGGTTAAAAAGTCTCAATGGGTAAATAAAGAACTTGTTTGTGCTAATAGGCATCATATAAAAGTTGTACCTTATATATTTCGGGACAATATTTTGAAGCAACACCATTATGCATAGAGTTTTTGTAAGCTATCATCACGCAAATGACCAGTGGTATAAAGAAGAACTGATACGTTGGTCGAAAGAAAACGAGATATTCGAGGATTGGTCTGTCCATGTGGGAGATATTCCAGACGAATGGGACGATGAGAAAATACGTATTGAAATACGAGATAAGTATCTTAGGAAAAGTACTGTGACTATAGTTCTTGTAGGGACAGAAACCAGGAACCGCAAACACGTTGATTGGGAGTTGTATTCAAGCATGCGTGACAGTGAGAATAATCCGAAATCAGGTATAATCGCAATTATGCTGCCTTCAACTGGATGCACTCATGTACACGCCGACCATAAGAATGAGAACATTGATGTTTTTCCTACTTTTTCTGGTTGGCATAAAGTAACATCACGAGAGGAATGCAAAAGGGATTATCCCTACCTCCCAGAGCGTATTATAGATCAAGTTGTTTCTTCTGAAGCAAAAGTTTCAATTGTAAATTGGGATAATATTTATCCTTATTATCCAGAGCGCCTTAAAACACTTATAGAAAATGCCTATAAGGACCGGGAGAACTGTAAATACGATTTGGCAAGACGAATGAAGCGCATAAACTCGTAGAAAAGTTGATCCTGCTTAATCCACGATACGAAGTGATATTTGGCATAGAGAACTTTGATAGGATTATGACAGGAGCCTGCCTTCAGACAATATACAGAAGCTGAGAATAACGTTATGGTATTCAAGGAAACAAAAATAAAGAATATCAAAGAAGTGACGGAGCCATTGAAGGAGGAGATCCTGAAGGGTGATGTTCATACGATAGATGAGATGAAGGCATGGCTAAAGCCTTTTGGATATAGTGATGCTATCAATGATGCAGCAATCAATTTTATCCTGCGCGAGTTCGTGATGAGCAAAGTCTCTTGTGATGAAATGAGCAATATGGATATGATAGTAGAACTTCTTCGTCCGCAATTGGAAGTCACAAAGGACGATATTGAACCTTTTCGTTAAGCCAAATGACCAGAACCAAACTTGTTTGGGCTATGGCATGGCGAGAAAAGGTCGAATGAAATTCAACCTGTTATTATCATGGGCTTGTACCATCATCGCGACCTTATTGGTTCGCCAAGTTCATTTATAAAAGGTCAAAGGCCATTTTAGTTAAGGCTGAAATAATAAATACAAGATAATGAAAATATTAGTAACTGGTGCCAAGGGGTTTGTAGGTAAGAACCTTTGTTGGGCATTGAAGAACATACAGGCAGGGAAGGATAAGACGCATCCAGGACTGACTGTAGACGCGGTGTTTGAGTATGATTTAGACTCTAAACCTGAGGAGTTGGATGCATGGTGCAAGGATTGTGACTTTGTATTCAACCTTGCGGGGGTGAATCGCCCGAAGGAGCAGAGCGAGTTCATGGAAGGGAATTTTGGGTTTGCTTCTACTCTGCTCGATACACTGAAGAAGTACGGGAATACTTGTCCTGTAATGCTGAGTAGCAGCCAACAGGCTTCGCTGACAGGCCGTTTTGGCAACTCTGAATATGGCCGCAGTAAGAAAGCTGGCGAAGACTTGTTCCTCGATTATAGCAAGGAAACTGGTGCTAAGGTGCTGGTTTATCGTTTCCCAAATCTGTTCGGTAAGTGGTGTCGTCCTAACTATAACTCAGCCGTAGCGACGTTCTGCAATGCTTTTGCGAATGACCTGCCTTATACTGTCAATGACCCAAGTGTAGAGCTGGAACTGCTCTATATTGATGACCTCGTGGATGAGATGATTGCCGGACTGGAAGGGAAAGAGCATCATTGCGAGTTTGACGGTCTTGACGTGCTGCCACAGGCAGACGGTAAGTATTGTTACTGCCAGATTACACACCACGTTACTTTGGGCGAGATTGTCGAACTCCTGAAAGGTTTCGCAGAGCAGCCCAAGACCCTGATGATTCCTGAGATTCCTGCCAACAGTTTTGCAAAGAAACTATATAGCACTTACCTGAGTTATCTGCCCTACGAGAAAACCGCATTTCCTCTGAAGATGAATGTGGATGAAAGAGGTTCTTTCACGGAGTTAGTTCATACACTCAATGCAGGACAGGTAAGCATCAACATCTCTAAGCCTGGCATCACAAAGGGACAGCACTGGCACAATACAAAGTTCGAGCAGTTTATTGTGGTGAAAGGCCACGGACTGATTCAGCAGCGCAACCTGAATGATCCTGAAGGGAAGGTGCTGGAGTGGGAGGTTGATGGCGACCACATACAGGCCGTGCATATGCTGCCGGGCTATACGCATAACATCATTAATCTGAGCGACAGCGAAGATTTGGTGACGGTGATGTATTGTAACGAGGTCTTTGACCCGAATAGACCAGATACTTTTTTCGATCCAGTTAAATAAAGGTCAAGAATTTAAGAATTAAAGAATTAAACGAGATATGGCAAAGTTTAAAGAGAATGGCAAACTGAAGTTGCTCATTATTGTTGGAACAAGGCCGGAGATCATCCGCCTTGCGGCGGTGATTAACGAGTGCCGCAAGTACTTTGATACGCTGTTGGCACATACGGGTCAGAACTATGACTACAATTTGAATGGCGTCTTTTTCAAAGACCTCAAATTGGCTGATCCTGATGTGTATATGGAGGCAGTAGGTAACGACCTTGGCGAGACCATGGGTAATATCATTGCCAAGAGTTACCAACTCATGGTAGAGGTAAAGCCCGATGCAGTATTGGTATTGGGTGATACCAATAGCTGCTTGTCAGTGATTGGTGCAAAGCGCCTGCATATCCCCATCTTCCACATGGAAGCTGGTAACCGTTGCAAGGACGAGTGCCTGCCTGAAGAGACCAACCGTAGAATCGTTGACATCATTTCTGATGTGAACATGGCTTATAGCGAGCATGCTCGTAGATATCTGGCTGATACAGGTCTTCCCAAGGAGCGTACTTATGTTACTGGTAGCCCTATGGCAGAGGTGCTGCACAACAATCTCGCTGAGATTGAGGCCAGCGATATTCATCAGCGTTTGGGTTTGGAGAAGGGTAAGTATATTCTGCTCTCTGCTCACAGAGAAGAGAACATTGATACCGAAAAGAACTTCCTTTCTCTCTTCAATGCAATCAATAAGATGGCTGAGAAATACGATATGCCGATCTTGTATAGTTGCCACCCGCGCAGCCGCAAGAGACTGGAGGCTAGCGGATTCCAGCTTGATAAGCGCGTGATTCAGCATGAGCCTCTGGGATTCCATGACTACAACTGCCTCCAGATGAATGCCTTTGCAGTAGTGAGCGATAGCGGCACACTGCCAGAAGAAAGCAGTTTCTTTACGAGCGTAGGGCATCCTTTCCCTGCTGTGTGCATCCGCACCAGCACCGAGAGGCCGGAGGCCCTCGACAAAGGATGCTTTGTGCTGAGTGGAATTGATACCAAGGGACTGTTGCAGTCCGTAGATACAGCCGTAGAGCTTATCAAGGACGCAAAGCCCGGCATACCCGTGCCAGACTATGTGGATGAAAACGTATCGACGAAGGTGGTACGCATCATCCAGAGCTATGTTGGCGTAGTCAACAAGATGGTCTGGCGCAAGGAGATTTAAGGTCAAGAATTAGAGTATTTGAGAAAAATAATTTAAACAGAATATTACGATGAGTTTGTTTAAAGACAAAGTCCTTCTGATTACGGGAGGCACGGGAAGTTTCGGAAACGCAGTACTTAACCGCTTTTTGAAGACTGATATTGGTGAGATTCGTATCTTCTCGCGTGATGAGAAGAAGCAGGACGATATGCGTCATGATTTCCAGGCGCGTATGCCGGAGGTGGCGAACAAAATTAAGTTCTATATCGGCGATGTGCGCAACAAGAGCACACTGAAGTACGCCATGAAGGGTGTGGACTATGTGTTCCATGCAGCAGCCTTGAAGCAGGTGCCCAGCTGCGAGTTCTTCCCGATGGAAGCAGTGAAGACCAATGTGATTGGTACAGACAATACCCTTGATGCCGCTATTGATGCAGGTGTGAAGTGCGTGATTTGCCTTTCAACCGATAAGGCTGCTTATCCGATCAATGCCATGGGTATCACCAAGGCTATTGAAGAGAAGATTGCTGTGGCAAAGAGCCGTCTCTCAGGTGACACGAAGATTTGCTGCACACGTTACGGTAACGTGATGTGTAGTCGAGGTTCTGTTATTCCTTTGTGGATTGACCAGATTCGTAAGGGTAATCCTATCACCCTTACTGAACCTAAGATGACCCGTTTCATCATGTCTCTTGAAGAGGCTGTTGACTTGGTACTGTTCGCATTTGAACATGGCCAGAATGGTGACATACTGGTACAGAAGGCTCCTGCTTGCACTATTCAGACTCAGGCCGAGGCTGTCCGTGACCTGTTTAAGCATCAGGCTCCAGAGGGAACAGAGCCCGAGATTAAAGTCATCGGTATCCGTCATGGAGAGAAACTCTACGAAACACTCTTGACTAACGAGGAGTGTGCTAAGGCACAGGATATGGGTAATTTCTATCGTGTACCTGCTGATAACCGTGATTTGAATTACGATAAGTATTTCTCTAAGGGTGATGTAAAGCGCGAGGTACTTACAGAGTTCAATAGTAATAATACAAAACTGTTGACTGTTGAGGAAACCAAGGCCAAGATAGCATCTTTGACTTATATTCAGAACGAGTTGAATGGTATTCCTAACTTGGTTTAAAGTGACAGAAGCCGTGCTTCAGACAATGTGATAGTTCCTTGCAGGGCAAAGTGGCAAAGGCTGGTTGACGCCTGCGCCCGAAAGGGCGAGAGAATGAGGACAATGGAAGAAAAAGAAAAGAACGAGGAACTTTCAAAGGCGATTGAGGATTTGCGGGCAGCAAAGCCACAGCGGCCTGAGACCGAGAAGTTTACGTTCTATGACGAACGCGGGCAACGGCTTTATAATCTGCTATCTGAAATCAATGAATTGATTATTGAGTTGCACGACGAGGTGACTCATAATGTCTTCACCGATATTGACTATCACCAGGTTAGTGGAGTACTGCCGTTGTGGCTGCGAGATGCAGGTCACAGCCAGGAGGGCGTAATGAGTCGTGGAATCTTTGAAAAGCTGGTAGGAGCAAATAATAGTTACTTTGTCAATAAGTTATTGTACTATCACGATTGCGAAATGTTGGTGAATGCTTTGCAGAACCGCTTCAATACGGTTGAAACCATGTTTACTCAAGTGTATGACATACTGACCCCAGTACTAAAAAAAACAGATGAGGACTATCATACTGTATTATATATAATTAATGAAGATGCTGAGCGTGTTAATGCATACATCAATTCTATAGTAATCAATCTGGCATCCAGTTGTGATATTATGACAAAAATTGCTGTGGAATTGAACGGGATGAGCGGTTTGAACTTTGTAAAGTATCCGAAGATGCTCAGCGCTAACACCACCTATGGCGGTTATAAAAAACTTTCAGATGCTTTGAAGCAGGACGGTACTTACTTCGCAAATGAACGACCGGCAGCAGTAGCAAAGGTAGAAACCATTCGAGACGAGATAGTACACAATGGGTCGTTAGACTATCATGCAATACTCTATTTTGGTGACTATGACGGTGGTGTTGATTATTGGGCACTATTTCCAGCTTTCAAAGCAGATGGAAACTTTGAATCTTTCGTAGGACGCAAGAAGTTCTACGATGACCCTAATAGAACGTGGAATAATGAATTACCAGTAATGGTATATGATTTTTTGATTATTTCAAAGGCAACACTTCAACTACTTCTGAAAAATTACCATAAGGAATACTATACAAATGCGGAAGATTTGGAGAAGTTTAAAAGCGAAATACTGAAACTCACGACTTCTTTTGTTGATGTAATGAAGAAGGAAAGAGGGAAAGCAAATAAAGTTTAAATAGAAACAAAGGTTTATGCCATATTCTGTAGAAGGTAAAATAGTTATTGCCATAACATCCAGTGCTCTGTTTGATATGACAGAGTCTGATAGGATTTTTCGTGAGAAAGGACTGATTGCATATAAAGAGCATCAGAAGAAGAATATTGATGTTCCTCTGCCTAAAGGCGTGGCCTTTCCTTTTGTTTCGCGACTACTTAAGATTAATGATGATTTCCCAAACAGTCGGCCTGTTGAAGTTTTCCTTATGTCTAAGAATAGCCCTGAGTCAGGCTTGCGAGCTTTTAATTCTTTCAAACACTATAATCTGGATATTACTAGGGCGGTTTTATCTTCTGGCGATTCAAACTTTCAATACCTTCCTGCATTCAAAGCAGACCTATTCCTCTCATCAAACGATGAGGATGTAAAAGAGGCTTTGAAGCGAGGTTATCCAGCGGGAAAGATAGTACATAGTCAAATTGATGATGATGAAAGCCCAGAATTACGTTTAGCATTCGACTTTGACGGAGTTTTGGCAGATGATGAATCAGAAAAGGTTTATAAGGAGAAAGGTATGGAAGAATATAGGGCATATGAATCAAAGAAAGTATCAGAACCCTTAAGGCCAGGACCGTTAGAACCGCTCTTAAAAAAACTATCGGCATTCCAACAGATGGAAAGGAAATATGGCCTAGAACATCCAGAATATGTGCCAAAGATAAAGACCTCAATTGTTACCGCACGTAATGCACCAGCACATGAACGAATGATACGTACTCTAAATAGTTGGGGTATTGAGGTCGATGCTCTTTTCCTTCTAGGTGGCATGAATAAAGATAGCATATTATCTATCCTTAAACCTCATATGTTTTTTGATGACCAAATGGTGCATTTAGAAAATATACATGCACCAGCGGTACATATACCATTTGGCATTGCAAATAAGGCAATAGGTAATCTAAACACTAATCCAGATAAGGATTGTAAAGGAGAATCTGAGAGCTTTTGTAAAAGAATTAAAGGGGCATTAGGATTGAAATAATATTTGCGGCACAGAGCCTACGAATCATTACGCATAGTCCGTGGCTCTTGCAATCTGCAAACTATATAAGGGCGGGGAACCCGCTGGTCTCTCATAAATTAAAGGTTCAATAACAGCGGGCTTGCCCGTTTTAAAAGACAATGATAGAACAAAATCCAAAATATGAATCTATCTTGATGTTCGTAACATCGATGATGATTGTGATAAGATAGCAAGCTTGATGAGTAATGAAGCTGAACTTATCAAAGAAGCAATGAGTGCATGCTTGAATAAACAGGCTGTAACGATGTATCTTCAATTATTGAAGGCTATGTGCGTACACTTTGTTGAGGATGAGCATTATTGCTACTTCGATGATTTGTATTCGCCAGAATACATTCTTCAAGGATTATTTGAAAAACTTCAGATGCAGGATCTTGATTTTGAAACGGCCATGCTTCTCAAAGAGGGGCATGATGAGATAATGCTATTGGAGAGTTATATAGAATATGGATACCCTTCATACATTTGATAGTAATAACAAATTTTAAAAATATGAATATAGCAATTGTAGGTACAGGCTATGTAGGCCTGGTTAGCGGAACTTGTTTCGCAGAAATGGGAGCACATGTAACGTGTGTGGATGTAGATGCTCAGAAAATTGAGAAGTTGAAAAACGGTATCATGCCTATTTATGAACCAGGATTAGAAGAACTGGTGAAGCGCAATGTTGGTTTTGAACGTTTGAAGTTCACTACTGACCTCACCGAGGTTCTTGACGATGTAGAAGTAGTCTTTAGTGCCGTAGGCACACCTCCTGATGAGGACGGCTCTGCTGACCTGAAGTATGTGCTGGCAGTTGCTAAACAGTTCGGTCAGAATATAAAAAAGTATACCATTCTGGTGACGAAATCAACTGTACCTGTGGGTACAGCTAAAAAAGTAAAAGCAGCCATTCAGGCAGAGCTTGACAAACGAGGTGTGGATATTCCTTTTGATGTAGCCAGCAACCCAGAGTTCCTGAAAGAAGGTGCAGCTATTAAGGACTTTATGAGTCCTGATCGCGTTGTTGTTGGTACTGAGAGCGAGAAGGCCAAGGAAGTAATGACACGTCTTTACAGACCACTCATGCTTCAGAACTTCCGTGTTATCTTCATGGACATTCCAAGCGCTGAAATGACTAAGTATGCAGCAAATGCTATGTTGGCTACTCGTATCTCGTTCATGAACGATATTGCCAATCTCTGTGAGCGTGTAGGCGCTAACGTAGATAGCGTGCGTAAAGGCATAGGTACCGACTCTCGTATTGGTTCTAAATTCTTGTATGCTGGTTGCGGTTATGGTGGCTCTTGCTTCCCAAAGGACGTAAAAGCTCTTGTTCACACTGGTTTGGACAATGAGTACCACATGGAAGTCATCGAGGCTGTTGAGCGTGTTAATGAGAAGCAGAAGTCCATTGTCTATGATAAGATTATCAAGATGGCAGGCCCTGTAAAGGGCAAGACCATTGCAATTATTGGCCTCAGTTTTAAGCCTGAGACTGATGATATGCGCGAAGCGCCTGCATTGGTGGTTATTGATAAGCTTTTGGCCGACGGTGCTACCGTAAGAGTATTTGACCCCATTGCTATGGACGAATGCAAACGTCGTATAGGCGATGTTGTCACCTACTGCACCAATATGTATGATGCAGCCGATGGTGCCGACGTCTTTGCTCTGATGACAGAATGGCGCCAGTTCCGTATGCCCAGTTGGAACGTAATAAAGAAAGTTATGACTGGCAATGTAGTTGTTGACGGGCGAAATATCTATGATCGCCTAGAACTCGAGGAACAGGGCTTTATCTACACCAGAATTGGTGAAAAATAGAGGATTAGTTGTAAAATCACTTTATCAAACAATACATAAAATGAGCAACACGAGACTTCTTTTAGTGAGAGCGGTGATGACGTTGCTGCTCTCCGTTAGTGCCTCATTTGGGTTTGCACAAAGCGAGGCGGAGATCCAGGTATGGCTCACTGACGACAGTTGTGTGCCTGTGCTTTTCTCTGCCATGCCTGATATTACATTAGAGGATGGCAACTTGACTTTCAAGGGCAAAGATGTAGATCTTGCCTGGCCTATTGAACAAGTGAAGCGATTGACCTTAGCTGAACTTGATGGTCCTTCCACCGACATTAAGACATTAAGGAAAACAAGTCTCGACCTTCTATCTGATCATTTTGATGCCTACGACATAAGCGGTCGCTTGATTCGCCAATGCATGAATTCTCTCTCAGAACTCCCCCGCGGGACGTATATTGTAAAAGATGGCAAAGTATCCATTAAGGTCATACGAAGATGAAGAAATTATTACTCCTAAGCGTGGCTCTTTTATTTGATATCGCGGCCATGGCGCAGACACTTGTTGTAGAAGACAATGAGGGCAATAAGCTTCCTTACGATGCCAAGCAGGTGACAAGCATTGATATTCAAGCTTCACCCGCAGGATTTACTGTCAACCATCAGGGTAAGTCTAATCAATACGAGTTTACTGATGTGAAGGGTATTGCCACATCTCTTATAGGTGTTACCGGAAATAAGGATAATGGAAATGACTTGCAGGATCTCTATTTGTTGGATAATAATGGGAGTAGGATATATCCTTTTTTGATGAATGATAGTTTGATTCATATAAAGATACCCAATGATCCAAATTTAGATAAACTGACCCTTGTTTACAAACACAATGGAGAAAAAGTATATTTTGATTCTGAAGAATGTTTGTCAGAAACAATTAGTTTGGATGTGAGTGATTTTACAAAAGTTGATACAATTAGCGTTGTTTCCTCTGAAGGTAAAAGTCATTCGTGGGCGTTGCTCCTGTATGATTTACCTGTAATGATATTAAACACTCCTAATAGTGTTCCAATTGAAAGTAAAACAGAGAGGGTCGAAAATTGCTGTATAAAATTGGTTGATTCTGAAGGAGTACTACAGAGTTTTGTTAATGCCGGAGTTAGAGGTCGTGGCCATTCTACATGGAAATATCCAAAGAAACCCTATAATGTAAAATTTGAATCCAAGGTTACAATACCAGGATTCAATACAAAGAGTAAGCATTGGATTTTGTTGGCAAATCCATATTATGATAGATCTCAGATGCATAATGCAGTTGCTTTTGAGATGACAAGAATGACTGATTACTCTTGGGTTCAAAGTGGTGAATTTGTAGAGTTGATATTAAATGGAGAACATCAAGGCCTTTATTATTTATGTGAGCAGATAAGAGAAGAAAAAGGTAAAATAGATCTCTTGGAAGAAGAAGGGGATTATTTGTTGGAATCACTATATACCCGAAAAGAACAGTTTGATGAATCTCAGTTGGAAGAGGGATTCTTTAAATCATCCTATTTCTCAGAGACTGGATTAGATGATTTGGTAGGAGTTGTTTCGTGGGAAGTCAAGTATCCTGATGAGATTACAGCAGAAAAAGTTGCGAGCATAAAACAATCGCTTGAGGAAATAGAGGAGTTGATGTATGAAGATGACAAGCTCTTAACGGGATTGTATAGAGAAAAGTTCGATATAGAAACGGCAATAAATTGGCTGTTAATACAGGAGGCTGCTATAAATGACGAAGCATCAAGATCCAAAAACTTGTATATCTACAAAAAAAGAAATATGCTATATTTTGGTCCGCCATGGGATTTTGATGCAAGGACATTTGGAACAAACGGAACCAAGAAATGGTCAATTAAAGATTCTGCTATATATTTTCCTCAACTATTTAAGGATACCAGTTTTATCAAAAGATTAAAAGAAAAATGGGCCAATTATAAAAGTGTTTGGGTAGAGAAAATTCCGGATTATGTAGACCAGCTATACCAAAACATTCACAAATCAGCTGAACGAAACGAACAGATGTGGCCAAAATGGGAAAAAGGAAATAAGTATGGGCGCATCTCTTATAAAGAGCTTGTTGATAAACTTAAAGAGTCGTTTCTAGAACAATTAGAATGGATGGATAGAGAAATAGCAGAATTTTGAAATATATTTCTCACAAAAGGAGAAAACTTGAATGATGTTATTAATAGGACCGTATATATTGCATTGTTTAATGTGTTAATTTTTAGTTTTAATGATCAGAACAAAAAAAGACCTTCGTTTTTTTATATTGGCAGACAGAATTATGAATGGAAAGCCAGAAAAAAGAAGCTTAAAAGAAAGATTATGTAGCTTGATTTTTGGAGGGGGGATTATTGAATATTTGTGTGCTATGAGACACTATGCATACTATTCAAATATGACGCATATACTCCCACATAATATTTTTTTAAGGCTTTATTGGGGATATCGATACAACAAACTTGGGATAAAATTAGGTTTTTCTATAGGTTATAACTCATTAGGCTATGGAGTACTTATACCACACTATGGTACTATAGTTGTCAACGGGGATGCGCGTATAGGTAATTTTGCAGTATTACACACATGTACATGTGTAGCGGGCAGAAAAGAAATTGGTGATTTCTTTTATCTTTCAACAGGCACACAAATTACAGGGCATATTGAAATTGGCAATGGTGTTACTGTTGCAGCTCATTCATTAGTTAATAAATCTTTTAATGATCATGTGCTATTTATAATACTCCCGTTTTTTCGGACCAGTGCATAAGTCAAATAAAAAATTATTATTAACTTTGCACACAAATGGGAAAATCAACAAGACGTAAGCACACGGCTGAGTTCAAGGCCAAGGTTGCGATGGAGGCTCTTCGCGAGCAATCTACACTGAGTGAGTTATCATCCAAGTATGAGCTGTCACAGGCCCAGATCAGTCGTTGGAAGGCTGAGTTCATCAAGAATGCCGCAGCAGCGTTTGGCGGCAGCACGGAGCGTACGGAGAAGGAAATCCAGGCAGAGCGTGACCGTCATCTGCGCAAGATCGGCGAGTTGGAGATGAAGCTGGATTTTGCAAAGCGGGCATCAAGAGCATTGGGGATACCGATGCCCGCAGACGATTAGTATCCCCTGACTTCGGGCTGAGTGTGAACAGCCAGCTGGAACTTCTCGGCATCAGCAAGGGCGCTTACTACTACAAGCCCAAGGGCGAGTCCGCGGAGAACCTTGAAATGATGAAGGAGATAGACAAGGAGCACACCGAGCATCCCACCAAGGGCGTGGAAGGCATGGTAGACCATTTGCTCCTGCTTGGGTTCCTTGTAGGTTCTAAGCGCGTCCGCAGGCTGATGCGCAAGATGGACATCATTGCAATATACCCGAAGAAGAACCTCTCCAAGCTGGGTGCGCCACAGTACAAGATGCCCTATCTGCTCCGTAGACTCGACATCGTCCGTCCCAATCAGGTCTGGAGCATTGACATCACCTACATACCGATGCTGCACGGGTTTATGTACCTCACGGCGATAATAGACGTCTACAGTCGCTGTATCATGGCCTGGGGGTTGCATAACACGCTGGACAAGGAGAACAGCATAGAGGTGCTCCGCATGGCTGTGGAAGCCCATGGCGCACCTGAGATCATCAACTCCGACCAGGGCAGCCAGTATACGAGCAGCTTGTGGCTGTCCACCTGCGAGGGCTTCGGCATCAAGGTCAGCATGGACGGACGCGGACGATGCAAGGACAACATCTGGATAGAACGCTTCTGGCGTACCATCAAGACGGAGTACATCTACATTAACCCGGAGGACAATGTGTCTCTCCTGAGGCTGGGAATCAGGGAATACATAGAGTATTACAACAACCGTCGGAGTCATCAGGGCATTGCTCACCAGATACCGATGGAGAGATACAGAAATGCAGCATGAATGAAAATAATGCGATGAAAGCGATGGCGTTTCGAGAATTATTCGTAACTTTGCAGCACCCAAGAAAGGACGACGGTGAAACTTTACGCTGTTGTCTAAGAAACGGACGGGGCATCGAGCCCCGCCCATTTCTACCCAAGAAAGGACTCAGGCTCACATTGTCTGTTGTCTGCCTTGCGGGGCTGAAGGGCAGCTGCTATTGCCTTAGCAACATGGGGGCACTGGTTTGGGATTGGGGAGTACTATAATTAGCAGGAGCCCCAGCAGTAATAAAACGCGATGAATATCCACTGTGGATAGATAGGGGCAATGTCGTGTATAAAAAGCGCGTCGAAAAGATAATCGCAAAGTTACGGCAATATTCCTGACATAGTTTCTTTGTAATAATGGATAAGGCAACGTAATATGTTGTTGACATTTCAATCTTATGACCCAAACTTATGATAACAAAATTACAACATAATTGCAATTTGTTAGTACTTCAGAATGCTACTTACATTGTTTGTGGGTTTATAACTACTCGCTTCATTCTGCAGGTGGTTTTAAGGTATTTATACAAATAATGGTTTAATCATGGGTAATCCTGCAAATAGTATTTAAGGAATTTGTGGATTTGTATTGTTTAAAGGTTAAATTTTATCTGAGTGATCTGAACCGGAATTTTTAAATTTCTGTTATTATTTAAACGTCAATGTCAAATATATCTAATAATAAAAGAATAGCATCCAATACATTAATGTTGACCATAAGAATGATTGTGGTAATGGCTATTGGTCTATATAGTACTCGTGTGGTACTTAGGATTTTAGGAGTATCGGATTTTGGTATTTATAATGTTGTTGGTGGTTTCGTCTCAATGTTTGCTTTCATTAACACCTCCATGAGTAATGGTATTCAACGTTTTTATAATTTTGAATACGGCCGGAGTGGAGGAGGGGCTTTATGTCATGTTTATAATACAGCGATGCAAATTCAATTTGTTATTGCTGGCGTTATTTTTATTTTGACAGAAACTATAGGGCTATGGTATCTTTATGAAAAGATGGTAATACCTGAAACTCGATTCAATGCAGCTTTTTGGTGCTTTCAATTTTCAGTCGTATCACTATTATTATCTGTTATCCAACTGCCATATACTGCTTTAGTAATGGCTCACGAAAAAATGGATTTTTACGCATTTCTCAGTATTCTCGATGCTGTGTTGAAGCTTGCCATTGTAATAGCACTCCCATTTCTAACAGGGGATCAGTTGATAGTGTATGGTTTTTTGTTTATGATGATTTCATTTGTAAATGCCATCCTGTATGTAATATATGTGCATAAGTTATTTCCAGAAGATGTTAAAAGAGGAAAAGGAGAAAAGAGTTTATATAAGAACATGTTGTCTTTTTCAGGCTGGAACCTTTTTGGATCTTTTGGTATAGTAATGAGGGATCAGGGCATGAATATGATCCTTAATGTTTTTTTTGGTACAGTGGTAAATGCTGCACGAGGTGTTGCATTCCAGGTAATGGGGGCTTGTAAGTCATTTATAACCAATATAACTACAGCTGCTCGCCCTCAAATGACGCAGTCTTATGCAGAAGGAAATATACATCGTTCTATTTCAATTATGAATAGCATGAGCAAAATGAGCTTTATATCTTTTTTTATTCTTTCATTACCAATTGTAATTGAGATAGATTTTATCCTTCATGTTTGGTTGGATGACAATATCCCCAATTATACCAATATATTTTTGATAATTGTTGTGGCAGAAACAATGATAGATGTATTTAACCCGCCAGTATCTTTTATGGTTCATGCAACTGGCAAAATGAAAAAATACCAGGTTGTTAGAGCTGTTATTAGTTTCGTTTCTCTTCCTGTTGCTTATTTGTTGCTAGATGCTGGTAATGAGCCATATTATGTTTTTATTGTTGCATTTTTTTTTAGTGCTATTAAGCAGACCATTTCAATAATAATACTTCGATCGTTAATTACTTTTTCAGCAAAAACGTATTTAAAGGAAGTTATCTTACCTATGTTTTTAGTAACTGTTTCTTCTTGCATTTTACCATTGCTAGTCCATTTGATTATGCCATATGGCTGGCTTAGGTTGTTTTTTGTTGTTATAGTGGCGTTTATAAGCGTAGTTGTTTCAACCCTTTTCTTGGGTCTTAATAAAAATGAACGAAAATTGGTATATGGTATTGTGTCTAATACACTTCCTGCTTTTATATCCTCAAAAAAGAATAAAATGTAATAACAGTAGATTTATCAGTTTTTCGATTTAAACTATGCAAAAAAACTCAAATATGCCCGATTTGGATTTGAAAGTTAATTGGGAACGGCTTGATGACTTCTTTTCTTGTTTAAACGCTAATACAAAATATGTAGTCCTTAGGAATTTCGAAAGTTTAGATAAAGATATCGTGCAGTCTGCCCATCCAGACATTGATATACTTTGTTTAAATAGAAAAGAAATGTTGTCTATCTCTCGTTCTTTTCCTAGAGGGGGAAATCCCAATGATCCAGTACATAGATTTATTATAGTAAATAATAAAAAAATAGACGTTGATTTGAGATGTGTTGGCGATGGTTACTATGACACGAGGTGGGAGGAAGATATATTAAGAGAACGAGTTTTATATAATGAAAGATTCTATGTACCCTCTAATATTCATTACTATTACTCTTTACTCTATCATGTTTTGATTCAAAAGAATAAGGTTAGTGACGATTATATAACGAAGCTAAGTAGATTAGCTGAAACTGTCAATATCACTGATAATTCGCTTTTAAGCTTGTCGAATTTAGAAAAGTATATGAAAGATAATAGTTATTTTTATACTTATCCAGAAAGTCCTTACACAATTGCTAATTTTGATAAGGTTGACAGATCACTAATTAAACATGACAAAAAAAGAAGTTTAAAAAGGAATATAATAAAAATACGCAGAAATATTGAAAAAATAATAAAAAAATTATTATTATGGGAGAAAAAATAAGAGATATTAAGAAAATTAAAATCGGAAATTCCTCGTTGATGGTTGAGCTAAATGAAGGCTATTCTGCTTCACAAGGTAGGCTTATTCACATACAAAATGAAAAGTTTCGTTATTTGCTAACGGAAATTGATTTTTATCATTTGAGTTCAATGATAATGAGGGCATGGAGTGAATTAGATTACTTAAAGCACCAAAGTGTAATCATTAAAAGAGAGGAAGATTTTTCTGACAAAAATCAGAATAATACAGAACTAGATAGCGTTTTTCAAGTTATAGCAAATTCTTTAAATAGGAATGCTATAAATTATAGGTTAATAGATAAATGCGGTTCAACTATATCAGTTTTAGTTGATAAGAAACAATTGAAGCTATTAGATAGCCTAATGGTTGAGATGGATTACAAAAAGACCTCTCATCCGATGGGTATGAAAAATGGTTTTAGATTTTTGTATCAGATGCATCCGTTTGTGATGTATAAAAAGAATTTGTTTAATATTGAATTCTTTTGTGAATTGCCTTGTAGAAGCATTACGACCAAAACATGGATACCGTTGGATAGGGCGATACAAGCAGTTGCATGGGGTAATTCTGATTCTAAAGATGGTATAAACTGGTGTGAAGCAAAATCACGATATATCTATATTCTTTGTAAATCAATTTTCTCAGACAATGGTTTTTCTTCTCATTCACGTGCAATTTTATTAGAATTATCCTATGTTTTGAAAGATGATAGTTTTGTTAGTCTATTGTCTGCAGTTTTCTTTAAATATTCTCATGTTATTATAGAAAAACTATTGAATAAGGATTTTGATAGTATTATACCTGATTATTATACATTTAAAAATTATTAACAAATCTTTATATGAGTAATCCTGCAGTTATTAAACTGGCTCATGGGAGAGTCGGTAAGAGTAGTGTATGGCTAGATGACAATTTTGGCGAATCAATCCATCTACATATTGATGATTATCGCGTAGATCTTTCATTTGAAGAGTTTACCGCTTTATATTATGACTTATGTGATATCTTGAATGATTTAGTTTCTGTAAAGAATTTGGATTTCCGTAATATAGATCCAGTATTCCTTTCGCTATATTTGTGGAAAAAAATCCCAACATTAGTGTCTGCAAAAATAGATTATGTATATTTGGAGGATCTTATGGCACCTCATAATTCTTGTGATAAAATATATAAACTAAGCGAGTCTGTTGGCGTAAGGGCGCTTAATGGCGATACAAGAGAAAGTTATGATGCTAGGAAATCTCATCATATTGCTCAAAGTGAAAAAGAAAGGATGTCTATTATTCTGGAGAGTATTAAGACTAAGGGCTATCCATATAATAACCAATATATTGTTGTTTTTGGGGATGATAATATAATTCGTGATGGCCAGCACCGTGCTTCTTGTTTATATTATTTAAATGGTAATATACAGATCCCGGTTTTGAGGCTTGGCTTTAGTGACTACAAGAGACCTAATATTCATAAGTACTATAATAGTTTTTTGTTTAGAAAGATACGAGTTTTAAAATCGTATGCTAGAGGATTCTATTCTATTTATAGAAAGATGATAGATTACTTTACGAATAAGGTGGTTCGCAGGGCTTGCCGTATATTAACAAGATTAGTTTAGGTAGCAGCTTAAATATAATAATATGATTAATTATTCATTTATAATACCTCATTTTAATATTCCTGATTTATTAAGGAGATGTATAAAATCTATCCCGCAGCGGGATGATGTGCAGATTATTGTTGTGGATGACAACAGTCCAAATAGTGAAGAATATGTTAGCACCATACCAGAATTGTCGAATAAAAATGTAGAGTTTTACATAACAAAGGCAGGAAAGGGTGCTGGGCATGCAAGGAATGTTGGACTACAGCATGCTGTAGGGAAATGGCTTATATTTGCTGATTCAGATGATTTTTTTGTTGAAGATATTTCTTCAATATTAGATGAATATTTAAACGACGAAAATGATGTTCTATTTTTTAACATTTTTTCGTGTGATTGCTATGACATAAATAGAAGATACCCTTCAAAAAAAGACCCGTTCTTTGCATTGTATGAAAGCACTGGTAATGATATGTGCTTCCGAGTTGGTTGTTCTGATCCATGGGGGAAAATTATTAAAAGGAAATTTGTGGTGGAAAATAATATCACCTTTCAGGAAACTAGAGCACATAACGATTTGTTATTTTCTGTTATGACGGGTGTAAAAGCAAGAACTGTAGGTATCGTTAATAGACCAATGTATTGGTACGTTGTAAGAGAGGGGTCTTTAGGGCATCAAAAAGGGAAAGAACCAATTATGAAGATACAGGATAGAATGCTTGCATGGAAGAGCACTCAAGAATTTTTGGAAGAAATGGATATAAAGACAAAAATGTATCTACCAACGATTCCTTTCATAAAGGCAATTGCTAAGCATCCATATAGGGTGATTAATTTGATTTTGGCATCAAGAAGGGCTGGGTGTAATAGTGCATTAATTATTTTTGAAGTCATTCGGTACATGTTCCGTATGTTTTTTTCAGATCATGGCTTAATGCTCTATCAGGAAATTTACTATAAAAAGTGAATCATAAGAAAGTATTTGGGAAATCCCAATAAATATCTTACATATAAGTATTATAAGATGAAACAAAAAATAGCTTATATAGTTTTCGTTTTTCTTTTATATCTATTTTTATTTGATCCTCCATTCTATATGTTTAGAGGGGCGTTGAGATTTTCAAATATCCTTCTAGTGATAGCGCTCTTATATCATTGTACAAAGATAAAGAACTATCTGCATTTTCTTCGCAATTTAAGAAGAGAATTACAGTTGTTTCTATTTTTGTCTGTTTTCATAATTGTGCGAAGTGCATTTGAAATGGAATTATCCCATATTAATAGAATGCTGATGGCCTTTTTAAATATCTTTATGGTGGTTCCTTTTTTTCTTCAGTTTTCGAAAGAATTCGACTTTTGTACTGAAGAAAAAATAGCAAGGGCGTTAATGTTGACATGTACTATAGCTTCTTTTATATCGATAGCATGCCTGACAAATCCTGCATTATATAGTTATATTAAGTTTAGTGTTATTCAAGTTTCAGAGAATGATTATTTGTATAATAATGAGTATAGAGGTTTTGGACTTGCTTCATACTTAACAAGTAATTATGGCTTTATTTTGGGGTTTATTGCGGGTATGGGGTGCTTCTATATAAAAGAGAATAAATGGTTCTTATTCTGTATCCCATTTGTAGTAATTGCTGGCTTAATCAATTGCAGAACAAGTATTCTTATAACCTCGTCAATTATTGCAATTTTGCTTTTTTTTGAAAGAAGAACTGCAAGTTCTGGTCTTGTCGTATTGTTTGGTGTTATATTTGTTTTGAATTTCAGCTATTTTTTGACTTTTCTCAACACAAGTGATCGAACTTTAGAATGGCTTACTTCATTTAGACAACAGATTGCAATAATCTTAAGTGGCGAAGTTAGTGGTACCGAGGCAGATGATTTGTTTGGAAGAATGATAATTTGGCCAGAATTTCTAGAACAATGGTTTGTGGGGCGAGGATATGACATATTCATAAACAAAAGTGGTGCAGAAAAATCTGATGTAGGATGGATTCGGCAACTTAACTATGGAGGCATTATGTATTTGCTTTTATTTTATTCAGTAATAATGGCTTTACTTAAAAGAATACACCATTCTGGTCATTTATCTTTTCTACTAGTATTCATCGTTACATATTGTATCGCAAACACAAAAACGCTGTGTTATCCAGGTGATACGCTATTTGTTCTTTTGATGTTTTTTTACATAATGAAAGTTAAAAAGGGATACATGATATATAATAAGATTGCATAATAAGATGGATTTACTGAAGGTAATAATAGCACATCATTTTTATGAAGGTTCTGCAGCATCTAATAGGGTACTTGCTTATGCAAGAGGTTTTGCTGAACTGGGATTTGATGTGGTTATGATTTTGGGGGTTGAAAGTGATGTTAATATTCCTGCTATACCAAATATTAGGATACAAAAGTGTATATGTAAACATTGGAAGCAAAGCAAGTTAATGGCTCAAAAAATAAAAAAAGAGTATATTGAACATCAATGTTTTATCCTAGTTTATGGTACACCAACACTTTGCTGGTATTTACCCAAAAAGAAATATACTATTTTTTATGAATGCACTGAAATACCATTCTATGGAAGAAAGAAAACTCTTTCAAGTAAGATAAAAGAGACTATCAAGAACTATTTATCACATAGAGCTACGGGCATGTTGGTTATCTCAAAAGCATTAGAAAACCATTTTAAGAATTGTGGTATAGAGAATATTACTGTTATCAACATGTTTGTTGATTCAACTCGTTTTGAGAATATAAAAACGGAGATAAGTACAAAGTATATTGCTTATTGTGGATGGGTTAGTGAGTATAAGGACGGAGTAGATTGTCTAATAAAAGCATTTTCCATATTTCAAGAGACACACAATGACTATAAACTATATATTGTAGGAAGTTTTATTTCCCCAAATGATGAAAAAAAATTGAGGGAACTGGTCTCTTTGCTCAATCTAACTGATAGTGTTATTTTTACAGGTAGAATAGGAGCTAGCGATATGCCTCGTATTCTTTGTGGAGCTAAAATGCTTGCTTTAGCTCGTCCGGACAATGAGCAATCGAAATATGGTTTTCCAACAAAACTTGGTGAATACTTAGCTACAGGGAAACCTGTAGTGGTAACAGATGTAGGTGAAATTGGCCTGTTTTTGAAGGATAAAATTAACTGTAGATTGTGTAAACCTGGCGATGTTCACGATTTTACAGAAAAGATGAAGTGGGTCGCTGAAAATTATGAAGAGGCGCTAGAGATTGGCAGAATGGGTCAAAAGCTAGTAAAAGCAGAATTTTCGTGTGTAGAACAATGTAAAAGTGTTTTGTCTTTTTATAATAAGTTGAAAGTCAATCAATAATTGTTATGTCATTAAGAAATAATTACAATAGAGTACTCCATAAATTGGTGGAGGATACAAATCCGCTATTAGGGATTTTTCGAAGGAAGTGGGGGAATATTAATCCAGATTTTACTATCATTTCAAATAATTGCTGGGCAGGCAGTGTTTATAGATGGTATCACTTACCATATCTTACTCCTACCGCAGGTTTGTATTTTTATGCAGATGAATATATGAGATTTCTTTCTAATATCAACTATTATCTCTCATTAAATCCTGAACCTATTTCCCTCAAGGAATCACGACATAAAGAAAGTCTGATCTATAAGGGACAGATAAATGTACCACTTGGTCGTATAGATGATGTGGAAATAGTTTTTTTACATTATCCTACATTTGAAGTAGCCAGAGAAAAGTGGTTAAGGAGAACAGCACGAATTAACTGGGAAAATTTGATTATTAAGAACTCAGAGATGAATGGATGTACTGAATCAAATGTGCGAGAATTCGATAGATTGCCCTTTGAAAGAAAATTCATATTTACAACCAGAAATTACGATGTGGATTCTCAGGTAATTTTCAGGGAATATTTAGGATCAGAGCAAGTAAAAGATGACACAATGCTTTTTAATAAATATATAGATGTCACGAATCTAATTAAGGGTAAGCCATTTAAATTAAGACAGGAAATATGAATATTTTGTTTATTTCACATTTATACGATTCAATAGCATCGGGAATGAACTGGAGTGTTCCTGCAAGTGTTGACGCTCAATCAAAAATAGATAATGTGATGTGGGTTGAGATGTCGGACGCCAAGATGGAACATTGGACAAAAGTTGACGCTTATCATAATTACAAAGAGTTTCCTGGTAAAGGACTAAATAGGTTCCCCGTACCATTTAATCATCCTGATGTCGTTATTTTTGAAGGATTTTATTTTCTGTCAGATGTTTTATTTTCTTTGGAATTAAGGAGGAATAAAATTCCATATATAATAATACCACGTTGTTCGTTTACTTATGATGCAATCCATAACCAAAGTTATTTAAAAAAAAGAATAGCGAATACCTTGTTCTTTAATAATTTTGTCAAACATGCATCCTCAATACAGTTTTTAACAAAAAACGAAAGTGAAACATCTATTGGTAATTTCGATATAAATAATTTTTTTGTAATTCCAAATGGTGTAAATATTCCAAAGTCAAAAAAATGCATATTTAACAAATCATCAATAAAAGCTTCGTTTATTGGTCGTTTAGATATTGTCCATAAGGGGTTAGATTTACTGTTATATGCGATAAGTGATATTGCAGAAGAGCTCAAACAGAACAATTTTACCTTAGATATTTTTGGGCCAGAGTCGTTTGATTACAAAACATTACAGAAAATAATAGAAGATAATAATTTAGGAGGAATTGTTTCACTAAAAGGTGAAGTTTCTGGTGAGAAAAAAGAGAAAGTTCTTTTGGATACAGATATATTTATTATGACCTCTCGTTTTGAAGGGCATCCTATGGGACTTATAGAAGCGTTGGCTTATGGTATCCCTTGTTTGATAACAAGAGGGACAAACATGAAAGATGAAGTAGAAAGTTGTTCCGCAGGATGGACTTGTGAAAACGATTTGAGCAGTATAAAAGAAGCGTTACTAAGAGTTATTGCTGAAAAAGATACACTTTCTGATAGAGGGTTGAATGCAAGGAATCTCTCAAGGAATTATGAATGGCAAAAATTCGCAACGGATTTACATTACGAACTTCAAAATATGGTGGATAACCATAAATAAGGATGGTGATATTCGAAAGATATTGGAATAATTTACTATATCATGTTCCCGATGAGTTTCTTGTTGCCTCAATCTCCTTTCTTACGATAGGTGTTATTGTAAGCTTTATTTGGAATAGATGGAGGGAGGCTTTGATGGTCATTGCTAAATTATTGCTAATAGATATGCTTTTTATTCTGTATAGTTCTACATTAGTTTTCAGAAAGGCAAGCATTAATTATGACTTTAACTTTACTCCACTTTGGAGTTATAAAGCCATCTTGGAAGGAAAAACAGAGTTGCTCTTGGAGAATGTCATGAATATACTTGTTTTTGTTCCAATTGGACTCCTTTTATCATTATCTATTAATAAAAGGACATGGATTCGTGTAATTGGGGGAGGGGGCGCAATCTCTGTGAGTATAGAGACGATGCAATTCCTATTTAAACGAGGTTTTTCTGAACTAGATGATGTAATTCATAATTTAATAGGATGCATATTTGGATATATTATTTTTTTGCTTATTTGCAAAAGTAAGAAATATTTAACTAACATTGTCAGGGTTAAAACGACATAAACTTCGTATCTGCGCGAAGCATCATATGAGGATAAGGAGCAGGTGTCTCAACTCGTTTACTTAGCATTTATTATCGTTGTTATAAAAAAATTTGATTATGGCATTGAAATTAATGTATATCACCAACAAACCAGTAGTAGCGGAGATTGCAGAGGAGGCTGGTGTTGATTGGATTTTCCTTGATATGGAATTCATAGGCAAGGATGCCAGACAGGGTGGATTGGATACAGTCCAAAACCACCATACGGTGAAAGACGTGAAGAACATAAAAGCCTCTGTAAAAAAAGCAAAGGTGCTGGTAAGAGTGAATCCTATTCACGATGCATTGCCCAACTATCCTTCTTCGAAAGATGAAATAGATGAGGTAATTAATGCCGGTGCGGATATACTTATGCTTCCATTCTTCAAATCTGTGAAGGAGGTTAAGAGGTTTGTTGAATATGTTGGAGGACGTGCTAAAACGTGTTTGCTACTTGAAACTGCGGAGGCGGCAGTCCTTATAGACGAGATACTGAAATTGCCTGGAATTGACATGATTCACATTGGCTTGAATGACCTGCATCTTGAATTAGGGATGAAGTTTATGTTTGAGCTTTTGGCAGATGGAACAGTAGAGCGTCTTGGTAGTAAGATTAAGGCTAAAGGTATCCCATTTGGCTTTGGTGGTATTGCTCGTTTGGATTCTGGATCCTTGCCTGGAGCTGATGTATTGAAGGAACATGTGCGCCTTGGTTCTAGTATGGTAATTGTTAGCCGTAGTTTCTGCAATACAGATGTAATAACTGACCTCGATGAGGTAAGAAAGATTTTCATTGAAGGGATTGGAGAAATAAGGCGACTGGAAGCAGAGGCGGACGAAGCGGCTAACTATTTTAAGAGAAATCAGAATGAGGTAAAAGAGGCCGTCAAGAATATTGTAGAACAAATAGAGAAAAAAGAGAATGGAAATTAATAAAAGTATTATTAGCGGGCTACAGGCAGAGTATGGCGAGGCCTTCTACCTGTTAGACAGTGCGCAATTCCGCAAGAACTATGCTGAACTGAAAGCAGCTTTCAACGACATATATCCCAATTGGAATATTGCCTATTCGTATAAAACCAACTATACTCCCAAACTCTGTAAGATAGTCAACGAACTTGGCGGTTATGCGGAGGTCGTGAGTGAAATGGAGTTGGAGATTGCCAAACGAATTGGTTGCAAGGCAAATCGTGTTATCTGGAATGGCCCCATCAAGAATGTGCCTATCATGGAGCAGTTCTTGTTGGATGGTGGTACCATAAACATTGACTGCATCGAGGAACTGGAGCAGGTGAAGGATATTCACAACCGTCATGTCGATAAGCTGATTCATGTTGGTATCCGTTGCAACTATGATGTAAATGATGGTGTGGTGTCTCGCTTTGGCTTTGATATTGACGGAGAGGACTTCATGGAGGCAGTGAAGTTTGCCACAACCACCAAAAATGTGAAGTTCATCAATTTCCAGTGCCACTTTGCCAAACGTCAGATAGCCTACTGGCCTGCACGTGCCAAAGGTATGGTGGATTTGATCGACCGTTTGGGTATCATTCCTGAGCGTATTGATATTGGTGGCGGTTTGTATGGTAAGATGGCAGACTCACTGAAGGCTCAGTTCTCTTCTGAGATACCTGACTATGAGGCATACGCCAAGGCAGCTGCACAGGTATTTGCAGACTACTTCAAGGATAAGGATGTGAAGCCTGAATTGTTGATTGAGCCTGGAAGTGCTGTTGTGGGTGACTGTATGAAGTTCATTGGAACCGTGAAGACCATCAAGAACGTTCGTGGCAAGTGGATTGCAACGGTACTTGGTAGCCAGAAGAATATCAGTATGACAGGCATCAATCCTCCGATGGAAGTGATTGCTATGGGTGGAGAGCAGAAAGAGTACAAGGATTTGGACTTTGTGGGATTCACCTGTATTGAGGGTGATGTGCTCTATCATAACTACACTGGTAGGCTTGCTCATCAGGATGTGATAGTTATCAGTAATTGTGGTAGCTACTCGTTAGTGATGAAACCACCGTTTATTCTGCCTAACTTCCCTGTGCTGGACATCAGCGAAGGTAAAACGGAGGTGATTAAGCGAGCAGAGAACTTTGATGACTTGTTCCATACATTCAACTTTTAAGCATGTATAAACTAAATTTGTTTATCAAGCGATGCTTTGATTTTGTGAGCTGCTTGATAGCTGTTATATTGCTCACACCAGTTTGGATAATAGTGGCTATTGCCATTAAGTTGGACTCCAAAGGGCCGGTATTCTTTAAACAGGGACGTAGAACCAAGGATGGTCGCATTTTCCAGATGCTGAAGTTCCGTTCGATGGTGGTGAATGCAGAGAACCTTGGTACGGGATTGTTCTCATACGACAATGATCCACGAGTTACCAAGGTTGGAGCTTTCCTTAGGAAGACCAGTATAGATGAATTCCCGCAGTTCTTTAATGTGCTGATGGGCGATATTTCAGTAGTTGGCCCTCGTCCTTGTGTGACCTACGAACTTGGTGACTTTGATACGTTGAACAAGAAGTATAAGAAGCGTTTCCAAGTGAAGGGCGGTATTACGGGTTTGGCTCAGTGTAAGGGTCGTAATGAGAACTCTTGGGATGAGAAAGTGACCTTGGATGGTGAGTATGTTGACCTATTCAAGAAAGAGGGCGTTTGGATTGACATCAAGATCCTCTGGTGGTCAGTACTGAAAGTGTTCCAAAGTGCGAACATCAATGAAGACCAGCGTGAAGGTATGAGTGCAGAGGAATCTGCAATGCTTGATGATGAAGAAGTGAAGAGAATCGCTCATCTTCCGGATGAAGAATGAGTCGAAGTTTCAAGTTACAAGATTCAAGTTTCAAGAATAAAAGAATAAATTAAATCATAAGATAATATGGCAAAGACAGATGTTGCTAACAGATTTATCTGGTTCAAAGGACAGATAATGAATGTGAACGATGCGATGGTGAACGTGCTTTCACCTACATCACAGTTTGGATTGAACGTGTTTGAGGGTATCCCTTGCTATTGGAATGACGAGCAGAAGCAGCTTTATGCTTTCCGCCTGAGTGACCACTATGACAGACTGATTCGTTCTGCCAAGTTGATCCAGTTGGATTGCAAATATACTAAGGAGGACTTCCAGAAAGCATTGGTAGATACCGTCAAGGCGAATGAATACGATGAGAACTTGAGCGTTCGCCAGACGCTGTTTGTGGATGGCTTTGGCTCATGGGGTAGTGAAGGGCCGGTAGAGATGTTTGTGGCTCCTATTCCCCGTGGACGTACTGCTGCAGAATACAACAAGAAGGGCTTGAACTGTTGTTTTACCTCTTGGCGAAGAATCAGCGATGAGAACCTGAGCCCACGAATCAAGTGTGGTGCTAATTATATCAACAGTCGTGTGGGGCAAAGAGAGGCTTTGCGCAATGGTTATGATACTTGCCTGTTTCTGAATGAAGTGGGTAAAGTGGCAGAAGGCCCTGGAAGTTGTTTCTTTATGATAAGAGGTAATCAGCTGATTACTCCTCGTTTGACTGATAGCGTTTTGGAGAGTATTACCCGTGATACCGTTATCAAGCTCGCTACTGAAGAGCTGGGTATGGTGTTCGTGGAGCGTACCATTGACCGTACCGAGGTGTATATGGCTGATGAGGCATTCCTTTGTGGCTCTGCTATGGAGGTGACACCAATCTATACTGTTGACCGCTATGCTATCGGAACAGGTGAGCAAGGCTCCAAGACAAAGGCTATCCACTTGAAATATCTGGAGGCTGCACAAGGAAAGTTGGAGAAGTATAAGAATTGGTTGACTTCAATCTACTAAGAGATGAGCGACATAACTGTTTTGATGTCGGTGTACAAATCCGAAAAACCTGATTTTCTAAATAAATCATTGCAGAGTATTTGGGATGATCAGGAATTGAAACCCTGTAAGATTGTTCTAGTCCAGGACGGCCCGATAAGTGACGAGTTGTACCAAGTGATTTTCAAATGGCAATCAGCTGTTGGGGACAGATTTGTTCTCATTCGTAACGAAAAAAATATTGGTTTAACTAAATCACTTATAGAGGGGTTGCAGGTAATTGACACAAAGTATGTCGCAAGAATGGATAGTGATGACATCTCCTACCCGGGGCGGTTTAAAAAGCAGATGGAATTTCTTGAAAGTCATCCAGAAATCGCAGTAGTAGGATGCTCTATTCAAGAGTTTTCGGAGTCACAAGGTGATATGGGAATACGTAGATTTCCACTGTCAACCAAAGATACAAAAAAGTGTATATATAAGGCAAATCCATTGGCTCATCCTGCGGTAATGATGAGGAGAAGAATGTTTGATGAAGGCATATCTTATAATTCTAATTATCGAACAACCCAAGATTTGGCCTTGTGGTTTGATGTCTTGTCGGCAGGTTATGAGGTGGCTAATCTCGAAGAGGTATTATTACGCTTTAGGAGAGAAGATAATATTTATCATAGAAGGTCGAATTGGAAAGACAGTTGGCTAGAATTTAAGATACACGAAAAAGGTATTTATAAATTATACGGTTTTTCGCCATATAAATCACTATTTCCCGTTGCTCGTTTTATGGTTAGATTTCTACCATCTTCAATTTTGAAGAAATTGTATAACGGTAAGCTAAGGGAAAAAGTGACCAAATCGTAACTGGCAATTGTATTGCATGAATAATAATGTAGCGGCTTTATTTGCCTTGATTAAATCTGGACTCTGGGGTACTGAAGCCCGACTTTTTGAGTATAGGGAAATAGATTTTTCAGAGGTGTTCCGACTGTCAGATGAACAATCAGTGGTAGGAATAGTAACATTAGGTATAGACCATGTTAAAGATGTAATTGTTCCACAAGAGGATGTTTTGCAATTTATTGGCTCGACACTCCAATTAGAGGAACAAAACAAAGCGATGAATGGGTTTATTGAAGAACTCATTGGTAAATTGCGAGAAAAGGATGTATATTCTTTACTTGTGAAAGGGCAAGGAATAGCTCAGTGTTATGAGAGACCTTTGTGGAGAGCATGTGGTGATATTGATCTTTTAGTCGGTGATAATGATTATGACAAGGCTAAACAAATGTTATGCTGTTTATCTAGTTCAGTAAACTCGGAGAGTAAGTATGACAAGCAATTGGGACTAACAATTGACTCATGGGCAGTTGAACTTCATGGCAACCTTAGGAGTGGATTGTCAAGAAGGGTTGATAAGGGCTTGGATGATATTAAAAGAAGCTTGTTCAATGATGGTAAGGTTCGTTCGTGGGTAAATGGTAAGACGATAGTTTTCTTGCCTGGTGAAGACGAGGATGTGGTTTATGTGTTTACTCATATACTGCAACATTTCTATAAAGGTGGTATTGGATTGCGGCAAATATGCGATTGGTGCAGATTACTGTTTACTAAAAAAGATTCGTTGAATCAAAAATTGTTGGAAAACCGGATTTGTAAAATGGGGCTGATGACAGAATGGAGGGCGTTTGGAGCCTTTGCTGTAGAGTATCTTGGAATGCCGCCTGAGGCAATGCCGCTATTCAACGAAAACGATAATCAATGCCATAATCTGCATAGGAAGGCAAAATTGATAAAGGACTTTGTTTTGGAAGTAGGTAATATGGGACATAACCGAGATATGAGTTATTACAATACCAAACCGTATGTGGTACGAAAATTAAAGTCTATGGGTATGCGAGTAAATGACCTTATAAAACATGCAATGATATTTCCAATTGACACTCTACGGTTCTTTCCCCATATTATATTAAATGGCCTGAGCTCTGCGATGCGAGGCGAATAAATTTTGATTAAAATGTCTTTCAATAGTTTTTATTTTTGGTTCATATTCCCTATAATCTTTGTTTTCTACTGGTTAATCCCAGTAAAAAGGAAAATATGGCGAAATGTATTGCTTCTTATAGTAAGCTACTTGCTCTATATGAATTGGAAGCCGAGCTTCGCTTTGGTGCTTCTGGGAGTTACGTTAGTGACGTACTGGGGGGGGCAGATTTTAGAGTGTAGAGATAATAGTGCTGAGATAAAAGTAAAAAAAAGAAAACACTTAGTATGGCTGTGTGCACTATTAGGGCTTTTGCCATTGCTGGTGTTTAAATACTACAATTTCCTCAATGATAGCTTGAGTGTAGGTCTCGCCTCTGTAGGATTACAGTTCGCATTACCAGGATTAAACTGGGCTATACCCGTAGGAATCTCGTTCTTTACCTTCCAAGCTGTTGGCTATATGCTGGATGTGTATCATGGACGGGTTAAGGCTGAAAAGAACTTGTTGGATTATGTGCTATTTGTGTCCTTCTTCCCGCAGGTAATGTCAGGCCCTATCAGCAAGGCTGATGAACTGTTACCGCAGATAAAGACTGCACATAAGTTTAACTACGAGCAAGGCAAGCAAGGATTGAAATACCTCCTATGGGGTATGTTTGTTAAATTGGTCATTGCTGACCGCTTGGGACTATTTGTTGATACAGTATATGCCAATTACACCAATTTTAACGGTACGACCTGCTTTGTGGCTAGTATCTTCTATACCTTACAGATCTATTGCGACTTTGCAGGATATTCTTTGATGGCTATTGGTATTGCAAGGACGCTTGGATTTAATCTGATAAACAATTTCCGTAGGCCCTACCTTGCTGTCAGTATTACTGATTTCTGGCGCAGATGGCATATCTCGCTTACCAGATGGCTCACTCAACAGGTATATATACCACTTGGTGGTAGCCGTTGCAGCAAGGGCAGAACCTATTGGAATATTTTCGTAACTTTCCTTGTGAGCGGTATCTGGCATGGAGCTAATTGGACATTCATAGTCTGGGGGATTATGCATGGCTTTTTTCAGATAATTGAGAAAGCGGTAGGGTGGCAAAAGTATGAAGGAACAAATGGGGTGGTAAAAGCCGTGAGAATATGTGTTACTTTTTTGCTTGTTAATTTTGCATGGATTTTCTTCCGTATGCCAACTATTGGGGATGCATGGGGTGCAATCAGCAAAATATTCACTGACTATGGAACCCCAAAACTTTCAAATATGGGTAGTTCTATTCTATTAATTATAGTGATAGGTGTGGGTATCCTACTTTTCAAAGATTTTCGCGATGAGTATTTTTGTGATAAGATGCGTTTCTTGGAGGCAAAACCCATCCGATGGGCAATTTATGTAGGGTTGTTCTGTATGGTGCTGATGTTTGGCGCTTTGGATGGTGGCTCGTTTATCTATGTGAATTTTTAACTTATGAAGAAGTATATTACCAATATATTGTTTTTCTTTGTTATTGTTGCAGGGATTGATTTTTGTGTGGGTTATATTGGGGAGTATCTTCAATCTCATGCAATGGGTGGCATGACTCGCAAGACGAATGATCTCGTAATGAAAGATCAGCACGACATCCTAATTTTTGGATCTAGCCGGGCATACCATCATTACGACGCTCCTTTTATGAGTGATTCATTGGGGTTGGATGTTTTCAATGCAGGCTACGATGGCAATGGTGTGATACTTTCATATGGTTTACTTTCCATGATTTTAGAACGTTATCACCCCAAATTGATCTTATTTGATATTGAGCCTGCATTTGACATATTTGAATATGCTGCGGATAATGGGAACAAACGGTATATAACACCTTTGAAACCATATTATCGTAACACAGAAGTAAGCATGGTTATTAAGGGCGTGTCTGAAGAAGAATATTTGAAATGCTATTCTGGAATGATGCGGTATAACACTTCTATTATCTCAAAAGCACTTGATTTTGTGCAAGTCAGTGAAGAATCGAATAAGGGTTACATCCCGTTAAAAGGGGCGTTTACAGGAGAACCCAAAATGAAGCAGGATAATGCTTCGAATATTGATACCGTAAAGTTGGCCTATGTGGAGAATTTGCTGGTACTTGCAGAGTCAAAGAATATTCCAATAGCAGTTGTGGCATCGCCTAAGTATGGACAAAAGAACGCAAACGATCTTCAACCTGTGATAGATATTTGTGGAAAATACCATGTCCCATTTATTGACTTTTATGCAAATCAGAAATTCATGCAGCATAAAGAATGGTTTAAAGAACCAATGCATCTTAATGACAAAGGTGCAAAGGCTTTTTCAAGAGAGATTGTAGCTCAAATAAAAAGATTGTTAAGGACTAATGAATAATGATATAATGTGTGGCATAAAGAATATCGATAGAACCGTTTGGCTGTTCTGTTCATATTTGTTTTGGCCACAACGAAAGCCTAAAGTATGAATCTAACGAAATATGAATCGGTAAGCCATCATTTTAGCGTAAGGCCATTCAAAATATAATATTTACCTTTGTCGCCAAATTCAAATTTCAGTTGATTATGGAGACAAGAGAGTATTTTGAAAAAGTAATGCAGGACTATAATCAGAACCGTAATGGAAGGAGCCTGCGCAAGTACTGTAAAGATGAAGCCGTGGATTACAACTGGCTCATGGAGTTCAAGAAAACCTATACGGCTAGTAAGCCGGTAGAGCAACAGTCTTTCATTTCCCTCTCTTTGGAGGAGGAAACTCCGAAGCAGATGACCTGGGAGGTGAAGGTGCTGCAGTTGCAGAATCCTGATGGTGACAGTATTGAGATCAAGAGTAATAACCTGTATGGTAACTGTTCGGTGAACCCCGTCATTGCCGTATAAAATTATGTACGTACCTTTGTCGCTGATAATTTCACTTTAAAATTTTAGCGACAATGAAGCATTACAAATAGTTGAGAGTAGATTATGGTAATAGATAAAATATTATTGGACGATCTTACGGAAAAGGCAAAAGCTTCTCCGAGGTTGCGTTGTAATTTTGACTTGCGTAATTCTGCTGACGACCAGTCGCAACGGATGCTAAATGCACTGGAGCCAGGGACAGTGATGCCAATACACAGGCATAAAACTACTTCAGAGACGTGTATTTGTATTCGTGGGCATTTTGAGGAGTATTTCTATGATGAGCAAGGAAGCCTCACTGATACCATAGATATGGTGCCAGGGGAAGTTGTATTGAACATTGAGAAGGGGCAGTGGCATAGCTTGAAGTGTCTGGAGAGCGGAACTGTGCTTTTTGAGGCGAAGGATGGGCCCTATCATCCGCTGGAGGAGGATGAAGTATGGAACGGGTAAAAGAGATCCTGAAAGGTATATGGCAGTTTTGTTCATACATCTTTTGGCCGCAATGGGGAAAACATAAAGAGTAAATCAATGGAAAAGTATCAATATCATATTTTTAGCCCGTATAGGGTTTGCCCATTAGGGGCACATGTAGATCATCAGCATGGATTGGTGACAGGTTTCGCTATAGACAAAGGCGTTGACCTATACTTCGATGTAAATGACAGTCAAAAGTCAAAGGTCGAAGGTCAAAGGTCGTGGCCGGAGAGTCATGTGCATTTGGAGTCGAGGACGTTTGAAGGAATTGTTGATTTTGAGATTGACAAGCCATCACAGGTGCGTGAACATCATTGGGGTGACTATGCCCGGGGTGCTAAGTATGCGCTGCGGAAGCGATTTGAACTGAAGCGAGGTATCGAGGGAGTCATTCAGGGTTCTTTGCCCGTAGGTGGATTGTCATCAAGTGCTGCCGTGCTGATTGCTTATGTGATGGCGTTTGCCAAGGCGAATGATATTACGCTACAGCCGTTTGAGGTGGTGAAGATAGCATCGGAGGCAGAACGGGAGTATATCGGACTGAACAATGGTTTGCTGGATCAGGCTTGTATTGCCTTGGGCAAGAAGGATGGACTGCTGTTCCTAGATTGTGACAGCAACGACTGGCGTATCATCAAGCGGAATGCGGATATGCCGGAGTTTGAGATTGGCATCTTCTTTTCTGGACTTACTCGTTCGTTAGTGAACTCGGACTATAACCTTCGTGTGTATGAGTGTAAGACGGCAGCATGGAATATGCTGGCATATACTGATCAGCCATTGAAGACGTTCGACAAGACATTCTTGCGCGATATTCCGAAGACGACGTTTGAGAAAACGCGGATTGCTATGCCACAGCGCTTTGCCCGTCGTGCGGAGCACTTTTACTCAGAATACCGTCGTGTGCGTCAGGGCGTGACGGCATGGGAAACGGGGAATCTGAAGCTCTTTGGTAAGTTGAGCTTCGACTCCTGCGAGAGCAGCATTCATAACTATGAGTGTGGTTCGCCGGAGCTGATAGCTATCTATGAGATTATGCGACAGTTGCCAGGTGTCTATGGTGGTCGTTTCTCTGGTGCTGGTTTCAAAGGTGCTTGTATCGCACTCGTAGATCCTGCCTATAAGGAGGAAATTCAGAAGGTGCTCACAGAGAAATATCTAGAACAGTTCCCAGAGTACGAAAAGACCTTCCAAGTGTTCTGGGTAAAGCCAGATGATGGAGCAAGATTTGTATAAGGTATGAAAAATATAGTAATTGCAGCCGGATATGCAACGAGGTTAGGGGAGTTGACAAAGAACTTCCCTAAGCCATTATTAAAGATAGGTGAGAATACTATCTTGGGAAGGATGTTGGATGATATCGACAGGATTCCTGAGATAGATGAGCATATTATTATTACCAATCATAAGTTTG